>Ga0307510_10000114_pt1 | contig 64404 bp, 83 predicted proteins | sample 12_EM_MG_FD_207224 | JGI IMG/M metagenome (GOLD analysis project Ga0307510, IMG submission 207224) | Populus trichocarpa ectomycorrhiza microbial communities from riparian zone in the Pacific Northwest, United States - 12_EM | ecosystem: Host-associated > Plants > Roots > Unclassified | place... | reverse complement strand
GAATGGTACTACTAGATGGTGAGTTAACTGTAGAATGGTACTACTAGATCATTAACTAACTGTGCAATGGTACTACTAAATGGTAGGTTAACTGCAGAATAGTACTACTAGGTAATTAACTAACTGTTGAATGGTACTACTAAATGGTGGGTTAATTATAGAATAGTACTACTAGATGAATAGCTAACTGTGGACTAGTACTACTAAAGGGTTAGTTAGCTGTAGAATGGTACTACTAAATGATGGGTTAACTGTAGAATAGTACTACTAGATAATCAACTAACTGTAGAATGATACTACTAAATAGTAAGTTAACTGTAGAATAGTAGTACTACATAATTAACTAACAGTGGAATGGTAGTACTAGATGATTAACTAATAGTGGAATGGTAGTACTAGATGATTAACTAACTGTGGAATGGTACTACTAAATGGTGGGTTAACTGTAGAATAGTACTACTAGACAATTAGCAAACTGTGGACTAGTACTACTAAATGGTGAGTTAACTGTAGACTGGTAGTACTAGGTGATTAACTAACTGTGAAATGGTACTACTAAATTGTAGGTTAACTGTAGAATAGTAGTACTAGATGATTAACTAACTGTGGAATGGTACTACAAAATGGTAAGTTAACTGCAGAATGGTACTACTAGATAATTAACTAACTGTGAAATGGTACTACTAAATTCTAGGTTAACTATAGAATTGTAGTACTAGATGATTAACTAACTGTAGAATGGTACTACTAGATACTTAACTAACTGTAAAATGGTACTACTAGATGATTAGCTAACTGTGAAATGGAACTACTAAATGGTGGGTTAACTGTAGAATGGTACTACTAGATGATTAACTAACTGTAGAATAGTACTACTAGATGATTAACTAACTGTCAAATGGTGCTACTAAATGGTAGGCTTAGTGTATAATAGTACTACTAGATGATGAACTGACTGTAGAATGGTACTACTGCACAGTAGGTTAACTGTCAAATTGTACTACTAGATGCATAGTTATCTGTAGAGTAGTACTACTAGATAATTCACTAACTATGAAATGGTACTACTAAATTCTGTGTTAACTGTAGATTGGTAGTACTAGTAGATTAACTAACTGTGAAATGGTACTACTAAATGGCAGGTTAACTGTAGAATAGCAGTCGATATAGCCAATTTTATATACTAAGTTACAACAAGACTAATGAATTAAAGTGTACATAAGCCCAGCTAGCTGTTAGACTACTAGAATCAGATAATCTATAAAATAGTACAACTAACTGGGAAGGTAACTATAGAATAGTAGTACAAAATGGAAAAGTATCTGTAGGATAATAGTACTAGATGGGGTGACAACTGTAGGATAGTAGTACTAAATGGGATGATATCTGTAGGATAGTATTACTAAATGGGATGATATCTGTAGAACAGTAGTACTAGATGGGGTGATAACTGTAGGATAGTAGTACTAAATGGAATGATATGTGTAGGATAGTAGTACTAGATGGGGCGATAACTGTAGGATAGTAGTACTAGATGGGGTGATAACTGCAGGGTAGTAGTACTAAATGGGATAATATCTGTAGAACAGTAGTACTAGATAGGATGATATCTGTAGGATAGTAGTACTAGATGGGGAGATAACTGCAGGGTAGTAGTACTAAATGGGATGATAACTGTAGGATAGTACTACTAAATGGAATGATAGCTAGAGGATAGTACTACTAGATCAGGTGATAACTGTAGGATAGTATTACTAAATGGGATGATATCTGTAGAACAGTAGTACTAGATGGGGTGATAACTGTAGGATAGTAGTATTAAATGGAATGATATCTGTAGGATAGTAGTACTAGATAGGGTGATAACTGTAGGGTAGTAGTACTAAATGGGATGATATCTGTAGAACAGTAGTACTAGATGGGATGATAACTGTAGGATAGTAGTACTAGATGGGATGATAACTATAGGATAGTAGTAGTAGATGGGGTGATATCTGCAGAATAGTAGTACTAAATGGGATGATAACTGGAGGATAGTTGTACTGAATGTAAAGGTACCTGTAAAATAGTACTACCAATTGAAAAATACCAGTCCAATAGTAGTACTAGGACAGTAACTGTATGATAGTATTACTGAATGTAATGATATTTGTTGGATAGTAGTACTAAATGGGATAGGATCTGTAGGATAGTACTACCAAATGAGACAGTAATTGTAGAATAGTACTACTCAATGACTAGTTATCTGTAAGTAGTATTACTAAATTGGATTATAACTTTAGAATATAAGAACATTGACTAACTGTAGAATATAACTACCAAATGGGCTGTTATCTGTATATTCATACTACTAGATAAGATGCTCTCTGATTATTTATTAGTATTATGCTATGGAGAACTGTGTATTTAATAGTATTATAAACCCTAACCCTAACCCTAACCCCTAAACCCTAACCCTAACCCCTAAACCCCTAAACCCCTAAACCCTTAAACCCTGAAACTCTAAAAGCTACAACACCTATACAATTCCCTACTTAAATGCCATTGCCAATATAGCCTGTAGTAGATGAATGCCTTCTTTGTTGATCAAGGCTATATATAGGAAATCAGAGGCTAAGAGATTAAGCAGTAAAAGAACATTGAAAGTAGTTGTAATGACCACAAAGTAAGGGCAGTTATTATAAATAGCTGACAGTAGCACTTTGAAATACATATTAAATAATCATAGGTTTTATATATCAGCTCAACCACATACCTATAAGCTTTAGCAAACATTTGTCAACATATTTGTAAGCTAATTTGTATGATGAACCTTGTTTCTATATGCAATTCTATGTTCTAGATTTAGCAGTTTATAATACTAATGTATGGCTTGTGTTGTACTCACTTTGTTGTGGTCAAACCTACTTTCAATGGTCTTTCACTGCCTAACATCTTAGCCTCTAATTTACTTTATCTGGGCTTGATCTGGAAGGAATATATTTATTGTTTATTTGCTATATTATTTAGAATATGATCTTGTTAGCTGGGCCTAGAGCATTGCAATCAGGAATTGTGTAGGGAGTTCAGGGTTTAGCTTATAGTGTTTAGGGTTTACAAATTATAAACACAACTAAATGGACAGCGATATATGGAATAGTACTACTCAAGAATCAGAGAGCCTACCATTATATATTACTATAGCACAGTTAGTTAATTGGTTAGAAATAATATGCTGTAATAAATTTAATATATACAGTAATAGTGCTATACCACAGTAAATGTCTCCCTCAGTAGTACTATTTTATGAATAACTTCCTATTCAGTGGTATTATCCTGCAGTTACCATATGATTTAGTAGTACTGTCCTACAGCTATTGTCCCATCTAGTAGTACTATCCTCCAGCTATTGGTCCATTTAGTAGTACTATCCTGCAGTTATCACCCCATCTAGTAGTACGATCCTACAGTTATCATCCCATCTAGTACTACTATCCTACAGTTATCATCCCATTTGGTACTACTATCCTACAGTTATCACCCCATCTAGTACTACTATTCTCCAGTTATCGCCCCATTTAGTATTACTATCCTACAGTTATCATCCCATCTAGTACTACTATCCCACAGTTATCACCCCATCCAGTAGTACTATCCTACAGATATTGTCCTATCTAGTACTACTATCATCCAGCTATCATTCTATTTAGTAGTACTATCCTACAGTTATTATCCTATTTGGTACTACTATCCTACAGTTATCACCCCATCTAGTACTACTATCTTCCAGTTATCGCCCCATTTAGTACTACTATTCTCCAGCTATTGTTCCATTTAGTAGTACTATCCTACAGTTATCATCCTATCTAGTACTACTATCCTACAGATATTGTCCCATTTAGTACTACTATCCTACAGTTATCATCCTATCTAGTACTACTATCCCACAGTTATAACCCCATCCAGTAGTACTATCCTACAGATATTGTCCTATCTAGTACTACTATCTTCCAGCTATCACCCCATCCAGTACTACTATCCTACAGTTATCACCCCATCTAGTACTACTATCTACCAGTTATCGCCCCATTTAGTACTACTATCCTACAGATATTGTCCCATTTAGTATTACTATCCTACAGTTATCATCCCATCTAGTACTACTATCCTCCAGTTATCACCCCATCTAGTAATACTATCCTACAGATATCATCCCATTTAGTAGTACTATCCTACAGTTATCACCCCATCTAGTACTACTATCCTACAGTTATCATTCTATCTAGTACTACTAATCTCCAGCTATTGTTCTATTTTGTAGTACTATCCTACAGTTATCACCCCATTTAGTAATACTATTCTCCAGTTATTGCCCCATTTAGTAGTACTATCCTACAGATATTGTCCCATCTAGTACTACTATCCTCCAGCTATCATTCTATTTAGTAGTACTATCCTCCAGCTATCATTCTATTTAGTAGTACTATCCTACAGTTATCATCCCATCTAGTACTACTATCCTTCAGTTATCACCCCATCTAGTACTACTATCCTACAGATATGTTCCCATTTAGTACTACTATTCTCCAGCTATTGTTCCATTTAGTAGTACTACCCTACAGTTATTGTCCTATCTAGTACTACTATCCTACAGTTATCACCCCATTTAGTACTACTATCCTACAGATATTGTCCTATCTAGTACTACTATCCTCTAGCTATCATTCTATTTAGTAGTACTATCCTACAGTTATCTACCCCATCTAGTACTACTATTCTCCAGTTATTGTTCCATTTAGTAGTACTATCCTACAGTTATCGTCCTATCTAGTACTACTATCCTACAGTTATCATCCTATCTAGTACTACTATCCCACAGTTATCACCCCATCCAGTAGTACTATCCTACAGATATTGTCCTATCTAGTACTACTATCTTCCAGCTATCATTCTATTTAGTAGTACTATCCTACAGTTATCATCCCATTTGGTACTACTATCCTCCAGCTATTGTTCTATTTAGTAGTACTATCCTACAGTTATCACCCCATCTAGTAATACTATCCTACAGTTATCGTTCTATCTAGTACTACTAATCTCCAGCTATTGTTCTATTTTGTAGTACTATCCTACAGTTATCACCCCATTTAGTACTACTATTCTCCAGTTATCGCCCCATTTAGTAGTACTATCCTATAGATATTGTCCCATCTAGTACTACTATCCTCCAGCTATCATTCTATTTAGTAGTACTATCCTACAGTTATCATCCCATCTAGTACTACTATCCTACAGTTATCACCCCATCTAGTACTACTATCCTACAGATATGTTCCCATTTAGTACTACTATTCTCCAGCTATTGTTCCATTTAGTAGTACTACCCTACAGTTATTGTCCTATCTAGTACTACTATCCTCTAGCTATCATTCTATTTAGTAGTACTATCCTACAGTTATCACCCCATCTAGTACTACTATCCTCCAGTTATCGCCCCATTTAGTACTACTATCCTACAGATATTGTCCCATTTTGTAGTACTATCCTACAGTTATCACCCCATCTAGTACTACTATCCTACAGATATCATCCCATTTAGTACTACTATCCTACAGTTATCATCCCATCTAGTACTACTATCCTACAGTTATCACCCCATCTAGTACTACTATTCTCCAGTTATTACCCCATTTAGTACTACTATCCTACAGTTATCATCCCATCTAGTACTACTATCCTACAGATATAATCCCATTTAGTACTACTATTCTCCAGCTATTGTTCCATTTAGTAGTACTATCCTACAGTTATTGTCCTATCTAGTACTACTATCCTACAGATATTGTCCCATTTAGTACTACTATCCTATAGTTATCATCCTATCTAGTACTACTATCCCATAGTTATCACCCCATCCAGTAGTACTATCCTACAGATATTGTCCTATCTAGTACTACTATCTTCCAGCTATCATTCTATTTAGTAGTACTATCCTACAGTTATCATCCCATTTGGTACTACTATCCTCCAGTTATCACCCCATCTAGTACTACTATCCTACAGTTATCGTTCCATCTAGTACTACTAATCTCCAGCTATTGTTCTATTTTGTAGTACTATCCTACAGTTATCACCCCATCCAGTACTACTATCCTACAGATATGTTCCCATTTAGTACTACTATTCTCTAGCTATTGTTCCATTTAGTAGTACTACCCTACAGTTATTGTCCTATCTAGTACTACTATCCTACAGTTATTGTCCCATCTAGTACTACTATCCCACAGTTATTACCCCATCCAGTAGTACTATCCTACAGATATTGTCCTATCTAGTACTACTATCCTACAGATATCATCCCATTTAGTACTACTATTCTCCAGCTATCATTCCATTTAGTAGTACTATCCTACAGATATTGCCCCACATAGTACTACTATCCTACAGATATCATCCCATTTAGTATTACTAATATACAGTTATCACCCCATGTAGTACTACTGTCCTCCAGTTATTGTTCCATTTCATACTACTATCCTACAGTTACTGTCCCATCTAGTAGTACTATCCTACAGTTACCATTCTGTTTAGTACTACTATTCCACAGATTGTCAATACTACCTTTAGTAGTACTACTTTATAGATTATCTGATACTTAGTAGTCTTACAGCTAGCTGGGCTTATGTACACTTTAATTCATTACCATTACTGTAATCTAGTGTATAAAATTGGCAGCATCTATTGGCCCCAGAAAGTGCCCTGCGGTAGCATTTAGACACAGCATTGACTGCATGACCTCTGTCAGCTCTGATGCAGCACCTGTGAGAGGGGGCTCACCCAAATCAACGAGCTTCTTCCAATTTGAGTTGTTCATGTGGTTGTCTATGACCTCCCTATGATGCGATGTCAACATCCCCCTTGTGCTCCTGGAGATCTCGTTCAGCAGAGCCCAAAGTGTTTCAATCATCTTGCCATCTATTTGCCAGCTGCCTTCAATGAAGCTGGGTGAATACCTTGCAAGGCAGGTATCCTGGTGCCCATGGATATGAAAAAGGCCGATGCCCAATCTGAGCTCCAGGCTGCTAGGAATCTTGAGGTGACTGCTGCAAGCCATCCTGTCCTTCATATGGATACTCCATTGACACATGACATTGTAGCAAATGAGTGCTGCCTCTATGCCATCCATGTTAAAGTTCAGGGCTTTAAATATCGAATAGTCCATGTTTTTCTGACTTCTAGGGGCTCAAATTTTCCGGTTATGCTGATAGATGTGTGCACTTATGCTTCGCCCCTTTGAAAATCAACCACGGAGTCTGGCACAAACGCCCTGTGTGTACATGCCGTAGCACCAATACCAGTTGATTCAAGATGGCCACTATGCTTGTTTACGCTGTTTACCGTGCAGTGATCATGGCACATTGATCTCTGTGATGGTGTGATCAAAAGCCTGTCAAAATGCGAGGAATAGAACTGACCTGCTGCCTCTTGGCTGCGGACTTCAGATGCGACTTGTACTGCTTTTTGCTGACCATGAATCCAGTTCCATCAGACAGTGGGACATCACTTTCAGGGTTCCTCATCCTTATGTGCTCCGCTTGGAAGTTGCTGTCCATCATAAAGCCTCACATAAAAAGGTTTTTGCTGAAACAAAATGTTGGCAGCTTCCAGGTAGCGATATCTATGGACACACCTATTTTCATACTCCCTCCAATTTTCAGGGAGGTTGATTCCTGGCTGTGCGCACAGAGTGCAGAATATAGCCATGGAACCGGGCTTCGCATCTTCATTTTCACTGTACCCAAAACCGAACCACTTTTGCATAATCAGAGCCCTCCACATCCTGCTGACCCTTAGTAGCTCCCGATATCGGTCCTACATCTGCAGGTCAGTCTACTATCAGCAGATATGCTGGTCTAACCCACTGGCACAGCATTTGGAAACTTGCAGCTTGTCAGCTGCTTTAGGTGGTTAAAAAACTGGCTTGAGGTTGTTTTGCACTCAAGATTATCCAGGTGAAACTCCTCCAGCACCCGAAATGTAAATGCAGTCCTGGGATTTCGAAAGGTGGCTGGAAAGAGCCCTGCTTCCATCAGCTGCATGTCGCGCCCAGGGGCATCGAGGCAGCAACACCACCTGATGCCGATCTCATGGATGCCAGATCTATTGATTATGGTGATTACCGGATTGCCATCCTTGTCATTTTTGCCGGCCTTTGAGCCACCAAAGCCAGGTTCATATGCCTCCTGGTCAACTACTGCAGGGCACTCATCCGCTGGAATGTCGTCACTGCTATCATCGCATTCTTCCTCATCATTGAAATCCATCTGCGAATACATTTTTGAGTGGGATTCAGGGCATAGAAAGCTTCATGGCGCACAGTTTGATTTGGGCATGGTTCCCCAGAATGCCCAAGCTGCAAGCACACCCCAACCTCCTGTAACCACGATGGCATGAAGTGGTTTCTGACCCATTTTTGAACTCTGTGAAAAGGAAGCCTCTGGTGTGACCTTCGGCAGCACTCCCTGCAGAGTGTGAGCGCAGGAAAACAGTCAGAGCACCTCCACTCGAACGGAGCAGACTTGCAGCTATGGCATGTAGCCGTCGCCGGAATGCCTTCTGAATCGAGGAGGCAGCGTAGATAAGGCCCAATCTTGGGGATAAAGTCTTCAATGTAGGTGTCCCGGGGCTAGGAGATATGTGAGATTTGCTAAGAAAGGGAAAACAGGCTTCCTTATGCTCTTTTTGCTAGTGGACATGGCTGGCTCCTCCACCCAGAATGTCTCGCTGATGTCCATGGGCTGGGGAGCAGTTTCACCCTGCGATGTATTATTTTTCTGCATTCTTGGTTGTCTACGAGCCATTTTCCTTGGCTTCAGTTGACTCACTGTGGCAGTTACTTCCACTGGGACATCTTTGATGCCTCGAGAGTGCTGCCGGGGCTCCCATTTTATCACTTTAGCTCCCGATTTTCCCTGGAGGAGTTTAGCTGCCTTTACAGCACTACTTTTGCGTGGCATGGAAAGGTGGGATGGGCTAGGTTCTTTGAAATCTGTTATAATGAAAAGTAATTGGTGTTTGGGCTTTGAGAGATCAGAGCCTGGACGTTGCATTGCAAAACATTGACTGGCCAGAACGGGCAGTGCCTCATGCGGCACAAGGTGCTGGCATCGGCTCTGACATGCTAGGAGCCACAGCTCCTTAGGCCTGATGAGCGCTGAGCTGCCAGTGGCTCAGCGCTCAGCTTTTACAAACCAACACATTTATTAGCTATGTATTTATGCTAACTGTAGACAACAAGAGGGGGAAATATGGATTCAAAAAATGATTGTGGTATTTACCAGCCATAATGTTGGTGGAACATTCTCAAATTCACCCTGGGAAGGCAGTGAAGCAAGGAAATACCATGCAGAATTGGGCTCACTTACCCTCTACCTTGCCATACAAGTGTGCCGTCAAGCTCCGCACATGTAGCAGCATGCTTGGGTTGCTGTACCAATTCCCATTCCTGAACCGCACCAGCCACCAAACGTTGTATCCCATGGAGGTGAATGCGGTCAAGCTCCTCCCCTTCTTCATCTTTGCCTGGTATCGCAGTGACGATATCTTTTTCGCCAAGACGCTCTGCAATAAATTTGTCGACATAAGACTTGAAGTCCCTTTTCCACAAGCGCGGAGATAGCTCTGGAAGAGCGCATTTCAACTCTTCGAAGTGCTGCCAAGCCCTTTCTTCCACATCAGCCATGCCTGCAGTGCGTTGGGGATCTATGGCTCGTGAACGCGCAATAAGCGCACATGCGTAATAACCCCTGGATTTCTGTGTGAGGGCTGAATAGCCAGAGAGGAAAGGACGCACTGGGAATGGGCAGTGCTCTGAGCTTTTGATGGGCCCTCCAACTCCATGAGTGACTGCTTTGCGGCATACTGTTCCTCCCGCAGTAGCCGCTCTGCTTTGCTGACCTTCCGACGCCCCGGAGCTCGCTTCCACCAAGCATAGTCTTGCTGGTAAGCTTGAAGCCTTGCTTGGTTTCTATAGTTTAGTTATAAATTTGGACAAGGGCTGTTCATTGATGTTAGAACAATGGCTTACCTCTGATAGTATGGTGCTTTTTTCATGCTCATCAGCGGCACGGAAAAGTGCTTGTCTGCACTTCGTTACAATGAAAAGCGACACCTTAATTGATGTTTCAGGAGGTACCAGAGACTGGAGGCCAAGATTTACGTTGAAAAAATCGCCTAATCGCAATGCGAAGTGCCCTATGTGGTGCAAGGCGCCGTCTGTGGGTTTGGCAACTCGCAAGCAAAGTGCCGTCTCAGGGCGAACTTGGAAACAAGGTCTGCCATTAACTCAGGGGCATCGCTGACACGCTCCATCGGCTGCTTCAAGATTTGGGGCATTTATTTAGAATTACCAATGATGCAGTTTTATCCAAACAGTGCCCTCTATGCCTCTAAATCTCAGCAAGATAACCATAGCAGGAAAATACATGCTGTGGCTCTAAACAATCAAAAAAAAAAACATAACTCACATTGTGCAGCTCAATGAACTTGAGCAAACTTGGCATATGATGGCTAGAAGTCTAACATAGACATGCCTCATTAACACAGCAAATGATTTGATTTAATTGGGTGAGAATGTCTTTGCATAAATCAGCCTGGACATTTTATTCGAGCCGCTGAAAAACAAGAGGATGTTGTGCTTGCAAGACATCACACTGCTGGATAAGCTTCCAAAAACATGGGCCATTTCTTAGGAGAGCGCCCCATTACACTATCATCTGTTGCTAGCTATTTGGCATTCAGATTCAGCTGTGCTAAAGAAAGTCTGTCGGGAGGTTTCTCAAAAACATGGATGCTATCGCCATGATAGAATTTCAGACACTTGGTGGGAAGGAAAATGCAGACCTTCTGACATGATTAATGGTCTAAAATGTTAGAACATTTCAGTAGCTTATATCAAGGGGAATTTATGTCCAGGATCCTTAATGTCTGCAGAACATTGTTTTACCCCGTATGGAGATCCATGGGCCAACATGTATCACAACTGGTCTGCATCGAATTCTATGCAACTTGCAATATTTGGCATGGATCCAATTACTCGGTGGAACATTCTGCACTTCAGCTTCATCCACCCCCTCCAGAACTGGGCGCTACATGCTCTAGCAATCTTCCAAATATTCCCCCCACATTCTATGAATGCTACTCATAATAGCTGGCATTCATCCAATCGCTACATGGAACATTTGCCCATTTATGGACATTGTCCCTCATAAAGTATGCGTAGCATACTCTATCTCCCATAAAGTTGTGCACTGCATGCTCTAGCACCCTTCCTGATATGCCCACCACTGTGCTGGGGCTGTACTCCAGAGAAATTCCAAGGCCTGGCAGCTCCAAATTACAGCCTTGGTAGCTACCTAATGCGGCCAAGATGTCAAACCAATTGTTCCTTGAACTTCCGTCCCGGTGTGATGGGGTGCTGTGGTTAGAAATAACGGAAACACCATTGAAAACTGACGCCCATCGGCAGAGGACATCCTGGGGGTGGATCCCAGGAGTATCCCTCAGGCGCTTGGCAGTCAGCTGGCCTGCATCATGAAGTTTGGGGTGGATTACGGCCAGGATTGCACTCAAAACTGCATTAGATTCCAAGATGCAATCCAGCCAGTCCAATGCAGCAGGCTCCCTGAAGTTTGCAGAAACCTGCAGGTGTGGTTGTGACATCCCCTGATTTGAAATGAGCAGCTGAGGAATAAAGTTTGTGTGCTAAAATGCTCACATCATGGCCTTGTTGAAACTACCCGGGTGATAAATCTACCGAGCCCTGAGGGTGCTGTCCTTCTGGGTGAAAATTCTTCTTATCATGGTGCCACAAGCTGCTGTCTTTTGATGTTTTCAGCAGCGGACACAGCTTTTCTTGCGCCGCCAACATTGAATTCTAAGAGGCATCAGGGTTTATGCTGCGATCTCACAATTGGAATAAACCCAGCTGTCTAGAATCAGACAAGATTCCTGGAAGGTACCAGGCTAATATAACGCCATGTCTGTCAACAATAATGCATGGTGCTGAGACTGTAACGTTATTCAGCGGGGGGTATCACTGCTGTAGGGATTTTTCCTTCTTTATTGATGCCTTTGTTCCTAGCTTTGAAAATCTTTGTGGTAGCTTGTCTGCATAGCGCGTAGCATCCCAACCCATCACCTCTGCCGGTAAATGATCAGTGGATTAAGACATGGGTTTTATTCCACTAACTGCAGTTGAAAAATGCATCCCCAAGGGTGTCTGCGATTATGTCTAACTCTGATACCACAGCTACCGGAAGCAAAAGGGGATACTCTGGCAGCGTCGCAGAGGCGCCGGGAGAGTGCTCATTTAGTTGATATTTGAATTGGGCTCTGAGGTATGCTGTGCAGACATTTGAAAAGCTCAAAGGAGTCAGCATCAGGAATTGAGACATATGGCTAGTTTGGATTCTCTGAGCATCAAGGCGCATGGGGCAAGTGAAAGAAGGTGCTGAAATGCGGAAGCAATCTGACAGCTTGGCTGCCAGTAATGAGCGCCAATGAACCTGCACTTCCAACCAACAAACGTGGGTTACCAAGGAATCAGGCAGCATGTAATATATGAATGAAATCCCCTACCTCCCGACGTGTCAGGCCTCCTTCATTGCTCATAGTCTAAGCATTTTCCTGAACTCCCAAACAGTAGCAAAACAAGAGCGATGCCCTCCCGAAGCAAACTGAAGAAGAAGGGACTCTTTGATGGGCCCGCCTGGCCCAGAGATAACAGCTCTGACTACAAATGCAATTCGCCACCATCCAGCCCTGTGTTATCTTCAGGCTACGACTCCTTCATTTCTGAAGACCTAGACCTCTATGATGATAGGTGTGTATGCTATTCGCCCATTATATCCCGCAGCTTAAAACGAAAGCATATCTAGCTCATACGTAGCTTTGACAGATGAGCAAATCAGCATGTTGGATGAACAGGTTGATGAGTTCCAAGCTGCCAATTATGAAAGTCGGGAGCAAATTGTGCAAGACATTCTCGAAAGCTTCGAGAGCACCTGGACTCACGATATTGACTTTCATGAGGCAGCCGTTACCACTGTACGCACACTATTTGCACTATAGCGCTGCTCTCAGATATTTCTAGCTTATTCGCCAACACCTGTATGCCACAACAAGACCAGTGACAAGGGGATCCTTGCCTTCTTCCGAAACCTCAAGTCAGATGGGCAAAGAAAAGTGCGTATGCCAATTTATTCACGGATCACTGCTACTAAGAGAGAAATACACACTTAGTCAAGACGTTGAAATGGTGTGCGAATCCCCTCCCCCTCCTGAAACCCCGAGTCAGGCAGGCAAAGAAAAGTGTGTATGCCAATCTACACACTGATCACTGCCGCTAAAAGAGAAATGGATACTTAGTCAAGGCGTTGAACCGATGGATGAATCCCCTCCCCCCAGCGAAACCCAGAGTCAGATGTGTGAAGAAAGGTGTGCATGCCAATTTACTCACTGAGCACTGCAGCTAAAAGTGCAATGAATATTTAGCCAAGACATTGAACTGACAGACGAACATATGAGTATATTGGAACATTATGCCCCCAAATTTCAGGCTGCCAACAGAAAACATCGGGAGAAAATGGTCAGGAAGGTCGCCAACAAGATTGAGAGAGCCTGGACTGAAGATATAGAGTTTGACAGAGATACAGTGATCGGTGTAAGTGGCCTTTCTGCTAAATTGGATTATTCTCAGATATTTCTAGCTTATCCACAAGCACCTGTATGGCAAGTCTAAACAGCGATTGAGGATGGCTGCATTTGAAATATGAAAATGGTCATACCGTGACATTGTGACCACCATGCACCGCAACGAAATAAACAAGTTGGCAGCTGAGCTTTCCAAATGTGTGCCCGGATCGTCAGGCTTCCTTGGTGCCTACAAGAGAGCTTGTAGCCAGGTTGAGCTGAAGTTATCTGAGAGTCAGCACCAAAGGTACCAGGTGATGGCAAAGGATTGGTCAGAGAAGGGACTGCCTCCAAGGATGCAGCAGCAGTATGTGCAAAGGAAATGATTCTAGCGGATTAGGATTGATTGGTTTTTTTCTTCGTGCTAGCATGATGAGCAAGCGCGGACCCAGAGCAGTCAGGGAGTTCACATCGGCAGCATGGAACCAGTTTGTTATGCATGTTGTTGTTCTTGCAGCATTCCTGGAGGATGGAGAGCCTGCGATATCGTTGTGGGTAGAAGGCCCTATTCTACTCTATTCATGTTTCTCACAGTTTCAAACAGCTTCGATTACAACAAGGACAGCGGGGGGAAGACTTTCAGGGAAGGTCCTGATGACTGGGAGGGCTCCATGATGAATGAGTTTGCAAAATGGGGCAATGAGTGCTTTGGTAAGGGATTATTCTGGCTTAAGGAAAATTTGCTAATGCGCCAGCATTTCAGGGGTCCTGCCAACCGATGATGTCATGGGCAGGCCTGTGAAGAAGCAAGAATGCCCAGAAATCAAAATGAAGAGAAAAAAGGATGGGTACCCCATCCTGCCAAGTCCTGAAGAGGTGGACCGCCATGAGCTACTGTGCAAGAAAAAGCTCATAGGAAGATTTATGGAAGATGTATACAGTTCGTGAGCTGCTCATCCATGCTGCCGGTTCAGTCGCTAAGCCAATTTCCAGCGATTGCTACTTGTACATCAAAGGGAAGAGTCCCCTGGACAGAGCTCCAAAGGGACCGATGCAAATACATTAAATCAAAGTATTTGCCCAAGGATGTCACTCTCAAGCAGTTCCACCACCTCCGCCAAGAGGATGTCAATGCCATACTTGGCCACTGGACACAGAGGCAAGCTGATGGTAAGGTTCCATTCCTCTTCAGGGAGGTAGCCAAGGCCGCTCCGAAAAATCAGCACACCCAGGAAGGAAGCAATGCTAACGCCAACATGGGGCTGGGTGAAGGAGATGAAGACCAGCAGGGTGACGATGGAAGCCAGACACAGGGGGGCCCATTGCAAGCAGGCACTGGTAGTGATGGTTCAACTGAGCAGGCCCATCCAAGTCAAAGCCTCAGCAATGCAGCTGAGAACCCAAACCAAGTATGTCGACTCCGGGAACATGGCAAGCAGGCGCTAAACTCTTTGAGCTTTCAGGGTCCATGCCACTCTCCTGAAAATGGCGCCGCCCAGCCTAGCGCAGCTTCTGCGCAGCAAATAGGCAGAGGCACAGCTCTGGATTCACCCCACGCTCGCCCTTCTCATGCACCCTCTCCTTGCTGCTCTCTCAGCCACCCTCTCTCTGATAGCCCACGAGCAGGCCAAACCGAAGGCCCAAATTCCAAGGATAGGCAGAATGACTCTGGCCCTGCTGGGCAGGGGCCTTCACCTAACGACAAGGTAAGCAACGTTGACCGCCTTGTTGAGCCTTGAAATTTAGTGCTTCCAGATGCAAAGCGCTACAGAGGAGCGCCAACCACCGCCGGTGGGCACGCCTAGCGCTTCCAGTGCAGACCAACAGCCACCCCCAGGCGCACCCGATGCCACCCATGAACACCTACAGCCACCACCAGCTTCACCTGGCCCACCCCTGAGCCCCAGCATTCACCACTGGCCTCACAGAGTGTTAGCCCAGAAGTGCAAGGGGGTGGGCGTCGCAGGCGCAGACAAAATGAGGGCGCTACTGCTGATTTCCCCTCGAGCAAGCGGCACTGGAAGGTCAACGAGGAAGTTGACAGCGCGGGTCCCAGCATGCAGCGGTCAACTCGAGAACACTATCTGACAAGGAAGGCTGCTGCAAGGTGAGCTGCGCTGTTGCATGCGGAAAGCGCTCACATATGGGGGTCACATCCTCCTCATCAAGTCCCTTTGCATTTGTAGCTGCGCACATCAGCGCCACTTCGCATGCTCACCCAATCTCCAACTGCCATCGCCACGCAATTGCCCTGTGCCCTTCCTCCTTACTTTTCCTGTGCTCCTTCATGCATCCATTTCCTTTTGCTGATCTCCACTTATCCATTTTCCCTTTCCACCTTCAGCTGCATCCTGCCCTTTATCGTTTCTGGGTTTATTCAAAATTTCACTCTTAAATTTAGAGGTTCCTTGTGGCCTCTCGTAGTTTACAAGCAGTCTACATACGTATAAGCTTGTTTATGACCTGAAAATATAGGTTTCTCCCATTGCTATCTCTTTGTGCTTTCCGCATTCCCGATGCCTTCTCTATGGCTGAGCACCATTTCCATACATGCGGTAATACGGGCCCGTAACCATACTGTCTAGCGTTCAAGGGACCACTTTATGGGATGGTCACAGGATGGTTACCCCTGAATCAGGCCTTCAAAGTCCGGCCGTATACGGCAGTATATGGTCGTATGATGGGCCTGGAAGTGTCACGCCAGCAATATTGTTGTGCCACACCTCTCCCGATGCAGCAGATGCACCCATCTTTGTCGTCTCCAAGTTGCTTGCCTTGCCACCGACTCCTCAGGCCTCATCTTCCACCCCAGTTGCAACATGATTGGCACCTTTCCTCTATAACAACAAGGCTTGCCCCTCATCAGGCTCATCGTGCCTTGATCCTCACGGCCAAAGACTTGCAGATCACTCAAGATCGTTGGCTGATGTCTGGAGCACATGTCTCCTTAAAATGATCACTGCTCCCCGCAGCGTAGTGTTCCTCACGACCCCTTGCAAGCCAGGCCTACATCTAGACCCTGTCGCTGTTGAGGGACTTTACTGTATATAGGCTCACTCGGGTTATTCTTGGTGTGTTTGTCTATCTCCTTTTGCTTTAGACGGTATGCTCTCCATTCTTCCCCTTCCTATTTTGAATTTAGCTTTACCGATGGGCATTGTTGCACCGCCCCTCGCCCTTGCCATCCATGCACCCAAGGCGGCGTGCACACTATGGGTATTCAGTAAAAAACATTCCAGACGCCGCTGCCCCTTGCCACATCGATCCGCTGCGCCAGTCTTCAGCCAGAGGCCATCCGCACGCTTATGGACCTGAAACATCACCTTCATCAGGTGCATGAGGGAAACCCGGAGCCGGCTAGCTGGGGCTGTCCTCCTGCGCTTGCCCCTCCCCAGCCGATGACGACACAAGCTCATTGTCTCACACGCTGAGCGCGCTCACCCCCGCTCTCCCTCATTATACAATATATATATATGACATAGGACTTGTATTAAGATGTAGAATAAGAATATAACAAAATAATAATAATGCTACAGAGCTGTAAGGGGCCCTTGCTGCCCAGGAGAGGTGAACACACCCCTTCTGCCCCTTGCGGCAATACTGGACACCGCCCGAATCCTTCTGCATGGCGCCGTGACGTATTCCGGCGTCCCTGGAACCTCCAGCAGTGCGTTGCTGCAGCCCCGCGGGCTGGATGGGTTTCCCGGTAGTGTTCCGGTGATAGTGGCTGCGGCAGCAACAGCAATGGGGTGGTGACGGCGACAGAGGTAGGGGTGGCCATGGCAGTGTGAATGGGCCCATGGCCGAGGGAGTGCGAGGGGAGTGCGGGCGGAGTGGGGGGGTGCACTGGGGCATGCGGTTGAGGGCACAGGTGGCAACGCAGTGCTGGGATTTGCTTCGCTGGTGCTTCAGGTTGTCTCAGGTCTAAGGTCCTAGCCTGCCATGGTATTTGTGGATAGGAGCAGATGGGTGAGGGGACTGTATGGGGGAATTTAGGAGGGGAGACTGGTGAGAAACCCCGAAAGAGAGTTAGATTGCCAGTGACACCAGGGGTCTGACAACACCCTAAACGTTTCCGGCCCTTCTCCCCCCAAACTTCCCATGTACTGCAATGCAAACTACTCTTTGGTACCCCCCCTAGGCCCCCTGAAGATGTCCGACCTGTTCCGCCCTTGCACTGCCGCCTGTGCGTTCGACTGCACACACTCTTGCACCCCCTCGCTCCGCCCGCATTCCCCTCGCGCTCCCTCAGCCATGGGCCCATTCACGCTGCCGCAGCCACCCCTACCTCTGTTGCCGTCACCACCCCATTGCCATTGCTGCTGCAGCCACTGTCACTGGAACACCACCAGGCAACCCATCCAGCCCGCGGGGCCGCAGCAACGCACTGCCGGAGGTTCTAGGGACGTGGGAATACGTCGCCGCACCATGCAGAAGGGTTAGGGCAGCGTCTGGCATTGCAGCGAGGGGCGGAAAGGGTGTGTTCACCCCCCTGGGCAGAAAGGGCCCCTTACAGCTCTGTAGTGTTTTTTTTTTACTATCATATTCTTATTCTACTTGATACAAATGCTATGATATATATAAAACAAGGGAGAGCAGAGGCAAGTAGGCTTGTTGTCGGAGACGATGAGCTCAGCTGTGCAAGGCGATGGGCTTGTGTTGTCATCGGCTGCTGAGGGAGGGGCAACCGCGGGAGCCCCAGCTAGCCGGCTCCGGGTTTCCAAGAGGGCCCTGATGATTGCTGGGGCTGCACATGCCAAGGAACTTTATAATTTTATTTTTTATTGTTATATTCATGTTCTACTTGTAAAAACAAATCCAATGATATATAATATGATTTATAAATTTTGTAGCTTAAGTAACATGTGTGCTCGCTGTCGGAGATGACGAGCTCGGCATGGGAGACAATGACAACGCATTGTCAGAGGCTACGCGGAATCCCTCCAGGGCCCCAGGTGACTAGGGCTCCCTCATTCTGGTCCCTTTGTGGCGGCGTAGCATGCTCCCGCCCATGGTTCTGTGGCAGCATCTTGAGTGCGCCCTTGCTCCTTGCATCACCTCTCCTTGCGGCCAAACGGGTTCACACCCACCCTCGTTTGGGCACTGCTTGTGCTTTTTGGACAGCGCCTCACGTGGTGGCTTGTCGTAATGTATCGTAGTAGCTTTAGAATAGCTGCCTTTTGTCATAGAACAACACAACATATCGAAGTCAGAGCCATAAAATCCCGTAAGGTCCCATTTACGGCCATATACACTCCACCCCATACCATCAAGGCCCCTTGGAACAACCATACAGACGCGGATACTGGCATACCGTAACCGTCTGGCGGTCTGAGGTTACAGCCATATGCCATATGTGGGATGGTGCTCACCCCGCCCCTGCCCTTCTCCACCACCGCTTAGCTGTCGATATTCCTCACATTGCCTCAACTTGCTGCAAATTTTGTGAAATAAGAAAAAAAAAAACTATCGCTACGGAGTTCTGCATATGCTATTCATCTAAGAGCTATGCGCCTATCGCCTTCAGCCTGCGCTTGTGGTCATCCAACATTTTTTCCAGCTTGCCCATCCTCCTCTCCAGTGCAGCAATCCTGGCAGCATTGCTTCTATCATTGCTTGCTGGTGATGTGTTGCTGCAAGGACGCAAGGGCTGACTGCACGCAGGCTTAAGAAACTGCAAGGTGCTTGGCACCTCAACTGTGACAACTGCCAAATGCTGAGTGGGAACGGTCACAGGGGGATTAAGAGAGGACGCACTTGGTGTGCATTTAGACGCACGATGGGGACAAGCTGCGGGAGGAGATGGGGCGGTGACCTTCGGCACAGAAGACTGTAACAATATTGCAGGGCTGTTGGAAGGGCTGCCAACAGCAGAGGACACGCTGCTCTCCAGCATCAATAATTGAAGGGCAGTAAGCGCTGCTGTGGGCGATGGAACCAACCCCGAATCTTCTGGTTTGCCTGCATCAGGGGAACCGCAGGCATGCTGCTTTCCCTTATTGGCTCCTGCACGCTTCTTTTCCGCTGGGGGTTTTGCACGCAATTCCTCTGTCTGCTTGATGCGGTACTTCTGAATACTGTCGATTGGCAAATCGTGGCGATCCATTTTTCCTGTGCCCAGGTTCAGAAGCATCAGGCTGCACTTCGTTTTCTTGTGCTGGCATCTTTGACATGTGTTCTTCGGTAATGCAATGCACTCTTCATTTGCATCTCTGCATGATCGGCACTGCCATCTCCTGTCAGCTCCGAGTTGGTTGAGAGGGTGGAAGCATACCTGAATTTGAGGATCAGCCATTATCGGGGCTGAAGGCGGCTCTGCAGGGTTGTCAGGGCCCTGCTTTGATGTGGTGCAGCACTTTGCAGGGGTGCTTGGCGCCAGCGACAAGCCCTTCCACTTTCTTGTGGCGGCGGCTTTCTTGGTGGCCTTTGACCTACCATGACTCTGAGAATCATTTCAAATGTCAGAAATCGACCATGACTCAACCAGCAGGCATAGAGCTTACTTCAGGCTCCTCATCGACTGCCATTGGTATGCCTTCTCCCCCCTCGGGTCTCGGTCCGAGCTTCAGCAAGAGCCTTTGCACCTGGGAGGAACAAGGCTGCAGTGCAGCAGTTTGCACGACGGGAGCAGGTCGCACGATGGCTGCAGTTTGCATGATGGCCACAGGTTGCACGACGGGAGCAGGTCACATGACGGCCACAGGTTGCACGATGGCTGCAGGTTGCACGGTGGGAGCAGGTTGCGCGACGGGAGCAGGTTGCACGATGGCCACAGTTTGCGCGATGGCAGCAGTTTGTGTGGCGGTTTTTGTGGGGGGTTGTGCAGCAATGTTTGCAGCAGGTTCTGCAGCATGTTGTCTGTGACTTGATTTGACTTTCATCGAAAGACCGTAAGCATGGCGGTAGAGGAATTTCAGCAGCTAAAGCTTACCTAGGTGCTCCCACCAACAATCTGCAGGTGGTGGCAGCAGATTCGTTATATCCTGCAGGAATTCAGCATCTGCACGGTAGCATCTATGGAGCTCCCAAGCTGGGTGGGACCGGGTGATCCTCCCGAAGTCTTCACCGCGGTCCATCATGATGGATAGCGCCACTAAGGTGGGATGCAGAGCAAGACCCCCATCTCTGGCATGGGCATGCCGAAATTCACGGAAAACAATTTGCTAATTCAAATGTAGAGTGATCAAATAAAGCGCCATGGATATGAGTGCATACCAACTCCCTATCGAACCCTGCATTCCACAGCTGTTTATTGGCAAACTCTTGAACAGAAAGGTATGATTCTATAGCAGCCTCAACCCTAGCTGCAACATTAAGCAAAGTTGACATTTCCAAGGTGTTTTGCATCAAAGGTGTTCAGCGGTGTTCAGCAGGGCAGTGCATTGGGTGATGAAAAACTTGCCAAGTGTTGAACTTACCTGTTTTGGGGAATGGCTCAAAAATGCTAGAGTGCCAGGAAAGGTGCCCAAATGCCATCTTCCTAATATGGTACAATAAAAGACCCTCCAGAAACAGACAAATTTTGCTCTGCATGTCATGGATATCCCTACAAGAAAAGTATTGATGCTATGCGACCCAATCCGACATGGGCTGGCCTGGGTGGTGAAAACAGACTCTGAGGGGCCCCAGTTGATTAGGGATTCTGTTATGCCATGCCATTCATGTCCTTCGTCTTTGGTACTGCTGCCACTACAATGCCATATGATTTTGGGCTCAACACGATATGACTTGAGCACATATCTGGGTCCACCGCATTCGATGTCAGCAAAAACAATGCTGTGCACTTGTCAGAGGTTCTGCCAAGCACCCCCAAGGAATGGCCATTCCAATATGGACTCGGTACAACCATGCAGCCCAGCATAAGTTGGAAGAGAAAATTGATAGGCATACTGCCTCGTGTTCACTCTTTTACTGATGACTTCCCTTGCCACCATCGCACACCTCACTACCATTGCTCACCTCGCCTTCATCACCTCATCATCTGCCCTTGCCAGCATCGTTGCCCCTTGCCCCTTCCCTCATCCTCTGATCCTCAAAGTCCCTCTTCGCCTCACCTCAAGCCTGCTTTGTATGCTACTCCTCCACCAGCTGACCCCACAAATGCGCGCTCCTCAATGGTTGTCATCCCATGTCATGTGCAACGTTCGCGACCCCTTGCCAGTTGGGCCCCTGCTCGGGACCACGCCCTTGCCGTGTTCACACGTTTCTGTTCATAGGACTATTTGACGTCCCTTTCATCTTAGACCCCCCTCTTTGTTAGCTGTCCTTTCTACCTTAGCCATTGGACATCGAATGTCACCGACTTCCCTCCGACCCTGCACCTGCTGTCGCACCTTTCGATACCATTCACTCGCTGCTCTCAACGCCAGACTCCTTCACTATACAATGCTGCATGTTCTGTCACCGGCAAGACAACTTCATCCTCAAAATCACTGGCGAGGGCAAGGTGGTATCCCATTTGCCGCTGGATGAGACAAAATGGTGCACATAGACTTGGACATTTGCCGCAGCAATGCATCACCAATTAGTGTTCTAAGGTCCAGTCCATTGGACCGAAAATTTAGCCTTAACTGGACTGGACTTAACTGCAAAAGACCGAATTTTCAGTCCAGTCCAGTCCAGTCTTTTCCAGTCTTTGATCAGTCCAGTTAAGGTCTAACAGTTATCAGATTGTTACAAAGACCGGTCTAGACCGGTCTAGACCGGTGTTTTAGGTAATGATTACATAAGCTAGTAAAGGACTGCAACCCTATGCATTTACCCATTGAAATAAGCCTTAAAACATCCAAATTAAACAAGAATTGGACAAGTTATGATTGAAATGATAAGAACTTTAGTAAGTTTAGTTCAAGTGGACTCTGACTTGTCCCAAGAAGACCCTATATCATCTGGTAGTTCACAAGAATCCAATCCAAGTCACTCTCTATTGCTTCTGAGTTGCTCAAGTTGTTGCTCCCAATCACTTCTGAGTTGTTCCCAATCACTTCCAAGTTGTTCCCAATCACTTCTGAGTTGCTCCCAATCAATTCCGAGTTGTTCCCAATCACTTCCAAGTTGCTCCCAATCAATTCTGAGTTGTTCCCAATCACTTCTGAGTTGCTTCCAATCAATTCCAAGTTGCTCCCAATCACTTCCAAGTTGTTTCCAATCACTTCCGAGTTGCTCCCAATCAATTCCAAGTTGTTTCCAATCACTTCCAAGTTGCTTCCAATCAATTCCGAGTTGCTCCCAATCACTTCTGAGTTGCTTCCAATCAATTCCGAGTTGCTCCCAATCACTTCCAAGTTGTTCCCAATCACTTCTGAGTTGCTCCCAATCAATTCCGAGTTGTTCCCAATCACTTCCAAGTTGCTCCCAATCAATTCTGAGTTGCTCCCAATCAATTCCAAGTTGTTTCCAATCACTTCTGAGTTGCTCCCAATCAATTCCAAGTTGTTCCCAATCACTTCTGAGTTGCTCCCAATCACTTCCAAGTTGCTCCCAATCACTTCTGACCACTTATATAAATATTTTTGTAATTTTTTAGAATTATTGCAGATTTCTCAACATGATAAGTGGTCTGTGAAAAAAGTGGTCTAGACTCATGAAGACTGGTCCGCGGACCACACATAGACCGATAAAGACCGGTCTTTATCAGTCCGGTCCGGTTAAGGGCATTTTCGGACCGGTCTTGGACCGGTCTCGGTCTTGGTTAAGCCCAATTTGGGTCGAAAAACCAGACTGGACCGGACTTTTGAACACTATCACCAATACGCGCCGCTGGGCCACTTCTGATTGTGGGCCAAGCTGTCCTTCCCCGAATTCACGACCATGTGCTGACTCATGTTTCTGACGTTTGTGTGGATGAGCGACGAGCATGTGTTCCTACACGACGGGCGCACAGGTGTACTCATGCAGGCAATCAACCTCGATGACCAGGTGCATCTGGGTGGTGGCGTCTGGTACGTCGACATGAACCAGCGACATGCACTCGTGTGTGCACTGCATGTCCTGTGTATGTGCACACAGGACTGCAACGCAACCAAGGTATTAGAGGTACTGCGGACATGGCTCATCTATAATATCTCCCCTTAGTCTGGTCTCACCAAAAGGCAGGAAACAGTAGGCCCTATCTCCCATCTCTGTCTGCGTGCTTCTAGTCTCCTCACAGACCGATTGACAACATCAAGCTGACATCTGTCTCTCCACTGCGTGAGGTCGTACGTTTCGCTTCTCTAGCTGTTCCTTACCCTTTACAGATAACCTCATGTCTGGTTTATTGTCTCTTGTGGATTATTGGATCGAGAATGTGTCCTTGGTTATGTGGTGGACATAGCAGACATGGTGGATGTGATGGACGCGGTAGGTCCGGAGGCATGGTGGGCGCAGTGGGTGTGGCGGGCATGATGGATTTGGCAGATGTGGTGGGCGCGACAGATGTAGTGGACACGGTGGGTGTGGCAGGTGGGCGGATATGGTCAAGGGGAGCCTGGGGATATGCGAAAGAAGCATCAGTCATTTATTGTGGCATAGCATCAAAGAATATCATTTTGTTTTGACAAAAATGGGTGTGATATGATCATTCAGCAAGAGTCATATAATGTCAGATAATGACGATATATACACAACCAGTAGGCTTCCAGTGATGCTATCTGATCACATTTTGGTGAGCCGCATGGCGTTGAATTAAGTCAGATAGTGTCAACGCATTTTCTCACTGGGTTAATGCAAGACCACCAGCGGCGCCTCTTCTGGGCTGCAGGGCAATGCTCGGCAAATTTGTGGCAATGGTCAGCAAAGCTGCCCTTGGCGCTGATAACAAATAGCACTGCTTGGGAATGATTCCAGGGCATCAGGACTCCATCAACGGCATCTGGAAATGGACCAACCCTGTATTACCGGCGGTACCTCATCCAACCAGAGTCGGGCCAATTCCATGCCACCGGCAGTGCCTCTCTGGAGATGATTGGGAGCACATGGCATCACAGCCAAATTTCGTCAGCCAGCACTTGTTTGAGAAGAGCAGGGCACATCCCATGCTGCCAGTAGAGTCTCTTTTGAGGCAAGCTGGACTAAAGATCAAAGCTGCGGTGGCACGGCCTTGTAGAATTTTGCGCTGGCATAGGCAGCGTTTGGCATTAGGCCAACCCGATAGCACAGGTGGCACTATTTTGAGGGGAGCTGGGTCAATTCCTTGCCATCAGCCCATAAGCATTACTTCTTGTTTAAAGACAGGGTTGGCCAATTTGAAGCTGCTGTTAGCATGGCTTCGGAGCGACCCTATGCCATCAGGAAGTCCTCGGCAGTATCTGGCAGTGGGCCAACCTGATGCCATCTTTGGGGCCAATTTTGGGGCCATCTGAAAGTTATCAGGAGTGTGTAGCGTAGTTCTGCAGGTGCTCGGCCCATCCAACAAATATTGGTCCCATATTTCCTCTTTGAAGCGATGGACTAGATTGGAACCATTGGCAGCATGCCATTGGCAACAACTGGTGACAGGCTAACGCAATGCCATTGGTAGCACTCCACTGGTAGTATACAGTTCTGGGGCTGTTGGTGATTCCTGCTTTCAGGGCAGTTGGGCCAATTTCTATTCATCGGAATTGGCTCTTCAAAGAGGGGATGGGCCAACTCGAAGCAGCTGGTAGAACCACTTCAGAAAAGCCCTGGGCCATCTCGAGGGTCATCTTCAGTATCTGGTAATGGGCTAACTCTATCACATTGGCGCGCTGCTTTGGGCTGATTCTGGGCGGCTACATTGTGTGCTTGATGAGCCAATGCAAGCTAATTGTTTAAAACTAATGGCACATGAAGCGGGCCCATGCAAGCGCTTTCAAATGAGAACTTTCAGGCTGCTGCGGACCGACTCGCAAGATCAGCGCATTTTCATTGCAGGCCAATGCATGTATTTTCTCAGCAGCCATCTTGCTCATTGAAATTTATATAGGCCCATGGGACATTCTCGTGTAGCAGCCCACTCCATGCTTGATGGGCCGATACAGGCGGATTATTTGAAGCTTATGGGATGTGACATGGGCCTGTGCAAGGGTTTGCCCTCCAGAGCATTTAAGCTGTTATGGGAAGAAGGACTAGAGCCTTTGCATCACAGGCAAAGGCGAATATTTTCCCTGGCAGCCATCCTGTCATCCATAAATTATGCAGGGCCATGCGATAGCTTCACGCAGCGGTCCATGGTATTGCTAATAGGCAATGTTAGTTAATTTTACAAATATTATGGCTAGCACAATGGGCCTATGCAAGAGCTTGCAGGTTTCTGCGGCCAGCTCGAACTCATGGTGAGGGGCATGGGCAGTCCATTCATATTACATAGCCAATGCGAACATTTTTCAAGGTAGGCACCCTGCTAGCATAGCTAGTTGTTCAAATGCTGAAATATTACGGCGTATGTGGTGGGCCCATCCAAGGCCTTGCGCTAAAGGGTTTGGAGGATGCTATGGGCCAGCCCAAGCTTACCAGCAAGGGTAAGCCCATTTCCAATGCGGGCCAACACAAGCATGTTGGCAGCTATCACACCAACTGTATGCTGCACAGGCCCATATGGTAGCCAGCTAATTTTCCAAATATTACAAGGCATGCAATGGGCAAATACGAGTATTTTCCCGGCAGCCATCCTTCTAGATGCAAAGCATATAGGCCCAAACGGTAGTCTTGTGTGGCAATTCATTGTATACTTCATGGGCCAATGCGAGCTAATTGCCAAACTATTATCGTGTATGCAACTGGCCCATGCGAGGGCTTGCGCAACATTTCCTATGGGCTGCTGTGGGCAAGCCCGAACCTATTGAAAGGGGGCAGACTGCTGACAATGTGGGCCAATCTGAGCATTGTTCTTGGCAGGCATCCTACTTGTGTGCTTGATGGGCCAATCCTAGCTGGCTGTCAAAATACTATGGTGCATCCAGTGGGCACATGTGGGGCCTTTGCAATTGAGAGCTTGCTTCTGCGGGCCACTTTGAACTTATCAACAAGGGGCAGCCTGCCCACAATGCTGGCCGGTGTGAGTATTTTCCTAGCAGCTCCTCCTGACCACAAATTATATACGCCCGTGCAGTAGCCCTATGATGCAGCTCATTTTGCGCTTGATGGACCAAATATTATTGCACATGCAGTTGGCCCATACAAGAGCTTGTGTACCATGTCTTACAGGCAGCAACCTCAAGCCTATCGGTAAGAGGGAATTCATTTAAAATGTGGGGCCATTGTGAGCATTTTCTTGGCAGCCATCCTTCTGGCTGCTTAACAAGGCCTGCATGGCAGTCTTGTACAGCAGTTCGCTTTGCGCTTGATGGGACCAATGCGAAACTAATTGCCCCCAATATTGTTACGCATGCAATTGGCCCCCATGGGCTTGCATGCAATTTTTACAGGCTGCTGTGGACCGACTCAAGCCCATTGGTAAGAGATAATTCATGTAAAACACAGGGCCAATGCGAGCATTTGCTTATTAGCCATCATTCGAGCTGCTTATATAGGCCCACGCAGTAGTCTTGTGTGGCACCTCATTGTGTGCTTGATGGGCCAATACAATCCCATTGCCTATGGGCCCATGTGAGGGCTTGTGCACAATTTCTTACCGGCTGCTGTGGGCCGACTCGAGCCAATTGGCAAGGGGTAATGCATTCAAAATGTACAGCCAATGCTGGCATTTTCTCAGCAGCCATCCTAGCTGCCTCTACCGGCCTACGCGATAGCCTCGTGCAGCAGCTCATTTTGCGCTTGATGGGCCAATGGAAGCTAATTGCTCAAATATGATTGCACATGCAATTGGCCCATGCGAGGGCTTGCATGCAAGTTCTTACAGGCTGCTGTGGGCTGACTCGAGCCCATCAAAACATGGGGGCCGATGTGAGATTGCACATGCAATTGGCCCATGGGAGGGCTTGCATTGGATTTCATACAGGCTGCTGTGGGCCAACTCCACCCCATCAGTAAGAGGTAATTCATTCAAAACATGGGGCCAATGCAAGTATTTTCTCAGCAGCCATCCTACCTGCCTGCACGGTAGTCTCATATGGCAGCTCATTGCACGCTTGATGGGGGCAATGGGAGCTAATTGACCAAATATGATTTCGCACGCAACTGGCCCATGCAAGTGCTTCACATATTATTTCTCACAGGCTGCTGTGGGCCAACTTGAGCTCATCGACAAAGGCAATTTATTCATGATGTGGGTTAACTTGAAGCTATCGGTAGTACCGCTTCAGGTGCAAATCTGGGCCATCACGACATCACCAGCAGCATCAGCCAGCGGGCCAGCCCCATATCATCGATATCACTGGTTGGATTGATTCTTGGCCATCGTGAGCTAATCCACAGTACGCAGTTTGGCAAGTGGTGGGTAAATTCGACACCATTGGCGGCGTGATTCTGGGCCATTTTGAAGCCATCAGCAGCATGAAATGCTGGGCCATTTCGAGGCATTCGATACCGCAACCTATTTTTGTATAACAGTAGCATGGGATGTCTTCAGAATATCAGTGGGCCAACTTGAGCCCATCAACAAAGGCAATTTATTCACGACGTGGGTTAACTTGAAGCTATCGGTAGCACCGCTTCCGGTGCAAATCTGGCCATCACGAGATCACTGGCAGAATCAGCCAGTGGGCCAGCCCCATATCATCGATATCACTGGTTGGATTGATTCTTGGCCATCGCAAGCTAATCCACAGTACACAGTTTGGCAAGCAGTGGGTAAATTCGACACCATTGGCAGCATGATGCCGGGCCATTTTGAAGCCATCGGCAGCATGAAATGCTGGGCCATTTCGAGGCATTCAACACCGCAATCTATTTTTGTATAACAGTAGCATGGGATGTTTTCAGAATATTAGTGGGCCAACTTGAGCTCATCAACAAAGGCAATTTATTTGCGACATGGGTTAACTTGAAGCTATTGGTAGCACTGCTTTGGGCACAAATCTGGGCCATTGTGAGATCACCGGCAGTATCAGTCAGCGGGCCAGCCCCATATCATCAATATCACTGGTTGGATTGATTCTTGACCATTGCAAGCTAATCCATAGTATGCAGTTTGGCAAGTGGTGGGTAAATTCGACGCCATTGGTGGCATGATGCCAGGCCATTTTGAAGCCATCAGCAGCATGAAATGCTGGGCCATTTCGAGGCATTCGATACCGCAACCTATTTTTGTATAACAGTAGCATAGGATGTTTTCAGAATATCAGTGGGCCAACTTGAGCTCATCGACAAAGGCAATTTATTCACGACGTGGGTTAACTTGAAGCTATCGGTAGCACCGCTTCCGGCGCAAATCTGGCCATCACGAGATCACTGGCAGTATCAGCCAGCGGGCCAGCCCCGCACCATCGATATTGCTGGTTTGGATTGATTCTTGGCCATTGCAAGCTAATCCACAGCATGCAGTTTGGCAGGTGGTGGGTAAATTCAACGCAATTGGCGGCGTGATGCCGGGCCATTTTGAAGCCATCGGCAGCATGAAATGCTGGGCCATTTCAAGGCATTCGACACCACAATCTATTTTTGTATAACAGTAGGGTGTTTTCAGAATATCAGTGGGTGTTTGCTATGATACCAAAACTCTTAAAACCTCTTTTTTTTTTTTTGTGTATTTATTTTATTGACCCCATATAGGTAACCAGCAGATCTTCATACTGGGCCCACTTGTAACACACGTCAGCTTTCATTCAGTTGGCCCATGTAGGCTTTTATGAAGGCATGGGCACAATTGCACATGGGCTTTTATGCATACATGGTCTATATACAGTCGACTCCCTCCTAATGCATACCCCTAAAAACCCATACTCCCTCAAATCTCATACATTTTTTCAGTTACCAACATGGTATGCGGGGTAAGTGCACAAAAAATGCATAACTCCCTTATTCCTCATAACGCATACCCCATTGTGGCACAAAACGCACCTGTCACTAGTACAATTTCAGTTATAACGTGTACCAGACGTAAAATATGCACTGCCAACCAATAAATAAAAAAAAGGTCACCGCTTTTTTTCGCAAAGTCCATTAGTCCATGGCATCAAAAAAACTTGAGGCCCTCCAAAAAGGGCTGAAAACCCTTACTGACTGTGTCAAAATGAAGAAGGAGGCGCTTCAGGCTCAACTAGCCAAAAAGAAGTCCATTTCAGCTGAAGATGAACATTGGCTTGACTTTGATGCCAATTTGGTTGATGAGCAGCAGGTCCTGGAGGCCTTGGAGAGTGCCCCAGACTATGAGCAGGGCTTTGCAAGTCTAAATGATCAACAAAGGGGTCTTGTGGAGAGACTGCTTGAGGCAGCAGGCAACTCCAGCAAACAAGCAGGAAAGAAGCAAAAGCGTATGTCCAAGATTTCCCTAACTTTACCACTGAAACTGACCATTCAAAGGTCCGGAATATATACCCAGTGTACCCATACCCATAAAGAAAGGGAAACCTGCCCCAATTTTCACCAAGAAAGCAAATGCGAAGCTTGATGAGCGGATCAAAATTTTGGATTGGCATCATGCCAATGGCAAAAACCAGACACAAACTGCAATACACTTTGCCCCTAAATACCCAAACCTCCAACTTAAGCAGCCTCTCATCTCGAAATGGGTAAAGGAAGAAGCTAAATGGCAAGAAGAATGGTCTCACAGTAAGGCACGGACAGCAAAACGCACTCGACAAACACAGCACCCAGAAATTACAGACATGATGGATGCATGGGTCTTGGAGGCAATGTCAAACAGTATCCTTATCACAGGCGAGGTCCTATGCCAGAAGTGGACTGGATTTGCAGATCAGGCCGGTATTCCAAAGGAAGATTGCCTCAAGTTGAGTGAGGGTTGGTTGACCCGGTACAAAGCTAGGACCCACTTGAAAGAGTACAAATGCCATGGTGAGGCTGCATCAGTGAGCCTGGAAACAGCTGAAATGGAGTGACAACGAATCCAAGAAATTGTTGCCACATATGGAGTTGAGTTGTGGGACCTGTTCAATGCAGATGAGACTGGATTGTTCTACGGGCAAGTGTCACTTCTTCCTGTGGTACCATTGGCAGTCATGCTGATTTGATGGGCAGACTGCCTCCTGATCGTGGTCTTTCCAACAAGAAATGCTCTGGGGTCAAGGGATCAAAAGTTCGGTTGACATATCTTCTTGTGTCAAATGCAGATGGTTCGGAGAAACAATCCCCCCTCATTATTGGGAAGGCAAAGAAACCACAGGCATTCAAAAACCAAACAGGCACACAACTTGGTTTCAATTACCAGAACAATGCAAAAGCCTGGATGACTGGTGGAATATACCAGGAATGGCTCCAACAGTGGGACCGTGAATTAGGGGAGAGGAGTCGCAAGATTGTTCTCCTACAGGACAATTTCTTGGGCCACATTGTTCCCAATGGTCTTCAAAACATTCGCGTTGCAAACTTCAAACCGAATCTTACAGCATACGTACAACCTATGGATCAGGGAATAATCCGGTGCTTCAAGGGCCATTACTGGGAAAGATATATCCAATGTTCAATCAACCACTATGACGCAGGTGTCATACCTTCCAACATCTATGATATCAACCAACTCCAGGCAATGTGGCTTGCTGATCAGGCATGGGATGACATGGACACAACAACTATTCGACATTGCTGGCAGAAAGCTGGTATCCTGCCTCCTATAGATCCCTCTGAGTCCACACTGGCCCCACCCACAATCCCAATCTCATCACTGCTTCGCACTGCTTCCCCTAATCCAGATCCCATCGCAGCAGTTGAAGATAAGCTCAGGAGAGCTCTTGATGACTTGGAAGCGACTGGTGTACTTCAGCATGAGAATAGGGTTGATATCAAGGACCTCCTGGACCCACCTGAAGAGTCCTGGATGATGGAACAGTCAACAGACAAGGAAATCTATCAGGCTGTGATGGCTACATGGAAAGAACGGGAAGGAGGGGACATCAGTGGTGGGGATGATGACGATCAAGAAGAAGGTACACCTGAACCATATCCAACATATCGTGAGATATTCCAGGCAGTATCCACCCTTGTCTGATGTGTTGAGCATGATGGGGATCCAGTTTCACACAAACTTGAGGATGTTTTGGCCTCATTTGCACATCAGACTTGGTCAAAGAGGTCTTGGGCACTGAAAACCACCCACATCACGGACCATTTTCAGTGTACATAATCATTACTCATACCAAAAGGCTCTAATTTCAATTAAGATTTTTTGTCTATTTTTAGTACAATCCTGAAAAGTCATACTCCCCCATAACCCATAGCTACAATCTGTGACGGAGGGGTATGTGTTAGGAGGGAGTCGACTGTATTACTGAATTATGTGCGATGAAAGGCCATTTTTGGCATATACGAAGGAAATTGGCAAGGCATACCAGACCCGAGCTCTTGAACTAATCTTCCTATGTTGACTCTTCGCCCGTACCCACAAATCGAGCATCGATGCTTACTCTAGGCTGAGAAAGTGAGGTCTTGAATGATATTCTCCGTATTTCCTGTGTTGACGATTCTTTTGAAAGTGCGCTCCAAGTCGTTGACGATGCGCTAAAGTCCGCTATAGAGGCAGGCACGAAGACGTCCAAGGAGGCGGACATGAAATTTGAAAGAGCAATCAATGTCACGCGTGGTTTCAAGGATGATCTGCCTTGCAACAGCCCAATCAGTCCTGTGTCGAACTGGAAAAGGGTTGAGACTCTCAGTAGGATGACGGCTACCACAAACCCGAGTGATAAGTCCCGGGCCCTGCTAGAATTCGTGAAAGACAATCTGTTTCCGAAAGTGGGTCTTCCCTCTGTTGCTGTACCTCTCACGGCTAATCACTTCTAGCAAGTAGCAAAGAGGCAGTTTCGATCGAACAAGAGTCGTCGAGTTTGTTCTCCTTGGCTCCCTTCTTGACAAGAACTGGTGGAATCAGGGTATGACGAGGGACGGGCACAGACAGGAGGAGGAGGGTAATGACTGGGGACAACGCCAAGAGCGCTCCCTTGTCTCGCTTGCATTTCTAACGCCTCCGGCACATTGCACTTGATCACACTAATTTGATTTTATTCTCGAATAGGGCGGCGCCGCATGTATGTCTAAGGCGTCGCTGCAAACTCATTTCCAATTTCGACGAAGTGCCCCTGAGCACGGACCCTCAGCCAGCGTCAACGGGCAGCATTGGCAATCCAGCGCCCCAGGCCGAGTGCCCTTTTCCCCACTTCTTCATTAGCGTCCTAGTAACGCTCATTCCCTTTCTTCCATGTCCGCTCGATCCTCTTTGCCTTCACCTCAGTATAGTGGAGTCACTTAATAGTGCTCCACATCCTTTTATTGACCTCTGGACTACTTAAACACGCCCTCAACGGGCTGGCAATGTCATCTGCGAATCTCTTCCCACTTGTGTGTGTGTACAAGCTCGTGCACGTTTGCCGAAGATGGCGGTACCTCGCACTTCACTCAACATCCTATCTTAACCTTCGCCTTGTTTGTACACATGGCACGCCAGTGGCAGACATGCTCGCACATTCACCTCGTCTTCCGCTCATCATCGATTACATCGATCAAGGTTATAGTGTCACTGCAGACGAAGAAGCGGGAATAGTCCTTGCGCTCCAGCAACGTGATCGCGTCCTTCGCATCCGCCTTGTGATGCCCGTGCCTAATTTGCAGAGGTTGATCATGGCAATGGACGGGGAATTCCCGATACTGGAACATCTGTACATAGGGCCCCCGACCAAGCACACTACAGGCCTGATACTTCCCGAAACATTCCAAGCACATCTACGTCGCTTCATATTGATCAATTTTGCCTTTTCAGTTGGATCTCCATTACTTACTAATACGACCGCTGCCAACCTCGCTACGCTCGTGCTCCAAAGGATCCACCCATCCGCGTACTTCCGCCCAAATGATTTACTCCAACGGCTCTCACTCATTCCACACCTCGAGAAATTCATTCTTGGCTTTGATTCCCCTGTTCAAAACCGTGATGTCGAGAGGCGGCTGTTGCGCGAGTTGGATATGGCACCCATCATGCTCCCTAACCTTCGCTGGTTGGGGTTCAAAGGTGCTAGTGCTTACCTGGAAGCAGTTCTCCCCCATGTTACCACTCCTCTTCTCGAGAGGCTCGAAATCTCGTTCTTAAACCAGCTCATCTTTTCTATCCCACATCTACTGCAATTCATAGACAAGGCAGAGAACTTCAATTTTGGCAGTGCCATCCTCGCATTCCATGAGGAATCGCTCTGCGTGAATGCATATCCCACTGAGGGCGTCAAGGTGCATGCCTTGCACCTGGAAGTTGGCTGTAGACACTTCGACTGGCAGGTGGCTTCCGCGGCTCACATTATCGATGAGCTCAGGACGTCATTCTCTACGATTGAGTATCTTACATTCGCACATCATGGTGGTAACGTAAAGTCATCAGAGCCGCCCAATAAGGATGACCTCGTACAGTGGTGTGAACTTCTTGGGTCCTTCGGCAATGTGAAGACCCTTGAAGTGTTCTGTGGTCTTGTCGGGGATCTCTCTTTCACTCTGATGTCGGACAGGGGACAACCTCTAGAACTATCACCCGAACTGAAGGAGCTCCTTTGTCCTACAGGACGAGATGCCAGCCACAGTCGCGCAATTTCCTCATTCATTGATACACACCAAAATGCAGGGCAGCACAGACCTCTCTTTCATATGCCCATTCCTGTTAATCGTTCACTCCAGGTAAGGGGGCACATGCTCTGCAATTCTTGGCTCATTCCCTCTAACATTATGTTATGCGAAGCGCTTCGTCCCGGGAGACATCCTTGTAGATGGGTTCCTCGCTCATACATTTTCTCCCCAAGACGCTCATGCTTTCCTACTACTCTTGCTCAAAGCGCCGGATTTCCTGCAATACTATGACGTATCATACTTGTGGGGGGTGTGGTATATCATGCAAAATGCGTCCTATGTACAGAAACCGACACTAGAGGTTCCAACCCAGAATTGGCCGCTACCGCTGGATTTCAGCGTCAGCACAACTCAAGGCACAGTTGTGCCCCAGCGGCGATGGACCCCAGTTGATGAAGTCGACATTCGAAGACTCGTCAGGGAAGTCACGCTTCAACTTCCCATTTTTTTTGTCAATTGGAATGGCGGGGTCGGCTTTTGGTTATATGACATCCTTGGAGGTCGCGACCAAGATCTCTACAACCGATATAACCGGGCACCACTGGGGGGAAGAGCAACGACCCATATTCGCATCAATGTGAGCTCGCTCTCTTATCTAGCTGCGATGGATTTTCATCCATGTTTGTCGACTCCTCCCACAGTGGCCCGGGTATGCCAATTGGCAACGCCAGATACCAATACGAGACGAGACGTATTCGCGGAACCCGATCACGGTTGGTCGATTCATGAAGCATGTTGGCACTTCGGTTAACAAATTCATCAATGTGAGCTTCTTGCTTCTTCTGTTATCATCCGTCGTTAATCGAGCTCTTCCACCTTTAGGATCGCTCAACGGATGAACCTGGAGCCGACCCCCGCTGGCGCATCGAGCCCCACGGCATCACGCCGCGCCATGTCAAGGTCATTGGCGCTGTCCATGTCTCTGCCGGCAGTTGGCAGCCAATTATGCAGCTCACTGAGTCTGTGTTCTAGGGTCGTACATGTACAAGTTTTATTATATCCTTCGGATTCTCGAACTATGATACTACTTAGACTGTGATGTATTTACCACGGCCAAAGGGGAAGAGTGTACGCCCTAGCACTTGATATATTCTCAATAATCCCGCATGCATTGCTCCTGAGTACCTCAGTTTTCGACTTGCATGTTCGCGCTCTGATGGCATCTTCGGGATGACATCGTGAGTTCTCTGACAAATCTCGTGTCACCCGTTCCAGGCATGGTAAGAAGGCGCACCTTATGGTATGCACCTCATATAAGGGCCAAGCGTAGCCCAGTCCTGCGAAATATACAGCGTGTTGTCGGCGTATCTCTTTGGTGTTTTTGTGAATCCGAGTTGGCCTCGGTGGTGGCGGTGATCTGCCCGACGAAGAGTTATGGTACTGAGTCACTGCTGTGTCATACCAGAGTATTTGTGGAATGTTCCCCAGGGAATAGTATTTCAGTAGTATTTCGCAAGGCCACACACCGGCCACACTTCGCACAATACGCTTTCAATTACCCACGGTTGGTATTGTAACACCTGGGGAGACGGCAAATTTCACCGCCTCTACAGTCGAGCAGGTCACAGCGCCACGCCTCACTTTGAGACGGACGCCAAACCAGCAGCATTCAACCTTCTAACGTGCTCCTACATGCTGCATAACGATGCTCCATGCGGTAGAAAGAGACCAAATGTTCCCTCCCTCAAACATCACAGCCCAACCGAGTATCGGCCGGACCAGTCTAATTGCTTTATTACCGGACCCGGTTGACGGCAGTATCACCTTCCGACTCGTGGCCGTCGTTCTCACTTGACCACGCACGTGCATCAGCTCGCCCACGTTCGACGTCGACTCCAGCAAGCACCGGAAGCGCCGCCCAAAGCATGGCCACGAGAAACAAGAACGCGTATCGGATGTTTCCCGTCAAGTCAGCCACGAGGCCGACGACAAGAGGGCCAATGAAAGACGAAGACTATTGGTCCCGCTCTCAAATCAACGAACGGTTCACACAGCCTCGCGATTACGAAATACGATACACGTACCTTATCGGTGATGGAGAACAGGCCGTACCATCGGGCCTCCTCCCCGGGCGGGATGATCTCAGCGTACAAAGCCCGCGCGTAGCTCTGGAATGCGCCGTACAGCGCGCCGAAATATACCGCGAGCACGAACATTTCCTCTGGGGCCCGCAGGCCCCATCGTGCGCCGTGCGGCGCGAACAGTCCGATGACGCCGTAGAACGGAATCGCGCTGGCGGCGACGACGAGTAATACGAGCACGCGCAGGGAGGATAGACCGAGGCGACGCTGGACGGCCGGCCACAGGAGCGCGCCGAGGATGCCGGCGCTTGGTGTGAGAACGCCCACGAGCACGAGCGAACTGGGTGGCATGTGAAGCGTCGTCTTTGCGAACAGGAGCGCTGTCGAGGTGAGCGTTGTGAACCCTGGAAAACGAGTATTCAGTGCGAGCAGACGCGGTTGTGGAAGAGGCATGTACCGTCGGAAAGGAGGAACCACGCAGCGAGGTAGCGGAACGTGTTGCGTAGTCGTCGGATATTTTGCCAACGCAACATATGGCCCAACCTCCTCCACGCATCCACCACTTCTTTCCGCACGGACCATCCCACCGCAACTACAGGTGCCGCTTCGGAGGCCGCTTCGCTTGCGAGTAAACCCTCGCTCTCCTCCGTCACGCCGGCGTTTGGGACCTCCTTCCCCATTCCACTCGCACTGGGCAACAAGAAGAGAGCGGGGATGGAAAATGATGCCCACCATGCACCAGAACCGCCGATGGCGAATCGCAGCGCATCTGTGGACCCCCCTGCGCGCTGGACGGGAAGTACGGTGACCAGCAGGAGCAAGATGCCGGCCGCATACCCGAGCGCGATCCCAAGTGAGGAAATGCGGGCCGTCGCGCGGGAGACCTTCTCTGTGTCACTGCGATCTGAGGAAGGTAAGGATGACGTAGCGAGGCGCGGTAGGTATGCGTTCAGCACGACGATGGATGCGCCGAAGCCAATGTTCGCGAAGATGGCGAGGAGAGCGGAGAGCGGCCATATGGGGGATGAAGAGGGGAGGAGGAAAAAGCAGAGGGAGGCGAAGGAGCCCAGTGCGGCAAACCCGAAGAGCAACGGCTTGCGGTACGAGGCTGGTTTCACAATGTTGAGACAGGGGAGGGGACATCAAAGTAGAGCCCAAAAGCGCACCTCTATCTGCAATTCCACCCATGGAAATTACAGTCAAGGCTTGTAATGCGACGGAAAGGGAGTATGTGTAGAGACTACATAAGCGTCAGTGAGCTGAGCCTACTCGGATGAACCCTCCTTGCCGAACACGAGGCACTAAAATGCATACCTAAAGCTCGCTGAATCAATCCAAGCCCAGCCCAATTTAACAACACATCTAACTTCGTCCTTTTCCGCTGCACCCGCTGGTGGCGCAGGGCGGGAGGAGCACGGTATCGTCTTGTCCGGCAGGAGGAAACCATTGTCGCGCGCGAACTGTTCGAGGCAGATAGGGAGGAAGAGGGTGAGGGAGACGATTACGAAGACCTCGCTTGCAAAGGCATAGCTGAGCCAACCCCAAAGCTCGCGTCTGTGCTCCTTGGACGACGTGGGCGACGAGGATGATGCCATGGGGTTTATTGACACGTATTTGGTCCCTAGTAGCTTAATTCAAAGTGTGGCCTCCGCGCTCTTTGTTTTGCTGCTCTTAGCAAAGCCGCTTTACACAGGGCCTGGAAAGACACAAAGTACCGTACAGACGCTGTGCGTAGATAGCTTGAGCCAACCATAAAACACCAGCCTGTAGAATATGTCGGATATAGCCGAACTGAAGCATCTCGTAAAATCACTGCAACAAGCCTCATCCGAGAAGGTGTGTCGTCCCTGTTCCATCCCTTCCCCCTTCCAGTTTCGTCCATTTTTTGATCCATCTACTGATCTTTCTTATCTTCGTTCGAATAGGAGATTGTCGACATCCTACAAGTCTTAAAGAAGGAAGCCAAAATCACCGAATCCGTTCTAAGGGTGCGTCACATCGGTCGTGTGATTTCTCTGCCCCATGCCACGATATTTAACCCTCCCCCCCTCGTTCCACCTTATCGTCGTCGCAGGAGAGCAAAGCTGGCCTCGCCGTTGGCAAACTGCGCTCGCATGCGGCGAAAGACGTCTCCGAACTCGCCAAAGAGATCGTACGCACCTGGAAAACAGTCGTGGATAAGGAGAAGCAGGCCGCCGGAACCCCTTCGAAGAGCGCTGCCAAACCCGCCGCAGGTGCACACATTTTCTCTCGTGGTCTCCAATAAATCTAAATCTCAATGAATTGGATTGGTTCCCCTCACCAAAGCTCCTCCACCACGCAAGGCTTCGACCGCGACTGTATCAGCCTCGACGGCGGGCGCTTCGAACAGTGGCGCCCGTACGGCAAAGAGCGACGGCGTGAGCACGTCGATCACAGGCGACAAAACGCGCGACAAGTGCATAGAAATTCTTTACGATGCCCTCGCGCTCGAATCGGGCTTCCGTGCGCTGTCTCTTTTTGTTCCCTTTCCACTGCCTTCCTGACATTTCACCGCTTCCCCAGCGTCCGACCTCATATTGCAGCGTGCGCGCACGGTGGAGGATACCGTGTGCAAGGACTGCAAGGGGACAACACCGGCATACAAGTCGAAGATACGGATGTTGTTCGTCAACCTCAAAGACAAGAACAACCCTGGCCTGCGCCGAAGCGTGACGGCCGGAGATATCCCCACAGTGACGTTTGCAAGAATGACCAGTCAGGTTTGTCTTCTAGCTCGCCAACGAATTCCGGAAAAAAAATGTTTTGCTGAGAACCTTTGGACGTGACGTGTTTCACAGGACATGGCCTCTGAGGAACGCAAAGCGGCTGATGCGAAGATCGAGGAAGACAATTTGTTCCTGTCGCTCGGCGCGGGTGACAAGCAAGCAGAAACAGATGCCTTCCAGTGTGGCAGGTGCAAGCAGGTGATGATGGATTCGGTTGCTGTTCTTATATTGCCCCTCACTACCTTTGTTACATCAGAGGAAATGTCGTTACCGCCAAGCCCAGACGCGGAGCGCTGATGAACCAATGACCGTACGTTGTGTCCTGCTTTTCGGCTCCAAGCCATCTCTGACATTCCTTTATTTTTCAACAGACCTTCGTAACGTGCGTTATTTTCACTCTTCTCGCTGTCTGTTGTGTAGCTCTAATAATCTTCCGAATAGCTGTACAAACTGCAACCACAGGTGGAAGTTCTCGTAGAGGTAGATCCACACGTTCTTGAACACGGCCCTTAGATTAGATCCGCTTTAGTTTGCTCTTTCTGCATTCCCGTTTCCTCCCCGTGGGTTGTACGTTGCAACGATTCTTTCGATTCGCGGACGCTAGGTACATACCAGTATTTGCTCGCTATGCCTTGACTTTGCAACCTTGGCTAGACTAAGACTGCGCCTCTACTCGAATATTTGTTCTTTGTTGTTCTGAGATGCACGTCCTCTCGCGGACATGGCCAATCGAAAGTCGGTTTCTTGTACCAACTCGGCCGTTCCTTCTGTTAAAAAGATGATTATCGTGGCGTGCCTACATATATACAGTGCGTCGCGTCTGATGGGAAAATCAGTCATCACTTGTAATTTGGCAAATGTCTAGGGCTCACATCTATGTCAATCGTCACGCCTCGCGCCGCGGCAACGCCTTCCAGCTCTTCTTGAGCCCCATACGTTCGATGAGACTCGCCGGCATGCAATACACGGGGTCGAGGTCATCCAACCCAGGGTAGCCGAGTAGAGAAAGGCCGGCTACGCCGAACAACGTGTGAAATACGTCCACCATGTCGCCTGGCCGGTCGGCGATTCCCCCGCCTTCTGGGTCCTAAACGTGGGATCAATCAATCCCAGGACAAAAGACGCCAACCGAACATAATAAAGACAAGACAAAAATATTGGGTGTGCCTACGCACCTGAGCTGAGAGGATGAACCGCGTGAGGGCTGAGCCATCGATCCACGTGAGCTTGTCGAGGATCGCCATGGACGAGAGTACCCAATGGCTATAGCAGACCTAAAACAAAACAAAAAAAAGTATACAAGTCAGCGAGCACGATCACGATGGGCCCGCCCGGACGCGACGTTATATGATACGAGGATATGCGCATACATCCTCGAGCTTCTCTGGACGGCCGTTCATGCCGCCGTTGGGCAGCTGTCGTTCGGCGAGCCACCACCCGAGCGTCGGAACGTCGATCACGTCCAATCGATCCAGAATCGCGAGCGCCGCCGTGCACACCCACACTACAAAGAAACCCAAAAAAAAACAAAATCTTGGCAGTCAAAATAAAAGAGGAAAAAGAGGAGATGGCAGGGCATTACGCATTACCTTGCGCAGCGTGACTCTCGGCGCCGGCGACGCGACCAAAGCCGCCGTCAAAGTTGCGGCAGGAAGCGAGGTAGGATACGGTCCGTGCGCGATCGAGTCTGTCGAGCGCGCCGAGGAGGGATAGAGCCGAGACGGCGCAGTAGAGGAAGCGCGTGTCGGTCTCGCCGAAGGCGTCGCCTGCGAAGACGCCCGAGGGCTGTTGCAGACCCAGAATGACTGGTTATTTTTTTATTTTATTTTTCGGTTTGATGGGTGAGGCTAGGAGGTTGCGGAAAGGTGGGATGAGGAGGGCGTACAGTCGATTATGCGTGGCGAGTCGATGCGCGAGAGGGCGTCGTGCGTCGCTAGGATTTGGATGGCGCTTAGCGTGGAGAGGATGTGCGCGTCGTGTCCTGGGTGTGCGCCGAAAGCACCTTTGGGGGAGGGGGGGTCGAGTGTTGGCAGGTTGGCAGTGAGTTACCGTTAGTAGGGACAATCGGGGTGACGGACGTACCTGCGTTGTCGTCCCAGCAGCTCATCACGTACTCTATCATCTCCTCCGCGTCCAACGCCTCCTTGCGCTTCATTATGCAGAGCGCGGTGAGGCCCCAGTAGACCGCGTTCATCCGCAGATGCGATGTCATGTGGTAGGTCAAGTCATCCTTGTGCTGTGGATGCGTCCCATCAGCGCCGTGAGATTATGATTGATTCGGTTTCAAAGAGACCCACATACTTTTCCTAGATTTTGGATGTACCGTACGTGAAGATCGGTCAGAAGTGTGTCAGACATGGGTGACAAGTGTGTCAGCCGTTTTCACAAAAATAAGAGACTCCAACGCGCGCTAAGATATCAACTGACCTCCATCGAATCCGATAGATAAAAAAAGGTCAGAACACAAGAGGGCCACCGCCCACGTCACCACCACTACCACTACCACCACCACAGCAGCCATCATGTCTGCCTCCTCAGCCCACGAGTCCTCCCCAACCTCCTACGGCGTCTCCCCGGTTATCCTCGTCGAAGGCGAACTCAGCACGTCCTACCACCGCAGAGCCCTCTCGACCAGCACGATGACGACGCCCGTGTTCTCTCCAGCAAGTCCAAAAGAGGACGGTCGGGCATCGCTGCGCACGCTGGACAACGTCCGGGATCAGGTGGCGGCGCACGTCGCGGTGCGTCTGATGCGCAAGCTCAAGACGGCCGACAACACGCAGTACGGCGTCGCGCTCACGCTCTCCAAGAGCGACGACGGGGGCGGCGGCTTCCTCCGCCGAGTCGCGTCGCACCTCGCCACGGGCGCTCTCAAGGACAAAGCCTACCTCATCGCCGTCGCCACCACCGGCGCCGGCGACACTTCCCTCCTCATATGCGGCACGGACCCCGCAAAGGTGCAGCGCGCGGCGCTCCTCACAACGTCAAAGTTCATCGGACACATCAAGCCCCTCCCAGATCAGGACCACCACCACCACGACGATCGCCGCTCTAGCGCGGGTGCCAGCTCGGGTGCCGCAAGTGCGGGTGCGGGCGCGGGCGCGGGCACGGTTTGGCTCGTGCGGGTGAGAGGGCTCGCGTGGAACGGGTACGACGAGGCCGCGCTCATGGACGTGTTGCAAAAGTGCGCGCAGGAGCTCGTCGACCCCTCGCGGCCGCCTCCGGGCTCGAGCAGCATCGACGAGCTCATCGAGACGGCGCGCACGCGCCTGCATCGGCTGCTGCCACGGCAGGCGCTGGCGGAGCTCCGCGACGCGGACATCCGGGTGCCCGTGCTGCTGGTCGACATACGCCCGCCGTCGTATCGCGCCAAGTACGGGATCATCCCCGGCGCCATCGTCGTCGAGCGGATGGTGCTCGAGTGGAAGTTCGATCCGCGGTGCGTGGAGGAGCGCCTCGACATCGCGACGCGGTACGACCTGCGCGTGATCGTCATTTGTCAAGAGGGACTCGCGAGTTCGTTGGCTGCGGCGGCGTTGCAGGATATTGGGCTCTTGAATGCGACCGACATTGTTGGTGGGTTCACGGCGTGGAAAGCCGAGGGGCTTCCGGTGGAACTCGACCCGTGATGCGCCGGGTTCTGTTGTACGAGATGCCAAGGAGGAATCTTTGCTTGCGGATCTGATACTCTATTCTCTTGTTCGAGTCGTGGTGAGTTGCCTAATTGCGTCCATCGCTCGGAGGCTCACGTAAGACGCTACATTCCATCGATGGCGTGGTTGGGTGAATTTACAGCATAATGTTACTCATGCGGTTATTCATGAAACCCCTGTTGTGTTCCGATGCGTGTCATATGGACGACCATGGACAACAATGGGTGATGGCATCGCCTATCGGGGAACGAAGTGGCGTTGTCCCGTGGCATCACCACCAGGTATGCTGATTGGGATCATTCAGCACAGCACAGGCGTTCCGATGTGAGCGATTTCCCTGGCGAGTCACCAGTTGATGCCCCGCGTCGTGTTTTCTTGGTAATAAGACTCGCTGAAATCTAAGCTTTTTGAAATTTATGTGCCTCTATTCGCTTGCTGCAGTGCAAGCGCTGTTGTTGTACTGTTAATTATGAGCAAAATGAGCACTAACATCGACCCATTCTCGGGTTCTCGGGTCCGAATACCGCGTGATCGGACACCGCCGGAATGACCGGAGCCGAGAAAAGACTATATATAGAAATGATGACAAAGATGTACCGGTGTTAAGCGCCCATTTTGGTCGGCACGGCACTGGCACATGTCATCCATCATCTGGCAATCTGGCACAAGACCAAGTCACTCACCTCGACACCTCCTTACACGCTGCCACACGCTGCCTCAAGGCCAGATCAGGCCTCGCCCCTACAACACGTGTCTCAGGTATATATAAAGCAGGCCTCCCCCCGCAAGACGGGCCCCTCTCTCGCTTTGGACCTTTTGCGGCTGTTGACTGCCACACTCCACAATTGTCCACCCCACAATTAGAGTCGCATTTTTTCAACCCCCACCACAATAACAAAGCGTATCTGGTCTGAAAACATATAAACAACCCGCAACTTTCAACCGCCTGAGCGCGTGACATTCGTCTTTTTCTCGTCAACCCACCATCATCGTCATCAAGGAACAACACGCTCCCCATCGCTTTCGTCACTTCTTTAACGAGAACAAGAACAACGCTTGACATAAACGTCACAAGGCACTCTTAATCATGCCCTTACGTCGCCTCTTGAACACATTTGCTCTCCCCTCGCCGTCTCGTCCGTCCTACGAGGACGTTGTGATGACCGATGCAACCATGTCCGACATCAGTACTCCCCTCACTTCTCCCCCACCCCCCTTAGATGGCTCCACATTGCTGAGAAAGCGTCGTCATGAAGCATCCGAACATGACTCACGGCCACGGCCGACTTCGTCTACGAGTCCGAAGGTCACGTGTAGAGGACCATCGTCTCCACTCGCAGCCCATCGCTCGACACCCGTTACGACACCTCTACGAGCACGACCTAATCTCTCCCTTAATACCACCGATGCTACCTCCACCTCCACCACCGAACCATCCTCCTCCCATCCTCCCGAACCCGTCTCTCCCGTCCCAACGGAAATCGCGACAGATCTCCCCGTCGTCGAGCTGACGCCGGAAGAACGCAGAGAGAGCCTCCGAGCGGCCGGGATCAAAGTCCGCGACTTTGCGCACGAGTCGGTGGTGCCCAACGCGTGCAAGGCGCCCGAGGTGTTCGACCCCGTCCCGTCGCTCATCGCCGCCGACTGGCACATGCGCAACCCGCACAAGAACTACGGTTTGCTCACGCCCAAGGCGCTCTTCCGCCTCGTCAAGATCGGGTGGCTCACGCTCGCCCAGGTCGCGCAGCACTTTAGCCCCGTCGAGTTTGCCATGCTCAAGGAGTACAACGACCTCCCGGACGAGCGGCGATACCCGTTCGTCGTGCCGGCGCGCGAACGCATGCCGACGCCTTCTCGGCGTGTGCGGATGCGGCGGAAAGCTGGCCTCACGGTTCATTGGGACGACTATCCGGACAGCAAGTTTTTCGGCTATGACCCCACCGGATCCTCGGATGATGAGGACGAGGACGCTCTTCCTCGTCCTTCCCCGCCTCGCGTGCCAGAAAGCGCAGCTGCTACGGATGCGGAAGCACCCTCTCGGTCGGGGTCGAGAGCAAGGGAACTCCCGGAGCCTGGAGCTGAGCCAGCAGAGCCCAGGGCGAAACGTCGCAAGGTTAGAGGTGCTACGAAGACGCGGAGTCGGGGGAAACCCTTACGAAGGGAATTTTCGCGTCCCGAGGTATAAATTCGATTTTCGTTCATCGTTACGGAAACCAGCTCGTTCGCACATGCACACACACAGCACACGCGCACACCGTGCATATATCTTCCATATTTTATTTATTTATTATCGCTTTTCGTTTTTGTTGTTGTAGACTACAACATCGCACACCGGACGCTGTATTCCTTGGTGGATTTGTAGCGTTATTACTATCCCTCCTCCCGACGGTAATGGGCCGTTTTGTGGAAGTGGAAAGGGAGTTATTATAAACTGGACGCATTTAGTGGGCATTAATACACAATACAATTTTTTCTATTTTGGTTTTATGTCAACTATCGTAAAGCAGGACGACCTTCTGCTTTATGATGAATCCACAAAGCATAATTGACCCTAAACACGTAGCGCGACGAATTCCCCTCTGATATACAGGGGCTTGGGTCCTATGTCTATGTACTGCGATATAACAACACATCTCGTAGAGGTTGGGATAAATGTCCTGGTACTCCGAGTGTCAAAGTATATACTGCCCACTGGATCCAAAGATCTCATACAAGGATATCAGAATGCAAGGTAGTAGCAAAAGTATAGTAGTTGGCACCTCCGGCGTCGAAAAAAAAGCTAAGGGAAATGGCAATAAGTAGATATCACGAAGCATCAATCTGATGGGAGCAATTACCGACCTCCCGACACATGTACCCCTTAGTTTGGTGTCTTAGTAGTAGTGGACAGTTACGGGGTGTCCGTGGAGTTGTCGTGCGGCAGTGAACTGTTTGATGCCTTCTTTGACAGGCCCTGATAGCGGCCAAATAGTCCTTAAGAAAAGATCTTGTAGAGCAGGTAACACTTCTGTTGCTCTTTCCCCAGCAAGCTCTTGAAGGGCAGGTGCGATAAGCCAAGCCGATTCATTGAGGGTCACATGCTTCACAGAGGTGAATGGGTGTAAAAGTTCTCGCCATTGGATGACCTCAATTTTGCCTTGCCAATCTTGATCATTTACGCTGATCTCGAGGCTTTCCACTGTTTGGAAGAAAGACAAGAACGAGCTCAAGACCTGTGCGAGAGCAGAAAGCTGCCAATCCAACGGTTCGCAAGAGATGGACAAATACAGGGCATCCTGGTCATCAGCTGTCTCTCCTAGTCCCGGAAGTATGAACACGATATTACCACTGAAAAATAGCACGCGTGCCGTATGGATTGTCATGAATGTTTCGGTGCGACGGATGAAGTGCCCGAGTAGTGGAGTGTCGAATACTAGTTGATTGAAGAACTGAAATGTGGTTTTATCGAGTACGGGTGTTTCGATTTGAGATAGGATGTCCTCCAAGTACTCGATATCGCCCTGGAAGTCTAAATAGGTGAGATTTGGGAAGACCACACGAGTGAGCGGGGGCGGATGTCGGCTTTCTCGCTGGGTCCAAGGTCGAGGGTATTGAAACCTAAGAACAAATGATTCGAGCCTGGACAACATGGGCAGACAAGGGACGATCGTCTTGGGTGCAATATATCCGGAACGAGGAATTCGATAAAGGGAAAGCCGGACAAGGTTAGTGGTGGATGAAAGTACGTTTCCAATTGAGGGATAAGAAATGCCATTCAAGTAGAGTGATCGCAGACGTGGGACAGATCCTTCCAAAAAAGAATCAGGAAGGACTGGCACATTTTGTCCAAAAGAGCTGAGCGTCAGACTTGTCAGCTCTGGGAATGGCTCGTCCATTGCCGCAAATTCTCCCAAAAAGGAATCTTGAAATTGCCCGCTGTAATGGATTTTACACACTCGATTGTGATGCCTGAGCGCGGAAATGACATTAGTCATATCCTCTTCGGAATGCACGTTCTGGGCAGATATGACAATAGGCAATGCTGGCCAAATATCCAGTGTCTTCGAGTTGACCGATCGTTTGTGAGTGCAGCGAAGTTTCAGATCCAGGCGACGTGGTGAAGCAAACATGATACATCGCCATCTGCGGCACACATGTACCAGCATTTGCCATCCATCATAATTATGACCGGCGTCAAATTCATCGGCATCGTCTTTGTCCAGATAGAACTCGAATGTTTCTAGGAGAACATCGTCGGGGAGCGCGTCAATAGTCGTCCATGGATGAAGCCAATCTGCACCGCCCAATTCAGTACTAGTCATCCTACAAAGGACTAGCTTTTTGTCACTCACCTCGACCTTCTTCAACCCACAACAACTTTCGTCGACGTGTAACATGCTTTCCCTTATTGATATCCTTGATGGCCTGCATTAACGATGCGCTGTGGGATGGGTAGTCGGTGATGGCACTGGGGTTCAGTTTCAAGTTTCGAGGTGGGGCAGCAACTGGTGAGTGATGAATCAATCTCGAGACAAGGCGGATTGCAGCAACGTGGTCATCCAAGCCTTGAGGTCGTGCGTGGTTTGTCTTTGTGTACTCTGCACAGCCATCGACGTGTCATGATATGATTACACAGCCACGGGGAAGGTGACAATGAAAATCCTGACCAAAATCGCCGACTCTCACTGGGTCATATCCCCTCAAAAGACAGGCAAGGCAATCCTCTACCAGCAAAGCCCATGCCATCACGGGTTCTCGATCGCCGCTGGCACTCTGACGCGCTAGTTGAGGTCTTTAGGGATCGGCTCATTCGAAAACCATAGTGCGTGTGACAGAGTCCCTGGAAGTGCTCACTCCCAATCCCACATCTTCAGTGATATCGCAGCGCGCAACATTTCCATTCTTCCGAAACAGTAGAACCTCATCGAGCGCCCCATGGGCCACGACTAGCCCTTCCTTCCTCTCTCTCCTTCCCCACCCTCTTAACTCTTCCTCTGCCTCCCCGTTTTCCTCCTCTGCATCGTTCACAAACCACGTCCGACATCAGCACTCCCCTCTCTTCTACCTCAGCCCCCTCAGATGGCTCCACATTTCCGAGAAAGCGTCGTCATGAAGAATCATCCGAACATGATTCACGACCTACTGCGTCTACGGGTCCAAAGGTCATGTGTAGCGGGCCATCATCTCCACTCGCTGTCCATTCCTCGACACCCATTATACCTCAACGAAAACGGCTTAATCTTGCCCTCGATGCCACCTCTACCGAACCGTCTCTCCCGTCCCAACGGAAATTGCGACATACCTCCCCATCGTCGAGGCGACACCTGACCTTACGTATGAGTTGGTGCCCAACTCGTGTAAGGTCTCCGAGGTGTTCGACCCCGTGCCCTCGCTCATCGCGGCCGACTGGCACATGCGCAACCCGCACAAGAACTACGGCCTGCTCACGCCCAAGGCGCTCTTCTGCCTCGTCCAGGTCGGCTGGCTCACGCTCGCACAACTTCAGCGGTACAAGTCTGTCAGGACTTTAGCCCTGTCTAGTTTGAGTTTGCCACGCCCAAGGAGCACAACGACCTCCCAGACGAGCGGCGATACCCCTTCGTCATGCCGGCGAACGAAACGCATGCCGACGCCTTCTCGGCGCGTGCGGATGCGTCTGAAAGCTGGCCTCACCGTTCATTGGGACGATTATCCGGACAGCAATTTTTGGCTATGACCCTACGGGCTGCTCGGACGATGAGGGCAAGGACGCTCCTCCTTCCCCGCCTCGCGTGCCAGAAAGGGCAGCTACTGCGGAAGCGGATGCACCGTCTCGGTCGGCGTTGAGGTCAAGGGCAGTCCCCGAACTTGAACCTGAGCCAGTAGAGGCCAAGGCGAAACGCCGAAAGGTTAGGAGTACGATGAAGACGCGGAGTCGGGGGACACCCTTACGAAGGGAGTTTTCGCGCCCCGAGGTATAGATTCCTATTTCGTTCATCGTTACGGAAACCAGCTCGTTCGCACATGCACACACACAGCACACGCGCACACCGTGCATATATCTTCCATATCTTATTTATTTATTATCACCCTTTCGTTTTGTTGTTGTAGACCACAATATCGCACACCAGACGCTGTATTCCTTGGTGGATTTGTAGCGTTATTACTATCCCTCCTCCCGACGGTAAAGTGCTGTTTTGTGGAAGTGGAAAGGGAGTTAAACTGGGCGCATTCAGTAGGCATTAATACACAATACGATTTTTTCTATTTTGGTTTTATGTCAACTATCGTAAAGCAGGACGTCCTTCTGCTTTATGATCAATCCACAAAGCGGAATTGTCCCGACGAATTCCCCTCTGATATACAGGTGCTCGGGTCCTATGTCTATGTACTGCGATATAACAACACATTTCGTAGAGGTTGGGATAAATGTCCTGGTACTCTGAGTGTCAAAGCATATACTGCCCACTGAGTCCAAAGATCTCATACAAGGATATCAGAATGCAAAAGTATAGTAGTTGGCACCTCCGGCGTCGAAAAAAAGCTAAGGGAAATGGCAATAAGTAGATATCACGAAGCATCAATCTGATGGGAACAATTACCGACCTCCCGACACATGTACCCTTTAGTTTGGTGTCTTAGTAGTGGACAGTTACGGGGTGTCCGTGGAGTTGTCGTGTGGCAATGAATTGTTCGATGCCTTCTTTGATAGGCCCTGGTGGCAGCCAGCTAGTCGTTAAGAAAAGATCTTGTAGAGCAGGTAGCACTTCCGTTGCACTTTCCCCAGTAAGCTCTTGAAGGGCAGGTGCGATGAGCCGAGCCGATTTATAGAGGGTCACATTCTTCACAGAGCTGAACGGGTGTAAAAGCTCTCTCCATTGGATGACCTCAATTTCGCCTTGCCAATCTTCATGATATAGTTCGATCTCGAGGCTTTCCACAGTTTGGAGGGAAGACAAGAATGAGTCCAAGACCTGTGAGAAAGCAGAAAGCTGCCAATCCAATGGTTCGCAAGAGATGGACAAAGACAGGGCAACGTGGACATCACCAGCTGTCTCTCCTAATCTCGGAAGTACGACATCGATAACATTACTGAAAAATCGCATGCGTGCCGTATGGATTGTCATGAATGTTCCCGTGCGACGGATGAAGTGCCCGAGTAGTGGAGTGTCGAATACTACTTGATTGAAGAACCAAAATATGGCTTCATCGAGTACGGGTGTTTCGATTTGAGACAGGATGTCCTCCAAGTACTCGATATCGCCGTGGAATTCTAAAAGGGCGAGATTGGGGAAGACTACACAAGTGAGCGGGGGTGGATGTCGGCTTTCTCGCTGGGCCCGAGATCGAGGGTATTGGAAGTGAAGAAGAAGTGATTCGAGCCTGGGCAACATGGACAGACATGGGACAATCGCCTCGGGTGCAATATATCCGGAACGAGGAATACTATGAAGGGAAAGCCGGACAAGGTTAGTGGTGGATGAAAGTAGTCTTCCAATTGAGGGATAAGGAATGCCACACAAGTCGAGTGATCGCAGACGTGGGGCAGATCCGCCCAAAAAAGCATCGGGAAGGACTGGCTCATTTTGTCCAAAAGAGACGAGAGCTCCAGATTTGTCAGCTCTGGGAATGCCTCGTCGATTGTCGCAAATTCCCCCAAAAAGGAATCTTGAAATTGCTAGCTCTTCGAGTAATAGATTTTACACACTCGATCGTGATTGTGATACCTGAGCGCGGAAATGACATTAGTCACATCCTCTTCGGAATCCATGTCCTTGGCAAATATGACAATAGGCAATGCCGGCCAGATATCCAGTGTCTTCGAGTTGACCGATCGTTGTCGAGTGCAGTAAAGTTTCAGATCCAAGCGACGTGGTGAAGCAAACACGATACATCGCCATCTGCGGCACACGTGTACCAGCGTTTGCCATCCATCATAATCATGACCGCCGTCAATTTCATCGGCATCGTCTTTGTCCAGATATAACTCGAATGTTTCTAGGAGAACATCGTCGGGTAGCGCGTCAATAGTCGTCCGTGGGTGAAGCCGACCTGCACCGCCCGCCGATTCAGTACTAGTCATCCTACGAAGGACCTGCTTTTTGTCACTCACCTCGACGCTCTTCAACCCACAACAAGTTTCGTCGACGTGCAACATGTTTTCCCTTATTGATATCCTTGATGGCCTGCATTGACGATGCGTTGAGGGATGGGTAGTCGGTGATGGCACTGGGGTTCAGTACGTTCAGTTTCAAGTCTTGAGGAGGTAGGGTAGCAACTGGTGAGTGACGAATCAACCTCGAGGTGGTTTGTCTTTGTGTATTCTGCACAGCCATCGACGTGTCATGGTTACACGTTACACAGCCACGGGGAAGGTGACAACGAAATCCTGACCAAAATCGCCAACTCTCATTGGGTTAAATATCCTCTCAAAAGGCAATCCTCTATAGCAAAGCCCATTCCGTTGCAGGTCCTCGATCGCCGCTGGCACTCAGACGTGCTACTTGAAGTCCTTTGGGATCAGCCCATTCAGAAAGACCATAGTGCGGTGACAGAGTCCCTGGATGTACTTACACCCTAATCCCACATCTTCTGGATCGCAGCGCGCAACGACTGCATACCCCCCGGAATAGTAGAACCTCATCGAGCGCCCCACGGGCACGGCCAGCCCTTCCTCTCTCTCCTTCCCAACCCTCTCAACTCTTCCACCGCTATCCCGTTTTCCTCCTCCGCATCCGTGCACAACCCTTCCGCCCGTCCAGAGAATGGGAATGGCAGTTGGTATTACATATGACATGGTGCTGAAGCCCATTTTGGAGAAATCCATGGAGAACGAAGATAGCGTGTGAATAAGATACTGGTTCTCCTAGGTTTCGGTTATTCTAACCTTGTGTGTCCCATCTCTCTCCCACTATTCTTCTCCTCTTCCTCATGACATATGCATGCATGGGTGTCATTTTTTGTCGCTAACATGTTTTTTTTCTCCCCGTAGTTCAAATCTTACAAGTGGTTTGGCCCACATACTACCTCACTTCCAAGCTCATTATCCATGTCCTTTCACCACGTCATGCGACCACTTTTTTTGTGCAGTAAGATGCCCTGGCAGTGCTCCGGTACGTTCGGTTATCTTTTAGCCACTGATTGATGGGCCTGTCTCGACCTGCATATGAGGCTGCAAATGCATGGAAACGAGGGAGGAATAGTGGAATCAAAATACGACATACCTCGTCCACATGTGGGCGGAACCGTCCTCTTTCCCCTCCATCTCCACCTTCCGCGGCGAGCTCAAGGCTGACCTTGACGACCCCGACGTCGTTTACCTGTGCACATACTCCATACATGCCGTACGCAGGTGGAGCGACGAGAATCTTCTCATGTCCGCCAGGTGGACGCAGAGACACGCATGGGGATCGATGACCTCGTCAGATCCGACACCGAGGAAGACATGGTCTGGGGAAGGTAGGCCACGTAGTTCTGCGATGCGGCTCTTAACATTTTAATGGGGTGGATCTGGATAACGATGAGGGTCGAGGTCGAGGATAATGGCGAGCTCCGCATCGACGGGGGAGGGGTTCCCGTTGAGTTGCAGTGGCGCAGCAGCGCAATAGCGGTGGTGGTTGCGAGAGAGGTGTCATCGGACGGGGATAGAGTGACTCACAGCGTTTTAATTCGCGTCCAGCAGGATGCCAGAGGAGTAGTCGTCCCTTGCCCATCGATGAGGGTGCAGAACGAGGATGTTTGGTCAGAACTCGAGTCAAAGTGCGCTGGACGCATCGGAGTCGAGGAGGGTGTCAAGCCGAGGATGGTCACACTACGTGGGCCTATCTATAAGTATTCCTTGTAGGCCTTTGGGTTGGTGTGCTTGAAAATATTTTGCCCGATATTCCAACCAAACTAACTCCGCAAAAATGATTATCGTATCTTATCTTATCAAACCTGCCCTCATTATGCCTTCAATCGCCACTTTGCGCTCGACGAACTCAAACATCCCAATACATGAGCAACCTCCTTAACTTTATTTTGTTGGCCGCCGGTGTATGTATTGCATGCACCACCAACCACTTTTGTGCTTCTTTCCTCATAAGTATAAGTACAGAGATACCTAGACATCCTCTAGCTAAACTGTCCGAGTTTCTTGTCCGTTGTCGTCTCCATAATGTTTAACTCACAACCTTATACACGCTGCGCGATATTGCACATCACGTCCCAGAGAGCTGCGTGCCCGACATGATCTGCATGAACATTTGCAATGCCGCCGCATCCCGTCGCACGCTCCGCCACAAATACGCGGGGACTTCGTGACCTGCGCCAAAGAATCGCACGTATGAGTCAACGAGAACGTGCCCGCGTTCTTGTAAATGCCTGCTAGCGCTCCATTGACGGTGAAATGCGCGAACTTGTGCGCCACGAACCGTGACGAGAACTTTGTGTTTAGGGAGGCAGCCTGTGAGAACACAACGATGGGTCAGAGCGAAAGGCGAGAAGCGGCGAATGTGTGTGGGGGGTGGCCACGTACTATGGCCTCGACGCTCATATAGTTGACGAGATAATCCGCATCACCGTCGTAGATGACGGTGCACACGCCAGCTTTGATGACTTCCTCGAGGTCCGGGAGTGAAGTACGTATCGAATCGCCAGACACGGCGAAATTACTGTAGACGTCGGGGTTGCTTTCCTCCAATTCAGTGTGGGAGCCGGTGTTGGACGTCACCGCGTCGCTGTTTAGATATTTGTCGAACGGGGGCGGGTATGAGTCAGGATTCTCCGTGGGTACGTTGTATACGTCCCAGTTTCCTGCAAGCAGGGCGACGGCATCATTGGTGCATAAATCCTGAGCCCCCGAACAGACTGAGCGATGGATTCGATTTGGCATATTCAACGTAGCCAGGGAATTGCGAAATCGGGTCCTAACCCAGTTCATTAGTAACCAATCATCCAGCGATACATGTCTGAACACCAAACTGTGAGGCCATCTCCAACTCCGAGCACCTTCAGGTTGATATGTACCCGGACTCCAGTAGCTTTTCCGTAGCGGATCTCGTCATTCTTCTCTAAAAAGCATCTGTAGTGACCATAGTGAACGATGAGGACTACTGTCGGGCAATGGGAACGCACGCAGAAAATGTAGGGCTGTGGTGACCACCATATGATTCTGGCCAGATCGCAAAATCCCGAGCAGCGTACGGTCCATTTTGAATCGCGCGTCAACTCGTCTGTCCAAATTCGCGCGTGACCACCGGAGATGAAAGGAAATGATGACAAAGATGAACCAACGTCGAGGACTCACAACACAAAGATATAACAACCACTGCGACTTTCACTGCCTGAGCGCGTGACATTCATCGTCAACCCACCAAGGAACGACACTCCCATCGCTTTCGTCATTTTAGCCACAACAACGTTTTACATAAATGTCACACAGCACACTCAATCATACCCTTCCGTCCTCTTGAAACGCATTTACTCTTACCTCACCGCCTTGACCTTCCTGTGAGGATGCTGTGACCACTGATACAACCACGTCCGACATCCCAAGACACCCGTTATACCTCAACGAATGCGATTTAATCTTGCCCTTCATACCATCGATGACACCTCCAGCAAACCATTCTCCATCGGCGTGTCCCTTCCTCTCTCTCCTTCCCGACCCTCTCAACTCTTTCCGCCACACCCGCACCATTTCCCTCCTCCGCGTCCGTTCACAAACCACGTCCGACACCAGCACACCCCTCACTTCTACCTCAGCCCCCTCAGGTGGTTCCACATTGCCGAGAAAGTGTTGTCATGATGAATCATCCGAACTTGATTCACGGTCGACGGTGTCTATGGGCCCAAAGGTCTGCGTAGAGGACCATCATCTCCACTTGCTGCCCATCCTTCGACACCCGTTACAGTCACAACACCTCAACGAGCACGACCTAATCTCGCCCTTAATACCACCGATGCCACCTCCACCACCGAACCATCCTCCGCCCACCCTCCCGAACCCGCCTCTCCCGTCTCAACCGAAATCGCGACGGACCTCCCCGTCGTCGAGCTGACGCCGGAAGAACGCAGAGAGAGCCTCCTCACGGCCGGGATCAAAGTCCGCGACTTTGCGCAGGAGCCGGTGCCCAACGCGTGCAAGGCGCCCGAGGTGTTCGACCCCGTGCCGTCGCTCATCGCGGCCGACTGACACATGCGCAACCCGCACAAGAACTATGGCCTGCTCACGCCCAAGGCGCTCTTCCGCCTCGTCAAGATCGGCTGGCTCACACTCGCCCAGGTCGCGCAGAACTTTAGCCCCGTCGAGTTTGCTATGCTCAGGGAGTACAACGACCCCCTCGACGAGCGGCGATACCCGTTCGTCGTGCCGGCGCGCGAACGCATGCCGACGCCTTCTCGGCGCGTGCGAATGCGGCGGAAAGCTGGCCTGACTGTTCATTGGGACGACTATCCGGACAGCAAGTTTTTCAGCTATGACCCTACCGGATCCTCGGACGATGAGGACGAGGACGCTCTTCCTCCTCCTTCCCCGCCTCGCGTGCCAGAAAGCGTAGCTGCTACGGATGCGGAAGCACCCCCTCGGTTGGGGTCGAGAGCAAGGGAAGTCCCGGAGCCTGGAGCTGAGCCGGCAGAGCCCTGGGCGAAACGACGAAGACGCGGAGTCGGGGGAAACCCTTAAGAAGGGAGTTTTCACGCCCCGAGGTATAGATTTCTATTTCATTCATCGTTACGGAAACCAGCTCGTTCGCACACGCACACAGCACACACGCACACGCACACAGCACACATATCTTCCATATTTTATTTATTTATTATCGCTTTTTCGTTTTTGTTGTTGTAGACTACAACATCACACACCGGACGCTGTATTCCTTGGTGGATTTGTAGCGTTATTACTATCCCTCCTCCCGACAGTAATGGGCCGTTTTGTGGAAGTGGAAAGGGAGTTAAACTGGACGCATTCAGTAGGCCTGAATATACAATACGATTTTTTTTATGTCAAGTATCGTAAAGCAGGATGTCCTTCTGCTTTATGATGAATCCACAAAGCGGAATTGTCCCGACCAATTCCCCTCTGATATACAGGGGCTCGGGTCCTATGTCCATGTACTGCGATATAACAACACAATTCGTAGAGGTCGGGATAAATGTCCTGGTACTCCGAGTGTCAACGTATATACTGCCGATTGGGTCCAAAGATCTCATACAAGGATATCAGAATGCGTAGTAAAAGTATAGTAGTTGGCACCTCCGGCATCGAAAAAAAAGCTAAGGGAAATGGCGATAAGTAGATATCACGATGCATCAATCTGATGGGAACAATTACCGATCTCCCGACACATGTACCCCTTAGGTTTGGTGTCTTAGTAGTGGACAGTTACGGGGTGTCCGTGGAGTCGTCGTGTGGCAATGAACTGCTCGATGCCTTCTTTGACAGGCCCTGATGGCGGCCAACTAGTCGTTAAGAAAAGATCTTGTAGAGCAGGTAACACTTCCGTTGCACTTTCCACAGCCAGCTCTTGAAGGGCAGGTGCGATAAGCCGAGCCGATTCATCGAGGGTCACATGCTTCACAGAGGTGAATGGGTGTAAAAGTTCTTGCCATTGGATGGCCTCAATTTCGCCTTGCCAATCTTCATGATATAGTTCGATCTTGAGGCTTTCCACAGTTTGGAGGGAAGACAACAATGAGTCCAAGACCTGTGCAAGAGCAGAAAGCTGCCAATCCAATGGCTTGCAAGAGATGGACAAATTCAGGGCAACCTGGTCATCATCAGCTGTCTCTCCTAGTCCCGGAAGTATGACCACGACATTATCACTGAAAATTTGCATGCATGCCATATGGATTGTCATGAATGTTTCGGTGCGACGGATGAAGTGCCCGAGTAGTGGAGTGTCGAATACTAGTTGATTGAAGAAGTGAAACATACTTTCGTTGAGTGTGGGTGTTTCGATTTGAGACAGGATGTCCTCCAAGTACTCGATATCGCTCTGGAAGTCTAAAAGGGTGAGATTTGGGAAGACTACACGAGTGAGTGGGGGCGGATGTCGGCTTTCTCGCTGGGCCGGAGATCGAGGGTATTGGAAATGAAGAACAAGTGATTCGAGCCTGGGCAACATGGACAGACAAGGGACGATCGTCTCGGGTGCAATATATCCGGAACGAGGAATACTATGAAGGGAAAGCCAGACAAGGTTAGTGGTGGATGAAAGTAATCTTCCAATTGAGGGATAAGGAATGCCCTGCAAGTAGATTAATCGCAGACGCGGGGCAGATTCGCCCAAAAAAGAATCGGGAAGGACTGGGACCAGCACATTTTGTCCGGAAGAGATGAGCGTCAGACTTGTCAGCTCTGGGAATGGCTCGTCTATTGCCGCAAATTCTTCCAAAAAGGAATCTTGAAATTCCCCGTGGTAATGGATTTTACACACTCGATTGTGATGCCTGAGCGCGGAAATGACGTTAGCCACATCCTCTTCGGAATCCACGTCCTCGGCATATATGACAATAGGCAATGCTAGCCAGATATCCAGTGTCTTCGAGTTGACCGATCGTTTTCGAGTGCAGTAAAGTTTCAGATCTAAGCGACGTGGTGAAGCAATCACGATACATCGCCATCTGCGGCACACATGTACTAGCGTTTGCCATCCATCATAATTATGATAGTGGTCTAAGTCATCGGGATCATCTTTGTCCAGATAGAACTCGAATGTTTCTAGGAGAACATCGTCGGGGAGTGCCTCAATAGTGGTCCGTGGGTAAAGTCGAACTGCACCGCCCGCCCAATTCAGTACCAGTCATCCTACGAAGGACCTGCTTTTTGTCACTCACGTCGTCCTTTTCTAACCCTGAACAACTTTCGTCGACGTGCAACATGCTTTCCCTTCTTGATATCCTTGATGGCCTGCATTAACGATGCGTTGAGGGATGGGTAGTCGGTGATGGCACTGGGGTTCAGTTTCAAGTTTCGAGGAGGTGGGGCAGCAACTGGTGAGTGATGAATCAATCTCGAGACAAGGCTGATTGCAGCAACGTGGTCATCCAAGCCTTGAGGTCGTGTTTGTATGCGTCGTTTGTCTTTGTGTATTCCGCACAGCCATCGACGTGTCATGGTTACACAGCCACGGGGAAGGTGACAATGAAAATCCTGACCAAAATCGCCGACTCTCACTGGTCTAATATCCCCTCAAAAGACAGGCAAGGCAATCAGCAAAGCCCATGCCATCACGGGTTCTCCATCGCCGCTGGCGCTCAGACGCGCAGGTTGAGGTCTTTAGGGATCGGCTCATTCGAAAACCGTAGTGCATGTGACAGAGTCCCTGGACGTGCTCACTCCCCAATCCCACATCTTCAGTTATATCGCAGCGCACAACATTTCCATACCTCCGAAACAGTAGAACCTCATCGAGCGCCCCATGGGCCACGACTAGCCCTTCCTTCCTCTCTCTCCTCCCCCACCCTCTTAACTCTTCCTCTGCCGCCCCCGTTTTCCTCCTCCGCATCCGTTCACCACCCTTCCGCTTAGAAAATGGCAGTTGGTATTACACAAGCCCATTTTGATGAAAGCCACGGAGAACGAAGATAGCGTTTGGATGAGATGCTAGTCCTCCTGGTCCTCGATCATTCCAAGATTGTGCGTCCCATTTCTCTCCCACTATTCTTCTCCCCTTCCTCATGGCACATGCATGCGTGCGTGTCATTTTTTGTCGCTAACATGTTTTTTTTCCCCCGTAGCTCAAATCTTACGAGTGGTTCGTCCCGCATACTACCTCACTTCCAAGCCCATTGTCGATGGCGAGCCCTTTCAGTACGCCATGCGACCACTTTTTTTTGCAGTAAGATGCCCTAGCAGTGATTCGGTACGTTCGGTTATTTTTCAGCCACTGATTGGTGGGCCTGTCTCGACCCGCATATGAGCAAACGAATGGAAACGAGGGAGGAACAGTGGAGCGAAATACGACATACCTCGTCCATACGGAGGCTGAACCGTCCTCTTTGCCTTCCCTCTCCACCTTCCACGGTGAGCTCAAGGTTGACCTTGACGACTCCGAAGTCGTTTACATGCGCGCATACTCCAAACAAGACGAGAATCTTCTCGTGTCCGCCAGGCGGACGCAGAGATACGCATGGGGAGATCGATGACCTCGTCCGATCCGACACCGAGGAAGACATGGTCTGTGGAAGGTAAGCCACGTAGTTCTGCGATGCGGCTCTTAATATTTGAATGGGATGGATCTGGGTAGCGATGAGGATCGAGGCTGAGGATGAGGTCAAGCTCCGCATCGACGGGGAAGGGGTCCCGTAACCCGTTGAGCTGCAGCGGAGCAGCAGCGCAATAGCGGTGGTGGCCGTGGTGGTTGCGAGAGAGGTGTTGTCGGACGGGGATGGAGTTTAATTCGCGTCCAGCAGGATGCCAGAGGAGTAGTCGTCCCTTACACATCGATGAGGGAGCAGAGCGAGGATGTTTGGTCGGATGACGCGCTCGATGTCAAAGTGCGCTTGACGCATCGGAGTCGAGGAGGTTGCCAAGCCGTGGGTGGTCACACTACGTGGGCCTGTCTATATACCTATTCCTTGTAGGCCTGTGGGTTGGTGTGCTTGAAGGAGTCATCGCAAATTTCGCCCGATATTTTCAACCAACAAAAATTGATTATCTTATCTTATCAAACCTGCCTTCATTGTGTCTTCAATTACCACCACTTTGCTCTCAATGAACTCAAATCTCTGTAGCGAAAAATATACGGCTAGTTGTACACATGTCCAGTACACACGGAGAGCCTCCGTTAAAAAGAAAACATGATACATGAGCAACTCTCTTAACTTTGTTTGTTGGCCACTGATGTACGTTGGGCATGCATCCCCAACCATCATCACGCTTCTTTCCTCATAAGTACAGAGATACCTAGACATTCTCTAGCCAAACCGTCCGAGTTTCTTGTCCATTATCGTCTCCACGACGCTCAACTCACAACCTTAGACCCGCCCCTCGACATTACACATCACGTCCCAGAGAGCTGCTTGCCCGACATGATCTGCGTGAACATTTGCAACGCCGCCGTACCCCGTGGCACGCCTCGCCACAAGTATGCGGGAACTTCGTGACCAGCGCCGAAGAAGCGAACGTACGAGAACGTGCCCGCGTTCTTGTAAATGCCTGCTAGCGCTCCTTTGACGGTGAAATTCGCGAACTTCTGCACGGCGAACTGCGACGAGAACTTTGTGTTTAGGGAGGCAACCTGTGAGAGCACGAAGATGGGTCAGAGCGAACAGCGAGGAGCAGCGAATGCGTGTGGAGAGTGCACGCGTACCATGGCCTCGACGCCCTTATAGTTGACAAGATAATCCGCATCACCATCGTAGATGACGGTGCGCACGCCAGCGTTGATGACTTTCTCGAGGTCCGGGAGTGAAGTACGTATCAAATCGCCAGTCGCAGCGAAATTATCGAAGACGTCGGGGTTGCTTTCCACCCATTCACCATGGGAGCCGATTTTGGACGTCACCGCGTCGCTGTTTAGATATTGGTCGAACGGGGGCGGGTATGGGTCGGGATTCTCCGTGGGCACGTAGTATACGTCCCAGTTTCCTGCAAGCGGGGCGAGGACATCATTGGTGCAGAAATCCAGAGCCCCCGAACAGACTGAGTTATTCCCTCCATTATTACACGCAATAATCTGCGCGTTTGTAAATACACGTAACACCGAGTGAGGGAGGGAAAAGCCACACCTGGTCCTTGCAACCACCTGCCTGCTTCCAGGCCTGCTCGGCAGACGAGAGGACAGAGCTATTAACTAGAGGATGATATGGATTCGACTTGGCATATTCGATGTTGCCAGGGAATTGCGAAATCGGGTCCTAATCTAGTTCATTAGTAACCAATCATCCAGCGAGACAAGTCTGAACACCGTACCGTGAGACCATTTCCAATTCCGAGCACCTTCAGATTGATATGTACCCCAGTAGCTTTACCGTAGTGGATCTCGTCATTCTTCTCTAAAAAGTATCTGTAGTGACCATAGTGAATGGTGAGAACCACCGTCGGGCGATGGGGACGTACGCAGCAAATGTAGGGCCATAGTGCCCACCGTATGATTCCGTCCAGATTGCAAAATCCCGAGCAGCGTACTTTTTGAATCGCGCATCCGCGAACCAAATTTGTAAGAACTTCCATACATCGGCGGCGGCTTGCTGCGAAGTACTGACGGACATCGTCCCGTACGAGAAGCCGACCCCGACAGGCTGGTCAATGAATAGCCTGAGCCGCGGCTATTCAGCTATTGCCAGATAGAGTTGAGGGAAATCGACGCGTACACGTTCGCATTGTTATTCCATGACGTCGGATTCAGATCAACTCCGGTGCTCTGGTTATTGATCCGGCAAGGGCCAAGCTCTTGGAACAACCCAATCATACTTGAGCTTCCGGGCTAATCTGATTCAGTGAATATCGCAACATCAGAGTCAGTCAGTGTCACTCACGCCGCCATTGAACCACGTGATGAGGGGAGCAGTTTCAGGGTTCTTGCGTGCAGCAAAAAACCAGAACCTGTCGACGGAATGTTCGTAAATATCGAAAAGGGAACCTCGAAGCACAATGCAAACCAGATGCTCTCGTTCGCAGCGAGGTCACCATATCCAGAGGCTTGATAGACATGTGGTGTCGTTTCTGCCAAAATTGTGAACACGGCAGTGGCCCCTAAACAACCGCACTCACCACATATTCCCGAATTCTCCACCACACGAAGCTTTCCCGGATTTCGAGCGGGGGCATTGGCATCGGCAGCCTCTCTTAGTGTCTTGACCCTACTCAAATATGAGGAGCCGACGCCACTGATAACCCCATTAACGAGAGGTATTCCGGTAACCACCGTTGGGAGCACAAAGACTAAAGCTAGCACTGAGAGCACAAGCATTTCGGACGAAGAGGAAAGAATTCACTTCATCGTCCGAGTCATGCTTTATACTGCGAGCAATTTAACACCTGTCCAGCCGTTGGGTGGCGAATCCCAGGCTTCTGATGGTGCCGCTCACTTCTCCACTTCCCACCGCATGTAGAAGCCAAGGGTCTTGTAAAGGGAACCACAGCAGTGTCAGCGCGCGGCTGGTGATGAGCGCTGGAAACCGTCATTAGCGAGCCCTTCGCGAACGTAAGCGAACCCTAAGCGAGCCTAAAATAGTAGTTTAAGGCTTTGCTAAAGGTTTGGGCCAAAACGTTTCCTGATGCTGGCCGGCCGCCGCCGCCACTGTTGACTTCCCCTCACTCACTAGAGCGCATGCCACTGACTCGGAGGGTTCTGTTTAAAGCGGGATATACAATCCACTTTGCGGAACCTGGACGGATGTTAGACAACGCAAGGCGCGTCACGCGGAAAGAAGACCAGGACCAGAATATCTCTCCGGTTGCCATTTGTACCGCGAGCTTCGCCAATGCCGACACCATGCCGATGAGCGGGCCTCCCGTGTTCATAATACTTGCGGAGTCAACGTGGCTACTAAAGGTATTCGAGAATTTTCCTTGGTTGTCGTTTCGTTATTCCATCTGTCATCAATCACAGTAATAACGTTGACTACGTGAGTGTGAGCCAACGGATTTAAGAACCCTCCCGAGTTCACCATGCTACTTGCCACCCATCAACCATCAAGACCGGTTGTGGCTGTGGCTACACTGTCCTACAGGGGCGGTGGCATGGTTCTGGGACCGCATTACCCCCATTCGCATACTGTAATGTAATCCTCTCCGGCCCACCCCATTCGTCAATCGATTCAGTTTTCAACAATCACAACACGAAGCCCAAAACGAGTATATGACAATTCACAATGTTATCACCAGCTCTCCCCGATTCTCAGGTCGAAATCAGGTTGGAAGCCTCTTATGATGGGTAGTGGGCACCTGTAGATGAGAGGGACTACTGATGATATTCTGTGGTATGTGTCACTACGTAGCCTAATATATGCGCGAGTACATTCCTACAGTAATTGAAGGTTGTGCTACAATTGGTGGGGACGCCACACCTACGTGGGCATGTCCTAATGCTTCCGTCCTGATGTGATGTATGAGTACCAATCCTTGCATCAGGTCCCCGCCTGATCAGACTCCAACAAAACCCACGGCGTATCAAGTGGATACGAGCACCGCACGCGCCGCGGCGGCACCTACCCTTAGCGGGGACCTTTTTTTTCCCCTCGAATCGGGGCACATGGGCCGATTTTTCTGTTTTGGGGGTGTCATCTTATCAGATAGGTTTATGTCTTCTCCATAGCATGCTCTAAACTACATGGATTCCACACAATTGTTGAACCTTTGGAGTCATGGGTATTAGGAAACATTTCCGATAGGGCCAACAGTACAAGCAGCTTCACTTCAACACCCCGTTATGCCTCCTTATATTTTGATTTTGGACCTGTGTTTATGGCATGGTTAATAGGAGTGGATAGACTAAACTGATGTCTTAGCCTTTCTTGGTCTTTGTCGTCTTGCCATATTACGCAGGTAGCGAAGAATAGCACTAGAATAGCTCTGGTCTTGATACGTACCATGACGGGCCGTCCACATAATCGAGAAGGACTCGTGCGATTTCAAGTGTGGAAGTCGCACGGGTCCTTCTCGACTGCGTAGGTTCCCTCACTTCCTCCAAAATTGAAGCACGCACGACGGGGTCTAATCACAATCGCCTCAACCGCGACCCTATTTGCATCATAGTCACGCCGGTCCTGTAAACCGTGCCTCATGAAGGAAGAACGAAGCGAAGGCTTCCATCATACCTGTATTATCCCGATGGCGACGTGCAAACGAGGCCTCAGCGCCTGTGATTGTCCCTCCTTGGCTCCGATTGGCACCTGCGCTGTGATATAAGAGCACCCTAAAAACACCGAATCGGGTCATTTTATCGATCGCATTGAATACCCAAAAACTTTCAGAAAACTGAAAAGCTTCTATAAATTATATATCCAGGATGGGTGCACGCGCGGAAGTCAGACTTTCTTGTCTGGGCGATTGTCGTAGTGCCAATACATTCTAAAGTGGCATCTTGGTCATTACTTGAGCTTTTGACGCCATCAACCGCATAGCCTGCGCGATCGATTATTGACAAACTGACGAGACCTGGGAGGAGTAATAGTGTTTCCCGCTTCCGCAATTCCTAGCTTGTTCCAGTGAGAATTTCGGCAGATAGGTACGACAGCAGGGCTCCATGTTGGAGTCATGTGGACGAGGAAGGATGAAGGAATGAAGCACTCACTGGCGTTGTCCACAGTAGGATCCCAAACCGAGGTTACGGTCGATGAGGCCTGAGGAACTATTGTTGGTAGTTGGGGTTGCGATACGAGTCAGACCTGAGGACAGGGATTGATTGAGATGAAATGTCATCTCTGCTTAGTCACAAAAAGTTCTGATTGATGTAACGGCTCAGGGACAACAGGCCCAGGACCAAAGACACGGACTAAATTACGGTGCCACTTGCTGAGTAGCACCACTGTACAGTAGCAGTCTAGCGCACCTGAGGCAGGGTCAATCGACAACGAGTGAGTGGCGTGTCGCCAAAAAAAACTGTCGCGGTAAGTTATGTGTAAACATGACCAAGCAGAGCAGATCAAGGAGTCGATCGATCAGGTCAGCCCACTGTCAGTGTCCCAAATCTGCCAGTCATGTTTCACGTGACCAGGTGGCCGGAGTCTGCGACGACCGAGAAAGGAATGGCCAATAGATGTGCACCGCCTTGTACAGCACAAGCGGTTACAGCATGTCCCCTTGTGCCT
>Ga0307510_10000113_pt1 | contig 64704 bp, 39 predicted proteins | sample 12_EM_MG_FD_207224 | JGI IMG/M metagenome (GOLD analysis project Ga0307510, IMG submission 207224) | Populus trichocarpa ectomycorrhiza microbial communities from riparian zone in the Pacific Northwest, United States - 12_EM | ecosystem: Host-associated > Plants > Roots > Unclassified | place... | reverse complement strand
TACTTTTCCGTGTATCAAACTCTCATCAACCTATTATATTAATATTCTAATATTATAAATATATTTTAAAAAAATTAAGGGGGCAATTGCCCCCTTTTGTACCTACGTGGCTCCGCCACTGCTGCCATCAACTTTGGGATTGGTCTCGGTAATGCTATTGGCTGGAGGCCTGGCCCAAGAACTTTCGGCCACATGATTCACTGCAGGCCTGGCCCAAGAACTCTCGGCCATATGATTCCCCGCAGGCCTGGCCCTGTTGTTGAAGCTGCGTGAGCCCGGCTGGAATCTTCCTCTCGGATGGCCCATTGGATAGCCATTTAATTCATAACACGTCTGGACCCAGTGTCCATTTTCTCCACAGTGGGAGCAATTTGGTCGTCCTCTACCTGCGGAAGTCCCCTGCCTCCGTCTGTCTTGGTTGAAACTTTCTGGTTGTCTCTCCTGCGACCGTGGTTCGTGCGAACCGTATGAACGGTTGAATCGTCCATGTCTGGCTGGGTTGGGTCTTCCTCGAACAGCCATAGCTGCACTGTTGATGGGTTCAATTGTGGTATGCGATGAAGTGAGGATTCGCTGTTTCTCTTCCTGAGAAATTGAAGAATATGCCTGCCGAATTGAAGGAAGAGGATTCATGAGGAGGATCTGCCCGCGAATAGCACTGTAAGAATCATTCAGCCCCATCAAAAATTGCATTAGCTTTTGTTGATCCTGCTGTGCCCCATGGGCTGTGTTGTCATAGGATGCTAATTCATCCCACAGTCCTTTCAGTCTGGTATAATAGGAAGAAACAGACAGTTGTTCTTGCTTGAAATAAGCAATTTCTCGTTGTATCTCGAAAATTCGAGGAGCATTGCTTTGGGAGAATCTCTCATTAAGGTCTTCCCAAACCTCATGTGCAGTAGAGTAATAAATCACACTGTTGGAGATGTCTGGACTGAGTGCATTGATAAGCCATGAATGCACCATATCATTACACCGAGACCATGCTGCATAACCTTCGGGATCAGTTTCTTCTGAAGGAATTTTGATTGAGTTGTTGACAAAACCTAATTTGTTCTTGGAATTTAAGGCTAAAGTCATAGCCCTCTTCCAGGTGGAATAATTATCTCCGTTTAGAGGTTTGGAGACTAAAATCAGACCTGGGTGATCGGAGTGATGAGTAAAGAAAGGATTTGAGATGTTTGATTTTGAGGGATCTGCAGGGGCAGCAGGAACGGCTGCTTGATTGTTCATGCCTGTGTTGGCTGATAATTGATTTTTTTCTGTGGACATGGTGATTGGGAAAGTAGATACTGGGTAGCCAATGTAGTGAAGGGAAACGGTGGATCAAGGAAAGTTAGGATCTTTGAATATGCTCTGATACCATGAAAAGATGGAAGAACAATGTATATTGATTGAGTAAGTGAATACAGAGCTTAGGTCATGTATTTGTACAGCCAAGGCATTCCTATGAGTTAGGAATGGGAACTACATTACAGGAAAATCAGCTACAATATAGGAACTAAAATAGGAAAATAATATGTACTGATTATCTATTTCTATATAAAGATAATGTCAACATTTATCTTGTCAACACAACTTTCTTCACTAGAATTTCTTGATTTAAGTCTTGTGCATCTTGGTAACGTTTTTAATTGGTTAGAGGTGATAAACACACTCCCTTCTTTGGTAGAATTACACTTGTCATATTGCCAACTTCCTCCTGTTCCTCCAATTCTCTACGTTAACTTTTCATCCCTTTCTATTCTTGATTTGTCATCCAACTATGTTGATGAATCTGCAATTTCCATGCTAAACTTTCCTAGATGGGTTTCTCATCTTTAAACTCTTCTTTCTCTTAACCTGGCAAATAATAATTTTCAAGGTCCAATCCCGAATGGTCTTCAAAACTTGACATTGCTTAAGGCACTTGATTTATCTATCAATCACTTCAGTTCTTCTATACCCGAATGGTTGTATGGTTTCGAACATCTTAAGCTCCTCAATCTTGGATCCAACAACTTGCAAGGTGTTCTTTCAAGTGCCATCGGAAACATGACCTCCTTGATTAGCCTTGACTTGTCATTAAATCATGAGCTCAAATTCGAAGGAGGAATTCCGGGATCATTCAAAAAACTTTGCAATTTGAGGACACTGTCCTTGTCAAACGTTAAACTGAACCAAGATATGGCTGAGGTCCTTGAAGTGCTGTTAGGATGTGTTTCGGAAGAGGTTGAGTCATTAGACTTGGCTGGTTGTCTATTATTTGGTCAGTTGACCAACCATCTTGGGAAATTTAGGAATCTAGCTCACCTTGGTCTAAGGTCTAATTCTATTTCAGGTCCAATTCCAATGGCTGTAGGAGAATTAGTGTCCTTAAGAAGTCTTGACCTCTCTGATAATAAGTTGAATGGAACTCTTCCAAAATCTTTTGGGGAGCTTACGAAGTTGGAAAAGATGGATATTTCTCACAATTTATTTCAGGGTGAAGTTTCTGAAGTTCACTTTGCAAACCTCAAAAATTTGAGAAACTTCTCTGCTGCCGGAAACCAGCTGAATTTGAGAGTAAGTCCTGATTGGATTCCTCCTCAACTTGTGTTCATTGATTTGAGATCTTGGAATGTTGGGCCTCAATTCCCCAAGTGGGTTCGTCCACTTGAGCATTTGTCATATTTGGATATCTCTAACTCGAGTATTTCGAGTACTATTCCTATTTGGTTCTGGACCATGTCATTTCGAATGGAGTATTTAAATCTCTCCCACAATCAAATCCAAGGGGTGATTCCCAGTAAACTCAAGCTTGATTTTACTGCTTCCTACCCTTTAGTCGACTTGAGCTCGAATCAATTCAAGGGTCCATTACCAAGTATATTCTCTAATGTGGGTGCATTAGATCTCTCCAACAATTCATTTTCAGGTTCCATGCTCAACTTCTTATGCCATAAGATAGATGAGTTGAAGAATATGCAAGTTCTTAACCTCGGAGAGAATCTTTTATCTGGAGTGATACCAGATTGTTGGTCGAGCTGGCAATATTTGGTGGCGATAAATTTGAGCAACAACAAACTCAGTGGCAACATTCCTGATTCCATTGGAGCTTTGAGCTTGCTTGAGTCATTGCACATTCGCAACAGCAGCCTATCAGGTAAACTACCAATTTCGTTGAAAAATTGTACGAAGTTGATCACACTTGATGTTGCTGAAAATGAATTAGTCGGAAGCATGCCAGCATGGATTGGAAAGAGGTTCTCAAGCATGGTTGTCCTCAACATGCGAGCAAACAAGTTTCATGGCCGCATACCGAGAGAGCTATGCAATCTAGCTTCTTTACAAATCCTGGACCTTGCTCATAATCGCCTCTCGTGGAGTATACCAACTTGTTTCAATAAACTCAGTGCCATGGCTACAAGAAACGATTCTCTTGGAAAGATTTATTTGGACAGTGGATCGTCTACCTTTGACAATGTGCTTCTTGTGATGAAAGGAAAAGTTGTCGAGTACAGTACTATTCTTAAATTCGTAAGGAGCATCGACCTTTCCAGCAATGCTTTATGTGGGGAGATTCCTGAGGAAGTTACACGTCTCAGTGAATTACAATCTTTGAATCTATCCCAAAATTCCTTGACAGGAAGAATTCCTGAAGGCATAGGTTCCCTTCGATATTTGGAATCCATGGATTTTTCTGTAAACCAACTTTCTGGCGAAATCCCTCAAAGCATGTCAGATCTGACGTTTCTAAGCCATTTGAACTTATCCGACAATAGACTACGGGGAAGAATTCCTTCAGGGACTCAATTACAAAGCTTTGGTCCATCTAGTTTCAGTGGCAACGAGCTCTGTGGACCTCCACTCTCCAAGAATTGCAGCGTGGATAACAAGTTTCATGTTGAGCATGAAAGGGAAGAGGATGGCAATGGACTCAAGGGTAGGTGGTTCTATGTGAGCATGGTACTAGGTTTCATTGTGGGATTCTGGGGTGTAGTCGGTCCTTTAATGTTTAATAGACGGTGGAGATACGTATATTATCATTTCTTGGACAGATTGAGAGACCAAATTTGGTGGCGTTTCATGTAATAAATATCATATACGTATATATGTATGTATCAACAAGTGTTTGTAGTGTAGACTAAGTATGTGTGTGTTTTACCATTTCATGTATTATCTAGATCATAAATCTTTTGTAATTTTGTAAACTTTTATTTTACATCATAAAAGTTGAAGTCGAACGTGGTTTTTTTACCTCTATATTAATTAGAGGGTTTTCCACGTAAATAAATAAATGGTGTTTTTATTTCACTATTATTAGAATATGTTGATGGTTAATTTGATTATTGTGGCTAGCTTGAAAATTCAGTAAATTGTGTAGTTGAATATCATCTCTTGAAAATAAGCAAATTATGATAAAAAAGATTAATTTGAAGAAATAGGGTTGGATTAATTGTTTAGAGTGTGCTGTTACTTTGTGTTCATCCCTATTTGTTCACAGACAGAAATATTCTATCTGTTCGTGGGAAGGACCAGGCTGGTCTCCTATTTCTTTTCTACCTTGTATCCGCACACCATTCATCGGCTCACCTCCTTCGTTGCGTGCACAGATTTTCTACGCTACTATGAACACCGTAAATCAATGACTAGCGTCAATCCTTGAGCCAAGGTGTTTTTTTTTTTTTTTTGGTTAATTGAGTGGAGGACGACGGCTTTTGATTCAAAACCATGGAAATAAAACTCTGCTTTACGCCGAAATCGACAAAGATTCAGTCATTTCCTTTATTATGGAATCACTCCAAAACAGTACAAATGTGAGGATCACCAAACAAATCCTCTTATTTTCCTATGGTTTCACTTCAAAGAGTTCTCGATGTCGATCACAAATCGATACTTGACATCTCCCTTCAACATCCTCTCAAAGGCTTCATAAGCGTATTCAATTGGTATCACTTCGATCTCCGGATATATTTTGTTGGCAGCACAGAACTCCAACATTTCTTGTGTCAATTTCGTCCCACCAGTGAAACTTCCAGTAATCGATCTCATACCTGGCACAATTCAATGCAAGCATCAATCAGTAATATGTATAGTTTTCACAATCTTTAAAAATGAAAAACGATGTGCTGATGTTATAATATACCTGTAAAAAGGCTCAGAGGATCGAGTTTAACTTCTTTTGGATAGCACACCATGACGAACAGGCCATTAGTCTTCAGGAGGGACATGTATGGATCGAATGGATGATCTCCTGATGCTGAGTCAATTATGAAGTCCAAAGTTCTAGACAAGGTCTGCAGGCCAGAAAAAAATTATTGGTTACTAATAATGAAACATGGGATTGGAAGTTGGGAACCTTAATATTAAGTGATCTGAAAGATTTTTAACAGGGTGTTCTACCTTCATTTCTTCCTCATCAGTCGAGACAATAAATTTGTCTGCTCCAAGGACATTCAAGGCTTCCTCTTTCTTGGATATACTTGTACTGAAAACTGTTACATTCAGTCCAAAAGCTTTGCCAAACTTCACTGCCATGTGACCAAGGCCTCCTAGCCCGATCACCCCTAGAGATTTACCAGGTTGGTTCATCTTGTAGTGGATCATGGGAGTGTAAACAGTAATTCCTGAACAAAGCAAAGGTGCTGCTAGAGCTAAAGGGTAGTTTTCAGGTATCTTGTAGCAGTACCTGTTCAAGAAAGTATCAGTCAGCAGGGAAGGATCATAAGGTTGACAGAGGAAAAACAAAGGTACTGGTATTTTTGACAAGCTCATAACCTTTCATGAACAACAATGAAACTAGAGTATCCTCCCTTTGTGATTGTACCATCTACATCCACAGCATTAATTGTGGGAACCATTCCATTTGGGCACTGCACTTCTAGCCCTTCATTACATTCATCACAATTTCTGCATGAATTAATATATGTTCCCACTCCAACAGGGTCACCAGTTTTGAAGCGCTGGACATTGGAGCCTACTTCTTTCACGATTCCAGCAATCTCATGTCTGTAAGATGCAAAAACCCATGAAGAAATGAAAGATATTGAAAAAAACACTTTGGTCATTAAACCTCTAATATCTTGTCAAAGAACGATATCAACGTAAAATCTTAAACAGGTAGGTGAGATCTAAAATTTATAGTGAAATGCATACCCTGGAACTACAGGATATTTTGAGTCTTCATGTTTGTTCCTGGTATAAACTATGTCACCATAACATATTCCACAGTATGTAATCTTCACTGAAATGTCATCAGCACCGATTGCCCTGCATAGATTTCCTCAAAATTAATTCTTTACATCAGCCTTTCAGAGTACAAGTTCAAGAAATGAGTTAGTTCCAGTTATCATGGGTGGATATTCGTTACCTTCGCTTAAAATGGTAAGGTGACAGAACTCCAGAGGCATCTCTTGCTGCCCACCCAAGGCAGTCCTTTCCCTCTTGAAAGGAACTCATTTAAACAATTATGATCTGCTCCACAATAAAATTAATCAAGAAGATTAAGGAGACTGATACTTATTACCGAAAGTCAAATAGATATGAAGTACTATTAGCTAGCCCTTGAATCAATTTGCAATATACAATATTAGCATGTTAACTCAACAAGGTTAAGGGGCTAATCTCGTCCCTGGAACATGAAGGAAAAACATTTGACACTAGATCAACAGAATTAAAGAGGGTGTAAGCATATGGTTTTGGTTGCATGAATAACTTGCAAAGCACAGTTCACATGATCAATCAATACATCATGATACAAGAAAATTCAAGGGCAAGAGAATCCTGAACAAATCAAGAAAAGCACAAGCTATACTCTGCAAAATGAAAAGAAAAGAAAAGAAAAGGGTGGGAAAGACAGGAAATAAAGCTTGCCTGAGAATGGCTTGGGATATCAGTGGTTAAGGTAGCTGAAGATGTGGGTGGTGTGTATGTGTGCAAGAGCAACGTGATTTCTTTAGTTTATATAGCCATCCAATACTCTATTCAGAGGAAGGAGCGAGTCAAAGTATAGAATCCAAAACTCCTCTGTTAAAAAATAGCGGCCAATTCCTTGACTGGTGTCTACAGAAAGGAAAAGGAGAGCAAACTCTTACATACAGGGTGACCTATGTAACTCAGAAATGACACATTGTTTGGTCTGAAGGGGGCTTGCATAGGTGACATATAATGGGTGATAAACGGTACAAATGTGACGACTGCGGCGACAGTAGAATTGCATGAGACTGGACTTGGCCCGTCTCTAAAGGCGGCGTTGTCTTGGCTTAGAAGCTAAATACCATGGTCTAGCAGCATGCCAGCATCGTTAGTTCTTTACTCGTGTTTTTTGCTGCTCAGTTGGCGAGGCTAAGATGGCCAGGAAACTGTCGTGGATTCATTTCTAATGTGGCCATTTTTCATAAAGCTAGGAGTTCAGCATGATGTACCTTTCCTTTTTTTTAACATATAATCTTTTGCCAATTTAAGCATTAATTGATACTAAATCTTATTTTTAAGCGCCTTTAAAGACATATTCATAGAAATTTAATTATTTTTTCTAGACGTTGATCTCAAGATTTAAACCTAGAAAATTAAAAATTCTTTGGCAAGTTTGTACACTAATCGATACAAAATCTTATTTTCAGGTGATTTTAAAGATGCATCCTTTATATTATATTTAGAGAAATTTAATAAAATTTTTTAGATATTGATCTCAAATACCTTATTAATTAATAAAAAAATTAAAAAACAATTGATGCTTTTATTGTGAGCAACCTCACAAAATACTATTCATTGTTATAATATTTTTTACTTTGCTTTAGTTTTTTTAATTTATGTTTTTCTTTTTAATTCCATCCTTTTATATTTGGTTTATTAGATATTATGTTTCATGATATATAATGATTTATTTTTTATATAGTTATCACAATCTTATTATTCATGTCGCAGGTTTGAAGAGTTAACCCGATTGACTCGATTTTTTTAATAGGTATTAATTTCAATTTCATTATTCAACATTAGGCTTATTAGAAATTAGACTTCATGATTTATTTCAGCTTGTTTACTATGAGGTTATCTAGATCTCATGACCCAGGTCATGAATTTTGCAAGTTAGCTTAAGTAGACTCAGGTTGTTTTATAATGTCCTTTATTTAGATTGATTTTTTTTTTAATTTCATCATTTAATAATTGGTTGATTGAGAATTGAGTTTCATAATAAGTTTTTTTTTTTGCATTTTTTTAATATATGTTTTATTTTCCTAATTTCATCATTTTACATTTGGTTTATTGGAAATTGAGTTTCATGATCTGTTTCGCGGGTTTGACGAGTTAACCCGGTTGACTCGAAGTTTTTTTCCTTTTTTATTAATACATATTTTTTCTAATTTTATTGTTCAATATTAGGTTTATTAGAAATTATATTTCATGATTTATTTTGGTTTACTTTCTATGAGGTTATCTCGGTCTCACAACCTGGGGCACAAGTTTTGTTGGTTAACTTAGGTATACTCGGATCGTTTTACTAAGTTCTTTATTTAGATTGATTTTTTTTCAATTTCATCATTCAATAATGGATTGATTGAGAATTAAGCTTTAAAATTTGTTTAAATTTTCTTTATATAAGATTATCTCAGTCTCATGACCCGAGTCATGAGTTTGACAGACTAACTCGGGTTGATCCAGGTTGTTTTTTTGGTCTACTTTCTATGATGTTATTTCAATCTCATAACTAAAGTCATGAGTTTGGCGGGTTAACCCGGGTTGACTCGAGTCACTTTTTGTGTTACTTTTTAATTATTTTTTTCAATTTCATCATTTAACATTGAGTTGATTGAAAATTAAGTTTCACAATTTATTTTAATTTACTTCTCATAGGGTTATCATATGTCAACATTGGTTGATTAAAAATTAGATTTTATAATTTGTTTTATTTAATTTATATGAGGTTATTATGCTCTTATAACCTGGATCGTGGATTTGACAAATTAATTTTGATCAATCCAATGTGTTACCTTATCAATATTTTAAAAAAAGATATCATCTTAAATTTTGTTTGAGTCAACTATGTTTTCATCGATAGTCCAGATTGTTTTTAGACTTTATAAGCAGATTAGGTCATATCTAGTCAACCTCACATCATTTAAAATTTATTTTTTATTAGAAAAACATTAATATCTATATATTTTTTTACACTAAAAAAATATGATATGTCCAACAACCTAGCGCGAGCCAGCAATGTTGTCAATCAGTAAACCCCCTAGCATTCTCTAGGTCTTGCAATGCATTTTGAGAATAAGTTCTTTCTTTTTGTTCATAAAACTTTCTTATTATGTTATATTTTTCAAAACAACTTAATTAAGATTTCTAAACATCAAACGAAATCAATTCAAAACTATATATGTATTTCATAACTAAGTAATCAATTAAAGTATGATTAAATATAGTTACATGTATATCCTCGATGCATGTGAAAAAGTTTTGGCTTTGATTTTCTTTGGGAACACCAAAATTTATCATAAATATACCAATAAAATGAAATATCCTTTTCCCCAATTATTTTTCTGCTGTCTCATCTTATGGTCCATATACGTTGTTGGGCCCTGCTTGTGGATCTCAATTCGGGTCCATTGTTTGAGGGTGCCTGATTGCCATAGAAGACCATTGGAACCCTTGATCTGGGCTCAAAGGGCTTCAATTATGCGCGGAAGATAATGGGACAGCTTTGAACTACTCTTTTGTTATTCCACTGCAATTCCTCGACAGCAATCATCCATGTGAGAATTTTTTTTAGTCGTTGATTGTTTCATTGAAAAATATTTTTTTATATATTTATTTATTATTAAAAAAATTAATCAACAAAAATCATATAAAAATTTAGTTTGATTTTCAAGAAAGTATTTTTATTTTATTTTCAATGAAAAACATTTTTTATAAGTTATGAAAAATTTATAAATATCATATTATTTGTTAATTATATCAAATTTGATTCTTAAATTTTTTATTGTTATATATTTTGTTTTGAATATTTTTTTTAACTTTATCCCTTAAAATTTGATTTAATTTGATTTTTATATCAATTTGATCCTTTTTTTTTATTGTTATTTGCTTTTCTCTTATCTTTTTTTTTTTAAAAAAATTTATTTATCATATTTGATTTTTATTCTTTTAATTGTTATTTATTCTATTTGAAATAATTTATGAAATTGTAATTATTTTTTTAATTTCATTATTTTTTACTTTCTTATCTGTCATATTTGATATTCATCATTTTGACTGTTATTTATTTTATTTTAGATGATTTTTATGAAATTAGATTATTTTTTTTATTTCATTCTTCTTAAACTATTTAATTTGTAAGATTTGTTTTTAATTCTTTTAATAAATTTTAAAAAATAAATTATTAATAAATTATTTTTCAATTTATGTTTCATGAAATAGTCAAATACTAAAAAATATTTTTCAAATTATTTTTCATGATACCATCAAATATTAAAAAACAATTCTCTCTTAATTCACTTTTCAAAAACACTAATTTTCAGGAAAAAAAACTAATTTTCAGTATACAAACGGTACTTTGAGTCTTATTTTTTTTATTTTAAAAGTGTTTTGAAAAAATTTAAAATTGTTTTATTTGAAATTAATATTTTTAGATAATTTTAGATATTTTATTGTGTTAATTTTAAAAATAATTTTTTTTAAAAAAAAATATTATTTCTCTGCTACGTGTACTCCAGCATCCAGCAAGCACTTATCGTTTCATTAATGCAAGTCCAAGGCGGCGGCTGTGCATCCAATCTCTAGTCTCGCAGTTTCATTAATAAAAGTCCAAGTCAAGAGAACTTGTTGGTGGAAACAGAAGATAAACGAAGCAAAATCTGCTTGCAGTTTCAGATGAATCGAATCCTTGAAACCATGTTCTACAAATGCCATGTGGGAATATTTTTGCTCATGATCAAAGTTGCAGCTTCGATTGAAAATGGTTTTGTCTTCAATGGAAATTTCGATCTAGGTGGTGTAGCTGAGCTCTCTCAAAAGGGTCTCTTCAGGCTCACTAACTCCTCAACATTTGGTATTGGCCGTGCTTTCTTTTCTCAGCCACTGAGCTTCAAGAATTCATCGAACGGTACCTCAGTCTCCTTTTCTACCACTTTCGTATTTGCCTTCGTCGTTGATCAAGGGCGTCTCCCTGGTCATGGGATGGCCTTTATGATCGCACCTTCGAAGAACTTAACTGGAGCTTCATCAGCTCAACATTTGGGCTTATTTAACCTCACAAATAATGGAGACCCGTCAAATCATGTAGTGGCCATTGAGCTAGACACATTCCAAAATCAAGAGTTCAATGACATCAATGGTAACCATGTTGGCATCGACGTCAACAGCTTAGAATCAGTCAAATCTGCCCCTGCAGGTTATTTCGATAATGAAAATAGGGAATTCAAGAATCTTGTTCTTTCTAGTGGAGAACCAATGCAGGCTTGGGTGGAATATGATGCCCCAGAAACTCAACTTAATGTGACTTTAGCTCCAATCCATACAGGTAAGCCAGACCTCCCCCTTTTGTCTTTGAACATAGATATTTCACCGATCATTTTAGAGCAAATGTATGTGGGGTTTTCTTCCTCAACCGGCCAACTAGTACAATCTCATTATGTTTTGGGTTGGAGCTTTCGGCTTGATGGGAAAGCCCCAGAACTTGATCTTTCACAGCTTCCATCTTTTAGTGGTGAAGAACAACCCCAGAGGAAAGAAAGGGAATTGGTTGTCGGGTTGTCCGCAACCGGAGTAGTCCTGTTGATCATAGTTACAATCTCCATCAGCATCATCCTTTGGAGGAGAAAAAAGGCTCAATTCACTGAGATACTAGAAGATTGGGAGGTGCAGTATAGATCTCATAGATTCTCGTACAAGGACTTGTTTGAGGCCACCAAAGGTTTTTGCGAAACGGAGCTTCTCGGAAAAGGAGGTTTTGGAAAAGTATATAGAGGTGTTTTGCCTGGGTCAAATGTCCAGGTTGGAGTAAAGAGAATCTCTCACAATTCCAAACAAGGAATGAAAGAATTTGTTGCAGAGATTGGCACCATTGGTCAGCTGCGACACCCCAACTTGGTTCGAGTTCTCGGCTATTGTCGAGGCAAAGAGGAGCTCATTCTGGTCTATGATTACATGCCTAATGGCAGTCTTGACAAGTTCCTCTATAACAAGACTGAGTTCATTCTTAATTGGAATCAAAGGTTTAAAATAATCAAAGATGTAGCATTAGCACTCACATATTTGCATGAAGAATGGGCAGAAGTTATCATTCACAGAGATATCAAGGCTAGCAATGTGTTGTTAGATGCTGAATTAAATGCTAAACTTGGTGATTTCGGACTTGCAAGATGCATCAAACACGAGCAGGATATTCAAACCACTCATGTTGCTGGCACATTAGGCTACATTGCACCTGAGCTTGCTAGAAGTGGCAAACCAACTCCAAGCACAGATGTTTATGCATTTGGGGCATTCTGCTTGGAGGTTGCTTGTGGTAGAAGACCGGTGGAGCCAAAAACGTCAGCGAAGGAGATGATTCTGGTGGATTGGGTTTACAGCTTTTGGATGGAAGGGAAGATCTTGAGTGCAACGGATCCTAAACTCAATGAAGAATGCAAAGCTGAGGAAGTTGAACTGGTTTTGAAACTTGGACTGCTCTGCTCACATAGTGTGGCAGAGGGCAGACCAAAAATGTCTCAAGTTCTGATGTACCTTAAAGGTCAAGCTTTACTCCCTGAAAATCTGAATGCTCATGTCAAGGCACAGGAAGGAAGAGGAGAGTCTGAAAATCATGCCATATTGTGTTACTCTACACCATCTCTAACAATCACCCATTCTCTCATGTACACAGGTCGTTGAGTGGTCTAGTTATAAGTGTTATTAAACTCGGTCTGAGTCGGTCCGAGTTACAGGTTAAATAGATCAGGTTACACAATGAATATAGTTTTTTAGTGAACTAAATGTTTATAGTTAAAGTGAAGCTAGTTCTAGACTCGTTCCCTTTACCCTTTGTAAGAGATAATTCTGGGAGGACAATATTTTTCTTTTCCTAATTGAATTAGAGGAAATTCTCCAATTATTTTATATTACTCCAACATTAAATACTAATATTTATTTTTTGTATCCAGGTGCTTTTTACAAAGATAAAATATAAAAGCAAATTCAATATCATCAAAATAATAATATTAATTCAATTGCTTTGTAAGATTCTTCAAAAACGTTTTTTTAAAAAATAAATATTGCTGTAAAAGGATGGAATGATAACAGAGTTTGTCGCGAATTAAAATACTCAAAGATCTAAAACTCTATGACTATGGAATATTTTTAAAATATTTAATTTTTATTTATCTTACTCTCTTTTTCTAAAATAATATTACAATTCTTTATATAGAAAAAAAAATCCTACCAGTAGTACTGAACAGAAAAATTATTCCTTCCAAATAGAAAAATTAGAAAAATCAAATGATATTGTAAAGGAGAATAAAAATTAAAAAAAAATTAAGAAAAATATTTATTTTTTCAAAAATATCTTATATCGTTCTTTCTATGTTAGAAAGAACTTCTCTTTAAATTTGAATTGTTTTTCAAACAGAACCTTCACAATAAAAAATCAATAATCCTTCTCTTTAATTTACAATCCCAGGTTCAGTTAAATAAATTGAAATAATATTAAAAAAATATACCACAACTGAAAAATATCTAATTTTTTTAGAAAATTCAAAATCTATTTTTTAATTTCTGGCAACATTTTTATTCCCCTCCTCTGGCTGCAAAATTCCCGTCTGTTGCTGGTGGGCCCCATCCGGAAAGGTAATTCTGACGTGGCACGCACATTCATGCTATCAACCAATACGACACGTGCTGGTATACGATAGAGAAAAGGGTAAAAAAGGGAGGCTAACTGTATCCAAGCACTCCATCTACACTAAAAGTTTCAATTAGGTCCTTAATAAGGCAAAATTTCAATTACACCATTTATTTATATCATTTCAGGGACCATGATAGCTTTGTATCTAGCTAGTATTATTTCTTGCTCTTGTATCACTTTTTTTTTTCTTCCAAAATGTATTAATCCATGTTTGTGAGTGAAGAAAAAAAGATAAGAAAATGATCATTTAATAAATACATCAAGAATATATATTTTAAATAAAATTTTATTACTTTGTCTAAACCATAATTATTAAATCTGGTCATATCCCTTCCAAACGAATCTCCCCTCCCCTTTTATTTATCACTGGACTCTCCAATCAAATTTATCATAACTTTCATAAACCTCAATTTATGGCTTTCTCTACACTAATAACATTTATTTTTTTAACTCGTTCTAAAAAAAATAGGATTTTCTCTTAATAAATTTTTGATATTAAGCACTTCCAGTTAAAAAATAATCCCAGAAATACAAGTGAAAAGCCAAGCCTTTTTTATTTGGTCTTCACATTTGTAAGGAATTTTTAAAATTGTTTTTTTAATTTTATTATTTAACATTGATTTTATTGGGTATTGAACTTCATACTTTATTTCAATTTGCTTTCTATAGAGTTTCCGGTCCCATGATCCAAGTCACGAGTTTTACGAGTTAGCCGTGTTAATTAGAATTATTTTTTGTTATTTTCTAATCAATGAAAGAAGAAAGGGAAGCCCTTGTTTAAATAGGATATGCCATAATGATACGAAAATGAACATTTATTAAATATATAAAAAAATTAATTTTTTGAACTATAATTATTAAATCTAGTCGATCCGATAGGATTGAAAGTTACGACACAAAATTTCACTTGAATCAAGTTTTATTCTGAATTTAAGGTAATGTCTGAAAATATGGTTGAAACTGTGTTTTTTTAAAAATAAAATATTTTTATTTAAAATTAGTTTTTAATAAAAGATATTTTAAACTATAATTACTATTACATTCTCAAACGCCAAACTGAGTTAACTTGGACATATTATTTTGAGGAAGATCTAAGCCAGTTTTTTTTAATAATTTTACTGTCAAACACATTTTCAACCGCTTTTTAATCAGACACCGTTACTTGTTCTAGTGGCCTCATCTGTTCTCGAATTATGACATATCAATGGTGCAATTGAAACTATAAATAGAAGAAGGACTAATAAAAACCGATATAAAAATTAGAGAGTCCAAAGTCGTTTGCTAAAACACTTACCAAGATTTTAACTGTTTCGCAGATTTTTATCAGTTTCAGTTTCATGGTTGAAGTTCAAGTTCAGTTCCCTGGTATACTCTTCTTTGCTTCCCTCCTCTCCCTCTCCTTCTACACTCAAGCTTAGACGATTAATGTAATGTTTTGTGTATGGTATCATTAATGTTTGATTTGTGTTGACTGTTTGTAGTGTAGTGTTGCTGTGTGCTCTAAGAATGGCTTCTTTGGTAGCACAACTGGTGTCTCCAGTGGAAACTGGACATAAAGTTTGGCAAGACCAGGCTTTTATTAAGTGGAGAAAGAGAGATCCTCATGTCACTTTGCACTGCCATGAATCTGTTGAAGGTAGAGAGAGAGAGAATGACGACTTTTAGACTCCCTTTATCTTGCAAACTTTGGTAGTACCAGCAGACATTACTCTTCTTGTTGCCTTGAATATGATAAGTGATGAATCAGTTGAATCTTTTTGTGACCTTTTTTATGAGATTGAGTCTATGATTTAATCAAATGCGGTTTAACTTGACCTGGGTTTTGATATTATTTGCTTGGTTTTCAATTTGAATTTCGAAAATTTTGGTTCTTTGCATTAGCAATTGCCTTTATCTTATGTTCTTTGAAGCCCTAAATGTATTTTGAGTTTCATTTTTTGTAGAATGGCTTGCACCTGAGTTTGCATAAGTGCTTGTATCTGGTTTAATTCTATCAGTTTGATGGAAATCTGGCTTTGTGTTGTTTATAGGATCTCTTAGATACTGGTATCAACGCAACAAAGTGGATCATTTGGTATCTAAATCTGCTGTTTGGAATGATGATGCTGTTCAAGGGGCTCTTGATTCTGCAGCTTTTTGGGTTAAGGATTTGCCTTTTGTTAAATCTTTGTCTGGCTTTTGGAGATTTTTCTTGGCTCCTGGCCCTGACAGTGTTCCTAAGAAATTTTATGACGCTGAATTTGAGGACTCAGAGTGGAACACTTTGCCTGGTAATTGCCTCTTTTTTTTCCAATGAAATCACAAAAAAAAAATGAATTTTCAGGATTTTATTCTCTGGTGGTTTTCACTTTCCATGTAGTCATGATCCCACTGAAGTAGGTTCCTAGTAGATTAATCAAACATGAATAAGAACTGCAACATAAAATAATTTTCTTAATTTATCGCTGATGGATTATCTGAAATGTCTATTACTTGAACATTCTCCTTCCATGTTGATATCTTGTAACTTATTTTTGCTCACTGGAACAGTTCCTTCAAATTGGGAATTACATGGATACGATCGGCCTATTTATGCCAATGTATTATATCCATTTCCAGTAGATCCTCCTCGTGTTCCTGATGATAATCCTACTGGATGCTACCGAACATACTTTGACCTTCCTCAGGGGTGGCAAGGTAGATCAATTTGTTATGTAATAGCAGCTTTAGCTGATTATTGTTTCTCCGAATGCTTCTTTCTGCTTCCTTTTCAATATATAATTAATATAACATCAGATTCCTGGAATTTCATGTATTTATCTGTCTGCATTCTGTTAATTGGTGTATGGCAGATCGAAGGATTTTCTTGCATTTTGAAGCTGTTGATTCAGCATTCTGTGCTTGGATAAATGGGGTTGCTGTGGGATACAGGTGTCTGATGCACACCTCTTCATTCCTCTCTTTTTTCCCTTTATTTGCAACGTGACCATAACTCTGCTTCCTGTACTTTATCTTCTTAGTGTCACGTGTCAACTGTTTCATTAACTTTTTTATGTTTTACATACGATTTATGTGGGCAATTTATTCAATCAAATCATGTTACATCACTTATGCTATGAATTGTACAGATTAGAAAGGAATGAGGGAAATTGCACAGTTTGATGAAGTTTTACATAAAATCCAATAACAAATGTTTTATTGTTCTATCACCTCAGTCAGGATAGTAGGCTACCTGCCGAGTTTGAAATTACAGATTACTGTTATCCATGTGGTTCTGGCAAGAAGAATCTTTTAGCCGTTCAAGTCTTTAGATGGAGTGATGGGTCTTACCTTGAAGATCAAGACCATTGGTGGATGTCAGGTATTCACAGAGACGTGCTTCTTCTTTCCAAGGCTCAGGTATTCTTTTTCTCTTCAACGTTTTTGAAGTTAGCTGTTGTTTGGTTTTCGAATGAACATAATTAGGGACAGTGTTCGGAAATGGTTGGTAAACTTCATATAAAGGTTGGATGTGTTCTGCCATGTCATGTGAACATGATTCTGTACTTGTTCTGGTGCCATGTTATGGTTTCTCTTATGGTTCAGTTTTTAGTTCTCGCTAACCATGTTGTTGTATTATTTGGTATGCTACTCTTTGTTTCTAGATTAATAAGGTTAGTGATAATTAAAACATGTTAGTTAACAGACTTCAGTCAACAAACAAGTACTGTATGGTGACAAAGGACTCTCTCTGTTTTCCCGTAAACCTATAAGGATGGAAGTTTTAGCCCAAAGGGGACTTGATGTTCATTTTTCTGGCATTTCCTTCTGTTTGGATGGAGCAAAGAACCACATCAGCCTCCACTGTATCTTTTTCCCAAAAGCACTTCCAAGAAAGGGTTAATGATGAGGTTTTAAAAATTGAAGGTGTCTCAAAAATGAAGCCTGTGTGCCAGCTTAGACCCTGGAAACACTAAATATCTCTAATAGTTTTTCATTATCTAACCGTACCCACCTGGAAATTTGTAAAGTGTTCATTTATGTGTATGCTTTATCTTGCTGTTGGCGAACAGTACACCTATCCGGACCACCACTATTCTGTTCCTTTTCCTATTACCTTCGTTTTTCATTATTATTCCATTTTGGGTATTTAATCTGAATTTCTATGAGTAATTTCAAATGATAAATGTAGAGAATATTTGATATGCAGGTATTCATTGCAGACTACTTTTTCAAATCAAACCTGGCCGAGAATTTTACTTCTGCAGATATAGAGGTTAGTGGTTATTGATGAAATATTAACTTGCTTCTTTTCTTTTTTTTGCTGTGATGAATGTAGGAAAACATACTTATTTCCATTAATTGGATGATATTGCATTAGTGTCGAGTTATGTTCACGTGATCTGAGTGAATTAGGAGTTAATACTTAAGGGTGCGCCCCTTGTATCATATTACATGTTGATTTACTCTATTTGGCTCTCATCTTTTATGGAACGGTTTGATAATATTCCTTAAGTGATGCTGTTTTTGGCTGGCTGGGGAAGAAATGGGGGTTGGGATATCTAATGTTATACTTTTCTGGCCATCTTCTGCAGCTGACCATAATTTCTTATCCATGGCTGTTTTCCTCTGGAACTGTTCATTTCTTCTTTCTTTTTGGTAGCTTGTAAGTATACCCTATTGGTAAATGGGAAGAGAATACCCTAGTATCGTCTCATTTTTGTCACAGGTCAATTGTTTTCATAGAATTTAATGCGAAGTGATAAATGTAATATCTTTGGCTATTGTTCTTGAACTAAATAGTCCGGGGGAGAAAAATTTGAGTTTGTTTATGTGCTTACCATTCAGGTTGAAGTGAAAATAGAAAGTGCTCTAGAAATTCCTAGAGACAAAATTTTTGACAACTTTACCATAGAAGCCGCATTATATGACACCGGAAGCTGGTACAACAGTGAAGAATCTCCTGATCTGCTTTCATCCAATGTGGCCAATTTAAAGCTCACTCACTCCCCTATGGGAATTCTAGGATTTCTGGGTAATTTCCTTGAAGGGAAACTCGAAAAGCCCAAGCTTTGGTCTGCAGAGCAGGTGAGGAACCTCAATTCACTGGGATTTGCTGGAAACTTGATATGTTACACAATTTAATTTTACCATATTCTTGTTGGCTGTTCGATGAAATGATATTTTATTCTTTAGTTTTCATTCAGGTAGTTGTTTGAAGCATAAGCATATAGATCACCTGAGCAAAGTGTTGTTAAGAAGTTTGAAGGAATGAAAACTGTGCTTTTCCAATTTATTTTCCATATAATTTATGGGCCTTTCACATTTCAACGAGTGTTTTTAGATTTATGAATACTCACATTTTTCAAGAGATTCTGGTATTTCTCCCTCACCTCACTGTTCTTCATATGACGATCATCACCTGATGTCATGGATTTTGGTGTTTGCTTGTTTCTTCCACAGCCAAACTTGTACATTCTTGTTCTCTCCCTCAAAGATGCAACTGGGCAAGTAGTTGACTGTGAATCATGCCTAGTAGGCATAAGACAAATATCAAAGGCTCCAAAACAGCTACTTGTTAACGGGTGTCCAGTTATAATAAGAGGTGTGAACAGGCACGAACATCATCCACGTGTGGGGAAGACAAATATAGAGTCGTGTATGATTAAGGTCACACTCTGCTCTTTCCTTACTCATTAGTTTCCTTTTGCTTTCTTGGTTGGCAGTATTATAATGGAGTTATTGTCTATTCTTCTGCTTACAGGATCTGGTTCTAATGAAGCAAAACAATATGAATGCTGTGAGGAACAGTCATTATCCCCAACATCCTCGTTGGTATGAGTTGTGCGATCTTTTTGGCTTGTATATGATAGATGAAGCCAACATTGAGACACATGGTTTTCATCTTTGCGAACATCTGAAGCATCCTACTCAGGAACAAAGTTGGGCTGCTGCAATGATGGATCGTGTGATAAGCATGGTGGAGAGGGACAAAAATCATGCATGCATAATTTCTTGGTCTTTAGGAAATGAGTCCTCATATGGACCTAATCATTCTGCTGCAGCCGGTATATATACCTTTTTGTATATATCTTTGAGATGGTTTCTATTTGAGACACATACAGAAATCTAAGCAGTTACAATATTTATCATACATATATGGTTGTCGGTTCTACTTCTGTTTCCATTTTTCACATATATCATAGATTTTTAGCTGGTGTCAGATCATACTTGTTGTGTTTCGTGTGAGACTTGAGCATGTGTGCTCTATTTCAGATGTCTTGGCACTCAACAATGTGTAGACACACTAATTTTCATTTCCTTTTACATTGCATGAATTTAAGCTTCCCATTTATTCACAAGGAAAGACATTGAAACAGTGAAATGGTTTGCTAAAAACCAGTGTGGTGGCCTCCGGCAATTGAAAGTTTATATGGAGAACAGATCATTTAAGTTAAATCTTTTATTAGGTTGATAGTGTTGTTAGAAGTTGGATAGTGTTGTTAGAAGACTTGAAGTTTTACATAAACAATACCTTAAATTTTTCTGTTCTTTTATTAGGTTGGATTCGTGAAAGGGACCCCTCACGGCTGGTGCACTATGAAGGAGGTGGATCCAGAACGACATCCACTGACATCATCTGCCCGATGTATATGCGTGTTTGGGACATAGTGAAGATTGCAAAAGACCCAACTGAACCACGCCCTTTGATATTGTGCGAGTATGTTACCTCTGTTCTTCTATATGAGTTACATTGACCCCTTAACTGTTCTTAGATGTCTTAATTACACCGTGTAGTGCATCTGTTAATCATGGGAGTAACTCCATTTTCTCTATTTATATGTCCTTGTGGTATTCAAATCGGCAGGTATTCACATGCAATGGGGAATAGCAGTGGGAATATACGTGAATATTGGGACGCAATTGATAGCACATTTGGTCTCCAAGGCGGCTTTATCTGGGAGTGGGTTGACCAGGTTTAGAATCCTTTATACTCTTAAGAAACATGGAAAAGTATCAAATTGATGAGCAAAATCGGTTTTCTGCCATCCTGGGCTTACCTAAAATCTTTACCTCTTATTTTGAAAACCATCCACAACTTACAATAACAATCTTTTGCTCTTAAGAATGGTCCACCCTACCACACTGCATAATTTTAAAATATAGAATGAAGACTAAGATGTCTATTTAAAAATATAGCTTATTGAGATTCTATAAAAACTGCAGTAGCAGTGATTGGAAATATAAAAAAAATTCTGGTATATTTTTAGTTTTCACGTTTCTTAGGCAGAAAATGTATATAAATGAAAAATCTGAATATAAGCCTCTAGGAATTTTCTTGCAACAGGCTCAGCAGATTGACAAACTTGAGAGTCATATATAATTCATACAATAAACTATGATACTTGCATGCAGAAAAGGAAGAGCTGTGGCATGTTGAAATCTAAAATGTTTAGTTCCCCATGATTAACATAAGAAACTATCTTGGTATTTGCGTGATAAAGACCTTGAACATTTGTCAATTAAATATACCAATTTATTTTTGAGAAAGATATTTCAAATCTCTTCTTATTTATCAAATCAAGTATTTGCTTTTCGACTGTAGGCGTTATTGAAGGAAAGTGGAGATGGTAGAAAACACTGGGCTTATGGAGGTGACTTTGGGGATACACCTAATGATCTGAACTTTTGTCTTAATGGTCTTACATGGCCAGATCGTACTCCTCATCCTGCATTAGAAGGTAAATTTATTCTTCTCATAATGAGTCTGCATCTACTTCCTTTTTTCCAACTTGTAAGATGATATCTAGACCTAAGTTTTGTTTGAATCATGAATCGTGTCAGTTATTGTTTGCAGAAGTTAAGTATGTTTATCAGCCAATCAAAGTTTCACTAGAGGAAAGCACAATAAAGGTACTCACATGTTTCACCGAGCTTCTGCATTTCTCATCCTTCACTGAATCTGAATTTCACTTCTAACTGGAATTTGATTTTGCAGATAACCAACACCCATTTCTTTCAAACTACACAAGGTTTAGAGTTTAGCTGGACTGTCCACGGTGATGGATATGAATTTGGATCTGGAATTCTCTCTCTTCCACTGACAGAACCTCAGAGCAGTTACAAGTTAGAATGGCAGTCAGGTCCATGGTATCCTCTATTGGCTTCATCTTTTGCAGAAGAAATTTTTGTAACAATAACTACTAGACTCCTGCATTCCACACGTTGGGTTGAAGCTGGTCATGTTATTTCATCTACGCAAATCCAGTTGCCTACCAGACAAAAGATCATGCCTCATGTAAATACTCTTCTTTTATACTTAATTGTATAATTTCATTTATCTTCAAATATTTTACAGCCATGCTTTCCGGTTTGAAAATGGCATTTCAGATTATCAAAACTACCGATGCTAAAGTCTTTAGTGAAACTCTTGGAGATACAGTTAGAGTTAGCCAGCTGAACGTTTGGGAGATAACATGGAACATTCAGACTGGAAGTATTGAAAGCTGGAAGGTTAGTATTGCATTTATGAATTGTCCTCAATATCATATTTAGTTCATTGAAGCTAGAAAAATAAATACATGAATTTTTAGTTTTCTCTTCTTTTGATGTTTCCATATACAAGTGGAGCCTAGATATATCCTAACAACTTGTACTACTTGATTACTTCAATAAAACCCGTTTCACACATGGAAAACAATGTTGGCTTTCTCATCGTGTGTGCCGAAACAACAGAATTTGAAATTGTAATCAAAGTAATCATAAACTAATTTTGAAATCCATCTTGGTGTTCATGTTGTTAGTTGACCTTACTAGGGCTACAATTTAAGCCAAAAAGATCTCTCTGTTTTTGAAACACAAGGTTGAGGTGTAATTTCTTTTAAATGCATGAAAGAATTATTCTCTGATACATAGCATATGAAAAAATGATGCAGAGTCTTGTTTGGTATTTCATAGGATCTGTAAAGTTCTTATTCTTTGCTGACCATGAGAAGTTTTTGGCTACACCATGTCTTTTTTTTTCTCTCTCCCGGGATTGCCTTATAGACATGAACAAAGCTCGGAACTCTATCTAAAGATTTCCGTTTTGAATTTCAAGTTTTCAGGTTACTTAGGAGACCTCGTATAAATAAAGACTACATTATGGTTACCTAATAACTTATTATTATTTTATTTTTTTGGAGGCAGAAGTTATATTTCATCATTGACCTTGCGCAGAGACAGGAGTTTTTAGCTTTTAAACAAAACTGAGTTTTAAAGGTGTGGTGATTGTAGGTTGGAGGAGTTCCTGTTATAAAGGAAGGCATAATCCCATGCTTCTGGAGAGCACCTACAGATAATGACAAAGGTGGAGAAAAAGACAGTTATTACTCCCAGTGGAAAGCAGCTGGTATTGATAGCCTTGTTTTTCAGACAAAAAGTTGTTCTGTGAAGAGCACAACCGACAATCTTGTGAAAATAGAGGTCATTTATGTTGGTGTCCCAAGCTGTGAGGAACGCTCCTTATCTGAATCTACAAATGCAACAGCTTTAATCACAGTTAATATGATCTACACAATTTATAGTTCTGGGGACTTGATTATTGAATGCAGTGCAATTCCAAGTTCTGAGCTTCCACCTTTGCCTCGAGTGGGAGTTGAATTGCACTTGGAAAAATCAGTGGATCAGATTAAATGGTATGGAAGAGGGCCATTTGAATGTTATCCAGATAGAAAAGCAGCAGCCCATGTTGGGGTCTATGAGCAGAATGTGGGTGACATGCATGTTCCTTACATTGTCCCTGGAGAATGTTCTGGTAGAGCAGATGTTAGATGGGTGACATTTCAGAACAAGGATGGAGTAGGCATATTTGCTTCAACTTATGGCAGCTCCCCACCTATGCAAATGAGTGCTAGTTACTACTTCACAGCAGAACTTGACCGAGCGACACACCACGAAGAACTCGTTCAAGGAAATGATATTGAGGTGAATTATGCTACTGGGATTTCATTCGTTGAATCTATATCTGATTAAGCTACAAAGCATTCATGTTTTGGACTGGTCAGATGCATGTTGCTAATGCCTTCACCATATCAAGAACAGTGATAGTAAAGTTAAATTAGATTTTCTATTATGACTTGCCATTCTTTCTTCCTGTCAAATCACTCACATGTCATATCCGTCTAGAAAATGCAAGTCACTGAAACAGAAGGCAAAGGAGAGAAAATGGTTTGCTTAAATCTTTCTTATAATGTCTATCCGTGGTATTACTGACCATCTAGAGGAACCATAATACTAAATTTTGTGCTGTCAATTGCCTTTTGAATTTGACACTCTATAACTATTCTCTAACCTTGACATGCTTGCATGGCCATGTGCTATTTGTGATACACTATTATTCTACTCAATCTAGGGCGCTTAAAATGGTCATCAGATTTCTAAGCTAACGTTTCCTCTACAAAATTTATGTTCTGGAGAATGAGTTGTGCTCTAGTTGACATTTGTTGTTGGCATATTTTCGCTGCTGCTTGGTTACCTTGCTAGTTTTCTTTCTCATGCTGCTATCATGTCATATGTCTTGGATTAAGTATTCAAGTTAATGTGTTTGGATTGCAGGTGCATCTTGACCACAAACATATGGGATTGGGTGGAGATGATAGCTGGTCACCATGTGTCCATGACAAGTATCTAGTTCCTGCTGTGCCGTGCTCCTTTTCTATCAGGTTGTGTCCAATTACTGCAGCTACATCTGGCCTTGAGATATACAAATCCCAGTTTCAGAACTAATCGAGCGCAACTTGTTTTATCACAAGAGACTTGAATCGAGAATAATAATGTAGATTTCCATCTCTAAGAATAAGATGTCATCCATGAGATCACGATTTGTTAGGTTAGACTTGCATCTAATGCAGAGCTGGTTGAGTGGTAAGCTGCACATTAATGTAGTTTCCTCAAGTTATTTTCCCTGTTGTATAGGTCCACCGATCCTTGTTCTAAGCCTTTAGCTTCAATTCCTCCATCCTAGAGTGAGTGGGTTTGATTTCAGATTCAGGACTGAAACAAAGGCAGTTGTCCTTTTTGACAAGGATAGACTCCTGAGACAAGCCATGTTTCCAATTGCATTTGAAGTTTCACCTTGTAATTTGTTGTGTTCCAATACCTCAAAGGAACTTATATTTGGTGATTGACGGTAATTAATGACCGAAGAGATGGAGATGAAAACATAAAAATAAATATGTCGGAAAATTTTAGAGTGAATTTAAGACAAAAGGACATGTCTTCATCTTATTATGAGATATCAACCAAACGCTATATATGATATGAGATCAAGTTCGAACTAAACACCATGTAAAAAGATAAACATGATACCTTCTCCCCCTTCTCCCCGAAGCTGTAACTACTAATTTTTTGTTCTCACTCTCTTTTGAAGATCCTCTTAAAAGGGTTTTTTCGTTGCCTTTTGCATCACTTCTACCTTTTTCTTCTGCACAGCTTCTTTCTTTGTTATTTGAGAGCTTGAATCGGACTGGCAAGCCAGTTTCAACATCAGCTCCCTCCCAAACTGTTCGGCGTTAAATACTCCACAGCATCAGCAGGAGTCCTGTTAATTTCTTCTAACAATGCCTTGATCTTATCAAACAAAGCATGTGATTCAATATGCAAACAATTCTTTGCCAAAATCTCGAATCCCTCGAATTTGCATTGTGACAGCTCAATGTGTTGGTCTATTCTACCTCTTCTAATGAAAGCTGGATCAAGTGTCTTTATGATTTTTTGTGCCTTTCGACTTTCGATCTTTGCCCCGTAAGATCGAGCGAGCAATCAATATCCTCAATGAAAACAATAGCCTTACTTGATATATCAGTCAAAAGCTTTCTTAGCAAAGTGTATTGTCCTTAACCGACGTCATGGCTGCAATCATGCTCGATTGCATAGTCCATAGAGAAGAAGATAATTCTTTACCAGTCTTTGCATAATACTCTTTCCCTTCCCTGGATGCGACCAGCTCACTGATGATCCCCTCCTCCTTTGTATCAATTGCAATGGTATCAAAGTTGTTGGATGATAAAAACTACATGGCTCCACAAGTTGCTCCTGTAGCTCCACCAACTATCACTCGGATTATTGTATAAAGCCCGAGTTTTCAATTTCGAGCTTCGATTTCCTCGCCTCTCTCATCACAAACTTCAAGTATTCCCTTTTTTTTTTTTTTTTTTGTTCAATAAGAGGTCGCTGTATCTTGGAGGTAGTCCTTCCCTATTATTCACTGAAACTCGAATCTGTTTCACTGAAGGAAGCTACCGAAAGCGAAGTGTTTTTTAATAAAAATGTATTGTGCTTTCTTTAAAAAAATGAGCGTAGAACTCCCTTGAAGTTGTAGGGTAATAAGATTTGGACTTGGTTTGAGGGGTGATGGATGAAAAGAAAACAACTTGACCTCGACAACCTCGACATCAAACACATGAACCAAAACCTCGTTCTCATCGATGCCGAAGACGAGATTGTGATTTCTTACCAGGTGCACCATGGAGATGCGCAGCGTGATCAGTGGACTTGGAACCAAGGCACGATTCGATGGCAACGTAAGCTTTATTACGCCTAAAAAAGATTTGGATCTGGGTATTCATTGGCCTTGCATGGTGTTTCTGTATAGATAGGGAAGCAAGGGGTTGACTTTGGAAATTGAGTCTGAAACAGAGAGGAATACGCATGCAAGGAGATTATTAATTACAAACACCTTATATCATCAATCATATGACATTTTGCTTTGCACCATGGTCTTCATCCCACTTAAAAGATGCTACTGAGCAATGCCCTAATTTACCAGGTCCCGTCTCGATAAGAATGTTCTTTGCCTACGATATGAAGCTATACACTTTCAAGGATATGCCTGTACACCAGCAACATATGTGGCCTCAACTGTCACGGATCCTTCGGCCAAGTCATCCAATGTACTGGTGGACAGAATGACAAAATCTGCCAGTTTTCCAGGAGATAAGGATCCCAATTCACTGTCCAGAAAGCATGCATAGGCAGCTGAAATAGTGTGCCTGCCATGGTGATCGTGTGAGTTCACAGGTGAAATCATAGTAACAAAGTTAGATAAAAGTTGTCAGGGATGGACAAAAGTTTCTGATAGAGCAACGCAACCCACGCTGATATGACTATAAAATAAACCAGAGTGAAAAACAAACAAAAGCTTAGGACAAATCAGAGCTTTAAGAAGAAAAGGCATGAATTAGGCAAGCACATTTGAAGAAAGACACTGAGCATGCTTGCACAAGAAAGCGAGAACTCCAAATACTAAAAAGATGGCAAAACCAAACATGCGCATCCAAACAATAGTTGGCCACTGAATTGAACTGCTAAATTTAACCACCTTGTTCAAGGCATTCAGCAGTGATGATCTTTTTTTACTAAAACAGTTCTAGATATTAATCTGCTACGAAGGGCCATCAAGGATGCGCCTTTGTTAAATATGCTTACTGACTGGGTCATTAGGATCCACATGCATAAAAATTCCAGTTCCAACACACAATATCTAGCAAATCAAAAAAGAAGAAGTAAACTTCCTCTATATACTTAATAAATCAGAACAGACAAGCATAGCACATCAAGAAGGAGATAAGTATTAGGAGATAATATTTCAGTATTGCTTACGCAATTAATGCATCATTCAGTGAAAGGCATTCAGATGACATCCAAGCATTTTTCCAGCCATGGGGTATTCTTTGTATTGCTGTTTTGATGCTTCCTACAGGATTGATGTTTGCAACCTGAAACAACATTAATATTTGTCAGGAATTTTGCCAAGTACACTGCTCAGAACAGATATTGTGATCTTAAGATAACAGTTTAACTGAAGCAAATACACCATTCAGAACAGATACTATAGTTCTATAATACTTACAGGCCAGTCAGAACCCAAAGCCAACCGAGCATTGCTAGCAAGAAGCGAGTGGAAAAGGTAAGATCCCTGCTGGGCCCTATCCACCCCAAGCTTTTTTGCAGCGGAATCAGCATCATCATGAAGGTGATCTGGCTGTTGATAATTATCATATGATTCATGTCATGAAACTGTAACACTCTCACCAGAAAATTTGAGGATAGAAAGGGGAAGGGGGGGGGCGGTCATGGGGAATGAACCTTGGCTATTCTAATATAATGGTATAAAGTATGAATGGACTTTTTTAAACTACCACTTAAGTTTATAAGATTATGAACCCAATACCACTGCTTGAATGAGACAATATTCTAGTAGTTAATTGCAATTGTCACTTCATCTTCTTAAAAAGCTATTGGTGCTTTTCACAGACCATGGAAAGCAAATGGATAGCATATTTTTCCTGCTTTATTTCTACTAATAAATTAAACTACATCACATCCTTGTTATCTTGGAAATGTGGAACTCCCATTACCATCCACCCTTACCCCTTCAGTTAACTAATTCTCAATTTTCAGCCACAAAACAGCCCCTTTACCCTCAAGCAATACCCTTTCACTTCCTAATTCAATCTACAAAACTTAATATAAACAAGTGAAAGCTGAAGGATAAATTGATGGAAAACCTGTACTGAAGCAACAACCCCTTGCTCACCAAATCTGGCAGCCATTCCAGGTGCCAGATGCTGGGCATGCTCGATCTGAAATATTTTTGTCCATCATGAAAAGCAACAATGAGTGAATGTTAATTGGAAATGATATTCTGCTGCCTTAACATTCTAAGGAGAGAACAAGTTAATCCTTAGGTGAACCTTTTTCATTTTGAGCAATGAACTTTACCCTAAATCTTCTATCTCTCATTCCATTTGTTAAAGCAACTGATCTGTACATCTCCAGGACCATCTCATTTGCTCGATCACCTATAGCATGAATTGCCACCTGAAACAAATTTTGAAGTAAACCTTGAAACTTACTGGATAGAAATGAAAGCAGTGAACGTGTATACAGATACAGGCATGTTCAGGTGCTGTGATAGGACAAGGCCACACCTGAAGTCCAAGTTTATCAGATGCTGCTGTCATGTTGAAAAGACTCTCCGGATCAGTCACTTGTAAGCCATAGTTGTGAGGCTCATCAGCGTATGGCTAGAAATTGGAAAAACTTGTTACTGGACAATTGATTGAAATGAAAGAAAAAAAATTTGCTCAAATTCAAATACAGACACCCAAGTTTCACGCGCTCCACTAACTAATTACAAAACACATAGGGTACGAACTTATTTTGGGCTCACCAACTTCAACCAGGCCTTTCACGAGAAGAAATAAAGATCTTAGCCACAGGATCTATATTTTTAGATTGTTTGGAGAAAAAGTCAACCCCCTTAGCGGCATTCATGAATAAAATTCAATCTCTCCATTATAATAAGCAATTGAAATTCGATAATGAGTTGCATTATCAACTTTAAAACCCTTCACCTTTTGAGCATTAACCACTGATACAAACAGGCAAAGGCTTGCTTGAGGCTACATAAAGTACAGAGCAGTTTGGCAAAGGCATTTTCCAAGCTCAAATAACTGCACAGTTCATAGTTTTTCTTTTCTTTTCTTTTTTCCTTTGCTTGCTAAGTTTGTAGATGGCATTTTATATACTGCTTTGGAAAAGGAAAGGTAGCTAGTTTAGAATTCTGTCTATAAGAGTTTTGATAATTGGAAAGAATTCCTTAGCCCTATAAAAGAAAAGTAGAGTCCATAAAATACCGTATCACAGGAAAAATAATAATAACTTAATCTGAGAAACGGGAAAAAAACAGAGGGAGATAATATCAAGTATGAACAAAAAAGATCAGGTCATTCACCTTTCTTCTTTTGGCTGGGAACCAAGACAAACATTAGTGAGAAAAGGACAAACTAGAAGTGGTTTCAGATAATAAATTTCATGGTAATGGCAGCGGGAAAATCTGGTAAACAAGGGTAAAGCATAAGACAACCAAATGCAGCGATCCTTTTGACATACAATGAAATTCAGAGCTTCAAAATTAACAGCACACTGAACTTCTTTGCCATTCACAGATATTTTGTTTTCCTAACATATGCTAACATGTGTGGATCTTATTCAACAACCAATGTTCTTTTTTATTATTATTATTATTATTATTATGTCACTTGTGTAACAACTAGTGAGTTTCTCCCCATCCTCCTGTTTGTGTGCTATACATCACAGGCTAAGAAAAGGCAACTCATACCAATAAGAAACATGGTTATTAGAAGCCTTACATGCATCATTTCCTAATCCAAAAACTGAGTATTCTCTCAATGTGTTTGCATTAAATCTTAGCACAGTCACCCATTCCCCATTCATGCCTTACCCAGCTAGACCAGACAAAGGAAGAATAGGAAGGAAATGATAAATCCATCTTTCCAATATCACACCGTGTCCTTGTATGCAAATCAAACAGGATAAGATTAAGTTATCTGGAAGAATGTCCAAGTTCATCTCATCTTGCTCTACACACTAAAATAGTTGCAGCAGACATCAATGCCATATATTAGGCCAGGGAATTTAAGACCTCAAACCTGACAAAATCAAAATAAAACATGAGTGGAAACAAAGTATTTTAATCCTCACCTCAAAGAAAAATGCACTATTAGAACCTAAAGATCCATCAGCAAATGCCTTAACACCACCCAAATAAATCCAATCACTAAGTGCTCGTCCTGTCTTCTTGATAAGCTCCTGAGAGTAAACAAGACCTTCATAAATAAGGGCAAAAATAGAGAGAAAACTAGAACACCAGCTGTGGGTAAAAATAGAATCCATACAAGAAGTCGTGACCATGTTTCCATTGGAAAAAATAAGCAAACCCTAATAATCATCTTCCCAGAAGAATCAGCCCATTGATAAACATCTGTTGAAATGACAAAAAGAATCAGGTAAAGGAACAGGAAATTCAAAAGCATTATAATTTTGCTCTAAGAGTTCATACAAAGGAACCAAATGGAAGATTCAGTGTTCTTTGATCCATGTCATTCCTTTTTCTGCAGAGAAATTTTTTTTCTTTTCCGAAACTTGACAACAGAAAAACAAAAAGTTAAGGATTAGTTTTTCTGAAAATTTTCAATAAAAAATCGGTACCGAGTAGAATATACAAAGGAACAAACTCTCATATAAACAAGGAAAAGCTCTTTCAGAACCATTCCAGCCTCATTTTCAGAAACAAGTTTTATGAGAAAGAAATTTGAAAATAAATCAAACATGGCGTTCTTGCAAACGAAACGCCAGACTGAGTCCTACTCTTACATAGATGAAAGAAAGGAACAAGACATGTGCAACCAATTAATGGCCCTTTCCATTATATTGTGCACTATTTTTATATCAGTTTTTATTGGATCTATCATTTTTGTTCCCAATAAGGAAGGTAAAAATCTCCTTAGCAGATCACAATCCAGGTCAGTAAATTGTAGGCACAATAATGGAACCATTTTTTTCTAAAAACAATGTTCCATGTTCAAGGGATGATCCAGAATAAAATGCAATTATATAATTCAATTCCACAGGCATCCAACACTCCAAAAGTTGTAGCTGAACCTGAAAGATCCTCCCAGGAATGTTCGACGCTTGCTCCAGGAAAATATCGCCCAAAATCAACAACAGTTGTCACACCCCTCGTCAAGGCAAGGTTGCTGGCTCTCAGAAAAGCCTCCCTCCTTTCATCCACTGAGACCTCTGGAATCGAGGGGAGGACAAGTTTCATTGCAGCATCAATCAACAATCCTGTAGGTTCTGCATGATGATATTGACAAAAATAATTAGCGAGCAAATTAGAAACTAAATATTTAACATTGCAACAAAATCTACAATAAAGTTCCAATCAGAGATTGCATACATTCCAAATTATTACCGGATATATGACACTCATTTCTTTTGCAGTGCATTTCAGTCAAGATGCACCCTACCCTACACTCCCCTCCCCAAAGGGTAAAGAGAGATACCTTGTGCAGTTGCGACTGCAGAAACCCTGGCCCTCTGTACAATTCACACATGATGTCTATAAACACACATGAATTGCAGAGAGGACTGAGATTTATGTGCAGCTGCACTTAGCACAGAGTAAAGGTAGATAAGAACTAAGTTTGAATCCAAAGGTATCAACAAAAGTTAAATATAAGCTCCATAGGTAAATCAGACACAAAGGGGTTGTTCAGAAACAGAGTGATACTCCATTTTTTTTGGAAAACTAGAGTCAAAAAAAGAAAACTAGAACGTACTATTCAAATGCAATATTTCTCTATTCAGAAAAATAGGAAAACTAGTTTTTCAAATTTATACAAAGTTTGTAACACATATTTTAGAGGTTCTCCATAATTTTTATTTACAAGTTTTCCTCCAAATAAAGAAAATACATGAACATTACATTTTTTTTTCTTTTATATACAAGCATTTTTTAGCAATGAAAAAAATTATTTTTTTTAATATTTTACAATTAGATTATCACAAATACAAAATATTAAGATGGCTATTATAAATTTTGGTTTTGATTTTTATGAAAAATAGTTGTAATCTTGATTTTTTTTTTTTTAATGCAAAAATTTGTTTTCGTTTTCAATAAATGAACATGTTTTCCAATTTTCTATTGGAAATGGAAAAGGAGAACTGTTTTCTATTACTAAACACACCCGAAACCTCTCGGCAATATCAGCCAATATGGCACAGACAGTGAAGGGCTCGGCATACAGCTATGAAGTAAATCAAAAGTACTTCATGCATTTCTGAAGCGTCATTACATGGTGACAGAACTAACCATACCTCCATGGGTAGATTTTGCAATGGTTCCACCACTGGGATCAATCGATGAATTATTAATACCAGCCAATTTCAGTGCCAATGAATTAGCCAAGCCCATATGACCATCCATCCTTGTTAACCAAACCTGTAGAACCATATCTTAAGTAAAGAACATGAGATTGTGAATGCTAATATTCATAAAAGTAATAAACCTCAATTAAGTTAGGGCTTCTCACAGGATTATCTGCTGTAAAATCATCAAGCCAAGAAGCCATTGGTAATTCTCCTCCCCACAAATCATTGTTCCATCCACCACCCAACACCCAGGAACCTTGTTTTACATCTGAAACAGTTTGTTTGCACACAATCACGTCAAAAAGAATTCTAAGATTCAACAAATTAAAAAGTGAATCATCCCAGTCACATAATCTCTAATCCCTCTTACATGGATTCACCTTCTAGACAGCTATCCTTACGTAGAAAAACTGTAATTCATCATTCTACAGGTAACAAGAAATGTACTTTAAAACATGATTATTGATTTAACATTTCCATTAGACTCACTAATCCTTCTACACGTTAACAAACAAATTGGACAATCCAAAATCAACCATAAATCCAACAAGCTTATTTACAATCCACAGAAATCACAGCATTTTCTTAAGCAATCATGGAAATTACTTCCTGCAGCTTCTTTAACCCTTCTCACAAACTCTTCCTTCTGATTTACACCCCGCAGCTCCACACGCCCCATCTGTTTTTCATTGATAAAATATAGTCAAATAATCTAAACAAACAAGGCTACTAATCACAAAACTCAACGCATAAATTACAAACATTTTATAATCCAGGAGGTTTAGTACAGTACCTGAAGTCCACCGGGAATTAAGTGGACATGAGAATCAATAAATCCAGGAACCAAAACTTTTCCTTCAACATTCAACTCTTTAGTTCCACCCCCTACCAAGTCCTACATTTAGTTAATGTATAATTAATTCTCAATTAATTTTTTAAATTCCATAAAAAAAAATAAGCAAACAATTATTTTTAAAAAAATACTTGCACTTCCAGAATTAAATTTTCACACTAATTTGTTCAGTAATTCAAAAAAAAAGGGGGGGGGGGGGGGGTAACCGGTTGTGGCGGATAATTGCCAACGCGAAGAATCCTGCCGTTTTGAATAGCCATAGAATCGGCGACAGGCAGAGAAGCGTCGCTAGTGAAGATAACAGCATTCTTCACTATTAGATCCGCCGCTAATTTCTTCGTTGATAATCTTTTCAATCCCAAACTTAACCAATCTTTTCAATAAAACAGTTTCTCAGAAAACAACTTGTAAAAAAAAACAGAGAGAGAGATAGAGAGAGGAGAGTGTTCACCTTGCGGTGGTATGTTCAGAGAGAGGACGGCAATGGCAAGAACGAGAGTGGCGGAGAGGAACGTGTAGCGGTTCATGCCGCTCCTCGCTAGTGCTTGTTCCTTCTTTTTTCTTATCGCTCAGTTCACACTCATACTCAGCAGAGCTAGAGGATAGACAGAGCGTAAAACAAGTAAGCGTTTTTCACTCATTTTATCTTGAACAAGTAAATTTGTCATGTTAAAATCATAAATTATTTTTATGATAATTTTAAAATAAATTTATATCATTTTAAAATAGTGTAAAAATAACATATCATCTATTTTTATTTATTTTATTTCAAAATAATAACTAAATATTATCTCAATATTGTTATTATTAAACATCACATCAATATCATAATTTGATGTGATGACATTTAATAGCTAATGAATCATCGTTGAAATATAAAAAAAACATGTCATGAGAGTCATTCATTTAACCAGGCGTTGAAAAATCATACATCTTCTTGTTTTTCATCATGATGGTCCAAGGAAGATTGAAAGCAGGATTGACGGAGAGAAAGGAGACCGACTCTCTTGTTTTTCATGGAGTTGTTAGGATGTGCTCTGCTTCTTCTTCCTTTCCTCTCTTTGGCATAGCAGGCGTGCCCGTTAACGTGACTGCGGGTGACATTCACCCGCAGCTACATATAATACCAATTTAGTTAAGAAAAAAAAGGTATTTTATGGTGGTAGACCCACTAAAAACAAAAATGGTGATGCCGGTTTTCTAGAAACAGTATTTTGTTGGTTCTAGTGGGAGAAACCACCACAATGAAGTAAGGCTTTACTGTCGCACTGTTCACTAAACAGTGGGAGTGAATTTTAATTCACTTTCATGTAAATAAATTTTTTTTTTCAAAAAACCAGTGAGAGTGAATTAATTTTTCACGTGTAAAGTTTAGTTTTTTTTTAAAAAAAAAACAGTGGCACTGTTGACATAAAAAGTTTAGTTTTTTTTTTTGAAAAAACAGTGCAGTTAATTGATTTCACTCGCACTATTCACGTGAACGTGAACAATAATTTTTTTTGTTTTTTAAAAAAATTAGTTTAAGGTGAATTAAATTTACTCGTATTGTAATCTCAATTTTATTCCTGATAATATTTTATCTAATTTTATTGCACGCTCAAAAAATCATGGAAACTGTAGTTCTTGTCGAATGAATTTTGTACGTAATGAAATTGTAATTTTTTTTTTTAAATTGAGTTTTACTCAAAAAACTAGTATTTAATATTATTTAATAACACTACATAAATTAGAAGGATATCGCATGATGACGTAGCATTTATGAAATTTGATCACAATTCCAATTATGTTTTTGCCGGGTCCGACCCAATTAAAAAAAAATCATTTTTTATTTTTATTTTAATTGTGTTTTATTCAAAAAATTAGAAGGAGAACGCTTAATTACGTAACAAAAAAATTCAGTTTTTGTTGTTGCACGCTTAAAAAACCATAGAAAATATAGTTTTTGTTTGATAGATTTCGTATGTGATGACATTGCATATAGTTTAATGGAATAATAAAAAATATTTGATATCAATATTATTTATTTCATGATGTAATAACAGTATTTAAATTTACAATATTTAAATTAAAAATCATTAATATTATATATATATTTTTTAATTATTTTATAACCTTAATTTAAAAAGTATTTTTTTAACCAAACACATTAAACTACTTTTTGTTTAATCTCAATTTTAATCTCAATTTTAACCAAACATATATTTTTCTAAACCACTACCACCACCACCACCACCATAAAAAAAAAAAAAAAAACACCCGACTGGGTATAAAATGTTTGTCGGTGTGTGTGTGTAACATGTTTGCTTTTTTGGTGAAGAAAATTAGAAAAGGCCACATAAAAAATTAAGAAGAAACAAAGCACCCCACCCCACCGAGATTTTTTTAAAATACGATTGATAATTTTTCTAAGATGATGACACAAAACTCAAATGAAGAAACAATATAAAAGATTAAATCGATTTAAAAAAGAATCAAAGTGTTTTTACTTTTTAATGTGAGTCCTCTTGCCTGGAAGTACATGGTGAAGTCAGAATCTTCAGCTGGGATTTTCTATAGAAAGTGATGGAAAATTTATGGGAAAGTGAGATAAGAATGAACGTGAATAATTGAAATGGCCCGCTAAGAGAGTAAAAACCACTATTTAGTTACCCTAGCAGTTATATCCCTCCCTATAATCTCTGTCTTATCCCTCTCAAGAAAGGAAGGTAGTTAACCCAAAACCATGGCTTCAGCAGTTGCAATTGTATCATCATACCCATGGCTCAACTCCTCTCCTTCTCCTTCAAAGTATTCAAAATACCAATCCTTCCATCCTCCTCCTTGTCGAGTGGTCTGCCGCGGAGGAGGATCAGAACTTCCTCCACCAGTAACACCTGACTTCAAGTTTGCTTTGCATGATGCCTTGGATTCTTCTGGAGTCGACACCACTCATGCCAGAGTAATCATAATCATCATCATCAATCCCTTTTGATTTCATCCTCGATATAACTTTGTTCAAATTTAAGAACCCATTTTTTTTGTTTTTTAATCCAGTGAGAGTTCTGAGATGATCAACTGTTGATTATGTAGGAAGCAAGGCAAAATTTCATGTCACAAATTAAAGGGTTATCACGTATTGAGAGGGAAGTTAGCATTAGCATCAACAGACGTGTTGATTTGGCGAAAACAGCTATTTATATATCAGCTGAGGATTTTGCTCTCATGTCACAGTCTTCACTTGCTCTCCCTGTGGATCCTTTTATTGAAAGACTGTTTGATCTTACCATGGAGTTTTGTAGAAGCGGTAAGGTTTTGAGGGCATCGCCAGAGGCCCTTTTGGATAGTTTGTACAAATTCTTGTATGTCGAAAAGGTAAGGAAAGACAACTAATTTGTTGTAGAACTATTTTTTTTCCTTGTGGTCTGATTGAGCCCGATTTCAATACAAGAGCTGGTGTTACTAGGCGTGGCCAGCTACAAGCAGTGGAGGACTAGTTGTTGCTGTCCAAAGGAAGCCATAGAAACCCCACTGCTTGTAACTTAAAGAAATAATTTTTGGAATAGATTTGTTGGTTTCATTTTTTAAGTTAATTTCCTGCCCTTTAGTGCTATTGAACTATGGATTTATGCGATGTGGTTCTTCTAATCAGGATTTCCAAAGGAGCAATGTGATAAGTAGATTGGAGCCACATCCTTTGTATCTTCATGCTGTACGGAATTTCGCCTTCTAGCTTTTAGTTTCAGATTTGCTGCTAGACAGTGTTATCTACTGGAAAGGGTTTGAACTTTGTTTTAATTTTAATATATTGAGCAGGTTTTGACATATCAATCAGGTTCCGCTTATATGCTTGCACTTATATACTCTGAAATCCTGAAAGTGCTTCGATTTTGGAGCCTTTTGGACTTTGATTGTGAGATTTTCTTCCCACACGACCGGTATGGTCTTCCAAGGGGCTATCATAAGCAGAAAAGTGCAGAGTCTGATCATCCACACATATTGACAGTGCAAACTCTGTTGGAGGAGGTGAGTTGTGTGATTTTCTGTTGTCACGGGAGAGCATATAATTGAGCCACCGTTGTCATTGCAGAGCCTAATACAATGTCATACTGTTAATCTTGAATGGGTTTGTTTCCAGCAGTTTCTTTCATATGCTGTTAATTTGAGGTAGGACATGTGATGTGTTTCTGCGCCTTTTATTTTGGTGAATGTCTTGAATACATCAGGTTATGTATGAGTGTTCCTGCTTCATTTTATATATTTGGCATTCCTAGCTTGATTTTTTTTTTTTGTCTTTGGATTGTGCCATTTGTGCAGATTTTGAAAAATGTAAAGGAGGCTTTCTGGCCCTTTCGACATGATCAGACTAAGAGTTTATTCTTGAGGGCTGTGCATGCAGTCCTTTGTACTGATAGATCAAACGTTGTTGAAGAAAGGTATTGCCTATAGTGTATGCATGCTTAAGAAAGGTATCCAAGATTTGAAATTTCTGTTTATTGTAGTGGCTTTCAGCTTGAATCTGCAAAGTCCAGTCACCGTAGGTTGGACCGTGGCACTTTGACCAGTTTGCATTTGGGGGACTTAAGGCTTGCATTATCTGGTACGCATGTATACGATGGTGTTATTCTTGGTAAATTCTTTTTCCTTTTTACCATCGATGTCCCAGCTAGAAGGGAACTGGGACTTGAGGTGTTTGGCTTGTGCTCATTTTTTGCTTGTTGGGCATGCTTTCACGTGAGTCCTTGTTATGATTTTGCATTGGATTCCGATTGATTCTGGTCCTTGGTATCATTTTATTCAGTAAAGATGAAGGTGAATCCTTACTATGATTTTGCATTGGATTCTCGTTGATTCTGGTGCATGGTAGCGCAATATTTGTTCAATTATCAATCATTTATTCAGTAAGGATGAAGGTTTTTTTAGGTGGTTCTGGTTCATACTTGTGCAATGTTGTCTCTCACATAATTAAACACAGAGAAAGATCCTCTCCACAACTTTTATACCTGTATCCATGAGGAATTTGTTGCTTTTGTTGCAGCATGTGAGCGTCTAATACTCCTGGAATTTGATCCCAAGGAATTAAGAGATTACAGTGTTCTTCTTTACCACTGTGGACTTTATGAGCAATCCCTGCATTATCTCAAGTTGTATCAGGACAGAAAGGTATGATTTCTATGTGTGATACCATCGGATATTAATCTCTTAAAAAAATACATAATAACCTAATTGAATTGGCATTGCAGGGTTCTTCCTTACAAAAGCAAGCATCCAATGAATTAAGCAGCTTGGAGGACGAGGCTGGGGAGAAATTGATGATGCGCCTTAACCTCATTTCAATGGAGGAAGGTTGGAGCAAGCCCTCGCATTCTGGAACTTTTCTTCGAAATAACTCTGAACCATCCTAGAGGCTAGAGCCTCATATCAGACAGCAAGGCAGCAAAGCAGCAAATTCCAGCACACACAGCAAGCAAATATGAGCTAGGAAAACATTGGTTTGTTAGATTTGTTTCTGCATGTCCACGAGGAGAAGGGAATTTAACAAAGGTCTACATTGCTTATTACACGACAAGCACCCTCGGAACCTTAGACAACCGAATTTCTAAGCTGGTGTTTCAACTTTCAACTTGGGCCTCAATTTCTCTGCTCTGGCTCTCATGAGGGAGGTTCAGCTCACCAATCAAACTGGGAACAGATTACATTTTTGAAGGAGGTAGCTTTCAACTCATCTGAATATTACAAAAGATCTAGCTAGCCACAGTGCCACTAACATGCATTGTATACTGATGAAGAGCACTTGATAGAGAAACCGAGCATGATATATAAATTTAAATGTATGGTGCCTCTTGTTTGTAGTCCCCGCTTGTAATTTGGCTTCTAGTGCTCTTCTGCACATGCAGATATAATATATAAATTTGACTTGAATTATACGCGTATGGTTACCAGGCGCTGTCTCTTTCAAAAGTAGACACTCCTGTAATATAATGATTGGCAATGGCTAATAATACATCATGCATGTTTTTCATGCGATTAGAATCCTTTTCTTCCTCCTTGCAACATGTTTTTAAAATCTAAATTATTGGATTTAAATTCAGAAAAAGCCTGTTCGGTTGTGTTGCATCCGAACTCGAAACTTATCAGCTGAAATGAATTGTTTGTGGCCTAGTTATACGACCCGCCTAGCACGGTGGATGAACTCGGTGACCCTCTGATTTGGGTCTTGGCCTGCCATAACAGAGAAAAAACCCGGTTTTTTCTTTCTTTCAAAACAACGACGTACAATCAAAGAAAGTGGAGTAGAGGAGAAGATCCAGAAAGGATTTGACCTAGCTCACATCAACGCCGAAGGAGATTCCTTCATCCGTCGTCCATGCTTCCATATGATCTGGGCCATACAATAGCAACCAAGCCACGCCCCCATTGCTAGCTGTCCGATATCATCTGATCTAGTTGGATTGGATTCTAATCCAATTTAACCCAGAGATAGATAAAACCCAGTTCATTTTGTCGGAGCTGAGTACGGAAATGGGTGAGAAGTTTAATCAATATATTATTACCCGAGCTGATTTTCACTCGATTTTTTAACCTTTATTTTTTATCTCATGGAGTTGAAACTGTAATTTTATTTTTTAATATATATTTTTTAATTTTATCTAATGATTCATGAAGTATTTTTATAATTTTATGCATGGATTTAAAATTTAAATATCATTTATGGTTTCATTATGGGTGGATGAAGATATATTTTGTTTATAAATAACAGGTTAAGGCCATGTTTGTTTTTACGTTTTAAAAATATTTTAAAAAAAATTTAAATTTTTTTTTATTTTTTGCACTATGTGAAAAATAATTTTTAAAAAATTAAAAAAATATTATTTTAATATATTATCAAATAAAAAACATTTTAAATAGTAATTATAACCACAATTTCAAACAAACTCTTTATTCAAGTATCTAAACAAACAAATTTTTTTATTTTGGAACCTAATATGAATAATAGATTTAGATGCACGTGTAAATATATTAAAATAATTTTTTATGTTTTTAAAAAAAAATTAATATATTAAAATTATTAAAAAATAATAAATTAATATTTTTTAAAATAAAATGAATTTTTAAAACGAATCTAAAATAGTTTCTAAATCTAATACTGATAATCAACACCCCTAATCATTGCCACCCCTGGAATTGAAGCTCAAATGTTTTTTTTTTTTCCTTAAAAATGATTTTCATCTGGAAAAAGAGTCCACAACCACAGAAAAAAAGGGAGCAAAATTCAAAGAATATCCGATAGACATCCATTAAAGGAGGAAAGCAGTGAAGGAAGCACTTGAAGATCACAGTAATGATGCAGTGCGCACCCCAAAGTCCAAAAAATAAAAGTAAACATTCATTCATATCCATTGACATGATACCTACAATGCTATGCTACGTCGTTGTATAGTGCCTCTCTCTCTCTCTCTCTCTCTCTCTATATATATATATATATATATATATATATATATCTGTGGTGGAGCCAGAAATATAATAGGCTTTTTTAGACTCTAAAATGGTTTCCTAGACTAGGTAGGTTGCTAGGTCCACACCCTCTCCTATAATTGCAGGAGTCTTCTTCTAGACGTTAGGGAAAGTGGGAAACCTCTTCTATAGTGCTTCTATGCCTACCACCTTGGCCTATATTGTTACAGACAAAAATAAAAAATAAAAAAACTCTATTTTTAAAAAAATATTTAAAAATATAACAGCAGTTACATGTTTTTTATTTTTAAAAAATTAAAATAAAATTTTTATTTTTAAAAAATTAATTTTGACATCAGTATATCAAAATAATTTAAAAATATATTAATTTAAATAAAAAATAAAAAAATAATTCCTAAAAACAATGCCAAACACTTAATTCAATTATGTGTGTTTTTGCGTTGAAATATTTTGCTATTTCATCAGGATTAATCTCACGTTTAAACAATTTTAAAGATATATATTTTATATTGATTTAAGCTGTTTAAAAGAATTTTTTTCTTCTGTGATTTTCATGCCTTAACTGTAGTTACAAGATACGATTCATGGAGCGTATCCATTCACGAGTTTGAAAAATTAATTTAAATTAAATTTTTAAAAGATATTATAATAATATTATTTTAATCAAATTGTTTTAGAAAAGACATGAGTTGAGGGCCAGGATTTACCTTATCATTGATCGAGGTTTAGTGCCAAGTCAAGTCAAATAATTCTTATTTTTTTTTAATTCAAACTATTTTAGACTCTACGTTAATTTATTTTAGACTCTAATTTAGTCCTTAAAGTGCATGTCGGTATTTAATTATGAAAAAATCATAAAACAAAACCATTGTGATTTTTCTAAACCTTATTTGTTTTATGAAAAATATTTTTTTTTAATTATTTTCTAAACTTTCATAAATTTATTTATTATTAGGAAAGTTATTCAATGAAAAATAGTTTTCAAGTAAAGAAAAATTTAGATTGATTTTTAGAAAATATTTACCTTTTATTCTGGATGAAAAACACTTTCTAAAAATTACGAAAAATTCAAAAATATCTTGTTATCTGTTAACTATATTAAATTTGACTCTTAATTTTTTTATTGTTATATATTTTATTCTAATTTTTTTTCAATTTCATCATTTATAATCTGATTTGGTTTGGTTTTTATACCAATTTTGGTTTTTATTCTTTTTATTATTATTTGTTTTTCTCTTATTCTTTTCTTGAATGAAATTTTTTTTATTAGATTTGGTTCTCATTATTTTAATTGTAATATATTTTATTTGATATAATTTATAAAATTATTATTTTTTAATTTCATCTCATTTTAATTTTTATATGTCAGATTTAGTCTTTATTATTTTTATTACTGTACATTTTATTTGAAATAATTTATGAAATAATTTTTTTTAATTTTATCCTCCTTTAACTTTTTTTTTACTTGTCTTATTTGGTCTCAATTCTTTTAATAAATTTATAAAAAATAATAAATTATTTTTTAATTTATTTTTAAAAAAATAATAAAACATTAAAAAATATTTTTTTATTTATTTTAATAAATTAACTCTTCATATATTCACTTTCTATAAAAACCATGTTACAAACTTCCATGTTCCAAAAATAAACTAAGAAACGGGCATTATTTACTTTCAATCTTGGAATGACTACTCGCTATCCTGCAAGATGCTAGGAATTCCGTACAGCATCCCTATAACCATTATGTGGTGATCACTTCATCATAGCCTCACGTAAGCCTCTTCTAGTATCTATACTAGGCACGGCCACCATCCCACCATTCCCAAAATGCCACGTGTAAATAATTTAAAGAAGCATCATTACAGATAGGATAAGTATGACTCAACTTTTATGTTCCGTAGTCTTCAAATTAACAGGGAATTATTGTTTCTACAATTCGGTGGATTGGTTAAAAGAAGAGGAAATTAAGCTCTCCTATTTTAGTTTCATAAATATATATATATATATATATATATGTATGTATGTATATATGTATGTATGTATGTATGTATGTATGTATATATGTATGTATGTGTATGTATGTGTATGTATACGTATGTATGTATTTAAAAACTAAAACTAAAACATACCAGTGTTTTAGCATGTATTGTGAACGTGCAATCTACAAGAAAATTACTATTTTATCTTTAGTGGTAAGCTTGGTTTTAGATATATATGATTTTTTCATAGTCCTATTAGTAATTACATTAAAAATATATATTAATAAGTAATTTCATGCTTTTTAACAGTATAATTATTAAATGACCCTTAAAAAAAATTCTCTTTGGTTCAGGAGTTTTTCGGGTTTTTCATATTTTTTTCATGTCAATTACATAAATATCTCTAAAAAATAAACTCTTTTTACAATGGATACAAGGCCATTTTAGGTTTTTTGTTTTTTTAATTCTCAATGTAGTTAGGGATAATTTGATATTTTAATATATAAATTAAAATTTAAAAGCGGTTGGCGAGTGTTACGAACGTTTCCATGCCTTTTAGGTGGCATGTGCAGCGCCCACACAGCACTAAATATCGCCTTCCAATACTGCTTTTGATGCGCCTCACCACCCTCGTCAAGATGGTGAGGCAAGTGTTCTCCGACGGCACGCAGAGGAACTCCGGCAATGAGTTTTTCCTTTCCTTCCTCTTTTCCCTCTCTTGATTTAGAAAACCATGCTAGCCATTGCAAAAAAAAAAAAAAAACAAGAAAGTCTAACTATTTATTTGTTAAGTTAAATTAGGTCATCATTCTTTTAATTGCAATGTATTTGGTCTTGAATCATTTATTGAGTTAATTTTTTTCTAATTTCATCATTTTATGCTTTATTTGTATATAAGTTTTGGTCCTCGTTCTTTTAATTGCAATGTGATTGGTTTTGGATCATATATTAAGTTAATTGTTTTTTCAATTTAATCCCTTCACACTTTGTTTTTATATTTGATGTGGTCTTCATTCTTTTAATTGTGATGTGTTGTTTGTTTTGAATCCTTTATTAAATTAATTTTTCTTTTGGATTTCATCCCTTGACATTTTATTTTTATATCAAATATGATCCTCATTCTTTTTATTGTTATTTATAGTTTTTCTTATTCTTTTCTTAATTGAAATTGTTTTTCAATTCCATCCCTTATGATTTGGTTTTATTTTCTTTTTGTGTCAAATTTGGTTATCTTTATTTAGAAATCTACATTTTTTAAATCATTTTTTAAATTTATTTTTTCAAGTTTATCCCTGATTATTTTGGTTGGTCTGGAATTTTACATTATTATTTTTTCGAGTTTGCCTTTTACACTACAATCCGGCCTTATGATTTGTGTTACAAATTCTGAAAGTTGAATCGGGTTAACTTTGGTCATTTTTAATTATTTTTAAAATTTTTTTCCATCATCACTGAGTTCGTTAGAAATTAGTTTTCTTTGTTTGTGTTTTTTTTTAATTCTTTGTTAATTTGATTTTTCTTTTCAATTTTGCCCTTCATTTCAATATTTTTTATATATTTAAGGTCTGACCCTCAATGTTTTGATTTATAATTTTGATTTGTAACCTTTTTATCAAATTTTAATTTGTTTTCAATTTCATCATTAGATCCATGATATTGACTTTTTATTTTTTAAAAAATTGGTCCTTATTCTCTTGATTTTTATTTTTTATTTTCAATTATTTGTCAATTTGAAATTTTTTTTTCTAATTCTGTCATTCAATTCAAAATTTTAATTTATCCTCTGAATTTTTTTTTCAAATGAAATTCTTATTCTCTTAAATGCTATTTTTTATAATTTGATTTTTTTTTTATTTTATCATCCAACATTTCATTTACTGTAATTTGGTCTCTTTAGTTTTTCCTATTGTTTCTGGGCCCTCCCAGTAGTCAATCTAGGACAATATGGGGTCATAGGTCGAGTGGGTTGGCTTGAGTTAACACGAGTCAACCAATTCGTTTTGTTTTGTAAAAAAATCAAAATTATATAATTTTTTAAAAATAAAATAGGTAAATAGCAAATGATTTTCGACTGGATTTTCCCTGAGTTAACCGAAACATTTGTCAACTTGGATTTTTTACTGTATTACATTGGATCAATTCTCCCCCTATTTCTTTTGAAACTTTGGTTGATCTAAGCTAATGGTCACCTGGAACACGAGTCAAGCCAAGTTTTTAAATAGTTGTCTTTTAGATGCGGTACTTCCAGTTTAGTTACTATCTAAGGTTATGAGTTTGAAAAGTTAATATAAGTTGATGTTATTTTCTTTCGCAGTTATATCATTTGAAGTTGTTTATTGTAAAAAATAAACTTCGTTACTTTTTTCAGTTTTCTTTTCAATTAAGTTATCCATATCTCATGATCCAGGTAAGAGGTTTTTTTGGGTGAGCCAAGTTTTTTTAGAAGTCAATTATTTATTTATTTTTATTTTGCCATTCAAAATTCAATTCTTTTGAAAATTAAACTTTGTTTTTTTATATGTTTCCCTTCTATTGGATTATCATGACTACCTGATATTATTTGCGGTTTTTGACAACCTTACTTGGTTTTGCTGATACTTTGTTTTCTAATACCTTATTTTTCATCAATTTCCCCCAATTTCATCAGTATACAGTTTGATTCACGAGGTTTGATAATCATTGTTTTTTTAATTTTCTTGAGTCGTTGATTTTTTTTTGTTTTTTAAAATACAATAACAACACTTTAGCATTGTTTTTTACACTATAAAGAAATTAACCCAATCTACAGCAAAACACCCGCAATGGCCCATAGTAAAAACTAATACTTGAAAAGAAAATTATTTATATGATGCTCAGTGATGTAAGGGTGTGTTTGGAAACGTGATGTAAATCGCGTTCCCTCAAATTTTAATTAAAGTTTTTGCTTAAAATGAAAGTTATTTTGATATATTTCTAAGTGAAAAACACTTTAAATCGGCACTGCTACCACAATTCTAAAAACACCTGAAATGAGACTCTGACATCTTCATTTCATTTTCTTTTAAAACATAGTTAAACCGGATTTTACTAGTGTAGGTTCGATGATATGTGATAAGAAGCCTTGGTTGAGGTGAGTTTTTTTTTTTTTTTTTTAATAATTAATATTGATACTGGTTCAGTTAAATTAAAGTGACCTAGTGATTTAATTGACCGGTTAAATCAGAATTAGACTCTGTGGTCAACTTTATTTTTTTTAATTTTTATTTAGAATAATATTTTATTATTTAAAAATATCATTAAAACAATATTGTTTTATGAATTAATTTAGATTAATAACAGTTTTTTTAAGAGTTTGATAGTGATTATGTTTTAAAGTGTTTTTTTTTTAGAAATATATTAAAATAATATTTATTATTATTATTTTAAAATTTATTTTAAACAATTTAAAAATATAAAAAAATAAATTTAAATAAAAAAATTAAATTTCAAACAAACATCATTTTGAACTCACTGTCAAAATTTCCGAACCCGCGACAGGGATTGTACTGTTGGATCAAATAACTTTGGTTCCAGGGCAATGATTCCTTGCTAAAAAAAGTTATTTACAGTTGGAAATAGAAGAATTTCAGTACACAGTGGCTGACTACGGGTAGTAAAAGCAACTCTGCAACAAATCGCTCTCTCTCTATCTCTCTCACTCTGAGTTGCAATAATTTATCTTCATGTTATCACCATATCAACGTTAGCTAGAGGCCTAGCTAGCTAGCTAGCTAGCTCAGACCAATCACTTCAGGGCCACTGTAAGTCTTTTCTTTATACTATATACGATCTTTCACTTGCATTCTTGATACAAACCATCAACTGTGGCCAATTCAACTCCTAATACCCTCACCACCACCAAAACATGGCCGCCGCCGCCACCACATGCAGCCACCACCACCACCACCTTCCCACCTGACCATCCAAACATGTTAGGCCTTCACAATATTCTCTTTATAGCTCCACCACCATCTTCTTGTCACCACCAGCAGCCACCACACGTTCCCTCTACTCACCAAATAACCAATACCAATGATCAATATGGCATTGCAGACAATCAAGAGTCTTGGAACACTCTAAAGAAATACCCGCAAGAATCAAGTTTCCTTGAAAGGGGAACTTTAAATGCTCTTCAGGATTGTGATACTGCAATAAATATTGGTCCTGCAAGAGCATGTAGGGACTGTGGAAACAGGGCAAAGAAAGAGTGTCAGTACAGGAGGTGCAGGACTTGTTGCAAGAGTAGAGGGTATGAGTGTACCACTCACCTGAAGAGCACATGGGTGCCTGCTGCGAGGAGGCGCGAGAGGCTTGGTTATAGTAGCGGCGGCGGCGGCTCCTCTGCTTCTTCTTCTGGTGGTGGCTGTGTTGGTGGTAAAAGACCAAGAGAAAATGTGCCTGCTACATCCAATAGTTTTAGTACTTCTAATAACAATGCTGCTGCTTCTTTTGTTTTGGATACTGGCTCTAGTTTCCAGGGTGAGCACCTATGTTTTCCCCTCTCCCTCTCTCTTTTTGATATATTTGTTCTCTGATTTGTGAATTTTAGCGACCATTAGGACTTCAGTTCTTGAATCCTGCTTTCCAAGATTGAATATCTCTTTATCTGCTCGTCATTTAATTTATTCTTTTGATTGTAGGATGATAAAGTTATTATCTTGCAGCTAAAGAAGTTGTATTAGTAATGAAATTGACCTGTTTTGTGAACAGAACAGTAGAATTTGAAGCTTAATTCCTTCTGTTTATTGTTATTTGTTTGAGTCAATGTTATGAGGAGTAGATGTGAGGCACTAAGTCGTTTGCCTATTTTTGTCGAATTATAGATGCAAGCTTCAAACAGTCCTTACCAGTTCAAGTTCACGCCCCAGCAGTTTTCAGGTGCGTTAGAGTGTCAGCCATTAACAGTGATGAAGCTGAGGTTGCCTATGAAGCTAAGGTGAATATAAGCGGTCATGTTTTCAAGGGCTTTCTTTATGATCAAGGGATGGATGAGAAAAACCTGTTTCCATGTATTTCAAAAATGCATTCCAGTGAAAGAAATAGAGACTCCTCCTCGCCAATCGTTGATCCACCGGATGCTTACGCAGCCTCTGGCAACCACAGATTGCTTGAAGGTACAAATTGCACCACTTAATAACTCCAGTTTTTTCAAAGGGTTAATGTTTGATTGAGGATTAAATTCAAATTGTAATTTTTTGATAAGAACCGCAAGCACAATCAGTGATCAGAACAGTAGAATTCAAGAAACTGTGAGAAATCTGATCATGACATTTTGTGATTCCACGTAGTTGCACAAGCTTCTCTCTCTATCACTCATGTTCTCCACTCTAATTATAGTTATTAAACCTGGCCAGAAAGATATCTCACAAAAAAAAAAAAATTAAAAAACAATTCATGTAGAATATATATATATATATATATATATATATATATATAATAAAGTTAAAAGATTGTTACAAAAATTTTTTTATTCTACATTGGAAATGTATTTTTTTTTTTAAATTGAAGTATTTAAACCAAAAAGATTTTTTATCACTGAAAAAACATAATTTTTTACTTGTAAACATATATTTACTAATAGGCTTTTAATTTTAAATTGAAAAAATTAAACCTTCTTCTAGTATATATATAGTGTTTATATAGTGAACTTTGATATGAGTTAGTAACTAGTAAGAAAAGTGTTGAGCAAGAGGAATACCTTTAATTGGTCTCTTATGTGCAAGACAACGCCTATGTTTTTTGGATCTTTTATCTTCAGTGGTAATTTTTTTTGTCTCCTCGGACCCGGCCACGGTCCCGGGTTGTCCGGGTCCTGGTCAACCCGCTGGGCTGGCCCAGATGGCTAGCCTGGGTCTGATATCCGTGCTTACTATTGCTGAGTGAAAGCTTAATTTTCATGGCATTCTTGCATCATTGAAAATTTACCCTTTCACACTAGTTTGTTCCATCTTATGTGCTAATCAACGCATCTGAAAAACCTAGATTAATTAGGATTGAACAGAAAACCAAGAAGAGGTACCCTAAACGTGGTAGATAATCTCCAATAGGAGAGAAAGATAACAGTCTCTTTATTAATTTTTTTTCAAAGTACAGAATTTCGCCGAAAAATAAACTATACAACTCTATTTATACTAAGTACTATGACTAAACTTGAATCCTTAAAAAATATAAAAAATCCTAATAAATAATTATCGAATTAAGATATTATAGAAAAAACAAAAATAACTAAGAAAAATATTCATTTTTTTTAAAAGCTCTGCATCAATGAGACTTCACATTATGCTTAAATTTTCCGTCGGAACTTGCTGAAGAAAGAAGAATCTCAATAATGTTTATCAGGTACTTGGTACTACAAAACCAGCTAACTTCAAAGAATTAAAACTTATTGTTTTCTTTCTCATGATCCATGCTTCATAACCAAGCAAAGGTAATTGTTGCAATGTCATTATCATCTTGGGTTAAAAGGAAAAGGCATGGCATGCGAATTACTCACTCTCTGCTTTAATGTTTCACCTGTCTCTTCTATGAAAATAACACAAGCATTCCATCCATGATGTCTTTTCTTTTACTTTAAACTGGAAAGGAAGTTTCATTAGAGCTTTTGTGATAACAACTTGTGGCCTACTTTGTATTTTTTTTTCCTGTTCCATCCATCTCCATGTTCTTATACTTTTTCCTCAACATGCACATCTGACTCTTTCATTTAGTTCATAAGCTTATGTTTTTTCTAAGTGAGGGAGTTGAAGTGTGTTTTGCTCTGCTTCTTGTGTTTGTCACTTTACAAGTAAAACGTGGTCTGGTTCATGCAGCTGTCAGAATTCTCATCCATTTAGTCATTGCATCTGACATATTTCGAAGTGCGATTCTCGCTCACGAATATTTTCTATGGCTTATCCACATATGTTAATTATGAAATGAACATGCAATTTAAAGTAAAATTTAAAATCTGGTCTCACTCTCATTTTTGCTAATGGAAAAGTGATTATGAACGTTGAGGTTTGAGAGAGAATGGATGCCTGGTTATGATTTCCTGAAAGAAGTGGCCTCAAACAGGGTGAACTTGAACCTAAAATGCTAAGGGAATGAGTTCTTGATAATTTATTCAATAGGAAACGATGATCATGTGATTTTAATTCTTTCTGTTGAGTGTTTATGCTATCCGTTTTCTGCAGAATGCAGAATCATTTCTTTTTCACTGCCTATTCATGCTAACCAGTTTTTTCTCTAATTCACCAGGTAATGGATGAGATCCAGCCTTGCAGGTTTTGGCTTAAATGCAGAAGGCGTGAACCCCACTTTTGTCCTAAATTCTACTACCATAAATGGCATGCCATTCTCTACTGTATAGGAATTTCTTAGTTCTCCTAGTTTTGCAAACTCCTTTGGCTGTGTTCTTAATGCCTTGTTCAGTTTGAATTGTCCCTTTTCTTTAATGGTGGCCAGGAAAAAAATTCTTGGAAGAACACTGTTCTAACGTCTAAAAGCTCATTTTAACGAAAGAAAACTGGTAAAACAGGGGAAAAGTAGATTCTCTGAGCACAATGTACTAAAAAGAGAGTGCTTATGTCATTATGGAAAATGTACTTGTGCTTTTCCACACAAATTAACTTGAAAAACCAGCTATCCAAAACAAAATCTAAATTGGTTTGAGTTTTAATTTAACTGGAAAATACATCGGCTCAGGAAAAATCCAGTTAGCTCGGTGAATGGATTTAAAAAAAGTAAATTTGTCATTTTGTTAAAAGACTAACTAGAATTGATATGTTGGTTTGGGTTTTTTTGTTGAACCTGAAATATGAAGCTAGAGATAAATTCGGACTTTTCACGCTATTGCACCGCTAACATGGAAGCGGGCTCAAAAACAAGAACACTCAGTCATATCCTTAGCAAACAGGTCCGCTTGATACAGTAAGCAAATGGAAACGTGCTACGAGCTCCAAGAGGCTAGAGACTAACTTTGCTAGCTAAACTAGCTGGAAATGCATTGATTCTATCTTGTATGAAACTTCAGAATCTCAGTAGAAGTGTATATAGAAACAAACACCAACCTCGAATACAATTTGTACAAATCAGCTCTCAACAGAACGTACAAGAGCATGAAATGGTTAGAGGGAGATGGTTATTTGTACTTGCAATAAATATTAAATAGTATTAGAGAAGCTTTAATCTGCAAAACGGTGCTTATTTGTGATGGGTCAAAAACCGAAGCCACCTAGGCTCTGCCTGAGGCCATCAATTGAAGGGGTGGGCTCAAACCTGAAGCCAACTTGGTGGGTTCGGTTAGGGCTTGCCCAATACTCTCCCTTGAGTGGGTGCATAAATGTTCGTCTGTCACAATGAAGGATTCATTCTTGTAGAAGAAGCTACTTCTTGAAGAAATTAGAGGTCGTTCAAGAATCTAAAATAGAAATTTGTTTCAATCGAGCAAGTGGTGTGTGCCCTAGGTGGATGTGCCAAAGATTTACTCATGAGCTACTTCTTGTTGAAGAAGCTACCAAAGAGTTTTCGAAAGCTCATTGATAGATTCCATCTTGCAGCTTACTCAGGCCAATCACTTCCTTGTTTTGAGGTCTCGAAATGCACAAAAGCCAGGGGAGAAGAGCACAACGCAATTTAAATCTTTGGTAGTTTTTCCTAGCAGGTGAAAGATTACATATAAAACTAGGAATGCACAAAATTATAGGCAATTGGCACGGGTACTTGGAGAAGTGTTGAGGCTGCCAGGGAATTTTTCGAGATGCATTGGCCTAATAGATATGATACAGCATTTGTCAATGGATCGCTACACTGGCTTGTGAGGAGTGATCTTGGAAATCCAACCTGTATTTTCAATTTTGAAACCCAGCAATTTGGATCATTTTCATTGCCTCCTCCTGATAATGATGGTCATGACCATCAACTGGAGAACATTGGAGGCATTTAGAGCCTGTATTTGTTGCTGCTATAGATGCCTTCATTCTATGGAGATATAGTTAATGAAAGACTGGTGTTGTGGAATCTTGGACCAAATTCATGTGATGCTAATCAAAGTTGAACTTCTTGAGAAGCCTTGTTGCAAAGTGATAAATATCTTTGAAAACAGGGATATGACTCGGGGTGCTTGTGATGTGATTTAAGTCTAAGAAGTCGTCCGGAAACAAATATAAATTTTGATCCGACCGTTAAGTTTTTTCAGGGCATTCTATAGGTTATATTTTCTATAGCATCGGTCAAGGTCGGGAACATCCTCAGATTTAGTCCAATTTGGCAGGGATCTTATATGGGGCATGCATCCTTTCTTGCCAGACATCAGAACTTCTTTGACATGCCATGTCTGAAAAACAGGACCTTAGAATTGGTCAAGTTTTGTAGATATAGAACCTTAAAGTCTATGAGCCCTTAATTAGGTTGCATCCCGAAGTCCCTAAAAGTCCATTGTTGGAAATCCGTCGGACTGAACACCACAAACTGAAGTTGGTGGGCCAACTATGTAGTCTACATGCCGTCGAGCTCTGTGTTGCCAGGAGAAACCTGATGTCTTTGTAAGCTTGATAGCAATTAGGATCGCAAATTTCAATTAATCTCAAGCGCCTTCCTCTTGAAATAGATAACTGAAACAAAACTCTAAGTAAAATAAATGTTTTCATTAAAAACAATTAAGTCTTAGCCGTCCAAATCATCGTCATAAATATGATCTAAATAAACTATTAGAAAAAACTAATTATATGAAAGCTACTGCAGTTCTAGCTCCCGCGTCAAAGTCTTTTACCTTCTTATCAGGGCATCTGTTTCCTTTTCTTCTGGTTTTGCCTTTGTTTTCGCCTTTGCATGTGTCTCTGATGTGTGAAGAATGATCTAGCTGCATATTACGGTGTTATTTTATATAATCTATGAATAACTGTTCATATGCTGATCGGATATCTGTCAGAAACTGTATTTCTAAGAAGGAAAGATTATGCTGCTATGGAATCTTGGACCAAAATTCATGCCATCGACATCGTAGTTAATGTAATTTGTTTCATACTAATGTGGGGAATCTCTTTGGAAATGGGAATGTGCTCCTGCTGCCTGCTGAAATTCTGCTTTTCTATCACCCTAGAACTAAAAATTGTAAAAGACTGAGCAAATCGAGGGGTTATTCAATCAATTCAAGATATTGTTCACAAACCAACCTTGGCTTCACTCAAAGATATTGCCAAGGGAGGCTGCTAAAGCAAGATAAAAAACTGAACTGAAAAGGAAAAGTGAGACTTAAGCTACTGTTCCCTGTTGTGCTGGGTAACAGGCAGTTTCTTTCTCATTTTTATGATCTTCTGTTAGATTTTCAATAATCTTAAACTTAACTCTATCGAGAAATACTATATAAAATTTAAACAGGAGTTGAAACCGACATGGTTAATAAAACTTAATCCAAATAAAATTCTGAAATCTAATTAAAAAGGAAATTTCAAAATAACTAGGAAAATAAAAAAGAAATTCTAAAAAAAACATATTTATTTTGAGCATGATCCCTTTATCAGAAAGCAAGTTTAACTCTTTCAAACTTTTTCTTAGGATTGAATTTTCAATAAACATCCCACATCATAAAGAGATTGCAATGAGTCAATGACCAATTTGGTTGTAGTAGGAATCCTACGTGGAGCATTCTGTAAATGTCTCCTTTCTGGCCAGACAGCCGAACTACTTTGACATGCCATGTCTGAGCCAACAGGATCTTAGAATAGGTCAAGATGTGTTGACACATCACCTTGCATGCTCATGATCCTTGATTAGGTTGTCTCCTCAGAACATTAACCTTTCTTTGAAGTGCGGTCCAACTCCACATTCACGGACATGATGTGTTTCCATGCAACCCTTTGCTGCCGAGGTAAACTCCAGAGTCTTTGGTTAACTTGACTGGAGATGGATAGTTAGCCTTGTTGATGAAGAAAGATTAAAATTTAGAGCTTCTTATACTTTAAAATTATAGCCCTTCAATGGTAGGAAAAACTCTATATGAAAAGTTCTGAATAAATTTCAAATATTTTGATAATTTGTATTTTCTAATTATAAGCTATAAAACTATTTGAAGTGTTGAACACAAGTTAGCTAATTAAAACTGAATTAAATTAAGATTCTGAAACCTAACTAGAGAAATCCAAAATTAACTGGGAAAATAAAAAAAAAAATCCTGGGACACCATCTTTTGAGCTTAATTTGGGTATGAAAATGTAAGGGAACGTGTGGACAGATTGCATGGCGAATTTCAGTTAGATTGAACCAATGACTACTATGAAGTCTTATGCCAATCCTTTGAAGCAGCTCATTTACACTCTACATGTTCTGATCTTGGCAACCCAACTGCCTTGACACTCCCTACAGTTTCATTTCTTCATTCGTTCTGTTAACAGTGTTTTCAGGGAACATTATTGAATACTTCAACTTCCCAGTTTCTTCTTCAAAACATTCTGGCATCAAGCAGTATTTCCAGGAAATAAATTGTTGGCTCTTGAAAAAGGTGGGAATCAAGCACTGATCAATTAAATCTGTGATAGAAAGAAAAATTGGATGATGGTCCATCTACGTTAACAGAGAATTTCGTTGAAAGATTGAAGACCCTAAAGTTAGTTCCATTTCACTTTCCTTCTGTACATATTCACTCGCATTCCAGGGGAAAAAATGGGTACAAAAAGAATCAATTTCAATGTAGATACATACTTCACCTGGTTAACTCATTTACACTTGAAAGAAGCTCGAATAGCTCTGGTATATATACCTTTCCTAGGATATATCATATGTAACTAAATTAGCAGATATGATGGTGAGAGGTGAAATGCAATGCGGATTGTAAACATCGATTCCTGGCTGCGACAAATCGTTCCCAGTGGCCAAGTAGATGGTGAGAACAGTAACCTTTAGCCGACATTTAAGTGCTCCCGTCTCTAGCAAAGAATGTGGATGCACATGCATGGCCACGGTTTGCTATAAGAAGATCCTAATCAATCTGTACCCTTCAAGTGTCTTCTGCAAATACTCTGAAGATGAAATCCCGGAACCGTTTTGAGTATTGCTTTGGATCAACTGCAGAGATTGAAGTTGGGTCATACTGCATAGACTTGTATGCGTGCTCGAGCTTTTTGCTAATATCATAGTCTTGTAGTATGTCTATGATACCAAAAAATAGGACGACTTCATGTAACACCCCGGTTGGTTCTCCAATCAGCTGAGCTTCAAAGTCTCTTTTTCTGGTCTTTGCAACCCTTGCTGGCATGTTTATACCTAACTTAATGGAAGCCCGCCTGCACAAAACATTAAAAATGAATGAGAAAAAAAAATGTTGTGGTGTTTGGATTCAAGATTGCAACAAGAGCCGAGAAATTGAATCCCACTTAATCCAACATCCTGAGAAGCCAGTAATTTACCGAGAGGGGTCCATGAAAAGCTTATCTAAATCCACTCTTGAAAGGCGTGGAGCTCCTGATTCACTTTCATCTCCAATTCCTAAAGATACAGAGAAGAGACAGTTTCTTTCATTAGGCAAACATTTATTATGAAACTAGAAATAGCAGTAAATTTAAATGTGACTAGAAATAACCTGTAGGAGTGTGAAGTCCGGTGGGAGTCCGAACTCCAGTAGGAGTGCGAATTCCAGGGGGGGTCCGGACTCCAGATGTACGAGAAGGTGTGAGGGCTTCCCTGCATGAAGCTTCTTGAAAGTGAAGACCAACCAAAAGACTGTAATCCATTATTCTCTCCTGTTCAAGGAAGTCACAATCTCTGTCCACTTGCCTGCATGAAGGGACACTTCAGGATACTGATATAAACAGTATAAAAAAAGCTACATGCAAACAATACTTTTGAAAAACACCAGCATTTATCTTTCAAGTTGATAAAAATGCATTCAATATGCAGGTATGGTTGTGATAGCAAGTCACAAAAGTTGAATAGAGAGCTATGAATTAACTCAACTTCTAACCCAAATCATTTCTAGATACTACCAGTAAGGGGGAGTACTTGTTTAATATGAGATTTGATAGAGAAGCACTATAGGTGATAATTCTATATTTCCCACTTGAATGAAAGATTTTGAAGATATTTTCTAGAAAAACATAGGAGCCAGAACTGAATTTAAATTTAGCAGTTGAAATGCAGGTATGGCCCCTATTATTATAGCAGGGACGTAGGATTTTCCCATACTTTCCTGCATTCAAAATGGGAAGGATAAAATAATAGAAGAAAAATGGAATGCAGAACTAAGAAATGAGGCATCATTTCACCTGCAAAACTCTTGGAACCAAGATTTCTGCAACCGAAATATGTAATTGAGATCAAGGTCCTTGAGGGTGGTTGTTGGATCAATTTCTGACTCAGGTTTAGAAGTTATGCGGCCATGGGAAGAACCTTTCAAGTCAAAGCGCCGATGAATAGAAAACTCAGAACAAAACAGATTCCCCATAATGACAAATCGAACCTGCTCCACATGAAGATTAATTTCCATCAAGGTTCAGGAGTTGAATAAATCTTTCTATCCAAAATTGGAGTTCTATGCCCTTCACATTACCTTCTTCTGATTTGGCCCTGTTAGTTTCACACAATGAAGACCATAAAATTTGGTTACTAGTGTGTTCTTGAATGCCCGAACATGATTATAGTAGGCTGGCAGCATCCTCAAGAGGACCTGTAATTGCATTATCCAGGTAAGGCAATGCATTAGAATCCTTGTGTTAAGGAATTATGCAGAACAGATTAGAAAACAGAGATTTCATTCTGGAATTGCTGACAAAATGGATACTATGATGAACTATTTAATCATGAAGGACAAAACCATTGTCAGCCATAAAGCTGTTGCAAAGATTGTAAACTATCATATAAGAATGGAAGTGGCATTTTATCTCAAATTCAAAAAAAGTAAACAAAGTGATAAAATGATGGTGCTGACTTTTACTTCTGCCTTCTTTATTGTCTTTATCATGTAGCGATCATCATTTGTCAAGTAAAAAAAGCTTCCACTCTTTCCTGGGGATGAGAGCTCCCTAAGTGCATCGTTCCCACATATCGATAACATGTAATCAGCTGCATCCACATTGAACAATTTCCGGAGAGTCCTGAAAGTAGGATCATTGGGAACTGTCAGCCCTTATTCATATCAACTGTAGAGAGAATGATGATGCTAAGATATGATCATGCAAGGCTCAGATGAATGCACTGCATGAATCACTAAGCACTATCGGCATATTCTTTATTTTAATTGAGTCTGTCACAAACATAAAATACACGAATGCAGGAGCAAATCGAATCCATTTTCAGTCTAATTATCCCTTGCATTGAACTAGTTTCATTGACATATTACAATTCCTGCTAAATGATGCCTGGCCCGGCCCTTGCGCAAAAAGAACATGTTTCAAGCTCTGACCTGAAAACTACAGGACAGTAATCCTTCCATTTGAACTCGCTAGACTGGTGAGGTGGAGTGTGCTTGGATCCCTCTGGTGGAAATTTAGTCCATACTTTTTCTTTGGGGTCAAACGCCGAAGACTTCAGATCAAGAGATATAGCTGGAGCAGGCCGTCCCACGGAATGTCTGCCCAATCATAGTCATATCAGAAATCAACAACATGCATGACAGATTCTAAATGCTTTATCAGGAGATCGATTGGATGATTCACTGATCGCCACCAACTGGGAGTTGGGAGCATATCTAAAAACCAAAAGTAAAAGATAACAATTGCCATCACACATGAACTGAGAGGCAGAATAGAGTAGGAAAGGAGCATTTATGGACACTGCAGAGGAAAAATTTAGTAAAACAGATGAAATGCATTGGTTTTGGCATATAGAGAAGAAAACATTTGGACTTTGAATAAGCATCCTACCAAATAGTTAATGGCAAATGATTGATAGACATGAGCAATACGAAGGATCAGAGCAAACAAAGAAGCATTTACCAAATCCCAAATACCTTATTCCCAACTGCAGATTGAGCATTAGTTCATAATTCTTATGCCCTTTTGATATTGTTTCCCCTTGCTTCTTCACAGGCTGTGTTCTCAATTTATATATTTTTGGATCCAATTCTTCAACCTGAAGGTTTCCAAACCCTTCTTCGACATCCCTCAATTCCCCATCACCACAACCACTAGAGACATCACAGCTATCCAATGAAGCCACGCTGTAGTTACTCAGCCTCCCATCTACTGATATCCTCCTGAGCCTTCCTTCATTACCATTCCTTTTCACTGGCTTAGCATTCCCTTGATCAAGAAACCCAGGCCAACTCAACATCTTCTGTGATGGCAAAATTGACATCGTTTCACAAGTAGCAATCTTGCAATCATTCAAATCCAAAAACAACTCTTGAGGATCCCAATCCAAATTCTCTGACACAGACCCAGATGGATAACAAGTCCCATTTTGCTCTTTAGGATCCTTACTCCAAAACCCCACATAAAAACTTCCATCCGGCCATCTAAAACTCCCATTTCCTCTGGGCAATCCATCTTGCCAAAAACCATCATACCTATTCCCATTGCTCCAAATCATAGTTCCACTACCATTCATCAAGCCATTCTTCCATTGACCAATATAATGATTCGAACTCTTCCACTGGTACCTTCCGTGTCCATCTTGTGACCCTCTTCTCCAATCACCATCATAATAATCACCATTAGCATAACTCTGTGTACCATTTCCATGTTTCAAATTCATAACCCAGTAACCTCTAAAAGTATCACCTGAAGAACCTGTATAGGTCCCTCTACCATCCATATAACCCCCCTTGAATTCCCCCTCGTAAGTAGCACCAGAAGGCCAGCTAAATTTGCCTTTTCCCATTGTCTTACCTTTATACCATTCGCCGAGATACATGCAACCATCTGTCCAGAGATATTTTCCATGTCCATGAGGGAGGTTGTCAAGCCATTGGCCTGTGTAGAAATCACCATTAGAAAGGATCTTTTCTGCATGGTTTACAGGTTCTTTACAAGGAGGATCGTCATCATCAACATGAGCTACTGCTGCTGACATCATGGTGAGAAAGACACTGTTGTTTTTGTTCTTCTTCTTTGTTGCTTGTGATTTCCTAACTTTTGCTTCCCAGGCCTTTACAATGCCAATGTTCTCTTTGCTCATTTCTCTCTTTCTACCTACAAAGACTCAACCTTTGTGGCCTCCCTCTCTCTCCTCCCTTATCCCATCTCCCATCTGTCATTGTTTTTGTTTCATGCTAGGTTTCAAGAACAAAAGCTGCATTTTTTGTAGCAGACCAAGGAAAAAGGGGAGACTTGGGAGGGAACCAACAAAACAAAGACAACGACAACAAGCTGTGTTTTTTTGTTCTGTTTCTTGAGATCGTTTGTGTTGTGTTCTCTGTTTCTTGTTTTGCTAAGATGGTTTTCTGAAATGGGCTGTTTCTTGTTTTTGAGGAAAAAAATATGTAAGAGTCGTTTTAGATTTTGATGAGGAAAGCAAAAGGAGAAGCTGGTAACCAATGCTGGCCTTTTGTTTCTTTTACTTTCTTCTTTTTTGGAGGAGATTTTCTTTTCCTTTCTTTTTCTTTGTTTGGGTACGATTCAGGAAGATGAAGTTTCTATGATTCCCGGATTTGTCTCCTAAAAGAAATAGCATACCAAAAAATTAGAAGAATGGTTGTGAATTCCATTTTTAGTATCTAGAAACTAAGTTTGGTGCTGTTAGTTTCATAATTATCTTGTTTTATCTCACAAATTTCATATATAGTTCTCAGAAGTCAGATCCGATCGGGAAAAAATTACAGGTTATTGAATTCTTATATTAATTTGTAGGTTACTGGGTCAATTATTTTTATTGAGAAAATATTGTTTTTTTTTTTTATCATCTTCAATGTTGATTAAGTTTAGTTTAGATCGAGTTTTGTTGAATTATTATCGGATTAATTAAGTTTTATTAAGTTAATATTTTTTTAATTTCAAGAACAATAATAAAAAATACAAGTTTTCAGTGAGGAATTTTTTTCAAAACAAGAATATATAAATGCAAATTCCCTTTTCCATGAGAGATCCAATTATCGAAGTAATCATAAACCTAAAAAAGTGAAAGCAAGTCCCCTGAAAGGGATCTTGATTTCTTGTCTGTGAAATCTCTTGGAGGGTGATAAGGAGTGAAAATGGCCAATAAATAACAAGGGCATTTGGAGGGAAAAAAACAGGCAAAGAGGGAAGAAATGTGAAATGTTGAGAAAAAATAGGGCATATTTGAAAATTAGGTGTGTAATAATGGAGAAAGATTAGCTGTGTCTTAATGGGCAGCATTAACTACTGAGTTCCGAGTCTGCAGGTCGAAGTCGTGCGGCCTGCTTTCCTTCGGACGAGGTCAAACACAAACCCTAAATCTATGTGGCCATCCTGTTAATGCATTGGAAGCTAAAGGTGACACTTGTCCTTTCCAAGACAAAAATTACTTCTTAATTACTTGATAATGGTGTCTCCTAAAAGGCTATTTTCACCGGGTAAGAATGCCTTGAGTGTTACTTTTTAATTTTTTTTATTTAAAAATCTATTAAAATAATATTTTTATATATTTATTATATTATCACATAAAAAATACTAAAAATTATTAATTTTAAACTTAAAAAAAATTCAAAATTTTTAAAAGGTGTGATCCATCCAAGCAGCCTTTTATTATTGCTGTAAGGTTTATAACAAACCAAATAACTGACTGGGGATTTGAACAATACAAGATATAGACCGATCTAAATAAAAAAATTAGAAGAAAAAAATTAGGTTAACTCAATAAAAAAAATTACACGAACCTTAATTAAATTATTTAGTGATTTTATTTACCAAAAATAATGAAGTAGTGTTCTGATTATTATTTTTCATGATATTTGTGTGTTCTATAAAGAAATTATTTTTAAACAATTCATTTAGTTTTTTTAAAAGGTCTAATCTATTAAATAAATTAGATAGATACCATGTTAAATATAAAATAATCAAATCATAATATAAAATATAAAAATGATTGGTTCAACAATCTAATGAGGTACCCACCAGAATTTTCAGATTCAGCGAGCGATCTCTTTCAAAAACCTAACTCATTCATCTCCCTATTCTCGAATTATTATAGGGTATTTTAGGATTTTTTTTTAAAAAAATTATTTTAAATGTCAATATATTAATTTTAAATAAAAATAAATAAATTTTAATAAAAAAAAAACAGATTAAATCACCAAACTAAACACACGCTTGGATGTGGTCCACTCAAATTATGATTGCATAGGTACTATCAAGTTTTGTTCTTCCATTCTTTTATTTTTCAAGATAGGGTATGAGACAGCAATATTCGCTATCCCAATCCCATAGTTCTAGAGAAGCCACGTCTCTTGCTGGCACATCAATAAATTTCAAAGCCATCTGGACTCTGGAGGGTAGGTATTGCAATCAAGACGAGGGTGTGCTTGCTTCTTACAAGTTACTCCGAAGCTTATTCTATGTCCTAGGATTATTAGTTCGAGAAAGTTGTGTTTCAAGGTATGAGTTGTGGTTTTTAAGATTTATGAAAAAGTTTCCGACCATATGTTATGTTGAGATATTTTTATATCATGCCTGCGAGTTGTAGATTTTTTTCTAGAATTTTTAACTATCAATTCGTTAATTTTTTTTTATAAAAAAATTAGAATTTATGGAGCTGGGTTTTAAAATGTTTTTTTAAATAATTTTTAAAATCTTACCAAATATTTTTTCGTTTTAAGAAGGAAAAAAAAATAATATCAAAAGCCATTGTTTGCCGAATGGGCTGGTAGTGATGGCCACCGAATGTGACAAGTATCGGCAGCCAATAGGCATTGGAGGGTGGGGAGGGCAAGAGATGTCGGCAATAGTTGTCGATGGAGATCACACAAAGCACACAACTGCCATCGAAATAATGGGTGCTCATAAGTTAGAAATGTACGATGTTAATGGCTGGTCTCCCTCTCACGTAGCAGGTGTCAAGGAGAAATAGCCTTTTGTCTCCCTGTTGACGGGTCACGACTCACTAGTACATTGCAATAATTTGATCATGGACTCATGAATAACATAGGATGTTGCTAGATACCCATCTTTTCTTGTTCTCCATTGTCGATCAAAAGTAAATATTTCTTATTAGTAAAAGAAAAGGATTAAGAGATTGGATAGTTTAAAAGATTCATGAAATTATTTTAATACCTAATTAAACACGATGATAAAGCATTTTTTTATAATTTAATTTTACATGAGTTGAATGTGAATATATATCAACTTATCAAATAATAATTTTCATTTTTATTATATATATATATATATATATATATATTATCATAGATGATCATATTTTGCTCTAAATATTAGTTTTTGTTTTTTTGATGGGTAGTTTTATATCGTCCATCTGATCACTTTAAAACACTTTGTTTTCAGTTATTTTTATTAGCATTCAAATATTTTATTCAGTATAGTTTTTTCAATAATACATCAATTCGTGATAATGAGAAATCTTAAAATCATGTGAATGACAAAAAAAAATCTAAAGAATAAAAAAAATAAAGAATCAAAATGACAAAACACAAAATTATATTTGAAATCTCCCATTAAAAGAAAAATAAAAAAAATTTGATATAAATTGATAAGTTCTCATGTAAGAGATAAGATAACAAAAAAGTTTTGATTATAAATATGAAAGAAGGAAGAGAGAGATTTTTTAAAGAAGGAGACGGGAAATTGCTAATGAACTATGATAAAAAAAAAAAAAAAAAGACATTAATTTAAGAAGAGTGAACAAGAAAAAAAAAGAATAAACACTTGAAAAAGCCAAAATAAAATGACCCTACTTCATATTCTTTGCATGTTCAACCTTTCAGACCTTATCACATGATAGTAATAGTATTGTAACATTTAGGACTCAACTAGTCATTCATTATAAAATTATTAAATTTAATCTAGTTAATGACCCGGTCAAAAATCTAGATTAAAAATTATATAGCTTAGCCCGGATCAATCACAACACAACCATTTTAATTTTTTTTAAAGCCAGCCTTTTATATTAAAATCATTGAAAGCATTTGATTTTAAAATGTATTCTAAAAAGCACTTGACAAAAAAATAAAATAAAATTTAAACTACAATACTAAACAACTTCTAAAAATCTAAACGATAAACCTATTCATTTGACTCACAATCATGTTCTTGTCAAAAACAAATGTGGTGATGCAATGTAATATAATGTAAATGTATCCTTTCAATGGCATGGAATGCTCTTTCTTGTTGGATTATGTTTTAAGTAGTAGGATTAGTTGATGATAATCTTCAAGTCAAACTGGCTAAAATTAGAAGCAAATAGATGTCCGACCAAGTTTCTCTGGATACCCAGTTGATGGGATTCTCAATCTCATAGTCCAAGTCCTTAGAACATGACGAATGCATATTCAGCAATTCTTAGGTCAACATTTAGCCTCCATAAATGGACTCTAAGAACATGAAAAGAGTTTTGCTTGTAAAGCTACGTCACTGTAAGAATATTTGGTTGTCCTAACACATTGCAAATTTGCAATTCACTCAAGAAAGTTATGTTCGGATCATGTGAAAATTGATATGTATTGATGCAAGTCGCTGGCCTACTTTTTGCTAGTGAAAATTGGTCGAAATCTCTTCACGGAAATATACATATATAGAAGCTATCTAAAAGTTTTCAAGCTTGGCAAACACCATTTTCCAATATTCATAATCATATATTTTTTAGATTTTTTGGAATTTTTCCTAACTTCTGTATGCAATTAGTTAGATCTCAAGAAAAAAAGCAAAAAGAGCTAGAAAATGTGAGGAGATAGAAGAGAAACCAAACCAGGAAAAAACGCAAAGGAAAAGAAGGGAAATCAAATTTCTTTGATCTGGTTTAAAAAAAGCGAGAGAAAGGAAGTTTTATCTGTTTAGATATATTGATGGAAAATAAAGTGAAGCAATTTTTTAGAATATACAACCACAACGAGCAAAAAATTCATTTTTAAAAATTTTCTTAGCCCTTGGCTTTCCTTTCTCCGAGTGGAAAATTTTTCCATATTAAAAAAAAAATCAGATTTACTTTTCCCTGTATTCCCTTCCTTTCCTTAATTTTTATTTGTAATTTTAGCATCTAAACAGAGGATTTTCTTCAAAACATACAAAACTCAAATCATGAAAAAAATCTGATAAGAAAAAAAACACTATCCTTTGTGCTAGTTATTTTTTTTCATTTTGTTCTTGTAAGGAAAGGCTTGGTCCATTATGAAAACTAGAGATCCGAAACTTGCTAGATCAAAAGCCCATAAATGCTTGTTCTTGATGAAAAGATTATGGTAAACTGACTCTCCAAGAATACATGAACATAAATTAACAATCTCTCGCTCAATGAATCAAGACACCAACTCACCAAGAGTGACAATTGGTGAGGCTTTCAATGCCAAACGTAGTGAGAATTCATGACATGTGACATGCAACTGTTTGAGAGTACTGTCGCTTTTTATGTTTTAATTTTATAATTTTGATATACTAATATTAAAATATTAAATAAAAAAATTATTTTGATTTTTTTTGTTAGATTTATAGTTTTATTTGATTTGATTTTAATTAAATATGTTGGTTTAGCCACTATTCATACAATCTTGTGTATTATTTTTCAATAAAATCTTCAGGAATTATTGAGTTTCATAATATACTAGCGTTTACTTAATTAAAACTTGAGAAACATAATTCTATCTTTTTACCACGCTGCGTCAGAAACTCTAGCTCTATCTTTTCTACACTTCCATTATTCGAGGACCAGAAGGAATTGAAAGCACGGTTTCAACTTTCAAGGGGGGGGGGGGGGGGGGGGGACAAAAAAAAAAAAAAAAAAAAAAAAAAAAA
>Ga0307510_10000112_pt1 | contig 64759 bp, 59 predicted proteins | sample 12_EM_MG_FD_207224 | JGI IMG/M metagenome (GOLD analysis project Ga0307510, IMG submission 207224) | Populus trichocarpa ectomycorrhiza microbial communities from riparian zone in the Pacific Northwest, United States - 12_EM | ecosystem: Host-associated > Plants > Roots > Unclassified | place... | reverse complement strand
TCTATCGCGGCGACGAAAGCGACGTGGTGGGCGTGGTGGAGGTCAAGCGCCTGCTGCACCATGTATCCATCGGGCAGCAGGACATCTTCACCGACATGGTCAAGCCGTTGTTCGTGCCGGCCACGGCACGCGCGCTGGACCTGATGGATGCCTTCCGCGAAGCAGGCACGTCGATGGCGCTGGTGGTGGACGAATACGGTGACATCGAAGGCATGGTCACCATCAACAACCTGCTGGCGGCCGTGGTCGGCGCCACCGCACCCAGCGAAAACCACGACGACGTCGCAGGCCCCATCGTGCGCCGCGCCGACGGCAGCTACCTGGTGGACGGCGCGCTGCCGGCCGATGACCTTCGCGAGCTGTTGCAGGCCCATGCCCTGCCCCACGAGGCCGAACACGAATACCGCACGGTCGGCGGCATGATGGTGGCGCAGTTCGGCCACATCCCGGCGGTGGGCGAACGCTTCAGTTGGGAAGGCCACGATTTCGAAGTGCTCGACCTCGATGGCGCCCGCATCGACAAGGTATTGGTGGTACCCGCGGCCAAAGACGAAGGCGAGGACGACGGCACCGGCTAATCGCCGCTGTTTTTCTTCGCCAGGCTTGCCATCCGTTGGGCATCGGCGAAGATGCCGTGCATCACGCGCAATTCCCGCAGGTCCGGGCGCGCCCGAAGGAACAACTTGCGAAGGCGCAACAGGATCGTGTCCGGCTGCCGGCCCTTGTGGAATTCAATGTCGTCCAGGGTCTGGGCCAGGTGTTCGAAGAAACGCTCCAGTTGCTCGGCATCGGCCGGCGGCTCGTCGTTCGATGGCACGGCTTCCCCGCCACCGGCGCCCGCGAGCTGCGCCATGCGGGTTTCATAGGCCGCCACCTGCACCGCCTGCGACAGGTTGAGCGAGCTGAAATCGTCCACGCTGGGGATGCGCACCATGGCGTGGCACCGGGCGAGCTCGTCGTTTTCCAGGCCCGTGCGCTCGTTGCCGAACACCCATGCCACCTGTTCGCCGCGGCCGGCAGCGGCCACGGCCTGGGCGGCCGCTTGTCGGGGATCAAGTTCCGGCAAGGTCACGCCGCGACGGCGTGCGGAGAGGCCCAGCACCAGGGTGGCGCCCGCCAGCCCCCCCACCAGATCGGCGTGGATGCCCGCCCCGGCCAGCACGTCGTCGGCGCCGGCGGCCATCGCCGTGGCCTCGTCGTCGGGGAAGCGGTGGGGCGCGATCAGCTCAAGCCGCGTAAAGCCCATGGTGCGAATGGCCCGCGCGGCCGAGCCGATATTGCCCGGATGCGAGGTACGCACCAGGACATAACGGAACAGGGGATTCAGGGCGGCAATGTCCATCGGCGGGGCGTGGTATGGCGGGAAACAGCCGAGTTTACATGGCACCCGCCGAACCGAGGCTGTTAGAATGCCCGGCCTAGCGGCCCTGACGCCGCCCCGCTCTTTCGAAGTCGACCAGCCATGCCAAGACCCGCCGTCAATGTCGCGGCGCGCGCCGCGCGCTCCGCAGGAAACATCCTCCTGCGCTACATGAACCGCATCGAGGGCCTGAACGTCGTCGAGAAAGACCGCATGGACTTCGCCTCCGAGGTCGACCGCCTGGCCGAAGCCGAGGTCATCAAGGAGTTGAAGCGCGCCTATCCCACCCATGCTTTCCTGGGCGAGGAATCGGGCCTGCAGGGCAAGGGCCCGCTGACCTGGGTGATCGACCCGCTCGACGGCACGCACAACTACCTGCGCGGCATCCCGCATTTTTGCGTATCCATCGCCCTGGTCGAACGCGGCGAGCCCGTGTATGGCGTGATCTTCGACCCCCTGCGCGATGAGCTCTACACCGCCAGCAAGGGCGACGGCGCCTACCTCAACGATCGCCGCATCCGCGTGTCCAAGCGCGAGGAAATCGCCGGCGCCATGATCGGCACCGGTTTCCCCTACCGCCAGCGCACCCACCTTGAAGCCCAGCTTGGCATGACCCAGGCCCTGCTTAAAGATGCCGAGGACATCCGCCGCTCAGGCTCCGCCGCACTGGACCTCGCCTACGTTGCCGCCGGCCGTCTGGACGGCTATTTCGAGTTGGGGCTGAAGCCCTGGGACATGGCCGCCGGCTGCCTGCTGGTGCGCGAAGCCGGCGGCATCTACAGCGATTTCTCCGGGCGCGACGGCATGCCTGAATCGGGCAACCTGATCGCCGGCAACCACAAGATCGTCCAGGCCATGACGCCGGTGATCGGCGCCCACGCCACGCCCACGATGCTGCGGGCCTAGTTTCCTACCCTTCTCGCAGCAGCGATCGAAGGAAGGGAATGGTCACCCGCCTCTGCGCCGCCAGCGAGGCGCGGTCGACGCGGTCAAGAAGATCAAGCAAGGCCCCCAGGTCCCGCGGGTAGCGGGCGAACATCCAGTCCAGCACGACGTCATCGAGCACGATGCCACGATGGCGTGCCTGTGCCTGCAACACGTGGCGGCGCTCGTTGTCATCCAGTGCCACAAGGCGAGCCTGGGTGCAGGCGCCCAACCGGGAACGCAGGTCCGGCAGTTGCACCGGCAGCGCCGCAGGCAGCGCCTCGGCGGCCAGCAGCAACACGCCACCGGCATCGAGGTAGCGGTTGTAGGTGGCGAACAGGGCAAGCTCGGCATCCGCATCGCCGGCAACAAGGTCCACATCATCCAGGGCCAGAAGGTGGCTGCCGCCAACGCCGGCGATGGCGTCCGACCGTGCACCGCGGGCATGGCGCAGGCTCAGGTATTGCGCCGACAGTCCCGCGTCCGTCGCGGCCTGGCAGGCAGCGATCAACAGGTGCGTCTTGCCGCTGCCGGCAGGGCCGGCCACGTACACGCATCCATGCTCGCCGGTGGCGGCGGCTTCGACGATCGCCAGCGCCGCCGCGTTGGCCGCGCCGGGAAAGAACTGGTCGAATCGTTGCCGCCGCGGCCAGCGCAGCGCCAGGGGCAGCTGCGCGATCATGGCGACGGGTGGTCCGGCGGCTCGGGCGGCGGCAAGGTTCCTTCCTCGTCGTCCCGCAATTGCTCAACCGTGGCGTGTTCGGTGTAGAGCTCGCTCTGGCGGTAACGTTCGAGCAGGTAACGCATCACCACCACCACCACCGAGGCCGCCGGGAGCGCCAGCAGCACGCCCAGGAAACCGAACAGGTGGCCGCCGGCCAGCACGGCGAAGATCACCGCCACCGGGTGCAGGCCGATCTTTCCGCCCACCAGGCGCGGCACCAGCACATAACCTTCGAGCAACTGGCCCACCACGAATACGCCGCAGACGATCAGCACGTGCGTCCAGTCGCCGTACTGCACCAGGACCGCGATCAGGCTGGCGCCGAAACCGATCATGAAGCCCAGGTACGGGACGAAGCTCAAGAGGCCCGCAACCATGCCGATCAGCGGACCGACGGAAAGACCCGCGATGCTCAAGGCAATGCCGTAGAACACGCCCAGGGCCAGCATCACCAGCAACTGGCCCCGCACGAAGGCGCCGAGCACCTGGTCCGATTCGCGCGCCAGGCGCACGGCGGTGGGCTCCACCGAACGCGGCAACAGGCGCGCGATGTGCGCCACCATGGTGTCCCAGTCGCGCAGCAGGTAGAAGGCCACCACCGGGATCAGCACCAGGTTGGTCATCCAGATAACGATGCTCATGCCCGAACGGGACACGCGCGCCACCGCCGAGGCCACCATGGAACTCACCGAGCCGATGTGCTCCTTTACCGCGGCGATGATGCGGTCGCTGTCGAACGTGCCCGGGTCAAGGTGCAACTTCGCCTGCAACCACGGCAGCGCCACGTTGCGGCCCCATTCCACGTAGGTCGGCACGTTGTCGTAGACACTGGCCACCTGGCGCTGGATCAACGGCACCAGCAGCAACAGCGCGCCGACGGTGACCAGTACGATCACGCTGAAGACGATGCTCACCGCCATGGTGCGGCCCATGCCAAGGCGCTGCAGGCGATCGGCCAGCGGGTCGCCAAGGTATGCCAGCATCGCCGCGATGGCGAAGGGCATCAGGACCGGCGCCAGCAGCCAGACCAGGAAGCCGATCACGGCGACGAGCGCCAGCATCTGCCAGCGGCGTGAAACGTCGGGGGTCAGCATCGGCGGAGGGTGGCCTTGGTTGGGTGATTGCATCGTTGTCGAATGCCCGTGAGGGTGGCGCGCACGACCCTCAAGGGATCCAGCGCAGGTTGACCGTGGCGCCATCATGGCTGCCCTGGGCTACCAGAAGGTGCCCGGAAGCGCCCACGCCCGACGCCAGCGCACGCAACGATCCATTGCCCTTCACCTGCAACAGCACGCCGTCGCCGTCGGCCTGGGCCGGCACCGCGGAGCGGATCGAGGGGTCCTCGTGCAGGGCGCCCATCAGGGCGGCGAAATCGGTGGCCGACTTCAGCCCCGACACCCAGACACTGGCCGCGTTGCCAATGGAGGAATTGGCCCCCAGCTGCCGGTCGATGCGGTCGCCGGCGCCATTGGCGCCGTTGGCAAGCACGGCATCATCGGCCTCGCCGCTGTCCTGCCAGGCCTGCGCCTTGCCGCCGGTGATCATGGTCCAGTCGGCATTGCCCTGGTCGATCCGGCCCTGCAGGATCAGCCCGGTGTGGTATTTGGCGGTAAGCGCGGCAATCGTGCCGGGATCGGCTGAACTGACCGCCGAAGCCGGCGGCAAGCCGTCGGACGGAAACACCGTCTGATAGCCGCGTGCCTGCGCCGCCTGCGCCAGGGGGGCAAGCGCATCGGGGGTCATCAGCTGGCCCTGCCCGTTGCGCACGATCACCAGCAGCGTGTTCGCCGTGCCGCCGGCCGTGGGGTCGGCCGCGCCCGAGGCACGCCGGATGGCCGCCGGATCGAAGCTCACTTCCAGCATCAGCGGTGCGGCGCCTGGCTGGCCCTTCTTGTACTGGTACTGCTGGACCAGGGCGCCGGGCTGCTTCATGGCATCGGCATAGCCGGGCTTGGCACGGGGATCCTGGCCGCCATTGGCACGGGTGAGCACCTGGGTTAGCGCCGCGGCGATGGCCTCGTCCCGGCTGGCGGCCGCGGTGTCATTCACCGGAACGGTCACCGCATAGGGGGAATTCTGGGCAAACGCCGGGGCCACCAGCAAGGCCAGCAACAGGACGATCCAACGGGTGCGCATGGCGGGGCTCTTTTTGTGATCCTTCAAGGAGGCAAGTGTGCCCAATGGGGCCCCTTTCGTCTAATGAAGGACCTGCTTTGCGGGTACAATTGGCTGTTTCCCAGCCGCCAAGACCCGCCCCATGTCCTCCGAGAACGAATCGCTCACCTATCGTGCCGCCGGCGTGGACATCGACGCGGGCAACGCCGTGGTGGAACGGATCAAGCCGCTGGTGAAGAAAACCTTCCGCCCCGAGGTCATGGGCGGTCTCGGCGGCTTCGGCGGATTGTTCGACCTGTCGGGGAAATATGCCGAACCGGTGCTGGTTTCGGGCACCGATGGCGTGGGCACCAAGCTGAAGCTGGCCCAGGAACTGAACCGTCACGACACCATCGGCATCGACCTGGTGGGCATGTGCGTCAACGACGTACTGGTACAGGGCGCCGAGCCGCTGTTCTTCCTCGACTACTTCGCCACCGGCAAGCTGGACGTCGAGACCACCGTGGCCGTGGTCGGCGGTATCGCCCGGGGCTGCGAGCTGGCCGGATGCGCGCTGATCGGTGGCGAGACCGCCGAGATGCCCGACATGTATCCGCCCGGCGAATACGATCTGGCCGGTTTCACCGTGGGCGCGGTGGAGAAATCGCGCATGGTCGACGGTAGCGCCATCGTTGCCGGCGACGTCGTGCTGGGCGTGGCTTCGTCGGGGCCGCATTCGAACGGCTACTCGCTGATCCGCCGCATCCTGGCCCGCGCCGGCAGCCCGCTGGGCGACAAACTTGGGTCTGCCACGCTGGGCGACGCGCTGATGGCGCCCACCACCATCTACGTCAAGGCCATGCTGCAGCTGCACCGCGAGTCCCCGGTGCACGGTATGGCCCATATCACCGGCGGCGGACTCACCGAGAACATCATCCGTGTCGTCCCCGAGGGCCTTGGCATCGCACTTGAATCCAGTGCCTGGACCTTGCCGCCGGTGTTCGACTGGCTGCAGCGCGAAGGTAACGTGGCACAACCGGAAATGTGGCGCACGTTCAATTGCGGCATCGGCTTCACGGTGCTGTTGCCGCCCCACGCGGTGGCCGAAGCCACACGTATCCTGGCCACCCACGGCCTTGCCAGCTGGCCGATCGGCGAAGTCGTCCGCGCCAGCGGTGACGAACGCGTCCGGATCGCCTGATCCGATGCCCGCGCTGCGCATTGCCGCGCTGGCATCCGGGCGCGGCAGCAACCTTGCGGCACTGCTCGACGCCTGCGCCGACGGACGCATCGACGGCAAGGTTGTTCTGCTAGCCAGCGACAAGCCCAACTGCGCAGCGCTTACCTTGGCGGGCGAGGCCGGCGTGCCCACGGTGGCGCTGCGACCCGGCGACTACCCCGACCGTCGCTCCTTCGACGAAGCGCTATTCGATGCACTCGCTGCCAGCGGTGCGGACCTGCTGGTCCTGGCCGGATACATGCGCATCATCGATCCGTCGGTACTGGCGCCCTGGGCAGGCCGTGCGGTGAACGTGCACCCCTCCCTGCTGCCGCTCTACCGCGGACTTCACACCCATGCCCAGGCGCTGGCCGCGGGCGACGCCGAGCATGGAGCGAGCGTGCACTTCGTCACCGCCGAACTCGATGGCGGCCCGGTGCTGGCGCAGGCACGCATCAGCATCGGTCCGGCCGATACCGAAGCGACTCTGGCCGCACGCCTGCTTGTGCACGAACACCGCCTGCTGCCGGCCGTGGTCGGCGCCATCGCCGCCGGCCGGATTGCCTGGAACGAAGGGCACCCAACGTTCGATGGACGGGTCATCGACACGCCCTTAACGCTGCGCGGCGAAGGAAGCCTGGGCGCTGCCACCTGAGGTTCAGGCACCTGCCGTAGACTTTCGCCCCATGACCAAAACGACCTTGCTCGCCACCGCCCTCGTTGCCGGATTTGCCGCCCATGCGCCGGCGGCCCTCGCCGCCACGCCGCACGCCTTCACCGCGCAGTACCAGGTGCTACAGGGCGGCTCGCCGCTGGGTGAAGCCACCGTCACGCTCAAGCCTGCCGGCAACGGCCAGTTCGCCTTCAGCACGGCATCGAAGGGCACGGCGGGTTTGGCCGCCATGGTCGCAGCCAATACCAATGAAGTATCCACGTTCCGCTGGACCGGCACCGGCCCGGAATCGGTGAGCTACGACTACCGCCTGGACGCTTCGATCAAAACCAAGGAACGCCACCTGAAAGTGGACTGGGCCAGCAAGCAGGCCACGGTCGATGACGGCAAGAAGAACTACTCCTTCGCCGCCGTCCCCGGCATGGTGGAGCGGAACCTGGCAAGCCTTGCCCTGGGGCTGGCGCTGCAATCGGGAAAGCAGGAAATCACCCTGCCCGTGGCGGTGAAGTCGAACGTCGAGAACCAGCAGTACAAGGTGACGGGCAAGGAAAAGGTGCAGGTGCCCGCGGGCAGTTTCGACACGGTGAAGATGGCGCGTACCGACGCCGACCGCGGCCTGACCGCCTGGTATGCGCCGTCGAAGTATGCAGTGCCGGTGAAGATGACCCAGGGCGACCAGGATCTCACGCTGTTGCTGGTGTCCTACCGCGCGCAGTAAACCTGCGCGCGGTAGATAACTTAAGTCAGTTCGGCAGGCGGCGGATCTTCGCGCCGAGCACGCCGAGCTTTTCCTCGATGTTCTCGTAGCCGCGATCGATGTGGTACACGCGGTCGACCGTGGTATCGCCCTCGGCCACGAGACCTGCCAGCACCAGGCAGGCGCTGGCGCGAAGGTCGGTTGCCATGATCGGCGCGCCGCTCATCTTGCCCACGCCCTTGATGATGGCCGTGTTGCCTTCCAGACGGATATCGGCGCCCAGGCGCTGCAGCTCGTGCGCATGCATGAAGCGGTTTTCGAACACCGTTTCGGTGATGACGCCCACGCCCTCGGCCACGCAGTTGAGCGCGGTGAACTGCGCCTGCATGTCGGTGGGAAACGCCGGGTACGGCGCGGTGGTGATGTTCACTGCCTTGGGCTTGCGCCCGCGCATGTCCAGTTCGATCCAGTCGTCGCCGGTGCTGACGTGGGCGCCGGCATCCTCAAGCTTGGCCAGGACGAAATCCAGGGTATCGGCGCGGGCATTGCGGCAACGTACCTTGCCGCCGGTGATCGCGGCGCCGACCAGGAACGTGCCGGTTTCGATGCGGTCGGGCAGCACTTCGTAATGGCAGCCGTGCAAGCGCTCGACGCCGTGGATGGTCACGCTGGGCGTGCCTGCGCCTTCGATGTCGGCGCCCATGGCGATCAGGCAGTTGGCAAGGTCCACGACCTCCGGCTCCATCGCCGCGTTCTCGATGATGGTGGTGCCATCGGCAAGCGCCGCGGCCATCATGATGTTCTCGGTGCCGGTGACGGTAACCATGTCCATCACCACCCGGGCGCCCTTCAGGCGTTTGGCGGTGGCGCGGATGAAGCCGGCTTCCACGGTGACCTCGGCGCCCAGCGCCTGCAGGCCACGGATGTGCTGGTCCACCGGGCGCGAACCGATCGCGCAACCGCCGGGCAACGACACTTCGGCGTGGCCGAAACGGGCCACCAGGGGGCCGAGCACCAGGATCGATGCGCGCATCGTCTTGACCAGCTCATAGGGCGCGCACGTGCTGCTGGTGGACCGCGGATCCACGTGCATCTTCATGCGGTCATCCAGCACCAGCCGGGTGCCCATCTGTCCGAGGAGCTCGATGAAGGTGGTGACGTCGTGCAGGTGCGGCACGTTGCCGATGCTTACCGGCTCGTCGGCCAGCAGGCAGGAAGCGAGGATCGGAAGGACGGCGTTCTTGGCGCCGGAAATGCCGACTTCGCCGTTGAGCGGCTCGCCGCCGGTGATAAGGATCTTGGCCATGGGGAACTCGAAAGGGGAAAACGTAAAGGAGGTGGGCGCTGCGACCTCAAGGGCCGCGCGCGGACCGCTCTTCGGGGGTAAGCGTCTTGAGCGCCAGCGCATGGATGGCACCGCCCATGAGATCGCCCAGGGTGGCGTAGACCATGCGGTGACGGGCCAGGGGCAATTTGCCGGAGAACTGGCTGGCCACGACATCGGCCTCGAAATGCACGCCGTCGTCGCCCCGCACGCTCACGCTGGCGCCGGGCAGCCCTTGTTCGATCAGAGCCTGGATGGAGGCCGCGTCCATAAATTCCTTGAGAAATGGGGTGGTCTATCGCGGTTCCGGGCCCCGGTGGGACCTGGATGCGGGGCGTACCAAGGGGTCCGCAACCCGGCGATGACAAAGAGGATAGAATGACAAGCGGCCATGGTAATGGAAAACCTGTGGCGCAGAAACGACAGCACCCCAAGCATAGGCCCGCATGAACGCTCGCATCGCCCCGCCCGCCCCCGCTGCCGTGGATCCCGCCGCCCTGGTCACCAGTGCCCGGCGCGTGATCGGCATCGAGGCAGAGGCCATCCGGTTGCTCGAGCCGCGGATCGGCGCCGACTTCGTCGCTGCCTGCCAGTTGATCCTGAAATGCGAAGGCCGCGTGGTGTGCTCAGGAATGGGCAAATCCGGTCATATCGCCCGGAAGATCGCCGCCACCCTGGCATCCACGGGCACGCCTGCGTTCTTCGTGCACCCGGGCGAAGCCAGCCACGGCGACCTGGGCATGATCCAGCCGCAGGACATCGTCATCGCCATCTCGTACTCCGGCGAGACGGACGAACTGCTCTTCATTCTGCCCGTGCTCAAGCGCCAGGGCATTCCGCTGATCGCCATGACCGGTAATGTGCGCTCGTCGCTCGGCCGGGAAGCGGACCTCAACCTGGACGTAAGCATTCCCGTGGAAGCCTGCCCGCTGGGCCTGGCGCCCACCGCCAGCACCACGGCGGCCCTGGTGGTAGGCGATGCGCTGGCCGTGGCCCTGCTCGAGGCTCGCGGCTTCACCTCCGACGACTTCGCCCGCTCGCACCCGGCCGGGAGCCTTGGCCGCCGGCTGCTGCTGCATATCGCCGACATCATGCACAAGGACGATGCCGTTCCCCGCGTGCCGCCGGGTGCCTCGGTCACCCAGGCGCTGATGGAAATGACCCACAAGCACCTTGGCATGACAGCCGTGGTCGACGATGCCGGCCATCTGCTGGGCGTGTTCACCGACGGCGACCTGCGCCGCGCCCTGGACGACCACGCCGTGGACCTGCGCAATGCCACGGTGGCCGAACTCATGACCCGCGGTCCCAAGACCATCGGCGCGGACCGGCTCGCCATCGAGGCGGCCCAGCTGATGGAAAAGCACCAGATCCACGCCTTGCTGGTGATCGACGAATCCCACAAGGTGGTCGGTGCGCTGAACATTCATGATCTGCTCCGGGCCCGCGTGGTCTGATTCGCCTCCCGCTCCCGCCCGGCCCCGCCATGCCCTACCGCCACTTCAGTGACCTGGACGCCGACATCCGCGCCCGCGCCGCCCGTATCCGGCTGGCCGTCTTCGACGTGGACGGCACCCTCACCGACGGCGGTCTGTTCGTGGGCGAGGACGGCCATGAAACCAAGGTTTTCCACGTGCACGACGGCCTGGGCCTGAAGCGCCTGCACGAAAACGGAGTGCAGGTGGCCATCGTTACCGCGCGGATCAGCCACCCGGTCACCCTGCGCGCCGAGGAACTGGGCATCGAACACCTCTACCAGGGCCAGCACGACAAACGGGCCTGCGTACTGGAAATCATCGACGCGCTGGGGCTCACGGCCGAACAGGCCGCCTTCGTCGGCGACGACCTGCCCGACCTCGCCCCGATGCGCATGGTAGGCCTGGCCGTGGCGGTAGCCGATGCACACCCGACGGTGGCCGAGCACGCGCACTACGTAACCCACCGCGCCGGCGGCCATGGCGCCGCCCGCGAAGCCTGCGACCTGATCCTGGCCGCCCAGGGCAAGGCCGACGCCGAACTGGAACGCTGGCTTTGAACCTGCGCCTGTACCTGCGCGACCGGAAAGTCCCGGTTGCCATCGTTGCGCTCACCGTGGCGACGCTTACGGCGACCCTGGTGTGGTGGTACACGCAGCCCCAGGCCAAGGTGTCCGACTTCGTCGGCCCGCCCCGCTCGGGCTACGTGCTGCACAACTTCATCCTCGATTCCTGGAACGAGCAAGGCGCCTTCAGCTTCCGCCTGCATGCGCCCCGGCTCGATCGCCGCGAGGGCGACGACGCCCTGTACCTGATCTCCCCCGACTTCCGCATGCCGCCGAAGGAAGCGGGCACCCCCGACTGGACAGGCCACTCCCAGTACGGATGGGTGGACTCCGGTGGCGACATCCTGAAGCTCCAGGGCGAGGTGCATATGCACCGGAATGCCTTCGGCACCACGGCCGCCACCCAGATGGATACCTCCGAGGTCACTTCCTGGCCCAAGGAGAACCGCCTGGCCACCGACGCCCCCGCCACGATCGTGCAGGGAACCTCTACAATGAAGGGCGTTGGCATGCGGGCCAACCTCGATTCCAAGCACCTGGAGCTCCTCGATGACGTCCACAGCTCGTTCATGCCAAAAAAGCGCACGCCGTAGGCTGCTTCTGGCGCTCGGACTGTCATGCATGCTCACGGCCTTGGGCGCCAGCGCAAGGCAGAGCGACCGCAATGAGCCGATCAACGCCCAAGGCCTCACCTTCGATGGCACCCAGGGTCCCAACGGCGTGATGATCTACACGGGCAAGGTGGTGATGACCCAGGGCACCCTGAAGGTCACCGGCGATGTCGCGCACATCTACCTGGACTCCGACAACCAGATCGTGCGTGCCGTGATCGACGGCAAGCCGGCAACCTTCCACGAGATCGACGACAACTGCAACAACGTCGACGGCCATGCGTTGAACATCGATTACGCGGTGGAACAGAACGTGGTCACCCTCACCACCAACGCGTGGGTGAAGCAGCAGGGCCGCGGCGAATCCAACGGCGACAAGCTCGTCTACCACACCGACACCAGCAACATGACGGGCCAGAGCGGCGACACCAACCTGGTGACCATGCAGTTCCTGCCCAAGCCCAAGGGGGCGGACGGCAAGCCGGCGCCGGTACGTCCGCAGTCGGTACCCAACTGCACGCCCACGCCGAAGGCCGCCCCCAAGGCGCCTGCCGCGGGCAAGCCCGCCACCCCACCGGCGGCCGCTTCCACCGCCGCCAAGTCCTGACCGATGCTTTCAGCCCAGGGCCTGCAAAAGAGTTTCCGCGCGCGCCAGGTGGTGCGGGATTTCGCATTTTCCATCCGTGAGGGCGAGGTCGTGGGCCTGCTTGGCCCCAACGGCGCCGGCAAGACCACCTGCTTCTACATGGTGGTCGGACTGATCGAAGCCGACGCCGGCTCCATCAAGCTCGACAAACAGGACATCACCGCGCTGCCCATGCATTCGCGGGCGAAGCTGGGCATCGGCTACCTCCCCCAGGAAGCCTCGGTATTCCGCCGCCTTTCGGTCACCGACAACATCCTGGCCGTGCTGGAGCTGCGTGAGAACCTCAGCCAGAAACAGCAGATGCAGGAGCTCGAAGGCCTGCTCGATGAACTGAAGATCGGCCACATTGCCGACCAAAAAGGCATCAGCCTGTCCGGTGGCGAGCGCCGCCGCGTGGAGATCGCCCGTGCGCTGGCCGCCAAACCGCGCTACATGCTGCTGGACGAACCCTTCGCCGGCGTCGACCCGATTTCCGTCGGCGAGATCCAGCGCATCGTCAGGCACCTGAAGGACCGCGGCATTGGCGTGCTGATCACCGATCACAATGTGCGCGAGACCCTTGGCATATGTGACCGCGCCTACATCATGAACGACGGCGAGGTGCTTTCCCGCGGCACCCCGGCCCACATCCTGGCCGACGAGAAGGTCCGCGAGGTGTACCTGGGCCGTGAATTCCGCCTCTAGCGTCCGTGCAGGACCGGGCCATCTGGCCAAAGGGCCTGCTGGCCGGCCTTTTGCCGACGCGCTAGGATGGGAGCGACCAAGGCGACCATGGCAGGCATGAAACCCGGACTCCAGTTTCGCCTCAACCAACAGCTCACGCTGACGCCGCAGTTGCAGCAGGCCATCCGCCTGCTCCAGCTGTCGCAGCTGGAGCTGGAGGCCGAACTTCGGCAGATCGCCGAGGGAAATCCGCTGCTTGAATTCGAGGAAGACGCCGAACCTGCCGAAACGGGCGAAGCGGATGAAGAGTTCGAGTCCGACCGCTTCATCGATGCCGCGCCCAAGGCCGCCGCCGAGAAAGAAACGGTGGAGTCGCCGCCCGACGTGGACGACACCCATGGCGATTGGGAATCGGAGCCTCGCCACGGTGAGGCTGGGGATTACTCCTCCGCCGGCAGCCGCAACAGCCAGGGCGACGAAGACGACGGTTTCGAACCGCAGAACGCCTCGGCGCCGAGCCTTACCGAACACCTGTCCTGGCAGTTGAATCTCTCGCAATTCACGCCGCGCGACCATGCCATCGCCACGGCGATCATCCACGCGCTGGACGAGGACGGCTACCTGCACGAGGGCATCGACGCGGTCGCCGCTGCCCTGCCCGCCGACTTCCATGCCGATGCGGCCGAAATCGAAGCCGTTCGCAAGCGCCTGCAGCATTTCGACCCCACGGGCGTTGCCAGCCTGGACCTGCGCGACTGCCTGTCGATGCAACTGCGCCAGTTCGCCCCGGATACCGCCTTCCGCGACGTCGCCCTGCGCATCGTGGAGTTCGAGCTGGAATTGGTGGCCCGCAACGACTCGGGCAAACTGGCGCGCAAGCTGCGTTGCGACGAAGCGGACGTTGCCGGGGCCCTGGGCCTGATCCGCTCGCTTGATCCACGGCCCGGCGCGGCGCTGGACGCCACACCCGTCGAATATGTCGCTCCCGACGCCTACGCACGGCGCGAAAACGGCCGTTGGCTGGTGTCGCTCAATCCCGATTGCCAGCCGCGCCTGGGGCTCAACCAGCACTACTGCAACCTGATCGCCCGCGCCCGTGGCGAAGACGCCACCTGGATGAAGGGCCAGCTGCAGGAAGCGCGCTGGCTGCTCAAGAGCCTGCAGTCGCGCGCGGAAACCTTGCAGAAGGTTGCAGAGGTGATCGTCCGCAGGCAAAGCGCCTTCCTCGACTATGGCCCCGAAGCCATGCATCCGCTGGTCCTGCGCGAAGTGGCCGAGGAAGTAGGCATGCACGAGTCCACCATCTCGCGCGTGACCACCCGCAAGTACCTGCATACGCCGCGGGGCACGTTCGAGCTGAAACATTTCTTTTCGTCGGGTGTTGCCACCGAGGATGGCGGCAGCGCCTCGGCCACCGCGATCCAGGCCATGTTGCGCAAGCTCATCGCCGGCGAAGACCCGCGCAAGCCGCTTTCCGACCAGGCCCTGGCCGAAGACCTGCATCGCCGGGGTATTCAGGTAGCACGCCGTACGGTGGCCAAATACCGCGAAGGCATGCGAATCCCCAGTTCGTCCGACCGCGTCCGCGCCGGTTGATCATTCAGGGGAACTTGAGCCCGTCCAATCCGTCCCAATCCTTAGTAGTGAAGTTTGAAGATAGCGGCACCGCCGTTCACCGGCCGCCAGAATCCGGCCGGATCCGCAGCAACAGGAGGCGAGAAACCATGCAACTTCAGCTTAGCGGCCACCATATCGACATCACCGATGCCCTGCGTACCCATGTCGAATCCAAGCTCGACCGCCTGGAACGCCTTTACGAAAACATCACGGGCTTGAATGTCGTCCTCTGCGTCGACGACGCGGAAAAGAAGGCCGAAGGTACCCTGCTGGTGTCCGGCAACCGCCTGCACGCCCAGGCCGTGGAACAGGACATGTACGCCTCGATCGACACCATGGTCGAAAAGCTGGTCGCGCAGTTGCGCAAGCACAAGGAAAAGCAAAGCGACCACCACCAGGCTGAAGCGCGGGCCATAAACCAGGCCTGACCCCGGGCACCCCGGGCGCATGGCACAATGAGGCCTGCTTACCCGGGGACACCCCACGCTTGGACCGGCTGACCGCCCGACAACTCTTCGATAGCACCCACGAGCGCATGGGCATGCGCTGGATCGCCGGCCTGCGTGGCGAAGGGCGCGTGCTCGAACACGGTCAATCGGTCAGCCGTCGCCCGTCGCTGGTGGGCTATCTCAACGTGATCTACCCCAACAAGGTGCAGATCATCGGCACCGAGGAACTCAATTACCTCGACGGGCGCGATTCGCGCCAGCGCTGGGAAGCCATCCAGAAGATCGCCGCCTACCGCCCCGCCGCGCTCATCGTCACCAAGGAGCAACCCGTCCCGGCGGACCTTCGCGAGATGGCCGAGGAAACCGATACCCCGCTCTGGCTCAGCTCGAAGCGTGGACACGAACTCCTCACCTACCTGCAATACCACCTGGCCCGCACGCTGGCACCGCGCGTCACGCTGCACGGGGTATTCCTTGAAGTGTTTTCCATCGGCGTGCTGATCACCGGCGAGTCGGGCTCCGGCAAGAGCGAACTCGCGCTCGAACTGATCAGCCGCGGCCATCGCCTGGTGGCCGACGACGCCACCGAGTTCACCCTGATCGCCCCCGACGTCATCGACGGCGCCTGCCCTGAACTACTTCAGGATTTGCTGGAAGTACGCGGCCTGGGCGTGCTGAACGTGCGCGAGATGTTCGGGCACACCGCGGTGAAGCCGTCGAAGTACCTTCGCCTGGTGATCCACCTGAAGCCGCTGCGCGAAGGCGAGGACACCGACGCCATGACGCGCATCACCGGCGATGTCGGCCGCCGCAACATCCTGGATGTCGACGTACCGATGATCACCATTCCCGTGGCGCCGGGCCGCAACCTTTCCGTGCTGGTCGAGGCCGCCGTACGCAGCCAGGCACTCAAGAGCAAGGGTATCGACCCGGCACAAACCTTCATGGACCGGCAGGCGCATCAGATGCGCCGCCTGCCGCCGTGGTGAACGCATGACGCCGCCCAACATCATCGATCCCAAATCCATCCGCCTTGTCGTGCTCACCGGCATGTCCGGCGGTGGCAAGACGGTCGCCCTGCGTGCCCTGGAAGACCTCGAGTTCTACTGCGTGGACAACCTCCCGGCCGCGCTGATCCCGCAGCTGGTGGCCGCGGTGAGCCAGGGCGAACACGGGCCGCAAACCCACATCGCGGTGGGCGTGGACGTGCGCAACCGCGAGGCCGATCTTTCGCGCATGCCCAGCGTGCTGTCCGACATCGCAGCGACGGGTGTGGAAGTCCACCTGATCTTCCTGGACAGCCGCGACGATGTACTTATCAAGCGCTACTCCGAAACACGCCGCCGGCATCCGCTGTCGTCCGAAGGCCTGTCACTGGCCGACGCCATTGCGCGCGAACGCAAGCTGCTGCGTCCGTTGTCCGCGATCGCCGAACGCGTGCTCGACTCGAGCGACCTGAACGTTCACCAGCTACGCCGCCTGATCGCCACCGGCTACGCGGCGGCCAGCGACGGCATGACCTTGATGTTCGAATCCTTCGCCTTCCGCCGCGGCCTGCCGCTGGATGCCGATTTCGTCTTCGACGCGCGCTGCCTGCCCAACCCGCACTGGGAAGCCCGCCTGCGGCCCCTGTCGGGCAAGGATGCACCCGTCCGCGAATACCTGGAGCAACAGCCGCTGGTGGCCCAATACTTCAACGACACCGTGCACTGGCTGGAAAACTGGCTGCCGCAGTTCGAGAAGGACGACCGCAGCTACGTCACCATCTGCATCGGCTGCACCGGTGGCCGCCACCGCTCGGTGTACCTGGTGGAGAAACTCGCCGAACACTTCCGCAGCCGCCGCGGCAGCGCGCTCACCTTCCACCGGGAACTCGAATGAGCGACACCGGCGTCGGCGTGCTGTTGATGACCCACGAGGCCGTGGGCCAGGCATTGATTTCGGCCGCACGCCACGTCATGCCGCGGCTGCCGCTGCACGTGGCGGCGGTCGAGGTCCCCGCGCATGCCGATCCCGACATTATGCGTTCGCTCACCGCCCAGCATGCGCGCGAGCTGGACAGCGGCCACGGCGTGCTGGTGCTGGCCGATCTCTACGGCGCCACCCCGTGCAACATCGGCCTGTCGCTGGCCGACCTTGGCGTACGCATCCGCTGCGTCTCGGGCCTGAACCTGCCGATGTTGCTGCGGGTGCTCAACTACCCTGAAAAAACCTTGTCCGAACTCGTCGAAGTGGCCGCTGCCGGCGGCCGCGGGGGAATCTTCATCGACCATGCTTGAGCGCGAAATCGTGGTATCCAACCGCCTGGGCCTGCATGCACGCGCTTCGGCCAAACTGGTCCAGCTGGTCCAGGGTTTCAATTCCACCGTCTGGCTGGTGCACCGTGGGCGCGAGGTCAACGCGCAAAGCATCATGGGCGTGATGATGCTGGCCGCCGGGCTCGGCAGCCCGCTGCTCGTCCGTGCCGAGGGCGCCGACGAAGAAACCGCGCTCAACGCCGTGGTCGAACTTTTCGACCGCAAGTTCGACGAGGGCGGCTGAGCGTGCGCCGGCAGTTGACCGGTGCCATCGCAGCGCCCGGCATGGCGCTCGGGCGCGCGCGCCTGGTCCAGCCGAACATCTTCCACGTCGATACCACGCCGCTGCGCAGCGACGAGGTGGAAGCGGAGATCGTGCACCTGCACATGGCGCTGGATACCGCGCGCCAGGAATTGCACGAGTTGCGCAGCAAGCTGCACGGCGCGCTGGCCCGCGAAGTGGGCGATTTCATCGACGCGCACAGTCTGTTGCTGGACGACCAGGAACTGCTTCGCGGCCTGGACGAACTGGTCCGGGTGGGTCATTACCGTGCCGGTGCCGCGCTGAAACTGCAGCGCGATCGCCTGGCCGCGGTGTTCGACGCCATGAACGATCCCTACCTCAAAAGCCGGGGCGAGGACATCGACCAGGTGATCGGCCGCGTCATGGCGGCGCTGCAGCAGCAAGCCAGTGCCGAGGAGCGCAAGCTCGCCTCGCGCGTGGGTGAAATCCTGGTCTCCGATACCGTGGCACCGGCGGACATGGCCAACTACACCGGCCATGGTCTGCTGGGCGTGGTGGGGTCGGCCGGCAGCGTGTATTCGCACAGCGCGATCCTGGCGCGAAGCTTCAACCTGCCGATGCTGGTGGGCGTACGCGATGCGCTCTCGGCCATCAACGACGATGACCTGGTGCTGGTGGACGGCGAGAAGGGCGAGGTGATCGTCCATCCCACCGCACAGGATCTCCAGCGCTACCGAACCTGGCAGCGCGAGGCCGCCAACGAAGGCCGGCGCCTGGCGCGGCTGGCGCACGCACCGACGAAAACCCGCGACGGCGTGCACCTGCGCCTGTTCGCCAACGCCGAGCAATCGTCCGATATCGCCCAGGCACGTAACCGCGGTGCCGATGGCATCGGCCTGTACCGCTCCGAATTCCTCTTCCTGCGCCAGCGCGGACTGCCCGGCGAAGAAGAACAATTCATCGCCTACCGCGATGTCCTGCTCGGCATGGGCGGCCTGCCGGTCACCATCCGCACGCTCGACCTCGGCGCCGACAAGGCCGATGCGGCAGGCCTGGTGATCCGTGGCGAGGACAACCCAGCCCTGGGCGTGCGCGGGGTTCGGCTCTCCCTGCGCTACCCCGACGTCTTCAGTGCGCAGTTGCGCGCCATCCTGCGTGCGGGCGTGTACGGCACGGTGCGCATCCTGGTGCCGATGGTGACCCATGCTGGCGAGATGGCCGCCGTGCGCAGCCTGGTCAAGCAGGCACGCGAAGACCTCCGCCGGCAAGGGCACGAATTGCCCGAGCGCATCGACATCGGTGCGATGATCGAAGTCCCGGCCGCTGCCATCGGCGTACGCAGCATCCTTGAGAAATCCGATTTCCTGGCCATCGGTACCAACGACCTGGCGCAATACGTGCTGGCCGCCGATCGCAACAACGATGCCCTGGGCGATCTCTACGACCCGCTTCACCCTGCCCTGCTGCGCGTGCTCGGCCACGTGATCTCGGCGGCACGGCGCGCCGGCAAGCCAGTGAGCCTGTGCGGCGAGATCGCCGGCGATCCGATCTATGCGCCGATGCTGGTGGCATTGGGCCTGTGCGAATTCAGCATGCACCCGGGGCAGTTGCTGCGTGTGCGCGACAAGCTGTCCAACCTCGACCATGGCATGCTGCGCGCGCTGGCGCCCAGCCTGGTACGTTGCTACACGCGCGACGCAGTGGAAGAACAACTGCGCGACGCGCTGGAGCGGCACTAGCCGCACGCTGCGCCTGCAGGTGCCGCGGCTTGCGTTTAGCCGCCCACACCCAGCCCGGCGAGGAATGCCGCCAGCGCCGCGCCGCGATAGCGGCCCTGCAGCACTACGATGCCCAGTTGACGCTCCAGGTCCAGGAAAGGTGTATGCAGTGCCACCAGGCGCCCGGCCGCCACGGCATCGCCAATGGCCACCCGCGGCAGGCAGGCAATGCCCAGGCCCGCAATCACTACCTGTTTGATCGCTTCGGTCTGGTCCAGCTCCAGCACGCCACCTGCCGGCGGCAACGACGAAAGCACGCGCTCGGCCTGGGCACGCGTGGCGGAGCCGCGTTCGCGAAGCACCCATCGCTCACCGGCGAAGTGCGCAGGTAGCAGGCGTCGCCGGGCCGCCAGCGGATGACCCGGGCGCACGCATACGGCCAACGCATCACGGCGCCAGGGATGTACCTGCAGGGCGGGGTCGGCGATCGGGCCCTCGATGAAACCGGCATCGAACCGATGCTCCAGTACCCCGCGCGCGATGTCCGCCGTGTTGCCGACGGCGATGCGGATCGCCACCCGCGGATGGGCCGCGACGAAGCCGCCCAAGAGTTCCCCGGCGAGGTAATTGCCCACCGTATTGCTGGTACCCAGGGTGAGCGTGCCGGCCAGGGCCTCGCCGGTGGCGGCCGAACCTGCGAAGGCCGCGAAACGCTCGGCGATTTCGCGCGCGCGCGGCAGCAATTCATGGCCGCGTTCGTTCAGGTGCAAGCGGCCGGCAACGCGATCGAACAACGCCTCGCCCAGCAAGCGCTCCAGTTCCGCCAGCGCCATGCTCACCGCCGGTTGCGAAAGATGCAGGCGGCCGGCAGCAGCGGATACGGTGCCCTCGCCGGCGACGGCGATCAGTACCTGCATGTGGCGAAGGGACATCCCGCTCATAAATTGAATTTATATCATGGATAAGAAACATATATTTTTCTTATCTAAGCGCAGGCATGATCATGGCGTCCATGAAAACCCTGCTTCCCGGCTTGTTACTGGTAGTCGCCCTCGCGGCGATCGCGTTGCTGCTCGGCCATGCCATGCCGCTGGTCGGCGGTGCGGTCTGCGGCATCGTGCTCGGCATCGTGGTGCGCAACACAAGGCCACCGTCCACCGCCTTCGCACCGGGCATCCGGTTTGCCTCAAGGCAGGTACTGCAGGCATCGATCATTGCGCTGGGCTTTGGCCTTAGCCTTGGCCAGGTCGCCCATACCGGGCTCTCCTCGTTGGCGGTAACGCTATGCACCATGGCCGCGGCAGGCCTCGCCGCGTGGCTTGTCGGCCGCGCCCTGCGCGTTCACGACGACCTGAAGATCCTCATCGGCGTGGGCACCGCTATCTGCGGCGGCTCGGCGATTGCCGCCGTGGTGCCCATCATCAAGGCCAACGAGCACGATACGGCCTTCGCGATCTCCACCATCTTCCTGTTCAACCTGGTCGCCGTGTTGTTGTTCCCCTGGCTGGGCCACCTGATGGACCTCTCCGACCTCGGCTTCGGCCTGTGGGCGGGTACGGCGATCAACGACACCTCATCGGTGGTCGCCGCCGGTTACACCTACAGCCACGCCGCGGGCGATTTCGCCACCATCGTGAAGCTCACGCGTGCCACGCTGATCATCCCGATCTGCCTGGTGCTGTCGGTCGTGGTGGGCCTGCGCGAAAAACGCAGCGGTGGCGCCGACTTCAGCCTGGCGCGGATATTCCCCTGGTTCATCCTCTGGTTCCTGGTGGCATCGGCGGTCCGCAGCATGGGCCTGGTGCCCGCGGTGGCATTGCCCTGGATCCACCAGCTGGCCGAGGTATTGATCGTGATGGCGCTGACCGCGATCGGGCTATCGGCAGACCTTCGCCGCATGGCCGCCAGCGGCGTACGCCCGATCATGCTGGGCCTGGCCACCTGGGCCGCCGTGGCGGTCACCAGCCTTGGCGTGCAGTGGGGCCTTCACCAGCTCTAGGCCGCCACCGCTAGGCCGGGACCAGCGTGTCCATGTAACGGCGCAGGTCGTGCAGCTTGGAGTAAGCCGCCACCGCCGCCACCTCGCGCACGGGTCGCCCGGCATGCAACAAGCGGGCGATAGCCAGGCGCCGCAGGTCGCGGAACTGCAGGTCGTCGATGCCGGCCTGCAGGCAGGCCCGGCGGAAGGCCGCCGTCATGGCGGCGGCAGTGAAGGGGAATATCCGGGCGTCGGGTTCGCCACGGGGTTGCTGGCCCAGCAGTTCCTGCGCTTCCAGCGTGAGCCGCGCCCGGCGGGCCCAGGTGCCCATCACGTGGTCGCTGGTGCGCAGGTACACCACGCCGCGTCCCAGGTCGATATCCGCCCAGCGCAGGCGCAAGGTTTCGCCGAGAGTGCGCGCCGAGCACAGGATGAACTCCACCACATCCTCCAACGGCAGCAGCAGGTGGGCTTCGCGGGCCATGGCCCGGCGCAGCTGGGCCAGTTCGACATCGGTGGGCATGCGCTCGCGCCGGGTGGCGCGGGCAATCGTGGCATCGTCGCGCAGGCGCGCGCGGGTGGTCTCGATGCACTCCGCATCCGGTGCCGGCCAGCCGTGCCGGCGGGCGAAGGCGAACATCCGGCTGAAGAATGAGATCTCGATATTGAGCGTGGATGGCGCGCAAGGTCCACGAAACTGCCCGGCGTCGTCCGTGTGATGGCCACGTCGCCGCGCACGCGCATAAGCGACGAAATCGTCATCGGTTAGCGATGATAGCCGTCGCCTGCCCAATGCCTCGCGCAAGCGGCGCAGCGTGCAACGTTCAGTAGGCCGGATGCGCAGGCTACGTTCCGGATGCGTGACATACCAGTCAAGAAATTCGAATAGCGATGCCGCGTGCAAATCGATGTCCACGATAGTGCCCTCCCAGGTGACCCGCCTACTCGCTGACGGCGACCGACTAGCGTAGGGAAGGAAAGGGCTTACGTCTTACACGTTTCGCTCTAACGCTTGCCTTGTTCGGCAAGCGTGAGCGCCACCTTGTCACGCAGGTACACCGGTAATGCCTGCTCGGCACTCACTCCCTTGCCGGCGCGAAACGCCGGCAAGGCCAGCAGGGCCACGTTACGTGCCTGCGGGTAGCGCGCGCCGTCGTGTGCCGCCACGCTGCCGATACGTTCACGAAGCTGTGCCGCGTAGGTGGCCCAACCCGTGCCGACGACGCTCCAGGGGCCGCCCGGCGGCACGGAGAGCGACGTCGGCGGCCCCACCCATTCGTCCGACAGGGACTGGAGCAGGCCGTCGGCGCCTCGCCGATAAGCCGCCGCATAGACCTCGCCCATGCGCGCATCGATCACCGCGAGGATTTCGTCGGACCCGGCATCTTCTTCCATGGCCAGCGCCTGCAGCGACGACACGGTTACCACCGGCAGGTCCAGCGCCATCGCCATGCCCTGCGCCAACGAAATGGCAAGGCGCACACCGGTGAAGGCGCCCGGCCCCCGGCCGACGGCGATACCTTCAAGCGCTTGCCGCGACATGCCGGCTTCCGCCAGCAGGCTATCGGCCATCGGCAACACCAGTTCGCCGTGCCGGCGCGGTGCCAATTCGCTGCGCGCGAGGATTTCCTCGCCATGGACCAGGGCGACCGAACAGGCTTCCGTGGAGGTTTCGATGGCGAGGATCTTCAAGGTGTTTCCCGGTTTGTTCGCGTGCTGCCCTGGGTATACCAGTCGATGTGGCGAGTGAGGTACATCAGCAGCGCCACCACCGCCAGCAGGACGATGGCGCCGATCAGCAGCGCGTATTGCTCTGCCCCGATCAGGCCGTAGAGTACCGCGTAAAGCAGGGCCAGGACGACGCCCAGTATCCAGCCGGCGCGACGCGCGCGCAGTACCGCCGAAGCATAACCGGCGATGATACCCACGACCGCGAGCGCAGCCATCAGGTACGCAAGCGCGAAACCGAGCTGCTCGGACAACGCCAGCAGCAGCACGTAGAACACCACCATCGCCGCGCCCACCAGCAGGTATTGCACCGGATGCACGCGAAGGCGCTGCAGCACCTCGTACAGGAAAAACACCACGAAGGTCATGGCGATGAACAGCAGGGCATATTTACCGGCGCGGTCGTTCTGCTGGTACACGCTACCTGGTTGGAACAGCTCCACACCGAATGCCGACGCTGCCATCCGGGAATCGACATTGGTATCGCCATCATTCCAGTGCTGGCCATAGTCCCGATTCAGGTCCAGCACCCGCCACTGCGCCTGGAAGCCTCGGTCGTCCACGCGGCGGCTGACCGGCAAGGACGCGCCGACGAAACTCGGGTCGGGCCACGGAGCCTGCACGTCGACGGTACCCGAGCGCGCCATGGGCAGGAACTGCAGGGAACCGGTGCCTGCAAGCTTGATCCGCACCGTGAAGTCGATCGATTGCCCCGCCAGAGCATCCAGGTCGATCGGCACGGACACCACAGGAAGCCCGCCGGCCCGGGCGGTGGAGGAAACCAGGCGGTACGGCTTGCCGTTCACGCGAACGTCGCCGACATCCCGCAGCCCCTGCAGGTCGGCCACCGGGAGGCGCAACTCGGCTTTGCTGCCGAGCCAGGAACGGCCGCTCGCCTGGCGAAAGGTTGCTATGTCAGCTGCATCCACATGTCCGACGAAGCTGACATCGGCAACGTACACCGGCACTTCGTACATGCCGTAGCGCCGACGCTCGATGGACATCGTCGCCGACGTTGCCATGCGATCGGCCAGCACGAACTCGGTACTACGCGTGGTCACCTGTCGCTGGTTGGCGTCCAGTACGGTTTGATCGGCGGGCACTGCGAGCATCAACCCACCGACCACCTGTCTGCCGCCCCAGCCCTTCGCGACATTGCTGGCCGCCTGCCCATTCAGATTCTGCCGCTCGCCCACCATCGACTGGATCGAGGCCAGCGGAATCAACATCAGCAGCGCAAGCGCGCCCACGCCAAGCACCTTGGCGGTTATCGAATGCATCCAGCCTGGCATGTAAGTACTCCTTCCATCTGTCGGGCCACCATCACACCAGCCCCTTAAGGCCGGGAGCGGCCGCGGCATGGCTAACTTCGGGCGGCGGCGGGTGAATTCGCAGCCGCTTCGCCGGAAGATGCGAAGAAGGTTTGCACGTCGATCAGTTCGCGCGTGCGCGGCATGGGTGGCAGGCTGGCCATGAACAGGCGGCCATAGCCCTTGGTCACCAGGCGCGGATCGCACAGCATCAGCACGCCGCGGTCGTGCACGTCGCGGATCAGGCGGCCGGCGCCCTGCTTCAGGGCAATGGCGGCGGTGGGCACCTGCCAGCCCATGAAGGCGCTGATGCCGGTTTGTTCCAGTGCGTCCAGCCGCGCCTGCAGCACGGGGTCGTCGGGATTGGCGAAGGGAAGCTTGTCGATCACCACCACGCTCAGTGCATCGCCGGATACGTCCACGCCTTCCCAGAAACTCGCCGCGCCCAGCAGCACGCCATGCCCGCTGTGGCGGAAGTCTTCCAGCAGGCGATGGCGCGGCGCGGTGCCCTGTACGAACAATGGCCACGGCACGCGGCCGGTGAGCAGCTCCGCTGCGCGGCGCAGCGCGCGGTGCGAGGTGAACAAAAGGAAGGCCCGGCCGTTGGAAGCTTCCAGCACCGGCAGCACCGCATCGATGACACGGTCGGTATGGTCGCGTGAGGCGGGATCGGGCACGTTGGCCGGCAAGTAGCAAAGCGCCTGCGTCCGGTAGTCGAACGGGCTTTCCAGGCTGATCGCATGTGGATCGTCGATGCCCAACTGACGGGCGAAGTGCTGGAAATCCCCGGCCACCGACAACGTAGCCGATGTGAAGATCCACGCGGCCTGGGTGGCCTCGCGCATGGCGCGCAGCGGCGGGGCAAGATCTAGCGGCGTGGCGTGGAAAGCAAAGCCGCGCGGATAAAGTTCGTACCAGCGCACGTCGGCGTCGCCTCCGCCTTCGACGATGCGGTCGAGCTTCACCAGCATCGCCTGGGTGCGCTCGAACGCATTGGCAAGTCCCCGGGAACGTTCGGCCTGCCCGCCCAGCAGGTCTTCCAGCGCTGCCAGTACCTCGCGCAATTCCTCCAGCGAGGCGCCGATGGATTCATCGCGATCGAGCGTGGCGAAGGCGCCACGCGTGGGCAACGCGTCCATCGCCAGGCGCAAGCGTTTGACCACGCCCTGCAATGCTTCCACCGGTTCCAGCAACAAGCCCATGGCACCGGTCACGCCATTGCATTCGGTGAGCACGTCGCCGGCGAGATCGGTGAGCTGGCGCGCGCTGATGCTCTGTGAGAAGAACTGCCCGGCAAGTTCCGGTACCTGGTGCGCTTCATCCAGGATGAAAGCCTGCGCTCCGGGAAGGATCTCGCCGAAACCTTCCTGCCGCAGCGAAAGATCGGCAAACAGCAAATGGTGGTTCACCACCACCACGTCGGCCTCCTGGGCCTCGCGTCGCGCCCGCACCACATGGCAACTGTCGAAGAAGGAACACTCGCTGCCAAGGCAGTTCTCGGGCGTGGAGGTAACGCGGGGCCAGAGCAGTGATTCCTCGGGCACCTCGGCCAGCTCCATGCGATCACCGGCTCGCGTACGTGCCGACCAGGCGCGGATGGCCGCCAGCTGCGTGGACTCCTCGCGGCTTGCCAGCATGCCTTCGCGAACCGTCTGGTCCAGCCGGTGCAGGCAAAGGTAGTTGGCACGGCCCTTCAGCAGGGCAGTCTTCAGGCGCGCACCCAGGACGCCGCGAACGCGCGGGAGATCGCGGAAGAACAACTGGTCCTGCAGCGCCTTGGTCCCGGTGGAAACGATCACGCGCTGCCCGCAGAGCAGCGCTGGCACCAGGTAGGCGAAGGTCTTGCCCGTGCCCGTGCCCGCCTCGGCGATAAGCGTATCTGCCTGGGCGATGGCGTCCTGCACGGCGGCAGCCATCGCCTGTTGTGCGGCGCGGGGCAGGAATCCCGGGATCTCGCGGGCAAAGGGGCCATCCGCGCCGAGCAGCGCGGCGGCATCGTGGTCGGTCATGGCAAGCATTGTAAACGTCAGGGCCGGACCAGGACCGTGCGCGCGAGCTCAGCCAGTACCGGCCGGTCGGCCGGTGCAAGCTCGGCCGGGTCTGCTTCGGCGGGCAGTACCCAGCGCAGGGCCTGGCCCTCGAGCGAACGGGGCTCGCCATCCCAGTTGGCCACGATGAAGACGTCCAGCAACAGCGATTTGCCGTCGTAGTCCCAGGGCAATTGCATGAGCGGCGTGGCTTCGCCGATGACGATGCCCAGCTCCTCGGCCAGTTCCCGTGCCAGGCCCTGGCGGGCACCCTCCCCCGGTTCGAGCTTGCCGCCGGGGAACTCCCACATCAGGGCCAGGTGCTTGCCCGGGGGCCGCTGGGCCAGCAGGACACGGCCGTCGGCGTCGATCAGCGCGCCGGCGGCCACGTGGATCATGCGCGGATATATTCGACCATGTCGAAGGAATGGGCGTGGGTCGCGTCGGCGGCATGATGCACGCGCGAGATCTCCGTCCATTCCTTGAAATCAATGCCGGGGAAGAAGGCGTCGCAACCATCGACGGCGGCATAAACCCAGGTCAGGTACAGGCGCTGTGCGAACGGCAGGGCTTCGCGGTAGACCTCACCGCCGCCGATCACGGTGATGCCGGTGCCGCCAGCCGTGGCCCGCGCCTCGGGGATCGAACGAACTGTTACCTGCCCCGGGAACGGCGCATCGTGGCGGCGCGACAGGACCAGGTTATGGCGGTCGGGCAAGGCCTTGCCGATCGCCTCGGCCGTCTTGCGCCCCATCACCACGTACTTGCCCAGGGTGAGGTGCTTGAAGTGGGCGAGGTCGGCCGGCAGGTGCCAGGGCATCTGTCCGTGCTTGCCGATGGCGAAATTCTCGTCCAGCGCGGCGATGATCGATACGGCCATGGGTGTCCTTCTAAACCGGTTGACGTGTCAAAACCCGCTTATGGTAGTGCCTGCCACGTGACGCGCCAATCCAACAAGCGTTCGATTACACGGCCACCGGTGCCTTGATGGCCGGGTGAGGATCGTAGCCGGCAATGGCGATGTCATCGTAAGTAAAATCGAAGACGGATTTCACGTCGGGATTCAGCACCAGCCTGGGCAACGGCCGCGGTTCGCGCGAAAGCTGCTCGCGCGCCTGGTCGACATGGTTGGCGTAGAGGTGGGCATCACCCAGGGTATGGATGAAGTCGCCCGGGGCCAGCCCGGTTTCCTGCGCGATCATGTGCGTAAGCAGCGCGTAACTGGCGATATTGAACGGCACGCCGAGGAAAATATCGCCCGAACGCTGGTAGAGCTGGCATGACAGCCGGCCATTGGCCACGTAGAACTGGAACATCGTGTGGCAGGGCATCAGCGCCATCTTCGGCAGCTCCCCGACGTTCCACGCCGAGACGATCAACCGGCGCGAATCGGGGTTGCGCCGGATCTCGTCGATCACCCAGCCAATCTGGTCCACCACCTTGCCGTCGGCGGTGGGCCACGCCCGCCATTGCCGTCCGTACACCGGTCCCAGGTCGCCGTTGGCATCGGCCCATTCGTCCCAGATGCGGACGCCGTGCTGCTTGAGGTAGCCGATGTTGGTATCGCCCTTCAGGAACCAGATCAGTTCGTGGACGATCGACTTCAGGTGCAGTTTCTTGGTGGTGACCAGCGGAAATCCGCGGGCGAGGTCAAAGCGCATCTGCCAGCCGAACACGCTGCGCGTGCCAGTGCCGGTGCGGTCCTGTTTTTCAGCGCCCTGGTCCAGGACGTGGCGCAGGAGGTCTAGGTAGGCTTGCATGCTCCCAGCCTACGCCGCTGGCTCGGCGAGGGGCAAGGTGGGCGCGCGGCGGGACAATGCCAGGCAGACAATGCCGAACACCAGCAACGGGATGGACAGGATCTGGCCCATGGTCAGCCAGCCAAAGGCCAGGTAACCCAGCTGGGCATCGGGCAGCCGGAAGAACTCCACGAAGATGCGGAAAGACCCATAAAGCAGGGCGAACATCCCCGATACCGCATAGCGCGGCCGCGGCTTCATCGAGTAGATCCACAGCACGGCGAACATCACCACGCCTTCGAGGGCGAATTCATAAAGCGGCGAGGGATGGCGCGGCAAGGCGTCGGGGGCATTGGGGAACACCATCGCCCAGGGTACGTCGCTGGGCTTGCCCCACAACTCGCCGTTGATGAAATTGCCCAGCCGGCCCAGGCCCAGGCCGATCGGCACCAGCGGGGCGATGAAGTCCACCGTATCGAAGAAATGCAGGCCATGGCGGCGCGACCACCACCAGTTCGCCGCCACCACCCCCAGCAGGCCACCGTGGAAGCTCATGCCGCCTTCCCATATGCGCAACAGCGCCAGCGGGTCGTGCCAGATCCAGTTGATCGGCGTGTAGAACAGCATGTAGCCCACCCGGCCGCCGATCACCACGCCCATCATGGCGTAGAAGATGAGGTCGCTATAGGCGTCGCGGGACACCGGGAAACGGCCCTTCAGGCGGCGGTACTCGCCGGCCAGCCAGCCGCCCAGGAAACCGCCCAGGTACATCAGTCCGTACCAGTGGATGGCCACGGGCCCCACCTGGAAGGCCACCGGGTTGAAATGAACGATAAAAGGGGCTGCCATGGCGGTCCGCAAGGCTGGAAGACCCCCGATTGTACCGTCCGCGCGGTGCCTGGCGGAGTACTGGCGTCCCCATGCCGGCTCGCTATACTCGCCCCGGGACGGTCCGCCAGGGGGCAGCCGCCCGTAAAGGGGAACATTCGATGCAAAGCCGTATCCTGCGCGCCGCCTTGGCAGCGCTGTGTCTGTCCGTATCTGCCGCGGCCATGGCCGCCGACCTGATCCCGGTCGAGGATTTCACCCGCCGGCCCTCGTTGTCCGATCCGGCACTGTCACCTGACGGCAAGTACCTCGCTGTAGCCATGCATGACGCCTCGGGCGACCAGCACGCGCTGGTGATCTATCACGTCGAGGACATGACTACGCCGGCCAGTATTTTGCGCATGCCCAAGTACCTCATGCCGCAAGACATCACCTGGGTCAGCAACACACGGCTGGTGCTCGGCCAGGCCAAGCAGATGGGCACGATCGACAAGCCCGCGCTGACCGGTGAGATCATTGCCACCGATGTCGACGGCAAGCATCAGGACTATCTCTTCGGCTACGACATAGCCAACCACAGTTCCACACGCGGCACCGACATGGGCTGGGGTTTCATCGAAGGTACGCCGCAGAAACTCAATGGCCGGTTCTTCATGCGCGCGTATATCTATCAGCGTGATGAATTGAGCCAGCTCTACGACATCGACTCGCACGGAAATGGCGGCCGCCGCCAGATCGCCGAGATCGGCATCGGCAGCATGAACTTCACCCTCGACGACGACGGCAATGCACGCTACGCCTTCGGCACATCGGAGGACTTCGAGTCAGTCATTTACCGCAAGGAAGGCAGCGGCTGGACGAAGCTGGATCGCAGCATCGTGGGACAGGTGTTCGCGCCGATAAAGATGTCGGCGGACGGCAAGGATATCCTGGCGTTCCACAGCGCCGACGGTGGGCCGTCACAACTGGTCGAACAAGATGCTACCGGTAGCCAACGTGTATTGGCCAAGGATGGGTTCTCCTCCGTATCGGGCGTGGAGTGGACTGCAAAACCTGAGCACCCGTTTGGCGTGTGGACACTAACCGGCAGGCCACGCCTGATCTATACCGATCCAACCAATACGTACGCGCGCCTGCATCAGGCGCTGGCGGCGAAATTCCCCGACTTGAACCTCCAGTTCATCAACTTCAGCGACGACGGCAAGCAGTTGCTGTTTTCCACCTCCAGCGATCGCGACCCGGGTAGTTACTTCCTTATCGACCTGACCACGTACAAGGTCCGCAGGCTCTTCGACGGCGCGCCATGGATCGATCCGAAGAAGATGGCCGAACGCCGGCCGATTCGTTTCAAGGCAAGCGACGGCAAGGAACTGGAGGGCTATCTCACCATGCCCCCGGGCCGCGGCGAAGCGAACCTGCCCATGGTGCTGATCCCGCACGGGGGTCCTTTCGATGTCCGTGACGACTGGGGCTTCGACGACGATGCCCAGTTCCTTGCCAGTCGCGGCTACCTGGTATTGCAGGTCAACTTCCGGGGCTCCAGCGGACGAGGCAAGACCTTCATTACCGATGGTTACCTCAAGTGGGGCACGCGCATCCAGCAAGACTTGATCGATGGCGTGAAGTGGACCGTTTCACAGACCTACGCCGACCCAGCCCGCGTATGCGTATTCGGTGCGAGCTTCGGCGGCTACTCCGCCATGATGGCGCCGATCCGTTCGCCCGGGACGTTCAAGTGCGCCATCGGTTACGCGGGTGTTTACGACCTTCCCATGATGTTCCAGAAAGGTGACACCCACACCTCGGTGCGCGGCCGAACCTTCCTGGAAGAAACCATGGGCAAGGACCCTGCGGAACTGGCGGCGAATTCGCCTGACAAGCTGGCCTCCCAGATCGACGTGCCGGTTTTCCTCATCCACGGCGAAGACGACGAACGCGCGCCTTTCGCCCAAGCCAAGGCGATGCGTGCTGCCCTGGATGCAGCCCACAAGACTTATGAGTGGTTTGCCGTAGCAGGCGAAGGCCATGGCTTCTACAAACCTGAAAACAACATCGCGCTGTACAACCGCATCCAGGCCTTCCTGGAAAAAAACATCGGTCCGGGCGCCCCGGCAAAATAATTCCATAGCCCGTAAGTAATGAAGAAAGGCGGCCCCCGGGCCGCCTTTTTTCTTTTAAATATGAGGACGTAAACGCTTACTGTCCTTAAGTTCCCGATTCGCAAGAATAAAATTCTTGTGGTTGAATCGTGAAAACCCACGGGTTATTTTCCCGTTAGGCCGAGTTCGGGTGTGGGCGACGCGGCCGGGGTTTCCCCACCCTCAAAGTCCATGAAGCGAGCGTCACTTCCCGGTGGCGTGTGTTCTAACTATCGCCCGCGCTTCCCCCATAGCGCGCGGGCCAAAGAGGTTTACCAGTACATGAATAGCATCACCCTCCGGACGCGCCTGCGCGCGTCCCAGCGGACTGCGCTCGCCTCCGCCGTGGCCGCCTGCCTGTTTGCCGGCGCCGCGTTCGCCCAGAGCACCGTCGGTGACATCTACGGCACCGCCGCCGCCAACCAGACCGTCCAGGTGCAGAACCTTGGCTCCGGCCAGGTGCGCCAGATTGCCGTGGACCAGGACGGCCGTTACCGTGCCGCGTCGCTGCCGATCGGCCAGTACCGCGTGAACGTGCAGCAGGACGGCGCCACCGTCGCCACGCGCGACATCAACGTGGTCGCCGGCCAATCGTCGCAGGTGAACTTCACGCCGGAAGCCGGCGCCGGCGCCGCCACCGCCCAGTCGCTCGACGCGGTGACGGTATCGGCCAGCGCACTGGCGGCCATCGACGTGGCCACCGTGGAGCAGCGCACCACTTTCTCCGCATCGCAGCTGAACAAGCTGCCCGTGCCGCGCAACATCGTGGACGTGGCCGCGCTCACCCCCGGCACCATCAAGGGCGATAGCACCTTCGGCAACCTGCCCTCCTTCGGCGGCGCCTCGGTGGCCGAGAACAGCTACTACATCAACGGCTTCAACGTCACCAACCTGTACAACAATCTTTCCTTCAGCGAAGTGCCCTACCAGGCCATCGACCAGCTGGACGTGCAGACCGGCGGCTACGGCGCGCAGTACGGTTTCTCCACCGGCGGCGTGACCTCGGTGATCACCAAGCGCGGCACCAATGAATGGAAGGGCGGCGTGTCGGTGGTTTCCTCGCCCAACTGGGCGCGCGAGCAGGAAGACACCACGTACCTGCGCAACGGCAACCTGTACCGCAGCTACCAGCGCAACTCCGACAACGACAACGTGTACTCCGGCTGGATCGGCGGCCCGCTGATCAAGGACAAGCTGTTCCTGTTCGGCATCTTCTCCGCCGAGCAGGAAAACACCACGGTGTACCCGAACGCCACGTCCACGGCGGGTGCCACGCGCAACACGTTCAACAACCCGACGTATTTGATCAAGCTGGACTGGAACATCAACGATTCGAACATCCTCGAATACACGCGGATGAACAACACCAAGCACACCACGAACGATTACTACTCGTCGGTGTACGGTGACAACGGCCAGCCCTACACCACCGATTACCGCGGTCGCCAGTACGTCAAGACCGGCGGCAACCTGGATGTGTTCAAGTACACCAGCTACCTCACCGACGACCTCACCCTGTCGGCACAGTGGGGCAAGATGAAGAGCCTGAACTCCTCCGAGTACACGGCTCCGGACGGTACCAAGACGCGCTACAACGGCGACATCAACTCGCCCAACAATGGCTGCCCGTACGTGATCGACGGCCGTGACAGCGTGGCGGCCGGCGGCACCCCGTACCACTCCTGCTACACCTCCAGCACCATCGGCATCTACGACGGCCACGACCAGCGTACTGCCTGGCGCATCGACCTGGACTGGAAGCTCGGCAACCACGACATCTCCGGCGGTTTCAGCCGCGAGCGCTGGACCTCCGACGCCGGCCAGTCCTACGCCGGCGGCGTGCTGTGGTACTACGCCACCGACGCCCAGGGCCAGGATTACGTGAGCCAGTACAACTACCGCACCGGTGGTTCGGTGGCGATCGTGCAGAAGTCGGCGTTCCTGCAGGACAACTGGCAGGTGACTGATAAGTTGCTGGCCTACATCGGCATCCGCAGCGACGCGTTCAACAACTTCAACGGCGCGGGTGAATCCTTCGTCAAGCAGGATCACATCTGGCAGCCGCGCCTGGGCTTCTCCTACGACGTGTTCGGCGATTCCAGCACCAAGCTGTACGGTTCGGCCGGCCGTTACTCCCTGCCCATCGCCGCCAACGTGGCGCTGCGCGCAGCGACGTCGTCGTACTACACGATCCAGGACTTCAACTACACAAGCGTCAACCCAACCACCGGGGTACCGACGCTCGGTTCGGCCCTTGGCGGCCCGGTGATCGTCAACGGCGAGAACGGCAGCACGCCGGATCCGAAGTCCGTGGCCACCAAGGACCTGAAGCCCTACTCGCAGGATGAGTACATCCTGGGCCTGCAGCACCGGGTGTCCAGCGACGCGGACTTCTGGAACGACTGGGTGGTGGGCGTGAAGGCCACCTACCGCAAGCTCAACAACGCGATCGACGACACCTGCGACTGGCGTCCGTTCTACGCCTATGGCAAGTCCATCGGCCTGGACATGGATGCCAACGGCGACCAGTTCACCCCGCCGTCGTCGATGCCCGGCTGCTACATCTACAACCCGGGTTCGAAGCTCACCATCAATGTCGATCTGGATGGCTCGGGCGTGCTGCGCCAGGTCACCATCCCGGGTAACCAGCTGGGCCCGAAGGCCAAGCGCAGCTACCAGGCGGTGACGCTGTCGGCTGAGAAGGCCACCGACAAGTGGTACGTCAATGCGTCCTACACCTGGTCGAAGAACTACGGCAACACCGAAGGTCTGGTGAAGTCGGACAACGGCCAGGACGACACCGGCACCACCTCGGCGTTCGACTACCCGGAACTCATGATCGGCTCGAACGGCTACCTGCCCAACGACCGCCGCCACTCGATCAAGGCCTACGGTGCATGGAAGTTCACGCCGGAATGGTCGGTGGGCATGAACCTGCTGGTGCAGTCGGGCCGTCCTGAAAACTGCTTCGGCGGTGGCGACGGCGCGCCGTACGGCATCCCCAGCTACCAGTCGGAGTACTTCTACTGCGAAGGCCACATCGTGACCCGCGGTACCGCCGGCCGCACGCCGTGGAACTGGACGCTGAGCCCGAACGTGGTGTGGACCCCGGCCTTCGCCAAGGGCCTGACCATCCAGCTGGACGCGATCAACGTGCTCAACAACTCCAAGCCCACCGCGGTGAACGAGATCGGCGAGCGCGACGACCAGACGTTCTACGACACCAAGTACCACATCCCCACCTACTACCAGACCCCGCGTTACTTCCGCCTGATGGCGCAGTACGACTTCAGTCTGTAAGCGTAGGTTGAGGTAGCGTCATGACGAGCCGCCCCGGAAACGGGGCGGCTTTTTTATTTCTTGCCGTTGTTGCTATAGAAAGCGCGGCACCAGGATCAGCGCCCAACTCACCACCACCAGCATCAGCAATACGAACACCGCTGCCGATCCCATGTCCTTGGCGCGCCCGGCCAGTTCATGGAACTCCGGGCTGACCTTGTCCACCACCGCCTCGATCGCCGAGTTCAGCAGCTCCGCCGACAGCACCAGGGCGGGCGCCAGGATCAGCAGGATCTTCTCCACCGCACCGTTGCCCAGCCACAGGCCCAGCGGTATCGCCACCACGGCGATATAGACCTCCAGCCGGAAGGAAGCTTCGTGGCGGAAGGCGGCGCGGAACCCCTTCATCGACCAAAGGAAAGCCGCCCATATCTGGCGGGGGCCGCGGGGCTGGTCGGTCGCCATGGAATCCTGTCGAGCAGTGGAAGGCGCCACATGATGCCAGATCGGGCCCTGGTTGCCGGTTGCGTCGATTTGCCGCAATGCGCGGAGCCGCCGGACCGGCGCGAAAGGCCTTGCGGGACAACCGCTTATGCTGCAATGCGGCATCGCAAAGATGAAAGGACCCTCGCCTTTCACAAAGCGCCCGTATGAGGGTTTTATCGGTTAACCTTCGGCGATTCTGCCAAGTATACGGGCGATCCGCCGTACCGCCCGCCGCTTCCACCTGCTCGGAAACACCATGTCGACAACCCTGCCGCCGGTCTCCCAGACCCGATCCTTCAGCACCGTTTTCCTTATCGAGATGTGGGAGCGCTTCGGCTTCTACGGCATGCAGGTGCTGATGGTGACCTACATGGTGAAGAAGCTGGGCTTCGGTGACGCCAGTTCGAACCTGATCTGGGGCGCGGCCGCCGCGCTGATCTACGCAACGCCGGCGCTTGGCGGCGTGATCGGCGACAAGCTGCTGGGCACGCGCCGCACGATGCTGGTCGGCGCGGTGGTGCTGGCCTTCGGCTATGCGCTGCTGTGGATTCCCACCGAGAACGCGATGTTCCTGTACGTGGCGCTGGGCGTGATCGTGGTGGGCAACGGATTCTTCAAGCCCAACGCCGGCAACCTGGTGCGCAAGATCTACGAAGGCGACGAAGTGCGCATCGATAGCGCCTTCACCATCTACTACATGGCGGTGAATGTCGGCTCCACGGTGTCGATGCTGCTCACGCCCTGGATCCGCGACTATGTCGGCGAGCACTACGGTGATTCGCTGGGCTGGCATACCGCCTTCGGCGTGTGCTCGATCGGCCTGCTGCTGGGCCTGGGCAACTACATGCTGATGCACCGCACGCTGGCCCACATTGGCTCGCCGCCGGATGAAAAGCCGGTGAGCCTGCGCAATGCGTCGTTCGTGCTGGCAGCTTCCCTGCTTACCGTGGGCATCTCGGCCTTCATCCTGCAAAGCGAAGCGGTGGCGCGTGCGTGCGTGTATGGCGCCGGCGTGGTGATCCTGGGCATCTTCATCCACCTGATCCGTTCGAGCGAACGCAGCGAGCGCTCGGGGCTGTCGGCGGCACTGGTGCTGACCATCCAGACGATTTTCTTTTTCATCTTCTACCAGCAGATGTCGACCTCGCTGAACCTCTTCGCCCAGCGCAACGTCGATCTGTCATTCGACCTGTTCGGCTTCCACCTGATGACCTGGATCCCCGAGCAGTTCCAGTCGCTCAACGCGATCTGGATCGTGATCCTGAGCCCGGTGCTGGTGTTCATCTATAACTACTTCGGTGCGCGCGGGAAGAACTTCTCCGTGGCGTCGAAGTTCGCCTGGGGTTTTGTCGCCGTGGCCGCCGGGTTCTTTATGTACGGCGTGGGCAGCCATACCGCGGTGGACGCGAAGATCTCCTCGTGGTTCATGGTGTGGGGCTACGGGCTCTATTCCCTGGGCGAGCTCCTGGTAAGCGGGCTGGGCCTGGCCATGATCGCCCGCTACGTGCCCGCGCGCATGGGCGGCTTCATGATGGGTGCCTATTACGTGGCCGTGGGCGTGTCGCAGTACCTGGGCAGCGTGGTGGCCAACTTCGCCGCCATCCCGTCTGACATCACCGACCCGCACCAGTCGTTGCCGATCTACACGGCGCTGTTCAACAAGCTCGGTTTCGTCGGCCTGGGCTGCACGGTGATCGCCCTGGCGGTGCTGCCGATGATGAAGAAGCTCTCCGCCACGCACGCGCTGTCGCAGCAGCACACACCGTTGCCGGCCGTCCATAGCGAGGAATGACCCCGCCGGCGGCTTATCATGTGTCCATGAGCCCCATGCGCGTCATCGCCCTGCAGCGCACCGGCCCGTTCGCCCTGGCGCGGACGCTGGCCTGGTTGCGCCTGTGCGCCATTGCCGGACAGAGCATGGCGGTACTGGTCTGCGCCTTTGCCATGGGCCTGGATATTCCCCTGCTGCCCCTGCTGCTGGGCGTGGGCATGCTGGGGGTATTCGCGGTGATGGCGGCCTGGCGGCTCTCGCAGCCCTGGCCGCTGCGCGAATGGGAAACCGTGGTTCACATCGCCGCCGATACGCTGGTGCTGGGTTACCTGTTGTATTTCACCGGCGGCGCCAGCAATCCGTTCGTGACGTTGCTGCTGGTACCCATCGCACTGTCGGCGGCTACGTTGAGCATCGGCGGCGTGCTGGCGGTGTCCGGGCTCGCCGGATTTGCCTACCTGCTGCTGGCGCGGTACTACGTGCCGCTGCCCGGCGCCACGGGTGGCCGCTTCAGCGACTTCCACCTGCACGTGGCGGGCATGGGGGTGAATTTCATCATCATGGCGCTGCTCCTGGGCTTCTTCATCAACACGCTCGCCCGCGCGGTGCGCGCGCAACAGATGGAAGTGCAGCGCGTGCGCGAACGGGCGCTGCGCGATGAAGGCATCCTTGCCATTGCCACCCAGGCCGCCGGCGCCGCGCACGAACTGAACACGCCGCTATCGACCATGCGCACGTTGCTGCCGGAACTGCGCCGCGAGCACCCCACCGACGGCCCCTTGAACGAAGACCTCGCCTTGCTGCAGGACCAGGTCGAACGCTGCCGCACGATCCTTCGCGAGATGGTGGCCTTTGGCCAGACCCAGCTGTCCCAGGAACCGGAGCGGCAAACCGTCGACGCTTTCGTCCATGGCTGCCTGGAGCGGTTCCAATTGCTGCGGCCCGAAGCCGAGGTGGAGCTGGGCCTGGGCCGTTCCGTGGGCCAACTGCCGCTGCGCGCGCCCCCTGCCCTGCGCCATGCATTGATGAACCTGCTCAACAACGCCGCCGACGCCTCGGCCATGCGCCATAAAAACGTGGTGGGCCTGGAAGTGCACCTCGACGGGGCCATGCTTGAATGGATCGTGATGGACCACGGGCCCGGCTTTGCCGACGATGAAGACTTCGCCACCCGGATCGGCGGCTCCGAGAAACAGACCGGCCTTGGCATCGGCCTGGCGCTGGCCGAAGCCACGGCCGAGCGACTTTCCGGTGAACTCATCGCCACCAATACCGCGCACGGCGCCGAGATGCGCCTGCGCCTTCCCCTTGCCGTGATTGGAGATGCCACATGAACCAGCTACCGGGGCCGGCCGCTCCGCTCCTGATCGTCGACGACGATCCGACGTTTTCGCGCGTGCTTGCCCGGGCGCTGGCCTCCCGGGGCTTCGAGGTACTTACCGCCGACAACGCCACCGAGGCCCGTGCGCTGGCCCGGCGCCACCAGCCGCGCTACTGCGTGCTTGACCTGAAGCTGGGCGACGAGAACGGCTTGAAGCTGATCCCGGACCTGCAGGCGCTGGTCCCGGAGATCCGCGTGCTGCTGCTCACCGGCTACGCATCGATCGCCACCGCGGTGGAAGCGATCAAACGCGGTGCCCATGATTACCTTGCCAAGCCCGTGGATGCCGATGCCGTGGTGCGCGCCCTGCTGGACGACGACGGCGGCGCCGGTGACGACGAACTCATCGATGCCCCCGACGCTCCGTTGCCCCTGCGCCGCCTGGAATGGGAACACATCCAGCGCGTGCTTACCGAGTGCGACGGCAATATCTCCGAGACGGCGCGACGGCTGGGCATGCACCGCCGGACCTTGCAACGCAAGCTCGGCAAGCATCCGGTACGCGAACGGCCCGACGAAGGCTGATTGCCCTTCTAGGACACCGGCTGGGGATTGGGAAAGCGCACGCTGGCGACGCGCTCGGTGCCGGGCAACGACCGCAGTTCGATCGGCCACTGGAAACGATCGGACAACCGCCGCGCGATGGCCATGTCGAAGCCATGGGTATCCACCGCGTTTTCGCGGGACGACTCCGCCACGTGGTTGGCCACGCTGATCACGCCGGGCATCACCGTCACCACTACCTTGCCCTGCTCGGTCTGATGCAGCGCGTGGCGCAATAGTTGGTTGATCATCACCGCGAACACGCGCGGCGAACCATGCAGGGCGAAACTGGAAGGTTCGTCCAGCACGATCTGCACGTTGCGGCCGATCACCTGCTGCGCGGCAGACTCCACTTCCTTGCGCAGCACGCCGTTGACCACGAAGTCTTCCTCCGGCAGGCCCTTGTCGGACTCGCGCGAGAGCACCAGGAAGGCCTCCACCAGCGCCTCGAGCTCGCGCGATGAGCGCCGGATGCGGTCGAGTGACCGCATGCCGAAGCTGGAGAGGTTGGTTTCCTCCGCCAGCATGTCGGCGGACATCTTGATCACGGTCAGCGGACTACGCAGCTCATGGCTGGCGTCGCGCGTGAAGTTGCGTTCGCGTTCGCCGAAACCGCGCAGGCGCACGGCGAAGGTATGCAGCCCCCTGGCGATCGATGTCACCCCGGCATCGGTACGCGGCGACAGCCGCGAGGGCTGCAAGGTTTCCACATCCGAATTTTCATCGTCCCAGGCGTCCATCACCCGGGCCAGGGTCTCGATCGGCGTCCAGGCGCGGCTGACCGCCATCCACGCCAGCACACTGGTAGCCAGGATGATGGCGATGACCGCGACCACCGGGGCAACGTTGTTTACGGCCATCACGGTGGCGATGATCACCACCACCATCTGCAAGGCAAAGACCAGCGTCATCCGTCGCCGGAAGGCCCCGGCGCGTCCGTTCGATCCATCCTGGCCACCTGCCATGTCGTTCTGCCGCAACACCTCAGGCCGTTTGCTGGGACGCTGTCGCCACTTCGGCATCCAGATCGGCCAGGCGATAGCCTGCGGAGTGAATCGTATGCAGCAGGGCGCGGTCGAATGGTTTGTCGATCACGCGGCGCAGGTTGTACAGGTGCGAACGCAGGGTGTCGGAATCGGGCAGGGTGTCGCCCCAGATTTCGCGTTCGATGTCGCGGCGGCTCACCACCCGGGGTGATTCACGCATCAGGATCGCCAGCAGCTTCAGCCCGATAGGTGAAACGGTCAGTTCCTGCCCGGCGCGGGTCAGCCGCAAGGTGGCGGTATCGAGCGTCATGTCGCCCACGTTGAGTACCTCGGACGACACCTGGCGGCGGTCGCGACGGATCAGCGCGCGCAGGCGGGCTTCGAGCTCGCGTACTTCGAAGGGCTTCACCAGGTAATCGTCGGCGCCGGCTTCCAGGCCGATCAACTTGTCTTCCAGGGTGTCGCGGGCGGTCAGCATCAGCACCGGGGTGGATTTCTTGCCGTCCTTGCGCAGCTTGCGGCACAGGTCCAGGCCATCCATGCCTGGCAGCATCAGGTCGAGCACGATCACGTCGTAACTATTGGATACGGCCAGGTGCAGGCCGCTGACGCCGTCGGCGGCGTAATCCACCGAGTAACCACGCCTTTCGAGGAATTCACCGACCATCTCGGCGATGCCGCGGTTGTCTTCCACCAGCAGGATCAGGCCGCTCTGTTCGTCATGTGCACTCATCAATGCTTCTCCGTGGTTCGCTTCACATTTGTGAAAAGGTAGCGGCCGCGCCGGTGATGCGGGCGTGAATGGCGGCTCAGACGATTTAACGCGGGTTAGAAATCCCCTCGGCCGGGCATTAACGCAGCAAGGGTCTCAAGGCGGCGTCAACGTTGTCCGCCACGCGCGGCTCACCCTCGGCGGTTGGGTGCAGGCCATCGTCCTGCATCAGCGAAGGGTTGCTGGCCACGCCGTCGAGCAGGAAGGGCAACAGCGCAAGATGCTGTGTGTCGGCCAGGCCCCGGTAGGCCGCGCGCAAGCCGTCGCGGTATTGCGGCCCGTAGTTCACCGGAAGCTCGATGCCCAGCAGCAGCACCCGGGCCCCGGCCTGCCTGGATGCCTGCGCCATGGCGGCGAGGTTGGCCTTGAGCGGCTCCAGCGGCAGGCCCCGCAGGCCGTCGTTGGCGCCCAGTTCGATCACCACCACGGCGGGTTGGTATTTCGCCAGCAGCGAGGGCAGCCGGTTGCGGCCGCTCAGTGAGGTTTCCCCGCTGATGCTGGCATTGACGAGCGACCACCCCGGCACCATCTTCGAATAACGCGCCTGCAGCAGGCTCACCCATCCCTTCTCGATCGGGATGTTGTGGGCGGCCGATAGCGAGTCACCCAGCACCAGGATGGTGCGCGGCGCGGCAGCGTGCGCCGGCCCCATCGCCAAAGCCACCAACAGCAAGACAACCCCGAGGCAACGACGCATGAGTGATTCCCGGCCGGTATTGGAAGCCATCGATGTTAGCAAGTACGTCCAGGGTCCCGACGGACGCCTGGACATCCTGCACCGGGTGCATCTTTCCATTCCCGCGGGTGAAAGCTTCGCCATCGTCGGCGCCTCGGGCTCGGGCAAGACCACCCTGCTGGGCCTGCTTGCCGGCCTGGATACCGCCAGCGGCGGCAGCATTCGCCTGGACGGCCACGAGTTGGGCTCGCTCGACGAGGAACGCCGCGCGGCGGTGCGCCGCCGCCTGGTCGGGTTCGTGTTCCAGTCGTTCCACCTGCTGCCGGCGCTCACCGCCGAGGAAAACGTCATGCTGCCGCTGGAGCTGGAAGGCGACGACGACGCCCGCAGCCGGGCCCGCACGGCGCTGGCCAACGTCGGCCTGGCCGAGCGGCGCCGCCACTATCCGGCGCAGCTCTCCGGTGGCGAGCAGCAGCGCGTAGCGCTGGCCCGGGCGTTCGTCCATGGGCCCCGCCTGCTCTTCGCCGATGAACCCACCGGCAACCTCGACCAGAAAACCGGCCAGCAGGTGGGCGACCTGCTGTTCGCGCTGAACCGCGAGCACGCCACCACCCTGGTGCTGGTCACCCATGACGCGCGCCTTGCCGCACGCTGCGCCCGCAGCGCCGAGCTCACCGGCGGCCGCCTGGGCGTGGCCGCATGAAGATCGCCACCCTCGCCCTGCGTACCCTGCGCCGCGAGTGGCACCTGCCGGAGCTGCGCACGCTGGCGGCCTCCCTGGTGCTGGCGGTGGTCGCCCTGGGCGTGGTCGCGACGCTTGCCACGCGCATCGAACGAGGCTTGCTGGCGAGCGCCGCGGAATTGATCGGCGGCGACGTCGGCATCTCGGCACCGAACGAGCTTCCGGCCACTTTTGCCGACGAGGCGCGCAAGGACGGCCTGGCGGTACTGCAAAGTGCCAGCTTCCCATCGGTGGCCTTCGTCGACCAGCGCAGCCAGTTGCTGGACGTGATGGCGGCCGACCAGGGCTATCCGCTGCGCGGCACGCTGGAGCTCACCGACGCCGGTGGCCGGCCGCTCGCCAGTCGCGCGCCCGCCGAGGGCCAGCTCTACCTCGACCACCGGGCCCTGGTGGCGCTGGGCGTGAAACCGGGCCAGCGCATCCAGCTGGGTGGCCGCGACCTCGTCATCGCCGCCGAACTGGTGCGCCAGCCCGATGGCGGCGAACTGTTCGCACTGGCGCCGCGGGCGATGATGAGCCTGGCCGACGCCCGGTCCGCGGGGCTGTTGGGCAGCGGCAGCCGCGCCCGGCACCGACTGCTGCTCGCCGGCGACCCGCGCGATGTGTCCGCCTGGCGTCGCTGGGCCGAAGGCCAGTCACTTCCGACTGGCGCTGAGATGATCACCCCTGAGCAAACGCAGGAGCGCATGCGCGTCGCCTTCGACCGCGCCAGTGCCTTCATGCGGCTGACGGCGCTGCTTTCCGCCCTGCTCTCCGGCGTGGCGATCGCTCTGGCCGCGCAACGCTATGCGCGGCGCAAGGTGAATGAAGTGGCGCTCCTGCGCGCGCTGGGCACGCCACGCCGGCGCGTGGTGGCGTTGCTGTGCACCACGTTGGCGCTGTTAGCCATCCCGGCGAGCTTGCTAGGCACCGGCATCGCGCTAGGCCTGGCAGCGCTCGCCTGGCATGTCGCCGGATCCATGGTGGGTAGCATCTCCACCGTATTGCCGCTGGGGCCGGCCTTCGTGGCCGGCGGCCTTGGCCTGGCCGTACTGGCGGGTTTCGCCCTGCCGCCACTGGTGCGCCTGGCCGAAGTACCGCCGGTGGCGGTGTTCCGCGAAAGCCTGGCGCGGCGACGACGCCGCTTCGACTGGCTCTACCTCGTACCGCTGGCCGTGGCGGTGGGCCTGCTGTGGACGCAGAGCGGCTCGGCGCGACTGGCCGGGATCCTGGCCGCCAGCCTGGCCGGCGTCGCGGTGGTCTCGGCGTTGCTCGCCGCCCTGCTGCTGTGGCTGGCGCGGCGCGTCGCTCCCGGCGTGCATCCGGCGCTACGCCTTGGCCTGGGCGCGCTGGCGCGGCGCCGCGGGCTGTCGCTGGTACAGGCCACGGCACTCTCGCTGGGCCTCACCGCCCTCCTGTTACTGGCCGTGGTGGCACCGTCGCTGCTGGAAGGTTGGCGGCGCGAACTGCCAGCGAACACGCCTAACTGGTTTGCCCTGAACCTGCAGGATGACCAACGCGACGCTTTTGCCAGTGCCTTGGCCGGCATCGGCGGCGACCAGCTCAACATGCTGCCGCTGGCCGTGGGCAAGCTCACGGCAATCAACGGCATACTCGTTGACCAGCTGCCGCTGAAGAACGAGCGGGCCAAGGAGTCGGCTGACCGCCAGCTGCGGCTTTCCTGGAGCGAAGCGTTGCCGCCTTCCAACCAGATCGTGGCCGGTGCCTGGCCGGGCGCCCACGCCACGGCGGCGGAGGTCTCGGTCGATGAAAGTTGGCGCGACATGTACCAGCTGAAGATCGGCGACCGCATGAGCTTTGCGATCGGCGAGGCGACCATCGAAGCGAAGGTCGGCAGCGTGCGCAAGGTCGACTGGAGCTCCTTCCGCGTCAATTTCTTCCTGCTGCTCGATCCCGCCCACGCAGCGGACCTTCCGCATACGTGGCTGGCGAGTTTCCATGTGCCGCGCGGCCACGCCGATGCGCTGGCCAAGCTTTCGCGCGACTACGCCAACCTCAGCCTGATCGATGTCGATTCCCTGCTAGACCGCGTGCGCGAGATCGTCGACCGGGTGGGCACGGCAGTGCGCTGGGTGCTGGGTTTCAGCCTGGGCGCGGGCGCCCTGGTGCTGGCGGCGGCGATGGCGGCGAGCGCGCAGGAGCGCAGGCATGAAGCGGCGCTGTTGCGAACCCTCGGAGCGCATCGCTCCCAGCTTCGCCTGGCGGCGGCGTGCGAGTTCGCCATGCTGGGGCTGGTGGCGGGGCTCACCGCCGCGCTGGGTGCCGGTGGCGCAGGGTGGTGGCTTGGCCGCGCCGTCTTCCACATCGATGGCTTCATCCCGCCATTGATGCCGTTGGCGGCGGCCTCCGCCGCTGCAGGCATCGTGGTGATGCTCATCGGCCTGGCGGGAACGCGGCGCGTCACGCGCACGTCCCCGCTGGCCTTGTTGCGCGGGGCCTGATCAGTCTCGGTTCGGTACGTCGACCTTGCCGCTGACATCGGCATAGTCGACGTCGCCGCTGCCCTTCGAATGCACGGTGAAATTGCCCTTGATGCCGCGGGCGTTGATGTCGCCCGAGCCGATGGAATCGACCTCGACGTTGCCACCGATGTCACCGAATTCCAGGTCGCCCGAACCCACGCTGCCCACCTTCACCGGGCCGCGAACGCCGTGCACCTTCGCGTCACCGGAACCGACGCCCTGCAGCTGGACGCTGCCGACGCGATCGATCGTCAGGTCGCCGGAACCAGTGTTGGCGGTAACCGCGCCCGCGACGTCGGCGACGTCGATGTCACCGGAACCGGTGCTGGCGTTGAGTGACGCTACACGCCGGATCTCCGCGTCGCCCGAGCCGGACTGAAGCTGCACGGGGATATTCCCGGGCATCGTCACGTTCACCTTGAGATAAGCGTAGAAGCCACCGAAACCGCCGTCCACCGAGCCACGGTCGGCCCCCAGGGTGATCACCAGCGTGCTGCCTTCGCGGCGTTGCTGCACGGTAAGCGGCTCCAGGCCCTGCTGGCTGGAAGCACAGGCGGTGCCACGCAGGGAGAGCGTGGCGCCGCTGCCACCGCCGTCGAGCTTCAGGTCGTGGCTCCGTGTCTCCACGCGGACCAGGTTCACGCCGGCCAGGTTGGCGTCGAGGTTGCGTTGTGCCGAGTGTGCACAAGGCATCTCGGCACGGGCGCCGAAGGGAATCACCGCAAGGGCGATGCAAAGCAGGAAGATCTTGCGCATGTCTTGGCTCCACGTCCATCAGGGGGTCGGGGTATGGATGCCGCTGGCGCGAAAAAGGTTTGGAAGCGAAACGTTGGGGGTCGGAGTAATTACTCCGACCCCTGTCAGGTCCGGTCAGGGAAGGCGCTTGGCCTGTTGCCAGAGGGCCTCCTGTTCGGCCAGGGGCAGGCTTGCGAATTCCCGCCCGGAAGAGGCCGCCAGGGCCTCCATGTGCCTGAAACGCCTCTCGAATTTAGCGTTGGCCCCACGCAACGCCGTGGATACGTCCACTTTCGCGTGCCGGGCAAGGTTCACCGCCACGAAAAGTACGTCGCCGATCTCGTCGGCCAGGTGGGTGGGGTCGGCGCCTTCATCGAAGGCCTCGCGCACTTCTTCCAGCTCCTCGGTGAGCTTGTCCAGCACGCCGCGGTGATCAGGCCAGCGGAAGCCGGTGTTGTCGGCGCGCTTTTGCAGTTTCAACGCACGCTGCCATTCGGGTAGCCCGCGCGAAATGCCCGCCAGGGCGCTGGTGTCCTCGTGGCCATCGGCGGCGCGCTCGTCGGCCTTGATCTGGTCCCATGCGCGCGATTGTTCGGCAAGATCGGCGTAGCGCTTGTCACCGAACACGTGCGGATGCCGGCGGATCATCTTCGCGCAGATGCCTTCGATCACGTCACGCAGTTCGAAGTGGCCCGCTTCCTCGGCCATGCGCGCGTGAAACACCACTTGTAGCAGCAGGTCGCCGAGTTCGTCCTGAAGGGCGCCGTGGTCGCCACGGTCGATGGCGTCGGCCACCTCGTAGGCTTCCTCGATGGTGTACGGCGCAATCGTCGAGAAGGTTTGTTTTACGTCCCACGGGCAACCATTTTCCGGGTTGCGCAGGCGCGCCATGATCTCGGCCAGGGGAGTGATGTCCGGATGTGCCATCGGGTGCCTTGCTATGAAACGGCCAGGTGGCCGAGCCAGTCGAAGCCGGTGTCGCCGACGGCGAGGAATTCGGGATTCACCAGGTTATCGCGAGTGTTGTAGCGGACGCGTTGCCCGCTGAGGTCGATCACGCTGCCCCCGGCTTCCTCGAGCACGCACTGGCCGGCGGCGGTATCCCATTCGCAGGTGGGTCCCAGGCGCAGGTAGGCATCGGCGTCGCCACGGGCGATCACGCAGAATTTCAGCGACGAGCCGAGCGCGAAGGTGTCGTAGGCCCCCAGCGGCTCGAGCATGCCGGCCAGGCGCCCAAGCCCATGCGAACGGCTGCCGGCCAGTAGCGGCGGTTGCACCTTGCTGCGCGCATGTATACGGGTGAATGCGCCGCCCGACGCTTGTTGGCGAAAGGCGCCCGCGCCACGCGCGGCGACATACGCATCGCCGCTGGCCGGCGCCAGCACCACCGAAGCCACGGTATCGTGCCCGTCCACCAGGGCGATGTTCACGGTGAACTCGCCGTTGCGCTTGATGAATTCGCGCGTGCCGTCCAGCGGATCCACCAGCCAGTAGCGCCGCCACTGTCGGCGTTCGTCCCAGCGTGCGGCGGTGGCTTCCTCGGAAACCACGGGGAGGACTTCCGCAAACGTCGCAAGGCCCTCGACGATCACGCGCTGGGCAGCGAGGTCGGCTGCGGTGACGGGGGAATCGTCGTCCTTGCACTGCACGGCGAAATCGCTGGCGTAGACCTCCATCACCGCATCGCCGGCACGGCGCGCCAGTGCGGCCAGCGGCTCGAGCAGATGGGTGTGAGTGCTCACGCGGGCTGGAACCTGCCGGCGAGGAATTCGCGGGCCATGAACAACGCGGCGATGGAACGGCCCTCGCTGACTTCCTCGCGGCCGAGCAAGGTGTGCAGGTCCGACATCTTCCACGGCAGCACTTCGAGTTCTTCCGGCTCGTCACCTTCCAGTCGCTCGGGGTAAAGATCGCGTGCCAGCACCACGTGGGTCTGGTGGGTCATGTACGAAGGCGAAAGCGACAGCACGCCCAGGGGCTTGAGCTCACGCGCGCCGTAGCCCACTTCTTCCTTCAACTCGCGGTTGGCGCCCTCGAGCACGGTTTCGCCGCGGTCGAGCCGGCCCTTGGGCAGGCCAAGTTCGTAACGTTCCACGCCCACGCCGTATTCGCGCACCAGCAGCACGGTTCCGTCGTCGAGCATCGGCACGATGATCACCGCGCCCAAGCCTGAGCTTTTCATCCGCTCGTAGGTGCGGCGCTGGCCGTTGGAGAATTCAAGGTCGACCGCCTCCACGTGCAGGAAATGGCTGTCGGTGACGTCCCGCGTGGCGTGGATGATCGGGCGCTTGTTCATCAGGGTATTGTAGCGCCGCGCAGCCGGGGGGCGGCCAGCGCATGGATGGCCGGCACGCCGGCAAGCACGCTGCGCGTGTGGATATCCAGCTCGCCGCCGTCGAGATCGGTGAAGATGCCGCCCGCTTCGCGCACGATCACCGCGAGGGCAGCGATATCCAGGATATTGACATCCGATTCGATCACCAGGTCCAACCCCCCACGCGCCAACAGGTGGTAGTGGCAGAAGTCGCCATAGCCGCGGATGCGGTTGGTGTCGCGGATCAACGCACCCAGGGCGTCCCACCCGCGGCCTGATGTGAGGCTGCGCACGTTGCCCGTGGAGACCGACGCCTGGTCGAGGCTGGATGTCCCCGCTACGTGCACGCGCTCGCCATCGAGCCACGCACCGCCGCCGCGCCGCGCCCACATGGTTTCGCAATAAAGCGGTGCCTTGGACACGCCAAGCACCAGTTGGGAGCCGGCCATCAGGGCAATCTGGGTGGAGAAGAACGGCGTGCGCCGGACGAAGCTCTTGGTGCCGTCGAGCGGATCCACCAGCCAGGTCAATGCGCGGTCGTCGCCACGGCCGAATTCCTCGCCGTGGATGGAGGCCTCAGGCAGGGTACGGGCAAGCACGTGGCGGATGGCCTGTTCAGCCTCGCGGTCGGCAATGGTGACGGGCGTGGCGTCTTCTTTCAGCTCCACCGCGACGCCTTCGCGCCAGTAGTGGCAGATGATGGCCGAGGCAGCCTCGGCAGCCTCCAGGGCGCCGGTAAGCGCGTGGTCCAGGGTGGCGTCGTCGATGATGCTCATGGTGCCTCCGCGGGCACCACGCCCGCATGCAGGTTGACGGGATAGCTGCCGTCGGCGGCCTTGCGTGTCCAGCGGCCCAGCACGCGGTCGAGCGCGGTATCGGCCTTGCGTGGGCGAAGGTTGGCCGCCAGCCTCCAGCCGATCGGCGCCACCAGCAGGTTGCCCTGCAACGCTACAGGACCCTCGCCCTCGTCACGCAGTTCGCCGTGGATCACATTGGCCATGCCCGCAAGATCGGCGCGCAGGTCGCCAAGGTTCACCGTCTCGCCGCGCGAGAGCACCGCGGCGTTACGCCAACGCAGCGTGCCTGAAAGATCCTGCGGCCAGTTCGAACGCAAGGTCACCGTGTCGAAGGTACCTGACAGACGTCCGGTGGCGCCTTCCATGCGCCAGGCAGGCGGCAGCTTCAGGCGGCTGATGTCCAGGTCCAGGCGGACATGGCGCCAGGCCTGCACATCACCCTTGCCCTCCAGTTCGCCGCCGGCCGTCCCCGCCGGACCGTGGAAGTCGAAGGCGAAGGCCAGCTGTCCCAGCACCACGCGGCGCGAGAGGGTCCAGTCCACGCGGCCGAGCAGACGGCCCTTGTCGTCGCTGACACTCTCGGCGTGGCCCTGCCAGAGGCTGCCACCCACGGCATCCAGGTGCACGCCGGGCATGCGCTGCTGTAACAGAGGCACTGCCCAGCGAGCCGGCAGCGCCCAGAAAAGCGCAAACAGGGCCAGCACCGACAACAAAACCACCATGCCACCACGCCGCTTCAACCGCCCGCTCCTGCCACGTCCATCGTCTCCGGTGTCATCATGGGCGGATGAACCGCCAAGCCTTGAACCCATCCAGCGCGTCACTGGCCACGCGCGACCTTGCCGTGCTCTGGCACCCCTGCACGCAGATGCACGACCACGAAACGATCCCCATGGTACCTGTCGTGCGTGGCGAAGGGGCATGGCTGGTCGACGCCCAGGGCCGCCGCTACCTCGATGGCATCAGCAGCTGGTGGACGAACCTGTTCGGCCACGCCAACCCGCGCATTGCCGCGGCGGTGAAAAAACAACTCGACACCCTCGAGCACGTGATCTTCGCCGGCTTCACCCATGAACCGGCGGTGGAACTGGCCGAATCCTTGCTCCGCGTGGCGCCACCGGGCCTGGAGCGCGTATTCCTTGCGGACAATGGCTCGGCCGCGGTCGAAGTAGCGCTGAAGATGAGCTTCCACTACTGGCAGAACATCGGCCACGGGGAGAAGACCCGCTTCATCGCACTCACCGGCAGCTATCACGGCGAAACACTCGGCGCGCTGTCGGTGAGCGACGTGGCGCTCTACCGCCGTACCTATGCGCCACTATTGCTGCACCCTGAGCTCGCGCCTTCCCCCGATGCCTATGAAGGCGAGCCTGGGGAAACTCCCGCGCAGGTCGCCGCACGCTGCCTGGGACAGATGCGCACGCTACTGGAGCGGCACGCCCATGAATGTTGTGCGGTGATCGTGGAACCGCTGGTGCAGTGCGCCGGTGGCATGCGCATGCACGACGCCAGTTACCTCACCGGGCTGCGTGCGCTGTGCGACGAATTCCAGGTGCACCTGATCGCCGACGAGATTGCCGTCGGCTTCGGCCGCACCGGCACCCTGTTCGCCTGCGAGCAGGCGGCGATAACACCCGATTTCCTTTGCCTTTCCAAGGGGCTCACCGGCGGCTTCCTGCCGCTGTCGGCGGTGCTCACCACCGGCAAGGTATACGCGGCGTTCTACGATGAGTATCGCAGCGGCAAGGCCTTCCTGCACTCGCACAGCTACACCGGCAATCCGCTGGCCTGCGCCGCGGCAGTGGAGACCTTGCGCATCTTTGCCGACGAACCGGTACTCGAGCGCAACCGCCTGCTGACCGCGCACCTGCGCGCGAGGCTTGCACCGCTCGCCGACCATCCGCACGTGGCCGACGTCCGGCAGACCGGGATGATCGCCGCGGTGGAACTGGTGGCCGACAAGGCAACGCGGCGCCCGTTCGCTGCCGACGAACGCCGGGGCCTTCGCGTGTACCTGCATGGCCTGGACCATGGCGCCCTGCTGCGCCCGTTGGGCAATGTGGTGTATTTCATGCCGCCCTATGTGGTGAATACCGACGAGATCGACCACCTGGTGGATGTAGCCATCGCCGGGATCGAGCGCGCGGTCGCCTGAAACGAACCTACAATGGACCGATGCGAACCATTCGAGTCCACGTGGAGCAAGCCCTTGTCGCCGGCGGCGAGGCCAGCATCACCGGCCAGGCCGTCGACCACGTCGGCCGCGTCCTGCGCATGCAGGCGGGCGATGCCATCACCCTGTTCAACGGCGACGGCAACCACTACGCAGGCCGCCTTATCGAGATCGGCAAGCGGGAACTGCGCGTAGCCGTCGAGTCGATGACGCCGGCAGGCAATGAATCACCGCTGCCGCTGGTGCTGGTACAGGGCGTGGCCCGCGGCGACAAGATGGATTTCATCGTGCAGAAGGCCACGGAACTGGGCGTGGCTGCGATCGTGCCAGTCACCACCGAACGTTCGGAGGTGAAGCTCGATGCCGGCCGTGCGGAGAAACGCCTGGCGCACTGGCAGGCGGTGGTGGTGGGTGCCTGTGAGCAGAGCTACCGCGCGGTGGTGCCGGTGGTATGGCCGGCGGTGGCATTACCCGCATGGCTGGCGTCACTGGGGGACGATGGCCGCCGACGCCTGGCGCTGATGCCCGGCGAGGGCGCCCGCGTGGGTGAACTCGCCCTGGACGGCGCCGGAGCCTACCTGGTGGTGGGGCCCGAAGGCGGACTGGGCCAGCGCGACGTCGAGGCGCTGGCCGCGGCAGGTTTCTCAGGCTTGCAGCTTGGGCCACGCATCCTGCGCACCGAGACAGCTGGCCTGGCGGCACTGGCCGCGTTGCAATCGGTGTACGGCGACTGGTAAAGCCTTAGGCCGCTTCGAGTACGGCAACGAGTTCCGCCTCGATCGCCTCGAGGTCAGGGATTACCGCGGTATCGTCGCGCACCAGCACGTTGGCTCGCACCCCGAACGGCAGCTCCGATCCATCGTGCGTAGGCAGGATCAGCTCCGCGTTCAACGTGGTCAGGCGGGGGAAGCCCTGGGTCACCACGGCGATGAAGGGCAGCTTCGGGTTGCCGCCGAGCGCTTTCAATACCGCGACACGGGAATTGCCGCTTTCGGTTGCCGGGTCAATGCCGGTGAGCGTGGCGAAGGACACCAGCGGCACGCGCCAGCCTCGCCAGGCAATGCGGCCGAGCAACCATGCCGGCGCATGTTCCACCGGCTCCGGCGTGGACAGCGTGATCACTTCGGAAATCGTCGCGTTCGGCAGCAGCAGGCGGGCACCGCCGCTGGGGATCAGCACGCAACGGATTTCGCGCGGCAGCAGCTCACTCATGGGAATTCCTCGTTCAGGCGCGCGGCCATGGCAGCCACGCTGCCAGTGAAGCTTTCGATGCGCTCGGCGTGAATGCCGGCAATGGTGGCTGACGCGCGGTCGCCGGGTTCTTCCACCCAGACCCTGCCGCCGCGATCAGCGACGGCCTGGCAGCCGGCGACGCCATCGCGTCCGCTGCCGACGAAGACCACCGCAGTGAGGTCGGCACGGAAGGTCGCGGCCAGTTGGCTAAGCGTGGCGTCGACGCCTCCGACATCATCACCGGTAAGGCTTACCTGTCCATCGCGGCGCAAGGCCAATCGATGGCCCGGCGGCAGCACCAGCACGCTCGATTGCGCGGCGAAGCGGTCGGCTTCGGCGACACGCGAGGGAAGCGTGGTGGTGGCGGCAAGGCCGCGGGCGAAGGCCGCCGCATCGCCTTGTTGCAGCACCAGCACCAGCGCGGGTAGGCGCGCGGGTACGGAGGCCAGGAACAACCTGGCCGCGTCCTCGCTGTCCTGCGCCACGACCAGGGCCAGTACGCGGCGCACGCTGGCCGCCGCGCTGTCCAGGAATGTCTCGGCGAAATACTCGCTGTCCGAGGCGCGCGGCGCCACGGCTTCCTCCATCGACACCAGCTCCAGGCCCAGGCCCGGCTCCAGCAGGTTGTCGTCCCCGGCGTCACTTTCCGGAGCGAGGAATTCCTCAGCCGACATCTTCTCGATGCCGAAGGGATTGGGTTCCTGACTGGAAGCCGGTGCGGCTTCGCCCGCGGCCGGTTCCCCGTCGTCGACCAGGTCCCAGTCCGGCGGGATGGGCTGGGCGATCTGGGTGACCCGTGATTCGATCTCGGGCAGCACGATGTCTTCGTCGGGCTGCGGCTGGGTGCTGGTGGCCGTTTCGGCATCGTCCATCGGCGCCAGGCTGAAACGGCTGGTATCGGGCGACGTCGTGGACGCAGGCTCGATATTTTTCGCCGGTGCTTCACCGAAATCTTCTTCGTCGTCCATCAGCGTCAGGCCGGCGAAATCCTCATGCGACACCGTCGCTACCGAAGCCGGCGTAGTGTCGCCGATGTCGTCATGGGTCTCGAAGAGATAGTCGGCGACAGGCACGGCATGGCCGGCGTTGTCGCTGGCGCCGAAGAGATAGTCAGGTTCGGCCTCGGTGCTGGTGGCCAGGTTCGCCAGTTCGCCAAATTCCGCGCTAAGGGAAAGCGCCTCGTCGTGCGCGGCAGGCCGTGAAGCCATGGGGCCCGCGTCGCCGAAGACATAGTCGTCGCCAGCGGGGAGCTCGGCATTGAGGTCCGCGGCCAGGTCCTCGTTGAACACCAGCGACGATGGCGATGCCGCTTCGAGGTCTTCATATTCGCTGACGGCGGGGCCGGCCATATCCACATCGACGAAGCCTGGATCAAAGTCGATCGGCGCGGGCGCACTGCCTTGTTCGTGGACAGGGCCAGAAGCGGCGACGGGCTCTTCCAGGGTGGCGCCGTGGTCGATGTCGGCCACAAGCGTCAGGTCGGCTACCGGCGTGGCGGCAAAAGCGGCCTCAGGCTCGAAAGGCGGCGGGGCCTCTTCGTCATCACCCAGCTCCACACCCTGGAAAGGCGCGGATTCGTCTTCCTGGGACAGCAGCGCCTCGAGTTCAGCCTCCAGTTCCTCGGATTTGGCTTCTGTCTCGGCCAGCGGCGGTACATCGGCATGACTGGTATCCGCGTGCACGACCGGGGCCTGGGGCTCGGGCAATTCGATGCCACGGGCGTCGGCCGGCCGCGGCGGATCAATGTCGGCGCCAGCCAGGAGCTTGGCGGCAAGATGGCGCGCCCAACGCGCGCGATCCCAGCCCTGCAGCCCGCGGGAGGCGGCGGCGTCGTTGAACATCAGGCGCGGATGGTCACCATCGATGGCATCGTAGAGGCGGTCGAGTTCGTCGTCGGCATCGTCGTCGAGGTTCACCACCACGATATCGGCGCCGCTGGCCTTGATCTCATTGGCACCGAACGACGCCACGGCGCCTTCGTGCACGATCCGCGCACCCAGTTCCACCAGGGCCGCGCGCAACTGGGAGCCAAGTTCCTCGTCCCCGAACAGCAGGGCTACGGCGACGCCGCGGTCAGCCATGCGTTACCCCGAGCACGTCGTTGATCTGCACCACCAGGTCGTTCTCCTGGTAAGGCTTGCCGATATAGCGCTCCACGCCGATATCGAAGGCGCGCTGCCGGTGCTTTTCGCCGGTACGCGAGGTGATCATGATGATCGGGACATCGCGCAGGCGGGCATCGGCCTTCATGTGCGTGGCGAGCTCGTAGCCGTCCATGCGCGGCATCTCGATGTCCAGCAGCATGAGGTCGGGCACGCGTTCGTGCAGTTTCTCGATGGCGTCGACACCGTCCTTGGCCGTCATCACCTCGAACTCGTTGCGCTCGAGCACGCGGCCGGTGACCTTGCGCATGGTGATGGAATCGTCCACCACCATCACCAGCGGACGCACGCGCACTTCGTCGGGCAGCGCCGGCACGATCGGCGCGCGGTCGTCGGCGGCCTGCGCGCGGCGGGCCACGTTGTGGCGGACCAACGGCGCCAGGTCAAGGATGATCAGCACCGAGCCGTCGCCCATGATCGTGGCACCCAGGATGCCAGGCACCGAACTGACCTGCGGGCCCACCGGCTTGACGACGATTTCGCGTGACCCGAGCACCTCGTCGATGCGGATCGCGGCGCGGAGGTCGCCGCTTCGGGTCAGCAGCAGTGGCTGCTGGCCTTCCTCAAGCACGGTGACCGGCGGCAGGCCGAGCAACTGCGGCAGGTCGTGCACGCTGTAGTCGTCGTTGCCATAGCTGAAGTTCGGGTCGGACTCGGACAGGCGCGCCAGCATGTCTTCAGGCGAAATGCGCGCCACGCCCTGCACCGAGGTCATCGGGATGGCGAAATGCGACTCGCCGATGCGCACCAGGATCGCCTGGGTCACCGCCAGGGTGAACGGCAGGCGCAGGGTGAAGGTGGTGCCCTGCCCTTCGGTCGAGTCGATCGACAGCGTGCCGCCGAGCTGCTTGATCTCGTTGGCAACCACGTCCATGCCCACGCCGCGGCCGGCCAGCTGGGTGACCTCCTGCGCGGTGGAGAAGCCCGGCGTTGCGATGAAGCCCAGCAGCTGGTCGTCGCCGACACGCGCATCGCGGCGCAACAGGCCGCGTTCGATCGCCTTGGCACGGATGGCTTCGCGGTCGAGGCCGCGGCCATCGTCGGACACGCGGATCACCACCTCGGTGGCTTCGCGGCTCACCTGGATGCGTACCGTGCCCTCGGGGTTCTTGCCCTTTGCCTCGCGGTCGGCCGGTGACTCGATACCGTGGGCCACGGCGTTGCGCAGCATGTGCTCGAACGGCGCCTTGATGCGGTCGAGCAGGTTGCGGTCCATTTCGCCGTGGGCGCCATCCACCTGCAAGGTGGCGCGCTTGTCCAGGTCCTGGGCGGCCTGGCGCAGCGTGCGGCGCAGGTTCGGCACCATGGCGTCGAACGGCAGCATGCGCGTCTGCATCAGGCCGTCCTGCAGCTCGGAGTTCACCCGCGACTGCTGCAGCAGCAAGGTTTCGGACTGGCGCGTGAGGTCGTCCAGGATGCCCTGGATCGACACCAGGTCCGAGACCGACTCGGCCAGGGCGCGCGAGTACTGCTGCAGGCCCGAGAAGCGGTCCAGTTCCAGCGGGTCGAACGAGGCGATGCCCGTTTCGCGATGTTCCTGCTGGTAGCGGGCGATGATCTGCGCTTCGGTTTCGATTTCCAGCATGCGCAGCTGGCTGCGCAGTCGGCTCACCGTCTGTTCGTGCTCGATCAGGTTGAAGCGGAAGCCGGTGATCTGCTGTTCAAGGCGCGAGCGGTAGATCGACATCTCGCCGGCATGGTTGACCAGCGTATCGAGCAGCTCGGCGCGAACGCGGATCTGTTCCTGCGGCGCGCGTTGTTCTTCCTCGAATTCAGGCAGGAGGTCGGGAAGATCGCGTGGGTCGACGGGCTCGGCTTCGTCGCCGTCTTCGGCAAATACATGCGGCACGAACGGCGCAGCTTCGCGTTCGGGTGCGGCGAAGACGGTAGGCTCGTCTTCGATCGGGCCAATGACGCCGCCGGCCAGTTCCACGAACGGATGAATGACGTGCGGATCCAGGCCGATGCTTTGACCCTGGGCCAGGCGCTGGATCATGCCGTGGAGCTGGTCGAAACCACGCTCCATGGCACGTACGGCGACAAGGTCACCGTCACGGCGGCCACCGGCCACGGCATCGAGCACGGCTTCCATGGCATGGGCAAGATCGCCCACGGGCGGCACGCCGGCCATGCGGGCGCTGCCCTTGAGCGTATGCAGGTCGCGCTGGAGGCCCGCCACGTGCTGGGGCTCGGTGGGCGTGCCGCGCCACAGGGCCAGCACGCCATCGGCGTGATCGAGGATCTCGCGTCCCTCCTCGACGAACACTTCCAGGAGGTCCGGATCGATGGCGGAAAGGTCGACCATGCCCGGCGCGACCGGTTCGCTGGTGCTTGCCAGCGGCATGACCACCGGCGCCTGCGCGTGGACTTGCAGATCCGTCGGCGGCGGCAAGGTGGTGCTGCCAGCATCCAGTTCCGCGGTGAGCTCGGCTTCAAGTTCCGCTTCGGCAGCCAGCTGGTCATCGTCGGTCGCCGGATCGTATCCGACGGTGGACGGCACCTCGTCGGCGCTCGACATCGGGCCCTCGGCATCGAGCTCGGCCTGCAACTGGGCCTCCAGTTCGGCTTCGAGCTCGGCGTCGTTGAGCGAGGTCGTGTCTTCAACCTCGTGCGCTAGCGAATCATCCAGGCCATCGGCAAGTTCCGCCGATGTTTCCAGGGGCACGCTTTGCACCGGCTCGATGGCGCCTGTCGAGGCTACCTGGGCGGCTTCTTCGTCAAGCTCGGCCATCAGCGCATCCCACGCCGCATCGTCATCGACGGTGGGCGTGGTGATCGCGTGCGTGCCGGCGTCGGAGGGTTCCTCGCCATGCATCGCGGCGAGGAACTCGGCGGTCAGGTCTTCGTCGGTGTCGACAGGGACGGCTTCGTCGGGGGTCAGGGCATTTACTCTGACCCCGGCATCGGCGGCGTCGAGCTCCGCGTCGTGCTTGAGCGCTTCGAGGGCTTCGTCCGGTGCGTGTTCGAACAAGACATGCGCCACCTGTACGGCGGGTTGTTCGTCGCGCATGCGGCTGATGCGATCGGCAAGCTGGTCGACGGCGGGCACGTAGGGCTCGTCGTCGTCAAACTGGGCCATGATGTGGTCGACGAGATCGGCAACGTCGCCCAGGGCAAGCACGCCTTCAGGCGACAACGACCCGCTGCCTGCGCGCACGCGCTTGAGCAGGCCTTCCATCGGTGCCAGCACCTGGATCAACGGCGCGATATCGACCATGCCGATGGCGCCATGCAGGGTATGCACGGCACGCAGGAGGGCATCGTCCACCGGCAGGTGGCCATCGTCGGTGCGCGAGAGCGCCGTACGGATGGTCTGCTGGTACTGGCTCACTTCCGTGCGCAGGATGTCCAGCAGCACCGGATCGATCGGCGGCAGTGCCGGACCGATGAACATCGCAGCCGGCGTGTCCTGTTCATCGGCATGGATCGCTTCCGTTCCGGCCGCGGCGGCCCGAATGTCGGACGCCAGGTCGGGCGTGGCGGCAGGTGCGAAGGCGGCGGTGGGGATGGCCTCGATCGTCGCGCGCGGCACACGGCGACGCACCTTGGTGCGTACGGTCTGGCGCGCGGTGAGTACATCTTCGATGCGGCCGGAGGCACCCGACGCCAGGCGGTCGGCGACGGTCATGATCGCCGCCAGCGGCGCCATCGGCGCGGGACCGCCGGACAGCGAGATATGCAGTTCCGGGAGCGCCGCCACGGCGTGGGCGACCAGCGCCTGGACGTCGGTATCCGGCGCGATCGTCCCATCGAGCACGCGGTTGAGCATGTTCTCGACCTTCCAGGCGAACTCGCCCAGCAGGCGCGCGCCAACCAGGCGGCCGGAACCCTTCAAGGTATGGAACGAGCGGCGGACCGGTACCAGCGACTCGCGCTTTTCCGGATCCATCATCCAGGTGGCCACGCCCTGCTGGAGATTGGCGATCTCCTCGAGCATTTCTTCCAGGAAGATCTCGCGGATCTCGTCGTCGATGCCATCGACGGTGACCTGGAAGCCGGCAAAGTCGGCCATGTCCTCGCCACCGACCTCCTGCTCGATTTCCTCTTCCACTTCCACCCAGTCGTTGTCGTCGGAGACGGCGACATGGGATACGAAGGTAGGCTGGGACGACGGCAGGGGCACACCCGCGGTTTCGGCTGCGGGCCTTTCGTTGAAGATCGGCGGCACGCCACCGGCGTCGGCCAGCAGGCCCACCGGCTCCTCGGCGGTGACTTCGTGCGACGCGGCGGCAAAATCGTCCGCGGCCGCATCAGTGGCTTCTTCACCCACGCCGCGCGCTTCGGGCAGCGGCCAGTAACCGAGCGCGGCAAGGCTTTGCTCGGTCACGTCAAGGATGTGCTCAAGCCCGCCGCGATGTTCGCGCGCGGCCTCCAGGTAGTATTCGAGCGCGGCCAGTGCATCGGCCAGGCGATCCATCTGCACGCCCGAGGGAATGCGGCGGTCCTGGACCAGCTCGTGGTCGACGAAACGACCGATGCCCACCGCCAATTGCGAGGGGCGCGCGGCACTGAGCATCTGCATCGCGCCGGAGACCTCGCCCATCAGGCGAGGCACTTCGACCAGTTGCGTGTGGTCCCAGCTGGACTCGACGAAGCCGACGATGGCGTCCTTGACCTTGGCGGTATTGGCCGTGGCCTCGCGCATCAGCGAAGCGAGAATGTGGCGCGCCTCGCTGCGCGGCAGCGGCGCCGGACCGTCGCCGGTATCGTCGGCAGCGCCTTCGGCACCCAGGCGTTCGATGTGGTCGTCGAGCGAGGCTTCGACATAAAGCAGGGCGCCGGCGACGTCGAGCAGGGCCTCCTCGTCGGGGGCATGCATGCGCGTGACGATTTCTTCCATGACGCGGCGTTGTTCGTTCACCACCCGGCGCGGCACGGCCAGGGCAAGCATGCCCAGCGTGTCGCCGACGCGCTCGAGCACTTCCACCTGGGGCGCCAGTTCCGTGGGGTCGCCTTCGCGGCGGCGCAGGAAGAGGTCCAGGGCGTCCTTGACGCGGAGCAGGTCGTCCTTGATGGCCGAGGCCACCGTATCGAGCAGGGCGCGGTTGTGACCGGACATCGAGCCACGGGCATGTTCGAGTTCGGCGGCATCCGGGAGCAGGCCGTCCAGGCGATAGACCCGGCGCAATTCGTCAAGCCGGTCGCTGCCCGGGCGCGCCTGGGCGACAAAATAAAGCAGTTTGCGCGAAAGTTCGTCAGCTTCGCCGCCCAGCAGGGCTTCCTCGCCATGCTCGAGCAGTTGGCGGATGCAGCGGTCGACGCGGCCGATCAATTGCCGCACTTCCTTCACATGCGCCTTGAGCACACCGCGCTCCAGGCCATCGAGCACACCGGCGGTGATCCACCACAGGCGGCGGCCGGCAATCGTGTAGCAACGGGCCGAGAGCGAATCGAGCGTGGCACGCATGCCCTGGAGCTGGCGGTCGCCGCCCTGGCCGCGGAACCAGGACAGCAACAACTGCTGGAAACGCAGGCGCAGCGCGGCGATCTCGTCGCGGTAGTACTCGGTGGCATGCGGCTCCGTGGCGCCCGGGGCGTCCATCGGCAGCGCGACATCGAGGTTGGGCGTGAACAGGGCCGATTCGTGCAGGCTGTCCACGCCACGGCTGGCGCGCAGGTCGTTGAGCAACGGCAGCAGCACGATGGGCACGTCGCGGTGCCCGCTCTGCAGGCGCTCGAGGTAGTCGGGCATCTGCACCATGCCGCGCATCAGCGCGGCATAGGCATCGTCGCGCTGGGCCACGGTGCCGGCCATGAGGGCCGCCACCAGCTGCTCCATTTCCTCCACCACCATGGCCGCGCCATAGAGCTCGACCATGCGCAGGGTACCGTGCACCTGGTGCAGGTCCGCCGCGCACGAGCGCATGACGTGGATGTCGCCCGGCTCGCTGACGTAGGCCTCCAGGGCCTGGCGTGCCTTGGAAAGCGCCTCGTCCAGCTCCGCCTTGACCCAGTTGAGCGTGGTGAAATCGTTGTGGTCCTGGAGTCTCATTGGGCGCATCCGGGTGAGGCTTTTGGAGCTCGGGTGTGGCTGGCGTTGCTATGGGCAAAAGAAGACACGCACCGCTTGGGCGTACGGGCACGGCTGGCCGAAGCGAAGGTATTCATCGCTTCTTTCCAGCAAGGGCAATGCCAGTACGCATCCAATTCATGTGATCCACGTCCCAAAATTCGAAACCCGAAGAGCGCAACCGGGCTCAGCCCGGAAGCTTGAAGTTCGCCACCGACAGGCGCAGGTCGTTGGCCAGCTGCGCCAGGTTGCCGATCGATTCGGCCGTCTGGCTCGCGCCCAGCGAGGTCTGCGAGGTAATTTCCTGGATCACGTTCATCGTTGCCGAGGTATCGGTTGCCGCGACCGACTGCTGGCGCGCGGCGGTGGAGATGTTCTGAATCAGGCCGGCAAGGTCGTTCGAGACGCGCTCGATGTCCCCCAGCGCGGTACCGGCGTCCTCGGCCAACCGGGCACCGGCCACCACCTCGGCTGTCGTCTGTTCCATGGAACTGACCGCTTCATTGGTGTCGGACTGAATCGTCTGGACCAGGGTTTCGATTCGCTTGGTGGCGCTGGCCGAGCGTTCGGCCAGGCGCTGCACTTCGTCGGCCACCACCGCGAAACCGCGACCCGCCTCGCCGGCCGAGGCCGCCTGGATGGCGGCGTTCAAGGCCAGGATGTTGGTCTGCTCGGCAATGTCGTTGATCAGTTCCACGATCGAGCCGATCTCTTGCGAGGATTCACCCAGGCGCTTGATTCGTTTGGAGGTTTCCTGGATCTGGTCACGGATGGAGTCCATGCCCTGGATGGTTTCGCGCACCACTTCGGCGCCACGCGAGGCAATCTGCACCGAGCGCTGGGCCACGTCCGCGGATTCGGCCGAGTCACGGGACACGGTATCCATGGAGGTGGCGATCTGGTTGATGGCGGTGGTGGCCGTGCTGATCTGCGTAGCCTGCTGCTCGGCGGCATCGGCCAGGTGCATGGCCGTGGCCTGCGTTTCCTGGGCGGCGGCCGACACGCGCACGGCGGTCTCGTTGATCGTCGCCACCAGTCGGCGGAGCTCATCCACGGCGGAGTTGATCGAGTCGGCGATGGCGCCGGTGATGTCCTCGGTCACGGTGGCCTTCACCGTCAGGTCGCCCTCGGCCAGCGTCACCATTTCGTCCAGCAGACGGCCGATGGCCGCTTCGTTCTTGCGGTTCAGGGCGTTGGTGGACTCGAATCGTGCGCGCTGGTCGCGGATCTGGGTGATCACCAGCAGCAGGGCGAATACCGCGGCGCCCACGGCGCCGAGCAGACCGAACCAGATGTTCGGGAAGAGGCGCGTGAGCGGCAGCTTGCCGATCTGGCTGGCGACGTCGTTGGCGCGAAGGAGCACCGTCTGCGAATCGAGCGAGGCCTGGTTGCCGGCGCGCTTGACGTCCTGCAGGTTGGGCGAGGCGGCCACCAGCTGGGCGACCGGATCGTTCAACTCGCCCCAGCTGGCCTGCATGGCCTCGAGGATCTTCTTGGCATTGGCGTCGCTGATCGGCTTGACCGAATTGTCTTCGCTGCCGGAGGTCAGGCCCTTGAGCACCGCCCCATAGAGCTGGGCGTCGCGGGACAGGCCGTCGGCGGCCGGCTGGCCGGCGTCGCCGCCCTGCAGGATTTCCGACACGCGGCGGATCATGCGATCGCCCAGCAGCAGCTGGCGGGCGGTGGTGTAGGTCTGCTCCACCGAACCATTGCGCTGCTGCAGGATGGTGAGCACCTCGTCGTTGCGCGCGTTCAGCAACGGCATCTGGCGCGAGAACGTGCCCGCGCGCTGGGTGGAGTCGATCACCAGCTGCTTGTTGGACAGGATCTTGCCGATGTCCGAATCCAGCTGGTTCCATGCGTTCGTCAGCGCGGCGACCGACTTGCCCGCCGCGGTGGCGTTGTTGTCGGCATAGGCCGGCATGCGGGTTTTGTCGTCGCCCTTGTTCAGGCGCTGCACGGCCGAATCGATGGTATTGCGGGCAGCCTGCAGCTCGCGGAAGGCGTCGGCGTTACCGTCGGAGGCTTCCAGGGCGTCCTTGGCCGTCTGCTGCGAGATCACCTGGATCTGGGTGGTGAGCCCGACGGCCTGGCGGTCCTCGTCGTTCTTGGTGTTGAGCATGTAGAAATCGACTGCCGCGATGCCGATGGAAAGCACCAGCGCCGCGATCAGGATCAAGTTGCTGCGATCCTTCGCGCCCCCTGTGGTCGTACTCATACTCACCTCGTCACACGCACGTTATACGTCGATCCACATGGCAAGGCAGCCTTGAACGGGCTGTCTTCGCCTGCGAAGCAAAAAGTTCGCTTCGCCCCCTGTCCGGCGTGCTGCTGCCGGCCTTCTCGGTATTGCCACGCGCGGCCGGCCTTTAAGCTGCCACGCGCTTGTATCCAAACCCGCCCGCTACACCGCGGTCTGACGGAAGTCCGGCGCGCGCACCAGGCGCGTCATGCTCAGCATCCCGTATTCCCGGTCACCCACGGTGACATTTTCCGAAACGAATCGCGTGAGCCGCGGGTCTTCCTCGGCGCCTGCCAGGCGGCGTTGTTCTTCGTCCACGAGGCGCTGGCCGAACACTTCATCGACCAGCAGGCCCACCGTGCCGTTCTGCTGGCGCACCAGCAGCAGGCGGGTACGCTCGGACGACGGCGTACGGACGTTGAAGAGAAAACGGCCGAAGTCGACCACCGGCACCAGGTTGCCGCGGACGTTCGCCACGCCCATCAGCCATGGCCGGGTACCCGGCACGGGAGTGAGCGACGGCGGAGCGAGCAGTTCGTTGATCTCATCGATGCTGGCCACGAACGAACGCGTGCCGACGCGAAAACCGATGCCGCGCCACAGGCTCGGGGCGTCGACCTGTTCGGGGGTCGCCGCCGAATGCGCCAGGCACCGGCGCTCGTAGTAGGCCAGGAGCTCGAACGGATTGAAGGCGGCGACATCGGTCATGGGTAGGCCTTCAGTGCGGCTTGGGCAGCAGGTTATCGATGGTGGCGAGCAGTTCCTTCTCGTTCACCGGCTTGGTGATGAAGGCCCGTGCTCCCTGGCGAAGGCCCCAGACCCGGTCGGTTTCCATCGACTTGGTGGTGATCATCACCACCGGGACCTCGGCCGTGGCCGGGTCGCGGCTGAGCGTTCGGGTGGCCTGGAAACCATTCATGCCAGGCATGATGACGTCCATGATGACAAGGTCGGGGCGGTTGGCGCGGATGCGCTCGATACCGGCCTCAGCGTTGTCGACGCTGGACACGGCAAAACCGGCCTTCTCCAGCAGCGTGGTGAACACGCGCACGTCGGTCGGTGAATCGTCGATGATCAGGATGTTGGGCAAAGCGGTGGTTCCCCTGGTGTCGGGTCGCGGCCGAAAGAGCCGGCGTCCCCACGAAAAACTTCTTGTGACTTCGAAAACGGCGTAACCGGCGCACTAGCTAATTGGCGATGACATAGCGCTGGATAGCGCCCAAGAGCTCGTCGCGGGTAAAGGGCTTGGTGAGGTATTGCTCGGCGCCAACGATGCGCCCCCTCGCCTTGTCGAACAGGCCGTCCTTCGAACTGAGCATGATCACAGGCGTAGGCCGGAACTGCGGGTTGTTCTTGATCAGGGCGCAGGTCTGATAGCCGTCCAGGCGCGGCATCATGATGTCGACGAAGATGATGTGCGGCTTCTGGTCGGAGATCTTGGCGAGCGCCTCGAAGCCATCGACCGCCGTGAGGACGTCGCAACCCTCCTTTTTCAGCAGGGTCTCCGCCGTCCGGCGAATGGTCTTGGAGTCGTCGATCACCATGACCCGCAAGCCGGTCAGGCCATTACTGCGTCCGTTTTCGTTCACTACCGCCCCCGTAAACCCCACCTCGAAGCCATGCACACGGTAACGCGATTGACCCTCGCCCGACCGTGCGCCAATCGACGGACCGTATCCCGATGGCACGCCAAGTGACCGCTCTTCGGCGGTGCACCCTAAGCGTCGCTGTTTAACGCCTGGGTACCGTGCCGTCAAGCAAAAGTGACCAAATGCCTGTGTGGCACGCTTTTGCGCGGCCATCCCCTACACTTGGAGTTTGCCCCGTCGTCGGCCCTTATCGGCTGCCCGGCGGCCAACTTTAGCTCCGGAGAGCCCCTTCCCATGCCGCTGCGCGTTGCGGTGCTGATGGACCCCATCAGCCATATCAAGATCGCCAAGGACTCCACCTTCGCCATGCTGCTGGAGGCCCAGCGCCGCGGCCATGGCCTGCTGTACATGGAACAGGGCGATCTGGCCATCCGTGACGGCGTGCCCATGGCCCGGCTGCGCCCCTTGAGCGTGCGCGAGGACAAAACCTCCTGGTTCAGCCTGGGCGAGCCTGAATGGCACGACCTGGGCACGGTGGATATCGTCCTTGCGCGCAAGGATCCGCCGGTCGATGCCCAGTTCATCTACGACACCATGGTGCTGGAACTGGCTCAAGGTAGGGGTTGCCGCGTGGTCAACGACCCCCGGTCGCTGCGCGACTGCAACGAGAAGCTGTTCGCCCTGCAGTTCCCGCAGTGCATCGTGCCTACCCTGGTGTCCCGCGATGCCGGGGAACTGCGCGCGTTCGTCGCCGAGCAGGGCCAGGCGGTGCTCAAGCCACTCGATGGCATGGGCGGCCGCGGCATCTTCAAGGTGCGCCACGGCGACAGCAACCTCAACTCCATGCTCGAAACCCTGCTCGACGGCCACCGGCACTTCGCCATCGCGCAGAAGTTCATCCCTGAGATCACCTCCGGCGACAAGCGCATCCTGCTGATCGACGGTGAACCGGTGCCCTACGCCCTGGCACGTATCCCGCAAGGCGATGAATTCCGCGGCAACCTCGCCGCCGGCGGCCGCGGCGAAGGCGTGCCGCTGTCCGACCGCGACCGCTGGATCGCCGCCCAGGTGGCGCCGGAGCTACGCCGTCGCGGCCTGCGCTTCGTGGGGCTGGACGTGATCGGCGACTACCTCACCGAAATCAACATCACCTCCCCTACCTGCATTCGTGAACTCGATGCCCAGTTCGGCCTTAACATCGCCGGGTTGATGTTCGACGCCATCGAGGGGTCATGACCACAAGAGGTTCCGCAGGGCCCGACCTGTTCGGCCCCACCCTGCTGTTTTCCATCGTTCTGCACGGCATCATCCTGCTGGGCGTGACCTTCAGCGCCTCGCGCCCGAAGGCCGGCTTGCC
>Ga0307510_10000111_pt1 | contig 65046 bp, 72 predicted proteins | sample 12_EM_MG_FD_207224 | JGI IMG/M metagenome (GOLD analysis project Ga0307510, IMG submission 207224) | Populus trichocarpa ectomycorrhiza microbial communities from riparian zone in the Pacific Northwest, United States - 12_EM | ecosystem: Host-associated > Plants > Roots > Unclassified | place... | reverse complement strand
GATTGTTACCCCAAGGTTTTTTAGGTGTGGCGGCGGCATTAGGAAGAACGAACTTCGCGGCCCAGTCACAGTGGCATGCTCCTCGTGCATACGATTCTTGTGCCTACATAGAACCAAGGTGGCTGGCTAACTGCTGATCAGCGCTGCCAGTGACTGACTCTCGATTCTGGCTGGCCCAAACGGATCTTCCAATCTGCGGCACTTCCCGAATTAGAGGATTTAGGTTCTCATCCTGCAGTGCTGAAGTATGTTTTTATTGGCAGTCAGTATCTGTAGGGCGGCGATTGAAGAAGGTTATACACGCCAGATTTATGACAGCTTCACAACCTATTCATGATCATATGCGAATTCTTTATTTTCATCCGAGTGGAACCGCGCCGCTCAAAGCAAGCCCAAGCTAGATGTGACTATCACTACCATGGTAATGTCCAGGCTTAGAGAATTGTGAAGATTACGTTGTTTCTCAGCTTCAGCCCTCGCTGACCACGCTAGCTGGCACATCTCTGATCCCGGCGACCTCTCGGCCAATCCCCTCATGATACGAAGAGCCGCCGGGCCACAGGCCCACAGCAACGCGCCAGCCCCCCCTGCTTCCCCTTGAATAGCACCGAGCGGTGTATAATGAGCTTTGTTTGAAGAGGCACCAAGCGCATCAGCGCGTCCACCCAATACTGGCATTAACAACCACGGCTCATATACTAGTGAGAGGAGCAATCGACAAGCACCGCAGCAGCGTTTTTCACTTTCAGCGCCTATCATCACAATATCCAGTGCATCAAGGCTGTCTGTAGGGAATACGAGGGAGGGAATGCGTGCATTCGCTCCTGAAGCTGAAGGCACAGAACCGAGCGGTCCGAGCCAGGGGCTTGAAATGGCGCGTGGAGAATGAAGAATGGCTAGTTTGGAGCGCGGTACACACTGAAGATCGAAAGATACTGAGAACTGACCCCTCCACGAAAGTACCGCCGGTGCAAGTACGGCGACTTCACGGTGTCTTTGATGGATGCTCGGGGATGGGATTAGACCGGCATGGTAACAAAAGGACCATTCGGGTAGATGCTGGGGAGTAGGGCCGATTGCCACGGACTCAGATGGACGCCATCTCCAAGGAGAATGAATGCCAGGTAAGTTCTAGCGAGGCTGTGATCACGCTTAAAGAAGGAAACGCGGAGATTTGTCAAGCATGTTTGCGAGTCGAAAACGACCAATAGAGAGTGCAAGCTAAGAGGGAAAAGCTATGAGATTAGTATTCTTGGAACGACACCTTTCCAGAGTGGCCCCCAGGACAGGAATGCCGCCAGGCACCATGAACCGGCACCGGCGGCACAGTATATCGTGGTACTGTAGTGTTGCGGAGAGCACGCGTCCGTCGGAGTTCAAGTTCTCCGTCCACAGAACACGAAGTCCACACCGTGACGTTATGCCCGCGGGCGAACTCGACTCGCCTGCCTCACTGATCCCAAACCCCGGAAACCACGGGCAGCTGAGACATCCCCACTAATACCTCTCCAACCCTTGATGTGCAGTGCGACGGAAAGGGGGTGTTAGCCGCGAGACAACAGGTCGTGACGCCTTGGGCCGACGCATGGTAGAATTCATCTTCCTGTTCCTGCTCAGCCTGAGGTACTGTACCGTACCACATTCCGAGCCGATTGCTGCTGGGAACACCCCTACTCACCGCGAATCCATAAGCCTTCTGTAGGTATTAGCTACTTGCTCTGCTTTCTCGCAGCATCGAGGATAGCCTCGGCAGTTCTACTTACAGGTCAGTAATTCGGGTGAGTTATATTGGGTGGGTGTGCGCATGCTGGTCCAAAAAGCTGATGTGGACTAGCACACTGGGTGGCACACCAAGAAATAGCGAGTGTCCAAGCGGTGGTCTCGCAAGTCGCAACAAAGGCTATGCGGCACTTGTCCGAGTCCCAAGGCGATTTGGTATACAACGCCTTGGCGCAGATAGTACGTCTGTATACATGAGCAGAGGAATAGTCCAAGTGAAATTCCAGTCCTATATCTGAGAGTGGTAGACGATGTGACGAGCGGGGACGAGTAGACGGTATTGTTGCCGTTGTCCAACCAGCTTGGAGTTGCAAACCCAGCTCAACACTGGTGGATCGAGGTCTACGAGAACCCTATTGCCACATTTGGTCTTACACCACGGTAAATTTTGATTCACTGTATAGGCTAAAGGCTGACTGGTGGGTCCTTCCGTAAACTTGCTTTGCCGAGCAGAGCTGTTTAGAAATATCAGCACAGCTCTCCAGCGACTCCGTTAGACAGACGGATATTTGAGCAGCATCGTCAGGAATCACGAGTAAAATTGTTCTGATAAGAATTGGAACCCTGCTAAAAGACACAAGTCATTGGAGTAGTAGCCGACACAGCGTGCCCGATAATGCAACTGGGAATGATAGCCAAGATGGGTCAACAGTAGGGTAAGCAAACCGAGACAAACAATACATCACAAGAACTTACCGGCCCACCGCCGGGCCTTTTCTCGAGGATCGGGGGCAAGAACGAAGAGAGCAAACAACAGTCATGATAGACTCGGACAGGCTGGAAGTGCGTACGTTACTGGCTCAGTGGAAGAAAGAGCAAGAGGTATCATACGTATATTTCTACTATAGAGTCTTTCGGGTAATTGTCTGCGTCTACTGTACAGATCAAATAGGAGAGTTCAAGGGAAAAGATAGATAACATATCGTTCTTATCTTTCGGCTCATAGCACCTATCTCCGAAACGGTCCTTCCTGGCCGTAGCAGAATCAAAAATAGACAGATGTGGCGGAGAATATTATTACCCATGTAATAAGACAGAACGATCCGAGGTGTTCCGTTGGGAGCGCACTTGGCACAATGCTTCTGCCCCCACCCCCCAAAAAATAAAATAAAATAAAATAGAAAGCTGTATCAGCAACCCATCGTAATTCCCGCGTATGGTCCATCGTGATCGCCCGTATTTCCCTTGAAAATATTTGACACATCGCCGACGACGCACAAAGTAGAAGTATTGTCTTGACCTGAAACGTACATCGGCAGGACAGAAGAGATAAGGAAGAAGGGGGTCTGGGAGAGGTCGAGACGCACCAGGGCAAGCGTCCCACGCGCCAGAGTCCTGTATATGCACCTCTCCCGACGGGTGATGGAATCCCAAGAACCTCCCAGGGAGGACCGGAGTCGGGTCCTCCTTGTTGTTGATGTGCGTCACGAGTCCGGCCAGGTGTCCGTCGACGAAATTGGCAAAGGCCTGGTTCCCGATGCGGGGCATGCCGTAACCCACCATGCGCATCGTCACGCTCGGATCGAGCTGCAGCCTGAGGAAGACACCGTCAAGGAGGGAGAGCGCTGCGCCGAGTGAGTGGCCGACGGTTGTGACGGAGGACGCGCCGTGCGACGCGAGGGCACCCTTGACGGCCGAGAGAATGGACTGCGCGGTGCTGCGAGTTTGTTTTTTTATTTGTTAGCCCAGAGCGGGATACGCAGGCAGACAAAGCGCGCCTTTCTGCGGCTGACAGCGAGTTTGGAATACATACCGGGCGTGGTCCCGAGCGAAACCGCTGTGGGCTTTGACGGTCGATGGAATCCCGGGGAAGAGAGTCGAGTCGAGTTGCTCGAGGAAGAAATCGGCGTCGGTCAGGTCGGCGAGACTGGGCAGAACGTTTGTCGAGATGAGTGCCATCGAAGAAGGAAAAAAGGTTTGGTATTTGAAGAGGTGCTTACATCTTGGTAGAGTCCGTTCCCTGATGCGCGACGATGACGGTGTTCAACGACGGGGAGAACCCGACATACCCTGTGTGAAAGGTTCGTGTGAGCCTAAATCCCAGTCACGTTGGTCGATATCCGCCTTACAAAACTGGGTGCCGGCACCGTCACCTCCAGCGGCCACTGGCACAAAGTCGGGGTTCGCTTGGCAGTTGGCTAGGGGCGTCGTTCAGCTACCATTGCCCTAGACTGTGCCGCAGAAGACGGGATCCGCAAGCGACTCACCGCCACAACTCCAGTTGATCGTCGCGGATGGGTTGCAATATGCCGTGCTCGCAAAGTGAGTGAATGGAGCGAACCCGCTGATCTGTGCAGTGCTGAGCGCAGTGATAGCTTGACGCTTGATTGGCGAAGCACAGACTAGCCCGATAGATGCGAGAGCTAAAAGGAGACTGGCGGTCCAGAACCAAACCATGACTGTTGGGGGATGGAAAGTGGAAAGTGGTAGTACAGAACTAAGACATTGCGATTCTGCCTGGACTTAAATACATCGCAGACCATGAGAGAGGAAGAGAAATCCACCAAGAGGCAGTGGGAGACCATCAACCACTGTGGTCGATGACGATGTGCGCGCCTGCGCATCAGGGGGAGTGATCGGGGCTTGACACAGACGTACCCGGTCATCGGGATAAATGAGCGTCCAGTTCGTGCCATTCAAAAAACACATTTAGACCCGGTAACTACCCGCTTGCATGAGCAAAGACAGTATGGTTTAGGAGAAAACGCTTTGCCGAGAAGTAAGGTGGCTGGGAAAGTGCATTCAGTTGGTGATGATGATGATGATCACCAGACGTCAGTATGGCACGGGTCGAGAAGTCGCGAGGAAGGCCACAGCCCACGGAAGATTAGTTCGCAAGGAGACAGTATACACATGGACATGGACAGCATAGATTGGTTTGATATGAATAGTATATCCTAGACCAGAATGACGCCGTGAGCGAGATGTCTCTGTTGCTTCCACTCAGCTTCCACTTCTATTCGCGCCGAGCCAGGGGAGTGATAAATTCAAGAATAACGTCAACATGGACCTCGATTAAGAATCGGTCGTGGCCAATGGCAGTTAAGAGCCATCTAAGCAAGGGTCATGGAGTGAAGTGAAGAATCCGACGGCGTTGAATCGGACTTTACGGGCGAAGTAGCTGGATATTACATCATAGGCAAGCAACGCGATTTGTTGTGGCCAGTTGCCACACTGGATTGATCTCATCTCAACAGCCAAGCAATACAACACGGACGAGAGTTGGTCCCACGGTGAGCCCGACAACCGCTTGATGTCTGATTCCGTTTCGCAAGGCAACGGAAATGGTGAGCGCCAACAAATGTTTCAGAAATGACGGATTATGACTCACCCACACCACAAGACCACCTCGACCCAACGCTCGACTTTCTCGCCGGGACCATCGCAGGCGTCTCAGGTCTAGTCGTCGGCTTTCCTTTCGATACTGGTGAGCAGAACCCGTTTCAACTCTCTCACCTTCACCCCGTTCAACTCCTGCGTTTGTCTTTTTTCTCATGACTGGTCGTCTTCATCACCACCCCTTGATTCCCTTCCACATTTAACCAAGTCAAATACAGGTTTCAGAACCCGTCACTGGGCGTTCGATACCGCTCCACTTTGCATGCGCTCGCGACCATCACGCGCGGGGAGCGCCTCTGCGGACTCTACAAAGGCGTCTCATCACCGCTGGTGCGTCGGGCGTGCCCACAAGGCAACCGTATCCCCCGTGCCTTCGCAGAAGCTGATATATGGATCGACCGCCCTTTGCTTCCACACCCCCCCATAATATGTTGCCGCACCGCCCTCTGCCGAACAGGCCACTGCCCCGCTTCTGAACGGATTGCTCTTCGCGACCTACCGCTTCCTAACGAAGCTCCAAACCCAAACGCGTCACAAGGACAATGACGTGCAGCAGCCGAGGGATCTCGAGCCGGAACAGCAACTGGAACCGACCCTAGGCCAGATCTTCCTCGCCGGCGCAGGTTGCGGTCTCGCCTCCACGTACGTCAACCCCCGCTCGTCCAACGAACGCCGAACGAAATGCGGTCTTCTCTCTCCTGCAGACTTCTCACGACGCCGATAGAACTGATCAAGATCCAGCAGCAAAAGCAACAGCAACAGCTCGCCCTAACACACGACGTCACAGCACTACGAGTACGACGCAGCAGCAGCAGCAGCAGCAGTGACGGGCACACGCTCCCCGCGCGCGCCGTCGCACAGCGGATATACCGCGCGGGTGGAATTCGCGGACTCTATCGCGGGTTATCTGCGACGATTCTACGGGACGTGCCCGGGTACGGGCTATACTTTTTCGGGGTGCGACTTGTTGTTCCCTTCTTCTCCTCCCCCTTCCCGGTCATACTCACATCACATCACACACCCCAAAAGTACGAAGGCACGCTGCGCCTCTTCGCGCCGTCCAATCCCTCGCACCACGCAGACCCAGCGCTGGTACTGGAAGAAGTGGCAGACACGCTCTCGCGCGCGAACCTACGTCCGTGGGCACCGCTCCTCCTCGCAGGCGGGGCAGCAGGGATCATCGGCTGGTTAGGCACGTTCCCGTTCGACGTGATCAAGACGCGCATGCAAGCGTACGACATCAGCACCAGCACCGGCAGCAGTGCAGGAGAAGGTACATTGTGGCGCGCCGCCCGAGAGCTGTACGCGGAGGGCGGTGGTGGCGGCGGCGCGCGCATGCGAGTATTCTGGCGCGGTTTCGTGCCTACGATCGTGCGCGCCGTACCGGTCAATATGGCCGTCTTTGGTACGTTCGAAGGCGTCGTATGGGCCTTCTCGTAATCAATAATTCCCAACGCGCGGGCTGGACCGCTGGCGCGCACATCGCCGAATCTGGCCGAACCTTTTCCGAAGAGGGAGAAGGGCTGCCCAGCTGCATTATTTACCTGTAAGAAAGAGAGAGGAAGGTGGAGTGGGAAGGATGTTGTACTGTAGCGGAGATGGCCACGATAAAAGATAAAGGTTGATGTATGTCAGTCTTAATCTGGACGGCAACGGCATATGAGATGTGGCCGTCCCTGTTGGTTCCCCCTTATATGCATACTGGATGATTATCAGTATTAGTTGTGCGTATTCAATTACGTGGATGTATGCGGAGGGAGGGTGGATCCGATAGTACAACATGGGACGCGACTGATAAGATACAAGGAACGTGCGTGTTTGATGACGAAGGCCGCACCGAAATGCAAGAATAGACTATAAGGGGAAGATGCGGGTTAAGGTGGGGTGGGGATTGGGGGGATGGGGGACGAAGCATGCAAGTGTGGGTAACGAAGTACATTTGGGTGTACACGCGTAAATGAGTTAAGCCCACCAGTCGTCCTCATATGGGATATGGGACCAATGAAGGGCGATAAAAAAAATTAAAGAAAAAACAATGAGGTAGAAAGCAAGATGGGATGGGTATAAGGATGTGCTATCAGAGGTAGAAAGGATAATAAGAAAAAATCGCTCAAAATATGAACGTTGGCGGGGAGGGGTGAAGTGAAGAGGGAAGGGGGGAATCGGAGTAGTCACGATTCATCCATTCGGACGTCCATCGTCATCGTCCTGGAGCATGTCAATCTAGGGCTCAACTTTTGCATAACAACATCTCCGTCTTCAACCTGCGCCCGCGCATACAACGCTTCGCGGGGCCCTTCCTCGGCGGTGAGGTTCGCCAAACTGAGGAGGGCTTCCGCCAGCTACCTCCAACAAATTCCCAATCAACAACAAAGCAAAGCAAAAAGAAAACAACGCAAAATGTCGCTCACCCATGGCCGCACATCCACCAGAGAGGACTTGCCGGACGATGCTGTCGATTCTGACCCCTTTGCACGATCAAAGAACGATATGGCTATAGCGACAACAAGAGCGTTTATTAATCAGCCACTGCCAATGGGGGCTGAGACAAAAAAAAAAGGGAACTCACCAGTGTTAAGACCCGCGTGAGCCTCCTCCGTCGCACCGCGCGCACCGCCAATAACGAGCCAACACCGTCCACGCGCAGCACCAAGACGGGCTTGCCACGCACCGACGTCCGCCTTGGCCTCCATATCCATCTGCGAAAAGATCGTGTCGGCCCACGCCGCCCAGCGCGCCCGTGCCGCCGAGTCTTCAAGGCGCTCCGAGACCGCGAGGACCTCCGACGCGAGCGCGAAGAGCACGTGCGGCCGCGGTGGCGCGCGCCGCGTCGGCGTCGGCGTTGCGGGCGCGCTGTGCGGCATGTGGAATATCCCGCGCGAAAACTGGTCCGCGGCCATGGTGAGGAGTTCCGGCGCGGTGGCGCGGGTGTGCGCAAGGCCGCTCGCTGTGTGCATTGAAGCGATGGCTGCGAGCGGCGAGCGCGGGTGGTAGCGCGGGTGTGTGGTGTGGAGCCGGGGCGTAGATATGGACCGTGGTGGTGGTGATGATAGGCGTGCGGTTGCGGCTGCGGGTGAGGGCGAGGGTAAGGTTGCCTGTTGTTTTTTTGTTGTCTCGTAGGCGAGCGCGACAAGCGTGCGACCCCATGCGATCGCTACGCGCCAGTCATCGATGCTGCTTGTGGAGTCTGACGAGGTGGAATCCTTGCCGCTTGTTTGGCAGAGGAGGTTGTCGCCTGCGTTGAGGACGTCGAGCGCGGCGAGCCAGTACGGCGAGGGGGATGTGGGTTCGCGCGGGCGGATGGCGAGGGAGGGGTCCCGCGAGATGATGTTGCCGAAGCGGAACAATGCGACGCCAAGCACGGCGTGCAATGCGGTGGGTGATTCGCCGCAACGTTGAGGACGGCTTCTGTGTTTGCGGAATTCAGATAAAAAAATCGAATGTGAAGACAGTGGGGACGGGACGCACTGATGCCTAGACCAGCTGAAGTCTCCGTCCGGGCTTGGGCTTGGGCTTATGCTCATCCTGCTTCCGCTTGGTCTCCTAGACCATCCCGATTCATGCCAGGGTCGCTCCTCGACTGAGTCGGGCGAATCGGACCCGTCGCGCCGTCGTTGACCGACGGGGCGCGAGAAAAATAGGGAAGGATCGGGGAATCGCACGAGGAAACGATGACACTCGTGGATCACCGCCCGTAGGAGAGGCAACGCGGCCGTCGGGTCGTCGCCTGTAAGTATGGGAGGATTACACGCACACGCACACGCCCACGCACATGCGCATACAACACGTGGTGACGATCATAAATTACGAACGTGAGTTTTGATGGAAGGCTGTAAGGAGGGAGCGGGCACGCACGGTCGCAAAGCTCAGACGCGCGGGTCAGAGTCTCCTTGATTCCCTCCCAATCCTTGTACTCAAACGTCTCCTTTCTCTCCCCCTCGCACGATGCGCACTCCGCGATAGAAGTCGTGATCATGTTTGCAATCACGGCCACCGGCGTCGTCCGAGCACGAGCACGAGCAGCATCATCGTCATCATCATCCTCGCTGATGGCCGCCGGTGAAGCGCCACCGGCACCGGAGCCTCCGAAACTAGGACCACGGCCAATTGCCGGCCGAGACACGGCGCCAAGGTGAGTGGCATCGACCGTCAAGCTCGAGATGGTGCCGTTCAAGTTCGTGCTCGGGCTCAGGGTCAGGTTCGGGTCCACGTAGACCGCGGCCCAGAGCAGCTCCGCACTGCCGCAGCTGCCCGGCGATCGCGAGTCTCGACGCTGCCGCTTGGAGCTGCCCGAGTTCAAGCTCGAATCGTCTTCTTCCTCCTCTTCGTCGTCCTCTTCTCTGCTGCCCCCTTCGCCTCCGCTCGCCTCCGTCATCATCATCATCATCGACATCTCTCGTTCCGAATCATATTCGCGGTCTGTGTCAGAGCCGCGACCTGAAGAGCTCGTGGCTGTCGTCGGTGTTTTTGTTTGTAATAGTTGATGCTGCTGACTGGGCGCAGTGTCGTCTAGCCGCCGGCGTGCCTTCCACAAGCCACGCGGCCGCTTGAGGCTTCGGCGCGGTTGCCTTGGCCAGGCGGTGTTCCCCGGAGGTGGGGAGGGTGGGGCTGGGGCCAGAGCGGCCAGTAAAGTCGGAGAATTGATCATGGGGAGGGGATGGAGTGTGCGTTGTAGGGTTGGTATGAAGCAAGAGGGGGACCGATTACATGGAGGAAAAAACCTTAAGTACAAGTATATCAAAGTGTTGAGCGCTGTCGAGTGGAGCCTCGCCCTTGCCAAAGGGTGAACGGTATCAACCACTAATAACACAGTGTTCCTCCTTGGCTGGCCGCCGAGATCGAGACCGAGTCGAGTGAAAAGAGCCGATCGGGTATAAACAAGGCGGTCGAGACCCGTCTAGGGCCCATGTGACCCTCTTCCCTTCATCAAAGCCAGTTCCAGACCTCGACAAGTCGTATTAAGTCATGGCGATAACTGTCCCTTACAGCCGTTCTATAATGATATCTCTCTTTTCATCCCTCACCAACCTCGCCGTCTTCCACCCTTGCCCCACCTTTCAATCAAAAAGTTGGTCATGTACTCGTAAAGCTCGCGGTTCGCTCCACGCATCCGGATACCATGATCACTGCAGGAAGGTTGGTGAGAAAAAGTCCGACACGTCAGCTTCCCTTCGGGGCTTCTTTCTCGACCGAGCCAACCCGGGTTTTCACGCACCTGTCAGTGAACATCCGGAACTGGTAATTCCGGATTTGCTCCTTGGTAAACATGTCCAGTAAATGTGCCGAATTCGCAAAGTGGACGTTATCGTCGCCGCTCCCGTGCGCGAGCAGATAGTCCACCTTGTCAAACGCAGTCACGTTCGAGATCGACGCGTTGACGTACCCGCCCGGGTTGAGCGCGGGCAAGTTCATGTATCGTTCAGTGTAGATTGAATCTGAAAGAGGAAGGGCGGCACCATGCCCCAATACGTCCCCATTGGATCAGTCCGGGGTTCAGAGTCGGGAGCGGGAGGTGGTGGGAGAGAGATAAGGTCAGGGCCGTGATTCGCTGACGAAACAAGGAAGTACCTTACCGTACAGGCGCCAACTTATGACAGGCTGAGAACAAAAAATGAGGGCATTGTTCATCATGCATCAGGCCGTGACGGCAGAAGGAACACGTACTGCAACAGCCATGGCCAATGAATGGATCCCTGCATCGGCTTCGACTACCTTTGAGCTCATGAAACCGCCATACGACTGCGCGTATTGGTTCCCCGCATCAAATCACGTGCCGATCCCATTCAAATCAATCAGATGTATGCGCATATGCAGGGATGCAGCACTTACCCAACCCCAGATTCCAACTCGCTTCGGGTCAACGTAATCCTTCGCTGCCCAGACCCTACGTGCGACGTCGGCGTCGGGCATCGGCGCAAAACGCAATCCATAAGACAAAGAAGGAAAGAGCAGGCGCAATAAGCCACAAAACACTTTTAAACGGTGTGGGAACTAACTGACCGCGCTGCGTTGATCTGGTCCCGCGTCTCCCAAAATCCAAGGTTTCCCTTGACTGGGTTGCGCAGCGCACGACCCTTGTAACCCGTGCCGCGTCCGTCGACGGTAACGATGACGTACTCCAAGCTGCACGCGAGATACGCGTGCCAGCTGATGTCGAACGAAGCGCTCACCGTCTGTGAGCCTGGTCCGCCGTATCTTGACGTGTACAAACGTTCCAAAACATGGTGGCGTGGTGGAGCGGGGTCGTTGTTTCAGTGTGTCAGCTTAAGCGGCTTACGGCGGATGACGGTAAAAGAAAAGAGATCTGCGTACACGCGGAAAAGAACGGGGTACTTTGTCCGTCCTGAATCGTCCATATGAGGGGGCCGGAATTCGATCGCATTCAACTCTGCACGAAGAAAGAAAGGCGACGGTGAGTAACCAAGTTTTCTTTTTAGGAAAAGGAAATTGGTTGAGATCTCCTCACCGTAACCATCGCTGTCTATTGTGGTGTATTGCACTATTGGGGTCTCGAATCGGCTCCAAGTGGCGTTCAGTGCGACGTTGCCATCGACGACAAAGTCAAAACCTAAGAGGGAGATCCGTTAACAAAAAGGCACAGTCAGACAGTTCGTCTCGTTCGGCATGCCACGCACTCGGGTCGTCGGTCTTGACAACGCGCTGCCATGGGACGTTCGGGCCATCATAGCTCAGCAAGTAGAACCCAGCCCCGGGCGAAAAGCCCGCAGCATACGTTCCCAAGCTCGACGTGTCGGTCAGCGGTGTGGGCTCCGCTGTCGGGGCGGCATCGGTGAACTTGAGGTGGCCATCGAGCGGAAGGGGGACGGAGAATATGTTGCGGCCAATCGAAGACGGGTTGGCGGCTTGGAAGTACCTAAAAAAGCAAACGTCCTTCGCAGTCAGATGATCACATCGATCACAGCCAAAAAAAATTGAGAATTAATTTTAAATCGACGACGCACACAAGCCCCTTTTCAAGGTCGACGGCCAGGACACCGCCCGTGACCTCCCAAAGCCCGGTCGTCAAGAACTGAGGCTGCACGTTCGCACTCGCGGGACTGAACAGCGCGATGTGGTTGTAGCCGTCCTTGTCGGGCACAATGTCGAGGTACGATGGGAGCCCACTTGGCGAGAAGCCTTCCGGGAGTGGATACACCGTGTGTTGGGATTCGATCCAGCCCTCATCCGCCTCCTCGCCGTCTTTGCCAAGCGTGCGCACGACGTGCCCAAGCCCGGCGCCAAGGAGCGATGTATCTGCGACGTCGAAGAGGACGACGCGGCCCGCGTCCGCGTTGCGGTTGACCTCCTTCAGTAAGAGCGAGTCGTTGGCGAGCCAGACGACGTCCATTATAATGCTGTCGTTGACCGGCAGTCGGCCTGACCAGTCGAGCTCGAGCGTCGCTTCGGCGGGATCGAGACCGGTGCCGACCACGTTCTCGTGGAGGAATTGGTCAAGGTCAAACACGTGTGCAGAGACGAGCGGGTTGGGATACCCTGGCTTGGGATAGCGCATCGTCAGCTGCGTTGGGTAGGGCACGACGGTGTCCGAATCGTATGTTGGGTTGTAGATCGGGTAGGTGTACTCATTGACCTGGGTTTCGTCCGAGACAAGAAAGGCTATTTTCGACGAATCTGGCGACCACCAAAGCGCAAAGTCGGTAGCATACACTTCTTCCTCGTACACCCAGTCAGGAACCCCGTGGAAGAGGGTGGCATTTCCCGAGTTGGTGACCTGAATGTGAGGTTCCCATTGTCTACGGGCGAGGGATAAGAAGGCGATCTAGGGGCACAGGCATGCGGTAGTATGGCACGCACGACATGGACGACACCACGTAGAGGTCATTATTCATGACATAGGCTATTCTTTCCCCTGTCGGGGACCATGTCGCATAGGAAACGATTGGAGGATACGAAGGGGGAACTAGGGGTCGCGTTTCGTTTGTTTGCAGATTGTGAATCCAAAAGTTCCCGTGGCTTGACCAACGCCATTGCTGGGTTAGCCTCACAGTCAATGCGAGGCCTACAATGAGGATGAGACGAGGCTGACCTTGCGGCGGTCGGCCATAATTAGCATGTATTTCATGTCAGGCGACAGCTTCCAACTGTACAAGGCCAGCCACCTTCCGTGCTCCTACAATGTGGACATGGTTAAAGGGCTGCTGCACGCGCGAAAACGATTGATCAGGCTCACGTCTACAAGATCGGAAATTTGTACGAGATTGGTGGTGGTGTTGGACCTGAGGTTTACTAGCTTGATGAAACCATCGTGATTAACAGAATAGACACCATCGCCGGCTTTTGGGTGAATGGGGGAGTGAAGAGCCCGCCGTTAGCTCCACAATCACAAGGTAACCAACTTTGGTGGCGCACCTTCTGGAACCCAGGTGAGCCCGGTTCGTGAGACGTCAAATGTGCCGTTGAAGACGTGATTCAACGTTATGCGCTCGTTTCCGAGAACGATGCGCTGGACTTCTTTGTAGGACAAGGCCGCAAAGAGTCCTATCACTCCTGAGAGGGTCAAAAGCGCGGCTAGCGCGAGGAGGAGTCCCCGGACAGATGGAATTTCCTGCAGGGGGGGAGGGGGGGGGGATGTTACCAATATTATGTTGTTGATCACGCGTGCAACCTCGTGCGCGTGCGAGTGCGCGTATCCCGTGCTCACCTTCCGTCCTCCAACATAGAGCCCGCTATCCGCCAACCCGGATCCCAGCAGACTACCGTGTTCCGCGCGATCCAGTGGACCCGTTCCAACCTTCTCCACTTCCTCTTCTTCATCCGAACTTGGCGCGTTGAACGGACCTTCTCCGTAGTAGATCGCAGGTCGCGGGAGAAGCCCCGTTTGCGAAGAGTCGCCGTTATCTGCCTCCGCGTCACCTATGGGACCATCGTCCTCTTCCTGAGATAGCGGGTCATAGTGCTGGGGCATCCGAGTCTGATGAGTTCCTGGATTTCGCACCTTCCGATGAGCGTAGCGTTGCAGGTTTAGACAGGCGCTGATCCGGACCCGGACGCGGGTGTGTGACACATTTGGAGCGTGACGTGACCACTTCTGTGAGCTTATGTCATGGTCGGCGGAAGAACTTTTTAGCGAGAGAGACGACTACTTTACCGACGACACGACTCTATACGTACAGTACCATCATGGTACCACCACCCAAGGTCACATCCTGGGACCCGGTCATGATTATATCTCAAGAACGTCGGCCAGTCCCGTTTTCTCCTTTCGACCCTCGCCCTAACCCCTTCCGTTTCTCTCCTTTCAGATCGTGGCGCTTCAATCCTTGCACTACCTTACCCTTGCCCTGCTCGTCCCCCCTCTCCTTTCTCTCTTTGCAGAGCCCGGCTCGCTGGAGTATGAAGGTGGCGCTTTTAATGTTGGTACGCTAAAAGGTCCATTGTATTCCCACTTACGCGAGTCCGATGATCGATAAACGCAGGCATGCTCATGGACTGGCGCGAATTGGCTGGAAGACCAACCTTCCGGAGGCTGCACGGTGAAGAACGTTGGTCTTCCTTCACCGGCGCGTGGAGCGATGGCCGCAAGGTTGCTGAAGGTCCCTGGTACATGGGTCCAGACGGCCGCGGTGATTACATGCGGGGCTGGATTCTTGCATCGTGTTGGGTCCTGGCATCAACGGCGGAGTGGGTCGCACGCGCTTACCTCCGACTGATCGCAATCTCACCACCACCTATCTTCCCCTTGTAGTGTTTATTATCTATACCACCTTGTCCGTCGGCCACGGCTCATCCTAGACTTCACCTTGACCCTTCTCTTCAACCATCTCGTGCTCACCACCTACTATTCTGCCGTACTTCCGACATCCCTCTTCTTCTGGACGGTGGTCCTTGGCAGCAGCTTCATGACGCTGCTCCTCGCAGAGCAAATGTGCGTCAAGAGGGAGATGTCAGAAGGGCTAGTGATTGCGATGACCACTCAAGATTCGGGTGATGTCGAAATGGGCGCACTCCGAAGGGACTAGTAACCGTGTACGCGATATGCGTGCGATAATCACGCTGTTTGGTCAGTATAACGCCTTTTGATGGGTTCCCTGGGTCATAATTAGCTCATCGCACATTTCCAGCCTCAGGCATTGAAGCTTAAATCCACCTGGGAAAAATGGTTCTACAGTAGGAATAACCTACGTTGCGTGCAACGTCGTGCTGTCATGTACCGCTACCGCGGAGGTGGCCCGCTGCCAATATCCAAGCTCAAGTTCCGACAGCATACGACTAGTACCTGGGATGAATCAATCCTGACAGCTTCCTTAGATATGCTGTATGGATGCGTGGCTCCACTTGTGGCGTTATTGTGAATTATTGGGTTATCTTCGGCGTTTTTGCTTTTGGTTTGAGACAGCTTGACCGTTCTACGTCCCCTTCTTCCCTTACAGAATATTATGGAATGGTTATTGGCATTCCCTTCATGTATTAAGGTCCCCATATTCATCACACATACCATTCTCCCCGAGATGAAGAACCATTATGTGACGTTCCTGCCCTGCATATCACCTAAAGAATAAAGGACATCCGTCATCTTATTGTCTTTTCTCTCTCTCTCTTTTGAGGATACAGTAAATCTAACCAGCTCTGCGGCGCCTTTTAATAAAATTCGGATCTTCGCATCGCCTCGTGTCCGAGAGAGATCACGCCGGTCGAATTTCACCCAGCACCTTTCGCGTGGCGTCGACGATGATTTCCCATTCCGTTCTGTGCAATCGCTCCTCATACGCCGCCAACGGCTCCCCCTTTCTGATCTCGACCTCGCGCACCACGACCGGCGCGCCACGATCGACCTCCTTCACAACCCGATGGACCATCGCGCCGACCGTGTCCACCTCGCCCCTCTGGAACGCCTCGTACCCGCGCTCTATCGCGCGCGTGCCATCAAACGCGCCGGGTAGCGCCGGGTGCAGGTTGATCACCGGCGCAGAGGGGCAAACGGCGTCGAGAAATTCAACCCCAAAGACGTGCATCCATCCGGCGAGCACGACGACGTCCGGTCGGGCATCGAGCACGATCCGCGCGATTTCAGCGTCGTACGTCGCGCGCGTTCGCGGCTGCTGGCCTTCTTCTTCTTCTTCTTCTTCGAGTTCACCCTTGGAGGACGTCATTTGGGAGGCTTTGAGGTACGTCTGTAGGGCGAGGTGGCGGGTCGCGATCGGCGGGTCGGCCGTCTGCGCGCGCGTGAGGCCGTAAGCCGCCTTGCGATTCGAGAGGACGAGCACGATCCGCGCGTTGGGCAGCGCGGGCGTATTTTGCGCATCGATCAGCGCCTGGAGATTCGTCCCTGTGGTGCGGGTATCACCATACCAATAAGGGAGCGCCGTCCGTTCGTTTGTTTGGGGTGAGGAAACGAATAGGCGCTGCTAGATTTTACAAACCTGAACCTGATATGAGTACGACTATGTGGCGTTGTTCGGCTGCGTCAACCATCGTGGTGGTGGTGGACTATGTGGTCAAGGTTCACGCCACGCCACCGAGTCTCTCCCGACGGGACAGTTTATCTGGGGTAGCGCCGCGTCACGTGTTGTCGTACCTCTAGCTTCGCCGCGCCGCGGCTGCCAAGGACCATCGTACTTGTCTCTTTAAGTTCTTTCCACCTTGTTCCCTAGTTATATGGCCACCTATACAGCCCCACAGTTAAACCTCTGTTTTACTAGCCAATAGCACTGTGCCACCTCTATGTGATTGGAACCTCAACTTCAAGAAAGGGTCAGACACTCGATCTCATCGTTGATGTTGTCTCGCGTGCTCGATCTGTGGTAGTGGGTTTCACGCAGCATGATCAGGTAGGTGATGGAAATAGATCGTGCGTTACATGTCATTTTGTTATCCGCACCCCAGACTATGCTCACAGACACGCCTTCGATTGTTCCGCCAAGATCTAACCTCCTTTTATCTCAAAAAATTTCCTTCTTCACACCCTGACTCTTTTTCATGCGTTTCATCCCTCATGGAGGTTATGGTCATGTCGACCCCCGCTGAGTTCCGATGGTTATCGAGTGCGAACGTACCGACAAGTGGCGATTGGTTATCAGCACTCGTTTTCGCCAACCCTTACTACCGCCCACTTCTAGCCCTCAGGTATGAGCAGCAGAGGTTTGTGAAAACTGCTTGTAAGTATGTGGCACAATATCATCGCCACTTGATCGATGGGCTATGTCCCCCTCGCCTCGTTGCAAGGGTGACCTTTTCCAGGTCACCGTCCTCATACCATAGGCTTCGAGGTTCCCAAATAGCACCGCTGTCCTATTTTGATTCGCTGTCGTTTTCCGTTTTCTGCTTGCTCCGTTTGTGCTTCTTCCCGTTTTGGTCTCCACCCATGTCTCCGGGATGGTAAGGCCTATACTGTGATTTGGGAATGGTGGGGGGAGCAGCCCGAGACTCTTCGCTGTCTCGGCGCTACTTGTGGTCATCTGACCTCATCACCTCATCTTGACTCTGTTTACCGTCCTGTCACCGCGTGGTTGATGTTTTTTTGAATCTCCTAACGATGTTCGAGACACCGGCAGTATCTGGTCTACGGCAGAAAAACGTCATGATGCGGTCGGCATCTTCTGGCCGATGATTGCGAGCATGTGTCGTCCTGCAGGATTTTTATCCTCCCTCTTCATCGACCCTCCGTCGGATGGTGTGTCACGGACTTTGCGAGTTACGACTTTTTGTTCAGAAAAAGACGAAATTCCGGACAGACCCTTTGGATGACCCGGTCACGCGGGCCGATTTGGTGGGCTGGACTGTGTCTTTTGGCTGTGACCTCGTGGCTGATCCTCGCTTTCTGCACCTGTTTCAAAGGTAAGCAATCGCCCGCCCGTGAGTTCGCGGACAAGGCCCACCAGTTCGGATTGGCCTTGTGGTGGGGTGAAACCGAAATTTAATCTGCCGAGGGTCATGACCCCGGTGTTTGGACTCGCCACAAGGACCTGGCTTTTGGCTCGCGATTCGCGACGTGGCGGCACTCACAAATGGAGCTCCTTTCCGCCCCTGACATCCAGCCGAAATTCTACTCTTGATGGGAGCAACAATATACTGCAGTGTATCCAGAGGGATCCTTCAACTCGGATTCCCACGTGTGCATCGCCCAGCAAATGTGGCACTTCGACTACACAGAGTCCCCATTCCCAATACAACGCAAGGACCCATCTTGTCAAAAGAGTCTCCACAGTTACCCAAATGGTGCGCGCGTTCCTCTCACACAAGCTTCATAGGTCGATACCCTTGTTGCGACTGCGTCAAGATCAGGAGTGCGATAGGCGAGATACTTATGAGCCGATATACCGCCAGGTCCGCCCAAGATGGCAACAACGACCCCTACAAAGTTTGTATGGAGAATCTCTAGACTTCCAAAGGTGCCATGAATTCTCTGCATGTTGATGGGTCTTCATCTTTAGAACGTCGAGGCCATCTTACCGAACAGGCATGGGTCCTGGAAGGGAGAAGATGATCGGGTGGAGCACGCGAATTTGCCGCCACTTTATTGGGTCTGGCCAACATACCGGTCTTTGAGTGCTGCTGAGTGGGCGCTTTGGCACGAGGTGGTCGAATCCGCATATAAGAGCACCCCTTACCCTGTCGTCACCGTGCATTTCTCTCCCCCAGATTCACCCGTCCCATCTTATTTGATTTAACCAATGGATACTGTCAAGGGCCTGTTAGCACCACTTGGCCTCAACACTAGCTCCATCCAAGACACTTTGGTCTGTGTGTTTCGTACCTGCACCCCGCTCAATAGATTGAGCTATGATTCTCAGAAACTGGTAGTCATTGGAGGTACAGTCGAGACTGCTCGGAGGGCCTCCATCTCCGCATGGAATGGCTTTGTGGACTGTTCGTCTCTCCCTTGCTTGGAATTCATAATGGCTGGCTGAAGCAAAGGGGCTAGCATTCTACCTCACCGCGCACTTTAGTCAGGAGGATTACCCCTACGATTGGTAAGTGCTTTTCATAGGGCCTTGCTGTGCGACACTCATGCCATCGCCATCTGACAGGCTGATGCACTGGCTTTCTAAGGTACGTTCCGTCCGGAAGTAATACAGTAGTAGTCCCGTCGTTACTGAATTTGCCGTGACCTCGCGGGAAAAAAGCAACCCGCGTGGGGCCGCAGTCGAGAGTTTGAGATCACTACACGTTCCGTCAGCCGGAATCAATTGAGCCAATCGACGACCGGGGACGTGGACGAAGAGGAAATGGATGAAGAAGATGAGGAGGAGTTGGAATACGGTCGTCGCAAGCGCAAGGTGACGTTCATGCCCAGTCCTGGTGAGTAAAATTTCCGTTCGGCTTTGGCGTTGCCTCACGGGAAGTTTTTTTGCCACTCAGACACGACACACACGATTTTCTACCGCGGTCATTGGTTGAAGGTATGCGGCACTCGATCACGGAACATCCCAAAAAGGGAAATATCTCACTACGCCGCATCTTAGATAACGCGCACTCGCCGGTACCAGGACTATGGCCACTATTCGGCACTGAAAATAAGGTGAACCCCGAAATCCCGACCAATTACGTTTTTTTTTTGCTGATTTTTATGCACAGCGTCGTCGCGAGAAATAATGACATACTCAAGCGACTCGTGCTGGAGGCAAAGCGCGAATATGAGAAAGATGCGGAACACCGCGTGCACATTTTCATGGCAGACACGTAAGGGGGACCCTTTGACCCTTTGATATGGCTTCGGACTGAATTTCCGAAAGGACGTATGCGTGCTGGAGATGGAACGGTGCCCGTCAGAAGCGCCCCATGAGCTCGATCGTTCTGGAACCGGCCGTGAAGGAGATGCTTTTGGCGGACTGCCGGGATTTCCTGCGCTCTGAAGACTGGTACGTCCAATTACTTAGAGTTCACCTTGAATATGAGGGTACATGTGGTCTGCAGGTACGCTGAAAGGGGTGAGTTCATTTTAATACTGGTGCACGTAAAGATGCAGGTATTTATGGACCTGTTTTCGGAAAGGAATACCCTTCCGACGTGGGTATTTGCTGCACGGAGTACCGGGGAGGTACGCTCATAACCCGAAATGGCAATCATCTGCTGATGTCATCCTTTTCAGTGGCAAGACCTCTCTGATTCATTCGTTGGCGGGCGAGCTTGGCCTGGACATTTATGTTGTTAGCCTTTCATCTAAAGGGTGCGTATTCGGCTCCTTCCCCTCATTTAACCGGTTAATCTCGGGATACAGAATGAGCGATAACACGCTAGCGACATTAATGGGAAATGTTCCATCACGGTGAGTGGAGTCCCCGGCTGTAATGAAGGGCCTGTGTCTGTTTCTCAGTCCCTTCATCTCCCAGATGCATATTGCTGTTGGAGGACTTGGACGCCGCATTTACCCGTGGCATCAGTCGAGATTCTACGTCAACTGGTGCCCCAACAGCGCCCACCAAGGCTGCGACTGAAGCAAATGATGGTTCGACCCTGAGCTTGAGCGGCCTCCTGAACAGCCTCGATGGCGTCGCAGCTGCGGAAGGCCGGTGTGTCACTGTTCCCATCGCATCCTTTTGTTCGATCTAATCGATCTCTTTTTTCTCATCTCCGACAGCCTTCTCTTCGCCACCACCAATCACATCGAGCGCCTTGATCCCGCACTTAGCAGGCCTGGTCGCATGGACGTTTGGGTCAATTTCGCCAACGCGACAAAATGGCAGGCGGAGGGCATCTTCAAATGTTTCTTCCCATCCCGGCCATCTGCGTCGTCATCTGATGAATCCGCACCTGTCGACGCGTCACAGAAGAATCCACCTGGGTCCAAGCGCAAGGCATCGGGGCATGCCGTGCCCGTTCTTGAGGAGTCGGAAATTTCCCAGCTTGCTAAGCGTTTCGCCGACTCAATCCCCGAAGGGGAGATGAGCGTATGTGTCATCACACAGTCGCTTGACGTTCCCGTTCTCACGCATAAGGTTTTCTTTTCTCTCAATTTCAGGTTGCCAGCCTACAAGGTTATTTGCTCAAGAATAAGACGCGCCCACGAGAATGCGTGGAAGAGGTTGCCGAATGGTGCGAGGCACTCACTTCATTTCGTTTTTGTTCTGATCGTTGTTGACATTCATGACCATGACCGAAAGGATACAACAAGAGCGTGAGGCACGGGTCCGCCTCAAGCGTGAGAAAGAGGAGGTGAGTGACGTCGTCCCTCATCGGTTTTGGGTGGAAAGGCTAATCACATGCTGTCTTAGCGCGAAGCGAAAGAGCGAAAAGAGGTGAATAGGATGGGTTTATCCTTTAGAGGTCCCCACACACTGACTAATACCTGCTTCCCAAACCAAGGCTGAAGAATTGGCGCGCAAAGAGGTTTGTCGTCTTTGTTTCTATTAAGCACGTCATCTGATCATTCCTGTTCCTCCTTGACAGAGGGAAGAACGAGAAGTTCGAGAGGTACTGTCCATTTGCCTGCTCGCTGGCTCGTATGAAATGAATCCTAACAAGAGACATCTATTAACAGCGAGCAGAGAAGGAAGCAAAGGAGGTACGTTGTGCATCTACCCTTTTCCGTCCTCATCTCATTTGTTGTCTTTCATGCCCGCCCTAACTGCCCTCGATGTTTGTTGTTATCAGCGACTGGAAAAGAAGGATTACACCAAGAAGCGATCGCGGCGCTCCTACCGTCCCGAAGTGACGTTGCCCAATCCGGAGATGTACATCACCTCACAGCCCTCCTCGGGTCTATCTTCCCCTCCATCGACGACGCCGCCTCCCCCAGCCCCGGTGCTCGGTTTCCCTTCCCCGCCATCCCCGATACCGCCGCCCATGCGTTTGCAAATGCACGGTAGCAACGGATCCCGAGTGGAGGATTTCAGCGACGAGGACGGAGATGACGCGGAGGATGAGGACGACGACGAGTTCGAGGACTCGGAGCAGACCGAGCCGACGGCGACCGGAACAGACGCGGAGGAAAGCCTCACGTCCGAGGGCGAGCTGTGCGCGACGCCCGAGAGCGAACCCAGAACCATGGGTGCGGACGACAAGTGGGTCAACGTCAAGGGTCAACAACATCAACATCAAATGCTCCTTGCTCCTCCCCCCTCACCACCGTTGTCCCCGGAGGCTGTGCACGTCACCGTAACAGCGTTGCACCCATGACCCTGCGCGCACGCACGGGCGCGGGGATCGTGATGGGAACTACACACCGGTCCATGCCGTAGTTCCTTGGGCCTCAGCTCTGGGAACGCGCGGATCGGACGCCGGGAGGATAGGGGTGATGGGGTTCATTGTCGGTTTTACTTTGCGCTCGAGTGGAAGTAAATATGATGCACCCGCACCCTGACTTACAGGCATGGTACCGCCTCTCTCCCCCCGGATGAACGATCCATCGTACCGGGAATAGAATCGAATCCATCACACGCAAACAATTCACCTCACCCGAGCAAATACCCCCGTTCATTCCTTTCGTTTAAGTTTCTTATTAGGTGTGTTTTGTGCGTCCCCCCTCCATCCCCATCCAGAGAACAGGCCCCATTCGTAGAAAAAAGAACCATTTCGTAGTTACAGTATTCGTCTACTCCAATATTTCTTCCAAACCATTATTCTGTCTGGGTGGTTCCATCCCCCCCCCCCCCCCAGAGACATTTGATTCGGCGTTGGTGGGGGTAGCTGTCAAGCAGTCTCCCACCTGTGATACCCGTTTCTTCGTTCCCCAATCTCCCCAACTCCCCCAACCCCTTCGCGTTCTGGCATCCATTTAGAGCTTTTAGTAAGGTAACTATGTAGGGACATCGAGTAATACTAGATGAATCGATGAATCGCAGTCCTCTTGTCGGCGCTCTTTGGGGTTTCCTGTTTGGGTCGCCGCCCCAACGATCGCGATGGAGCGTTCAGTTGAGGTACGTGTCTCTTGTCTCTTACCATAATGCATTTACTCCCAATTACATATGCTGATTGACATTTCGTGAACCCACATCGAAGTGATGCGAGCCTCTTCACGGGGATTCTGAACCTGGCCTCAAAGTTACTCCACACGTCCAACTCTGCTCCATGGACCTATCACTTCTCTTCCCCTATCCCCCTGACAATTTTCACCTCTCGTAGTCATACGCATCCAACCACCACACACTTGTCCAACGACGGTATTCTTAATAGGATCACACGGCAGCTGGAGGTCACAAGGTGCGCGCTGAAGGGGGATGGATGATGCCACAGGAATTTTTTCTGCGAGGGGCTGTGCCCTTCTATCTATGCACCGGGTCCTTGGTGGTATGGTGGACCCGGCCACAGCCAGATGGTTTGATATCATAATCCCCTGGGATCCCGTTCGGTTCGGCTAAAAAAAGGCGGCCGCAGGCGACGACGATAGCAGCAGAGCTGGGAATCCGTGTCGTGTCAGGTTACAGGTTACAGTAGCACTGCAGCCGGGGGCCACTGACGTACGTGACGGCGGATGATGACGCATCCGATATTCACACACAGGAGCTTACAGGACAGCATGTGCCTCCTCTCCGCAGCCGGCCAACTTTGGATTCGGCTCTCACGTTGGGTTGAGTATAATTGCCTGTCCTGTCCTGTACCATTCTTGGAATGTATTGTACCCCGGCCCATGTCGCTGTGTTCATTAGACGCATGGACGTAGACGTCAGCGTCAGTGGCTGCCCGCCCGCTCTAGTGGTGCTGTCGTATTGACAGTACTGTACTCCATTTAACTCGTCTTGTTAATAGCCGATTCCGGCCCATCGGGCTAGCCACCAAACTAAATTAATTGACAGCGCGCTGGACGTATCGTACGACTCTCTACACCTTACCTCTCTCTACCTTGTACTCCTCCTTTCACTTCCTTAATTTCGAAAAATGGAGGTGACGTCTTTGTACCATATGACAGTACTAATATCCGTATTGGTGGAGTTGGTGTTGTCGGACGCCACGACCACTGTGACTTGTCAAAATGAGTGAGAGAAAAACAAAGGAATACAATGAGAAAGGAATAGATCCGGAAAACAATGTTCCCACGGTGCCCAACGGTGTGGCGGGTGGTGGCACCGTGGTGGACGGACTCGGAGGCTGGATGGAGGAGGCTGTGTGAGAGGGCTGGTTTGAGAAAACGTTGGGGGGCAAAAGGTGCCTGTGGCAGGCTAGAACTCGGACTCAATCTCTCCCGTGCAATTCGAAATTAATACGCACAAGTGACAGGAATGACATCAAGTGTCTTGTCTGTTACTCCGAGTCCTGGTCCTCGAACGCTCGAACGAAGTTTCGTTTATCCGGGATGCTGGCCAAATTGTCCCTTAGGGTCCTCACCACGTGTACTGCGAAAAAGAAACAATGCAAATACATTTTCAACAGTCAGATTAATACGCGCTCGGTCTAGAATAAGGTGACGATGCACGAGGGCACAGCGTTTTTCCTTTGTACATCGCTAAACGACCCAGAAAATGGGATTTTGAGCCTCGTGGTTTTAGGGTTGTATTTTCGATCCGGCGGTCGAACAGATTCGCTATCGCCATCAAACGGTACTACAGTAGCTCGCGCGTTTTGTTTATATCGTATAGAGTTTTGTTTATTTCCGAGTGGATGGTAAGATCTGGTAAGACACCGCGTCCGTCTCGTTGCCACGGTCCCTCTCTTGCACCACACGACTGTCAGGCTAAAGCAAGGGGTCAAGGGGCTGCATATGCGACTGCGTGCCAGGGCGTAGGTCTCATCGCCCGGCGCACTGGCCACAATACAAAATATCTCTCGGCCGAATCGGACGCATCGGACATTTTTACGTGGGCCTGGGCTTGAGGTTTGAGGGATTGGTGGCCAGGCCCACCTCGACGTCGGGTGCTCCGAGAAAGATAATTATGCGTACGTACATTCAGGTATACCCGAGCGCACATATCTCTGCGTGTGCTTAAAAGGGGAACGGTGAAAGAGGGGGGTGGAGGGCGCTAGGTACGAAGGTACGAATGATCGGCGACATAGTACAGAAAGCGTTGGACATGGGACACAATTGTAAGCTGACGGTTCTATTGCTGTATATATGCAAGCACATGCGCGGGGAAAAGGCGAAAACAATAACTCAATGGAGCTGGCTCATGGGGACTTCAGGCTGACCTCGGACAGGATCTTGAACGCGTCTCGATAAGCCTCGAGCAGCATCTTGACGCGCGTACGCTCCGCGACGAGAGCCGGGTCCTCATTGAGCAGCTCGCCAAACAGCGTGGGCCTGTACAGAGCGCTCACAAGCCGATTCTGTACCTGCTGCGCGCTGTGGTTCACGAGCAAGTGCATGATCGCCTTGGGTATCAGGTCCTGGATGCTCTCCCGCACGATGGAAAAGTACGACGCGATGAGTGACCGTATCAGGCTGATCTCCATTTCCTCCTTCATCGACATCTGCTGCGTCCCGTTCACAGCGACCTTATGTGATAAAACACGCGACTCAGTCTTACGGCTGTCCCGGAGGCAGGTAGAACAGAATGGGTGAGTAAAGAGGACGTACCGCTTCGATGTGCTTGCCCAAGCTTTTCATGTCATAAGCCGCGCTGTTCCCATCATGCTTCCCTCCCAACAACCCCGACCTCAGCATGACGTCCACCCCACCAGACGTATCGCGCCCAGAGGCTATGACATCCGTGCTTCCCGCGCCTCCAGCGCCACCCCCTTGCTGAGTGATAGAACCACCGGTCGACCCAGAGGCGGCGGCTGAGACAACGCTGCTCGCGCCGATCGGGCCGGGCCCGTTTTGCCCGAAAATGTAAGTGAGGAACGACTCGCGCGCCGTATGCGATGACCCGTGCGCGGTGTGCTGCTGCTGCTGCTGCTGCGACACGCTTGTATGTGCGTGCGAGCTACGATGCGAAGGGACGCGCGAATCGCTCGCGTTCGATGACCGCGGCGACGCCTTTGCACCTGCGCCACGCGAACGTTCTCGCTCGTGTTGCAACGTCGCGGAGACAGACCTGGTCGTCGTATTTGTCACCGCCGTAGACGTAACTGCACCAGGTGGGAACTCTTCCGCCGAATCGGTAGCCGCATCATCTTCCTTCGCCCCGATCACTGAGGAGCCATTCGCAATTGTCGCCGACCCCCCGGTAGGCTCTGCAGACCTTGGCTGGGGTGGCGCAAACAGTCAACGAAGGGAAGTGGAGCGAACATAGTTAAGATCCTTACCCTTGGTGGCTGACCATGTCCGTACCGAGGTGCTGGCGCGTGCAGATGTTGATTTGTTGCTGTAGCGAACGTAGGGTGATTTGTGTTGATATAGGCTACCTGGATGTCGATAAGGCTCTGTGCGTAGGACGACGTCGGGCCAAGTCGTTCACGTAATAGCTCAGAGACAGTCTCGACAAGTTGCGCATGTAAACGTGGAAAGCGTTGCAGTTCCTACAAGCACAGGGATTGTGTGTGTAAGTGGGGCTGTGTGTGGAGTTGATCATATCAGGAAATGCCGAGAGGGCCGTACCGGACTAGTACAGTTGTGGCAGATCTTGACCAGTTCTTCGTATACAAGCTCGACACACCGCAGGCTCGGCGCCTCGAGGAGTTTGATCTGCGGCTTAACGAGCAGGTCGAACGCGACCTCGGGCACGAAGAGGCTCGGGCGTGGGCCGGTCGAGTTGCGAATTGCAGTGCGGATGTCTTGGTTTTCGAGAGACTGAGTTGGCTCGATGCTCGCGAGCGCGTTGCCAAACACGTCGTTGAAGATGTAGTAGATCCGTGCGCCGCCGGAGAGCTCTTTGGTGGAGATGTCGACGTTCGTACCCTCGATGGACGTGAGAAAGTCGCGGGCGAATTGCGTCATAAGCCGAAGGACAAGCGCGCCTTGCTGTACGATGCGGCTGTATGATTAGTGTGAAAGTAGTATCTGAGGCGCGGGAAGAACGAGCCTGATTCGTGTCGCCATAAATGGCTTCATCACCGAACGTGTCGAGCTCTTGCTGTGCTTGACCCATGAGCGTGTTGAGCCGCGCTTTCATATCAGGCAGCTTATCCCGTATATTATTCATAAGCACCTAAACAAAAAAGAGCCACCATTCGACCTTGGTGTCCAACTCGCGAGAAAAGGAAAAAGGACACGCGAACCTGGTTGAGAGTCTTTGCGAGATGCTTGGTCCCGTTTTTGAGTGCGATGTTCCGATACTGCGGATGGGTCCTGAAGAACACGGTCTCGCTTTCGAGCGCGTCAGACATGCTCTTGTCGGCGTCGATGTCCCGCTGTGAGCGGTTGACGACGCCGATGAAGCCCAGCTTGAGCGGGTACACGCGCCCCGTGAGCACGTCGAGCGCGTGTGTGCCCGCATCCATCAAGTCGAGCTTCGTGAGGATGCCGATCGTCCGCCGGCCTTGGGGGTCGACGGATCGCGCGAGCTTTAGCGAGTCCGAGTTGGCGAGGTCGACGTTTGCGGATGAGACGGCGAGGATGACGCTGTATGTGCGTGGATGCGTGTGGATGTACGTCCGTTCAGGAGTATGAGGCTGTCAGGTGTGCGGGGTATAGAAGAGGAATAGGAGAGCTGGCGCACCAGTTGGGTTTTGAGATGTAATCGAGGACGAGACTGCGAATTTGCCTTTCGATATCGCTTGGCTGGTCACCCACTGGAATCTTTTACAAAAAAAAAGCGCAGGAATGAATCTCAGCCACTCGCATCCAGGAGGAGTCTGACGACGACAGATCACACAAACACGCACCTTGGTGAGCCCGGGCAAATCGACCAAGGTGAGGTCGAGTACGTTGGGACTGCATATCCGCAAGTGAATCGGGAGCTTGGACACGCCTTTGTTCTGTCCCGCGACGCGGAACGTCTCCTGCTCGATCTCGCGCCGAATCTCGGCAAAGTCGACGAAACGCTTGTCGAGGTGTAGGAACTGGCCCCACTCTTCCTCGCCGCCGTCGCCGTCGCCATTTCCGGGCGTATGGATCAGCTGGAGGACGAGCGGACGGCGTGTCACGATGCCTTGGCCGCGTGGGAGGAAATCGCGCCCGACGATGCTGACGGTAATTTGGTTAGATGAGCAGGATTTTTCATTTTTTTTTCTAAGATGAGAGAGAAGAGTGTAAAGGGAAAAGGAACTCACTTTTCGAGTACACTGGATTTGCCTGCAGATTGGCTGCCAACCTACAAAGAATGAGTAGTTCGATGGACATGCAGAAGGCGTCAATGGCGCAAGGCCTACGTACCACAACCAATTGGGGCATGTCCAGCTCCCCACCTGCAAAAGCCACCCATGACGTGGAGTGGTCAAGTTGAGTAAAGTATGGACAGCAACGCGATGTATGCGAGAGCAGGTCGCGCACCAAGGTTGCTAAATGTATCCTGGAGTTTGTTGACGAGCTTTATGAGGTCCTCGTCCATGGTTACCACCTGAGTCTCTTGAGATAATTCAGTTGAATTTGGGAGTTGAGGAAGATATTAGGTCAAGGTGAAGTAGAGGGTTATAGTAAGATCGTAGTCATAAAGACACGGCGCCAAGTCACGCACGGACGCGTCCCGGCGGCACCGGCTCGAACAAAAGTATATTTGGGTAATGACTCTCGTTCTATCTACGTCTCTTCATCTAACGACAAACGCACGTCCTCCCAAGACTTAGATCGCCTTGTTCTTGACTAGCTCTGTACCATTTTCGCAATCAACCATCAACAACCGATAGAAACTATCGTGGGAAACTCTGGGGAAGGGTTGGGTACTCACGCTCGACCTCGGATACAGCCCACACGAGCACGTCCTTCTGAGTCTTCTCCTCAGAAATGTTTTTCATCACGTTGTCAACAATGGTCTTGACAAGGCGAGTCTGCTCGTTTTCCTTCTCTTGCTGCTCAAAGCGCACCCAGCTGTCGAGCACACCCTTGACTTCGGAAGCAAGCGCGACGCGCTGGCGCCGCACGAATGCGTCCCCCTCAAGTTTCGCAGTCTCCTGTAAGCAGGAAGCCACAATGTATGTGTGATGAATTGAACACGAGGGGAGTAGGGTGAGCTCTAACCTTGGAAATTGCAAAGAGTCCCTCTGTGAGCGAGACGACGTCCTTCATCTGGTCCACTGCATCGATGCGGTCCTTCACTGCCTGCGTGTGTTCTGCGCGAGCACCGTCGAGCACGCCCTTGATGCGAGCAATGTGGTTCTCGGCCCACTCTTTGTACGGGAGGCGGATGGTCTGCGTGTGGGCATATTTCTATTAGCACTCCTCCCATCTTCCCCACTCTGAGACCACAAATAGAACGTATCATTTCTATCCCCCATCCTCAGGGATACGCAAATACGCGAGTGAGAGAGTACGAGGGCCATGGACAAAAAGAGACGCACCTTTGCGATATAAGTAAAGAGAATAAGGTACCCAACAGCAATGACAGTCTCCTCGTTGAACACGTAGAGCTCATGTGAGATGGCTGTCGCCAGGAGGCCGCTGCCGAGGATGGCCGTGCCAGTCTTGGTGATCAAGCTCGGGTGCGAAGGCAATTTGTCGATAATTTCAGCCGCGCGTTCTGCGGGAGGGGGAGGATTTGAAGATGAAGACGAGGCCATCGTACGGCTGTGTAAAAGAAGAGCAGGGAAGTGAGCGAACGAGCGGGTTGAGTAGGTATCAAAAGTCCGAGCAAAAGTACGGACGCAGAGAGTATTTGTGGGACGACCGCATGAGGCCGTGCTCGCAATGCTGTGGGGGTGGTGAGTTAAATGGATGCGATGAAGAATGAAAAGACGTGCCAGATGCGCGGAGAGAATTGAAAGCGATTCTCGAGGCCATCGTCCGTTGTCGTCGTTGTGTGTTGGCGTGGCCGGAAAACCCGGAATCTCAAAATTAACGTCTGGCCGATAATTTCCCACGCATCATGTCACGGTCACGTGTCCGCAATGTCGGCCGGCCTTAGCCTGAGGCCTTTAGGAGCTTAACCGCCAGTTTAACCCCCATGTAGCAGCCGAGGTGTGTCGCACCATGAGTCCAAACTCTGGAGGTATGCTCCGTTCCGCTGCGTTTTCCTGTTTCGGATCAAAACATGACCCCCAGGATTTCATCCATTGATCCACATTCTCGACGATGATTCGCTCCTCTACATGTTCAATCTCTGTCGACCAGTTCTCGTGGACGGAGGTCATATTCACGACAGCCCCATCCCATGGAAAGCATACTGGGTGCGCGAACGCTGGTGGTACAAGCTCGCACAAGTTTGCCAAAGATGGCGACACCTTGTGCTCGCATTTGCATCCCATCTTGATCTTTGCCTTGTTTGCACCTATGGTACGCCAGTAGCAGACATGCTGGCACATTCGCCTCCCCTCCCACTTGCCATCGATTACCCCGGCAGATCTGATGGCTTCACCACAGAAGACGAAGAGGGTATAACCCTAGCACTGCGGCACCGGGGCCGCGTGCGCCGCATCCGCCTTGAGCTGCGATTTTCGTATTTGCAGAGGCTCATCTTGACTATCGATGGAGAATTTCCGATGCTGGATTACCACGATTTCGCGCCTCGGGCCAATTCCCATCGCCATAACTTGATATTTCCCGAAACGTTTCGAGCACCACACCTACGCCACCTTATAACGAGGGGTATCGACCTGTCAAGACGATCGTCATTACTCATGACATATGTTGACCTTGTCACATTCTCACTTCGAGCCTTCCATGCATACTTCTCACCAAACGATTTGCCCAATTGGCTCTCACACATGCCTCAGCTGGAGACACTCCGGGCTTCTTTGCCCTTCGATTTTCCTAGCCGTGATATCGAACGGAAATTGCTGCTTACTCCAATCACGACATATGCTATGCTTCCCAACCTTCGCTGGTTTGAGTTTGAAGGTGTTAGCACTTACTTGGAAGCGCTTCTTCCACGGATCACCGTCCCTCTTCTAGAGACTTTCCGAATTTTGTTCGTCGACGAGCACACGTTCTCTACCCAAAACCTCTCGCAATTCATGGGCACAATAGAGGGCTTCAGGTGTAGCAGCGCCGGGTTCGGGTTCGATTACAATTTTGTTGTCGCGTGGGTACATACCCTTAAGGAGGCCAATAAGTTGACCTTCATTATGAATTTCTGCTCGCCTCTCGACCAGCAGGTGGCGCAAATAGCGCAAATTTTTCGTGCGTTCGGGACAGTATCCTCGGCAGTGGAGCACCTCAGCCTCGACCATGGGAAGGCATCACCGCTAAAGGCATCCTACAAAGTCGACCCCGCCCGATGGTACAAACTTCTTCTCGGGTCGTTTAGCAGTGTAAAGTCCCTTTATCTGAACGATGACCCTGTCGAGGACATCTCTCGTTCTTTACAATCAGACGACGGAGGGTTTCACACAGAGCTCTTGCCCGAGCTGAAGGAGCTCTCGTATTTCGCGGGCGTGAGACGCAACGACCCTGGCGAAGCACTCACTGCGTTCATTGATGCCCGCCAGAACGCGGGTCGCCCGGTAACACTTCTCCGTGTTTGATTTTGAACATACGTCGTTTGCTTCGCGCCGACTCTCATCCCCACCGTGACTGCGTGTCGCATTCATCCTCATTGTCGCGTGCCCTTTGTGTATGTTTTCGTCGCTCTTGACTTTGACTTCTTTAATCATAACCCTTTCACTAACTGCGGCCCGTGATTGCCATCTGAGAAGTATGGGTACAGCAAGCTTTGCTTTCCTTGATTGGTAAATGTATTCTGTTCGAGGGACGATGTCAAATTTCATCCCGACATAATGTATGTGCAGTACGAAATCTCGAAATTGATACCTTTCCGTAAATACTCGCGCATCATTTCCTTCTATCATACACCATCAGTGGGTAGAGTGTTAGCAGCTTAGTTAGCCCTCTCACTGACTATCATGGGTCACAGGAAGTGAACCAACTCTCGTCATCAATCACGATCGTCAACTTGACCTCCTGGCATGTCTGGTCTCCTGCCAGTGGTCCCCACCACCCTGACCCACCTCCAACCCCCCCAAGTCACGGCCGATGTGCAACGCACCATGAATCCTAAGTACGCTTCCTTCCGCCACGTCGTTCTAGCCTCGGACTCTCGGAGTGAAACATGAATCACAGGACAAAGCCCACATCCATCACCCACATCCTCGACGATGATTCGATTCTTTCACATATTCAATCAATCTCTGTCAGCCAGTCCATCGAGATGAAGACGAAGACGAGGACAACAACCTCCAGCTCATCTTTCGAGGGAGCAGGAAACTAGGTCAGCAAACACTGGTGGTACTAAAACAAGATCGCGCAGGTTTGCCAAAGCGTCCTACCTGGATCTTTGCCTCGTTTGCACTCAGCTGGCACGTTGGCACATTCGCCTCCCCTACATCGACGAAGGTTACATGGCGAACAAAGACAATGATGCCTATCACTCCAGCACCGCGATCGCGTGCGTCGAGTCGCTTTTCGATGCCGGTCTAGAGGTTGCAGAGGCTCATCAAGGCCATGGACGGAGAATTTCCTAGTATGCTGGAATACCTCATTTCGCACCACCTAGTAAGATCGCCATGATTCATGACACACGTCGGCCTTGTCACACTCTCACTTCGAGGTCTCGACGAATTTGTTCCCTTAACGAGTTGTTCCAAACGCTCGCACCCGTGCCTCACCTGGAGTCACTCAAAAGTATCTTTGACCCGCATTCGTCACGGTAGTAGACATGATGTAGTACGTCATTTGTTGCTTACTCCTATCACTACACATGTCACGGTCCCCGACCTTCGCTGGTTTTCGTTTGAAGGGTCTAGTACACCGAGCTCCCTTTGTTCATCGTCGTAGATTGATGTCTTGTTCTCCCAGTCACGATGACATCAGAGGCCCATGTCTGAGTTGGTTTTCTTCCAACACGAGTATGTCCAGCCGCGGCATGAGTGTAAGCTATTGGGGCGAAACATCAACATCTCGGTGGATGTGGGGCAGTAGGCAAATGAGTGGATGGTTTCTATAAAAAAGGTGTGATGAGGCTTACAGCAGTTGGAAGTAATTGAGATTCTATTGGAACAGTAAATTTTGCAAAGTTAATACAGCCTGAGGAGCTTGCAGTAGTCCTAATTGTTTTTGGTGGTGTATACTTTACATGAAGCATTCATTCATAGCATAGTTTCACTGTACACCCCCTTTTGTTTTTTGGAAAGCGCTTTATGCTCAGTAATTAGCTAATAACGAACTACTCCGGAGTAGAGATTTACCATCAGCCCCATTTGACGCGCGGTACCGGGCTCATGCTGGAGCCCGGTGCTGATGCTGACGATTTATGCACGCCCCTGGGGGCAGTGTGGGACTCAGGGGCTGTCACCTCCTACCTCTTACGGGCAGAGAATACAGCGCTCTCCTACCTTCTAAAAAGCCTCACTTACTCACGTGTGGCCAGTTATTTGGGAGTCTCCCATTTGCTGCTAAGACCGGTTTCCCGGTTTCCAGGTCAGTAAAGGATTTGTCGATTAGCCGGTGGCCAGGGGGTTGGACTTATTTGGTGGCAATCGGGGCAAGGTGGTAGCAGTGCGAGGAGTTCGGAGATGCAGGACAATCGCGCGGGGTTTTTTTGGTTTTGCAGGGTGGCACAGTGGCGTGGCGTCTGGAAAATTTGTCCGGTGGCACCGGGGTTCTGCTGTGGCGAGGAGAGGGCTGAGGCGAGTGTTGTGTTGTGAGAAGGGAAGGTAGGTGTGCAGGGTTGTGGGGGTTCATTGGCCCGGGGTTCAGGCTGGTCGTGTTAAGCGGCAAGTAGTTGTAAGTTTCCTGGCCGAAGAGGGAGAACTTACAGTGGGGGATAGATATTCGTTAGGGGGTGTTAGGAAATCGTAGACGTGTATTAGGATCTATTAAAAGGGATGTGAGCTATCGTAGTGCTATCGTGTTCCGCTGGCGATGTGGGGTAGGGGTATGATAGTGTCACGGTAGTGGGGTAATGTAGGTATGCCTGGTGGGGCGTGCGTTTACAATGTAGTTGTTGAGTGTTACTCGTGGGACATTGCCCATCCTCGCTCCAGCTTTTGCGGGTATGGTAGCGGTTGAAGGACACGGAACACTCCTCATTGAGTTTTGTCAAGACAAGGAGCCCACGGGCCGGCGATGGCACAAACGCTCGCGCCAGTCTATTCCCTGCCTCTTCCTCCCGATCTCCGTCTCCTCGACGAGCCACAATGGATCCATCGCCAGTCCAAGCACCACCACCACCGCACGACGTGCCCGTAAAAACCGAAGAACGAACCCGCGTACGTTCACAAGACACACACACACATCCTTGCGCCAGAATTGAAAAAAAAACTGAAATCAGAACCCCTTTACGCGTCTCTCTCTCTAGCCCATACCAGCCCTGCCAACTCAAGTCGTACCACAATCGCAGCGCGGCGGTCCGAGGTACAAGGACAAGTTGCGTTGGCGTTCTCTTCTTCCTAAGCTATACGAGCTAGCTCATCATATCATGTCGGTATCGCATCTCGCGTCGTATCGTATCACAGATTCCAAGCTCTCCGCGAGCGCTACGAATCCGTCACCTCCGTGCGTCCCCATCCACTCACTTTCTCCTTCTTCTCTCCCTCATCCCCTCGCGTGGCACATGCGACGCGCCTCCAGACGCACACAGAGTACACACGCGCCGTCCAGCGCGCGACCGAGAAAGAGCAGCGCCTCCAAGCCGAAATCAAGTGCGTCCCTTCCCTCCCTCCCACTCTCCACCTTCTAACCAAACCCTACCTTTCTCCCGGGCGTCCCTCGCGCGCCTGCGTCACCGAAACGAAATCGTAATCCCCCAGCATGCTCTTAGACGCCGCGCTCGCCTCGTCGCCTCAACCCCAATCAACATCAACGTCCACGCCAGCCTCAAGCGCACAACCGACCACGACGCCGACGCCGACGCCCGTACACGCTCATCCGTCCCCTCTCGACCCACCACCACCACCACAAACTTCCCCACACGCACCCCCACCGGGACGCTCGCACTCGCACTCGCGCTCACATTCACAGCCGCAGGCCGACGCTGGCAACGGTCCGGCAGCGCCGCATGTCCACACCAATGGGCACGCTTCTTCCTTGGCGGCCGCGCCACATGGCCATCCGCATTCGCATGCGCATGGACACGGGCACGGGCACGGGCATGCCCACGCGTACCCGGCCAACCACGGGCCGTCGTCGCGCGCACCGGGGTCATCTGCTCATGGCATCCCAAACGAGGTATGTAACAACGAACGATTTTTTCGCGATGACTGCGCGTATGCCTCTTCGCTACCCAAAAAAATAATAATTCAAAGACGACTGACTCTGCTCCTTTTCGACAGGGCGGTGGCACGACGTACGCAGGCGCTGAATGATGACCACCGATTGTCTTCCTTGTCGCCTCCAACACCGACCAGTGTGCACGAACAAATCCACTCAAAGTGGCTTTTGTGTGCCTTGCTCCTCCCCCCTCGTGCCTGTCTGTAGCTGTATCTACTGTTACCTTACTCCGAAACAAGGCATACATTTAGCGCAAATGTGATGTTTTCTTTCCCCTCCCTCATCATATCCTGGCTCTTCGAGAGACATAAATGGGGAAGCGAGAGGGGAGTTCCAATCATATCATACATCGTGATCTATGAACGAGCAAGACAAGCAACCGGACGAGAGCAAAAAAGAGCAATAGAAACAGGAAGAAAAACGCGGGGTAGTAGCAAGCACGAAAACTGGCAATGCGAGAGAGAGTATTTGGGACGTTGTGGTTGGGGAGAGGAAAAATAAAATGGATAAGGCAGAATGGGATGGGGTGGGGTAACGACGACCTGCTTTTTCTCCTTTACAAAGGGAGATTTCTCAGGCCTCAGGCAAATAAATAAAAGGCGCGGAGCAACATGGGTAGAATGAACTTGATAGCTTTGTCAGCGAAAAGTACAACACGGAAAATAGAAAGGAAAAAAGGAAAACAGAAAAGCATGTTAAAGAGGAACGACGCCGAGTCAATAGATATATATACACAGGACCAACAAATGAAGGGCGTCAAAGTTGGATGTGAGCAAAAGGCTCACCAGTGGGAATGAACGAATCAAGTGATGGCGTCGTAATATCTGCAAGACCGGGCATCAAAAACCGCCACCTGCGTCCGAACTAGTCATGTCCCGGGAGTCGTCACCGCCAAGGAACCCATGGGTGGCAGCACTGGGTGAGCCGCAGCGACCGCACGAGCGATGGAACCGATACTAGGCACTACAATCTCCTCACGACGCGGTGCGCGCACCGCGAGCCCACTCCCACTTCGAGGACGCGTCGCCGTCCAGTTGGACCCAAAGTTATTGTACCCGAGAGGTGCCGAGTCGCTGCGCGCACGTGCTAGGCGCTGCTTGGTCCCTTCCGGACCCACGGCTACGGGAGTAGTGGGAGAAACACCGTTCGCGCCTGCGCTCGATGCTGGAGGCGGCGGAACACCTCCACCCGTGGTACGCTGCCGCTTGCGGCCTTGGGCATCTTCAAAATCCATGGGAACGGGAGAAGGCGAAGTGCCATAGGGCGTGTGCGAGTGAGCATTGTTGTGCGGGAATGAGTGTTGTCGTGAGAGCGAGTGCGGGTGGGTATGTCCGTGGATCGTTGCCGGAAAATCGGCTGTCGTTGGGCTCGATGTGGGGGAAAGGGAATGCAAGGAAGCGGCATTGGAGAGTGCCGAGGGTGGGAAGGGCGTGTGAGCGGATAAGGCTATAGTAGTGGGCTGAGTGACGTAGATATTCGGGCTTTCGTCCGGATCAGCCAGGTCTGTGGGGAACGGAGTGGGCACTGATTTGGAAAAACAATTGGATTTTAGATAACAAACGGGTTGATAGGGCGCAACTGCGGGAACGGTTTACGTACACCAGCCGGGGAAGTTTTTGTCAAAGGCATCGTAGAGAGCCTTTGTGAGCAAGGTCAAACGTTCCGTTTTGGCCTTTTCTATGACGAGAGCGGTGGCGACACGACGATTGTCCTCTCGCATTTGAGCGAGTTGAGCGGCGACTTCACCTGGCAGTTCGACGCGGTGCTTAATCGAAGGATCTGGCTCGAGCGCTTTTCGCTTGATTTCTTCGAGAAGATCGGGTCGTGCCCGCAAGAACTTGTGGTGTGAGAATTCCCATGTTTGGGCATCAGTAGACGTCCGCTGAGCCCGTGGAGTCTGGAAAAGACATGACGTCATTGAGGGCCCAGGTCATGTGAGTCGTGATAAAAAAAATATACCCGATTTATCTTGTGAAATCCATACATGTTCAGCTGACGCACAAAGCTCGAAAACTGGCGATAACCTGAGTTATCATCTTGCCAAAAACACTTATCAAAAAAAAAACTCACATTGTTGTGCTTAAAGTGGGACCCCAGTATCGTACGGCTGAACTCGCCAACATTTGATACAACAAAGCTGTTACGAGTTGAGTGAACATGGCGTAGTAGAGCAGAGTCATAAGGTTGACGTACCTGGTCCCAAGTTCCGTCCAAGAGATAAAGTGTGCAGATTTTGGATCATTGATCATCCTCGTCGAACAAGTAAGAATGGGGAACGAGCGAACGTATTGAAAACTCACTGGTACAGTTTTGTAACAAAATTATTGGTGCCAATCGGTTTGCCTATGACGTTCATGCCGCTGCCATTAGTCTGAAGGGAAGACGGCACGTGGGAGGTCGGAGAAGCCATCTGGCTATCAAGAGGTTTGAGATGATCGTCCTGCTCATCGCTCGTGCCCTCCTCATCAATCGGACTTCCGCTTGGGTCAAGGGATGAAGGATAACCCATCTCCACCTCGTCATAAGATGCTGGGGTGTGCATGTCCATCGACTGGCCTAGGGCATCAAACATGCGCTCTTCCACGTTGGGAGGAAGTGATGTCCCAGCCGTAAAGCTTCGCTTCCTGGGAACCGACTTGTCAGATGACGACGACGAGCGGCTACTCAGGCCGACCCGGCGGGCGGTCAAGTCGTTATGCACCGGATCGGGATCGAAACGTACGCCTCCTTGATTATCGGGAGGCCCATACGAAAATTGCGAAGCGGGCTGCGGTTGCGGCTGTTGCTGCTGATGGCTCGAATGAAACGGAGTATGATGGTGAGCGCCAAACGGTGTATGGTGACCATTCGGCCCCCCCGATGGACTCAGTGGTGTGATTGGCGAGACACCGCTTGTGGCAGTGGACGTAAGAGGAGACGGATTGATGGGAGACAGGTTCGTCGGCGAGGTGACGGTGAGGGAGGAGAGATTGAGAGACAGCGTGGAGCGCTCCATCAGATTTTCAGGCAGGCCTTGGCCGGCGGATTGAAAATAACCACCGTACGGCGGTGGGTCGCCGAGGGATGGCGTCGATGGAGTGGACGAATAGGACGGGGCATGGGCCGGAAGGAGGTGTGTACCACTGGGCCACGAAGGTGGTGGTTGTCGTTGCGGCCGATGCGGTTGCGGCTGCTGCGGCTGTTGTTGCTGAGACGATGGCGCCTGCTGGGATTGCTGCTGCTGAGATTGCTGCTGGGTGGAGTGTTGCGAGGAGTACGGAAGCTCGCCCGGAGACATGGGATGGGGGTAGTGCGCATCCATATGTTTGGTGAGAGGGGAGTGGGGTAAGGGAGAGAGAGAGAAAGGTTTGGGCGATTGTTTAGGGATGGACACAAGGAGAAAAAGAAGGGAGGGAGGGAGAGAGATAGATGTCTAGGACGGACAACACGCGGTTAGCATGTGAGGACGGAAACGTGCAGTGCTGATGTGTGAAAGCGGAAAAAGAGAGGAAAGATCAGATGAATTGATTGAAAGATGTGAGGAGAGGAAAACATCAACAGCAGGGAGGGGGACGAGGGAGGGCAGGCGAAGAGACGGAGAGCAGAGGAGAGGAGAGAAGAGAGAGAAAAGAAAGTGAGAGTACGCCGAGCGGTGTTAGTACATAATATTTCTTCATCCGCTCGGACCACTCATCCCCGTGAGCACTCAATATTTTATTTTATTTTGCAGTGAGTATGTTCACACCACCAGTGGTCGCTTGACCTCACCCCCCCATGGGATGAGCCACCGAATAGACTTTTTGGCCCCCTTCAACGGGGTCGATTCCGACACGGACACGGAGGAGATGACTTGTCTCTCTCTGGCGTCACCATTGGTCGAACTGTCGGTCCCCGTGGGCCATTCTCGAACCAAAGACCTAATGCACTACTCGATTCGTCGATCACCCAATTTCATTTCCAAGTTGCGCCCTATCCGTTGCCCTTTCCCTCCATCCCGTCTTTCTCTCAGACGGATGATAATAGGTCACTCATCGGCCTTACGGGGGCCCTATCATTAACCATGACACCCACGGACACCCTAGGATGCGGCACCATCAATCCCGTCTGTGTTTTCGACCACTCATCCTTGGGTTGCGTCTCGACCCGGAGGCCCAAACAATGACGCCATAGGCTTCTCCCAATGCCACGTTGTCACCGCTCTATCGACACCCCCGCGCCTTGACCCGGTTGCCGAGCTCACACTCCCGTGTCCTTTTTCATTTCTCAAATTTCCCTTTCCTCATTTTTTTCTGATCACGATTTCGTGTCCCAACAGCCTCTCACTCTATGTACAAGTCTGGGGCGACGCATCCTCGTTTTCGGTTTCATTTATCAACCGCGTGACCGATAAACGCCACCTGGTCCCTTAGTGCGCTAAAAGGATTGCGCAACATGCCAGCGATAGCGCGGGCGCCGGCGAGCGGAGAGAGACAAGTTTTTCGCAGCGCGGCGAGTGAGGAAAAGGAAAAAGACAGCGAAACGCGAGGGTGATTTTTTTCATTTTCTCGAACTTGTCATCTGACGTCATATCTTCTCCCAAAAAGGTTTCCACTCCCACTTGTGCTAATGTCCTCCTACACCCAGCAAGTTGGCGACGTTGCCTGGACCTGTTCTAGCCCAACACCCCTTACATCCACGCCCACCGACATCATCAGGGTTCATATACGTTCAGAGGCGCCCACGTGTAAGTCTCTTAACCCTTCCAGATACCCCGAGCGCTCGCGCTTTCGGTCCGCACATCCCCACGGGCGTGTGCCCCATCCTCAAGCCGAGAGCTGGGTAAACTTGTAATGGCTAGGGCCACTCCCACTTTGCTCAATTCCAGACCTCGGTAATCCCGCCCCGCCTTCCGCCTCTTGACACGACACCACAAACACGCTTTACAGTTGCACCAGTCCACCGAAAGGAAAGATCGGAAAACGGGGTGGGCTCGCTGTGCTCCTTTTTTTTTTTTTTTTTGATAATTTGGTGTTTTGGCAGGGAGGTATCCCGTTTCTAACAAGTACACCAAACCTCACATTGCATCGCCCGCCCGCGCCTTCCGCGTATCGTGTGTGAATATGTCAAATTTGCTTCCGAATAAGCAACCGTTGGCGTGATCGTCATCGTCACCTTCAGCGTCATCAAACACCACCTTGGTGTGCGAGAACGGTCGTTGTGGAGCACTCTCGCCCGTGGCGTGCGATGCAACGAAAAAAAAAGGGGCCCTTACATCGTGGAGTGCCTACGTGACGCCGCATGGGGGGAGTAGGGATGGGGGGCCAGAAGGCCCTACGCCGCACACGCTCGCCCGCAACACAACACACATACACATACGTGTATGCATGTTTTGATGCAGCAACATATACGACCGCCGACCCGCACCATCCGATGTCTCGGAATGGCTTAGATCGTCCAGGAGTCCAGATTCCCAGCCCGCTGCGGCCCCCGTCTTGGGTTGTCACATTACCCCCTCCTTTACTTGAGAGAGTTTGACAACTCCACCGCGTTGTCCACGCGTGCATCTGCGCTGAAGGAACGAACGAATGCATGGATGGAGATGAGGATGTGAGGCCCTGTATGCTTAGCCCGACGTGATTCGCGTGTTACCTGGTCGTCAGCCAAATACCCTTTCTAACGCCCTCTGAATTAACCCCGTGCCCGACGTACCCACAAAATCACAAACACCCTCGTTTTTTGACGCGCCAGGGTAAAATAGACCCCCCTGTGATCAATCAAAGTACTACAGCTGGAAATATCGATACTGTATGCCACAACCACCAATATACGACGATTGGCACAGCCATACAGTAGATGAAATACGAGAGACATTAAAATTTAATTCCATTGAATCTACTATGAGGTTTGTTGGGAACGTGGTGGATGAATTTAATGTTAAAAAAACAGCCACTGAGTTACTGGTACCGGGCCTCTGGACAGAGCCAACATGTATGCATGTATGCACGCAAACATGATGCACGATTCCACGTTGCATGTAAGTTTTGCGCAGCCCGCTCAAGGTATGACATCCATGAAACAAAAAGGAAACAGCGCCAGCAACAACGATAGGACAGCGAGCAAGCAAATAGCAGCTTTTTTTTTACATACAACCAAAAAACGGGGGTGATCGTGTCGTGTCCGCTCGCTCTAATGGGGTACAGGTACAAGTGGCGCACGCGCGTGATCCTAGCCCTCGTCCTCGTCCTCGTCATTCCCTATTATGTGCGACTCCGCCGGCTCCTCGGTTCGCACGCGCGAATACCACGCGCGCCGCGACGAGGCGGCGGTCCTTGGCGTGGGCGTGAGCTCGATCGCGCCAGAGGCGTCCTTCGTCGAGGACGCGTCGGATGTTGCGTTGCGTCCGGACGTTGCGTAGAGCGTAATCAGGAAGAGGGTGTGCGTGTACAGCAAGAATGCCATGCTTTTGTGTGTATGGGAACGTACGCGCGTGTGCGTGGAGAAGATACGAGGGAAAGGTAGAGGTATGTCAGAGGGGACTCACGGAAGAGAGAGAGAGATTTTCGCTGCGGGGGATGGTGTTGAGGCTAAACCACACATACCTGAACATGATGAGGATGTACGTGACGTGGTCCATGCCACTGTCGTGAACGTAGTCTAATTCCTCGTCGGTCGCGGACATGAACTGTAATCCTGCTGCTACCAAAAGCTAATGCGATAGACCCCGTCGGCGGTTAGGGCTTCGGCGAGGGAGCGAAGCAAAGGGTATCACTCACGAACGGCGGCAGATGTCTGAACGCACGCCCCTTGGGCGCAGGCGCAGCCTCGGCCCCATCTGCGAGTGTGTGGTCCGATCCATCGTCACCCACGCCGTCCGCAGCGGGGGTGTACGATGGCGCGACAAAGCACACTTCGATGAGGCGCGCAAGGCCGGCTAGCATGAGCGTGTAACCGAACACCCCATGCACTTTGGTCGAGAGCATCAAGGCCTGCGTGTGGTCTGACATCGCATAGCCGGTCAGAATGATGCTGTTGGACCGATTAATTGGCTGGGCACAACTACGCAGAGGGGCTGAGGGCTGAGGGTGTTCTTGAGAGAAACTCACATGATGGAGGGGACCACCGTGCGCTTAGAAAAGGTGAGATCACCCGCATGAGATCCGTCGGTGATAAACAAGTCAAGGTGAAGCGAGGGCTTACCTGATTGTTCCGGGAAAGATAGACACCAAGAAGGCCGCCACACCACCCTAGACGCGAAAATGAACGGAGGCAGATCTCTTGCCTAGCGCCATGAACTCACAGAGTATGCCAAGGATGCTGCATTATGACACAGTGAGGATGGCGGTGAGTCGTAGCATAGTTTCAAACGACGCACGTATGCTGCATGTCCTTCACGGACCACACACTACCACGGTGCTCCGTGAACGTGTTGACTACACATGTAGCAGCAGCCGGAATTAAGAAGCAGCGAAATCAAAACAAGCTCGTTCCACACACGCACCGATTCCCTTTCCGTGTACAACGCGATCAGCCAAAACGAAAACGTTGTAGCGCAGGACGCGCGAGAAAAGGCCACACACCCAAAGCAAGATGACCCACGAGTCCCACCAGTCAGGGCTACGACCGCTTTTGCGAACCCACACCTCTCCAACGAGTAGCAGGATCGCTAGGATGACGCCATATGCAATGAAGCCGCTACCCTAAACATACGTCCAAAAAAAGGTAAGCGCAAGAGGGCCTTTGGTCTCAATATCCTCCCATAGCAGGCATCCAATCGTGACTAGAGATCACGCACCATGATATAATGTGCCAGACACTGCCCAAGCGCGCCGCCGCGACAATATCCGCGGAACGCGATTGCGCCAAAGAGCATCTGTGTCCATCCCAACACCGGGTACGACCTGCCCACGATCCCATGCGCGCGCACGGCCCAGGGCCGCAGCGTCCGTTCGTGGATGTGCAGCTTGAGGTACACACCGAGAGCGAGTTGCGTCGCGATGGGCAAAAGCAGGATGTTGGCGAACGGGACGTGCGCGCTTTCGAGGAATTGCCGGCCTCCGTGCGAGTGCCCGAGTATGTAGCCGCCCAGTGTGAGTACGATGCCTGCGGTCTAAGGAGGCGAGATGTTGCACCGAACAAGGCCACGCGGTGCAAAGTGGTAAGGAATGACTGTAAACAAGACGGGAAGGGGAGGGCGGGGAGTGTGGAGGGGTGCGAAGGGGTGCGAGGGAAGACGTGCGGGGCGCACCTGCAGTGGGACGTGCCATCGGCTGCGTGATATGCCAAATACCATGCCGATGGGGAAGAGGACCCCCCAGACGGTAGCTTGAAGGAAGATATGAATCCAGAGGATCGAGTCGACGGGTGCGTTTGCTTCTTCCTCCGTGAGTTCGTCATGGTGTTTGTGTGCATGCGCTGTGTGGAGTATTAAGAGAAAGGGGAGGAGTAGGTGGCAGGTGTGTCGGCCCATGACGAAGATTATGTAGGACGGTGGTGCTGAGGAACAGCAACCGAGACGAGGGGTAGCGAACTTGGTGCCGACGGCGGTGAAGGACTTGGACTTGTATGTGCAGCAGCTCGCACGCTTGGCGATCGCGACCGTCGGCCCGACGATCTCTTGCCAAATGCGGCCATCTAGGCATGACAATGACTCGGATGCTGTCCTTCACCTTCGCCAACACCAAATACGTTGCACCACATAACACTCCTCTTCATCGCTTGCATCTTCCAGCCGTGCTTAGTGGTTCGATTGACAGCTACCATTTTTAGGTCTTCAATTGTGTTTGCAGTTGAGAGAAATCTTCCCCTTCTCGATGACTTCTCTCACCAGTGCCACCACTTCGTACTCTAGGGCCAATTTCGCATATCGAAACATTTTCCCCACCTCCTGGCCGTGCTGCGCTGAGTCACCTACTATACAACGAGAAAATGCGAAAAATTCAAGACAGATTATATAAGGATCAAATCTTGTCTTCCCTGTCGTGTGCCGCAAATTCCTATAGCGAAACTACCGAAGAATCAATCAATGATCTTCGCGCCGTCACCTGTACGACTTACCATATACCCCCCTTGATGAAGTTGGATATTCGTTAGCATATGGCTTTGACACCTTCTCCCCGTGATTAGACTCCGGATGTCTAAAGGGCCAACTGAAGGAGGGGAATCCACGTTCAATCAAGGGCTAGAAATCCACTTGGCCACGCGGGAAAATGGTATTGCGGAGCTCAAGGAACGAAGACGTGGCGAGTCGCCACCCATCGAATCGCTGTGGCGTTGAAACGCCGGCAGGGCCGCAAGGCCAGGAGTGCTTGCCACAGAGTTCGGCGGAGCGCGGCAAAACGCTACTCCTATCGTTCCAACTGTCTTTGGACTTTTATGTCGTCCAATTCGGTTTCGTTTCATATGCACTCGGGTTTATACCGTGTCAATGGGGTCCACTTGTGCATATAAAGAGTGAACGAGAGCCTCACGCAACTAGACAACCTGCAGCTCCGTAACATTTCACAACTTACTGCAAGAGCATCTCACTGCACCCATCTCAATTTATCACGCATCAATGGATCTCTTCGCTATACCCTTCTCAGTGGTCTTTGACACTCCCGAGTCTGAGCCCGCGACTGCCACTCCCATTGACGCGGAGGGTAATGGCGTTTCCAATGGTTCCAGTTGCATCGTCACGTGGACGATTTTCGGCCTTAGGCGCCTTAGGCCTTAGCGCTTAGTTTTCACGCTTTCTACATTCTAACACCCATGTACCTTGTAAGAGTTCTCACCACCGCCGGCCCTGGTATCTTCTCATGGTGCTTGTCATCAGTATTTCGATTGATGATGATCATTTCGTGATCTACGAATGTTTTTGCAAAGAATTCACTTCCCCACCGCGCGGCAATCATCAATTTTCAGATGCCAAATAGCACTGGCACGTCAAACCCTTACAGGACGGGTCCGCATCTTATTGATCTTATTCCTTGATGCCGAGAGGCTCGGGATGCTGTGATACAAACGCCTTTATCTTCGTATCAATTATCTGGTCCCGAAGCCCGATGCCAACCAATTCTCAGTCCATTTCCCTGCATCCAGGCTTGCGCCGTGTTAGTCACTGGCAGACGTATGAAAGAGAGCAGAATGTCGCACACAACCAGAAAACGTACAGCATCCTAACATCCCGCAACTCGCTCGCAATCGCATATTCATTGTACCATCTCAGTTTGACACATCGATGGATCGCTTCGCCACTGGCACGCTCTCTTCCGCTGCTTTCGACACTTCCGAGTCTGAACCCGCGGCTTCCATCCCCACCGACATGGATGACGGTAGTTCAGGGTCTAGTGGTTGCATTGTCGCATAGACGGTTTTTTGTCCGTCACGATCTACCCATTCGATGACGATCTGATAACTATTGGTGCGTTCCACCTTCGGCAATATTTCCGCATCTAAAGTCCTGTTTTGTAATTGTCCACCTCAACCGCTTAGGATGTCTTTTTAACTCGTGTTCTCCCTTCGCATTTGATGTGGGGGTTATGTCAATACATACTTTTCTCCAAAAATTTCGACTGGTTTCCCCGCTGCCTGTAACTCGTGACTTTCTCACACGTTGTCTTGAGAGAAGAGGCGGTCTACTACAGCTATCAAGTCTTTGAAGCTTTTTGATATGTAGTCATAGGCACGATTCAACTACGTGTTATTTCCTGCGTGTTGGTTCAGCCCCAGACGGCTTGGCTAGAGCCTACTACTGTAGTGGTATCCCAACATGGTAAATCGTCTGCACCTTTGCACGGCAGCATGGGTGCTGGAATTTGGTCTCCATCGACGGCCCGACGACGGGTTACATGCCGAAGATTTGCACAAGACACGTACCACAGCCCATGCTTTGAACTAGTTTACGTTTAGAGGCTCACGAAGTAAGCCGAGTCAACCATGCTTCAATCCAATTGCCGAAGGGGGGAAGTGGTGTAAGGTCTGGATCGAAAATCGCCGCTTCAAAAGAGGTCCAGTTGACGCATCACAGTTCAGAACTTCAGAAGTTGACCAAATGATTCGAGAAAGTGTCCAGGACTCTGGGACTGCGTAGTATGGGCAACGAGGTGAAAGCTAGCATTGAAGATCTCCATCGTGCGTTGATCTTGTGAATTACACAAACTTGAAGGAGTCCATGCGCAACAAACTATATGCGAGGGCCGCGTTTATTTGGCAGAAATTTCCTAACATCGTACCATGCACCACATACATGGGGTGGACTGGTCAATGAATGTCAACAACTAAGTCTAGTGATCATTAAGAACACCTTTTTCGCGTGGGGATTTGGCCATAGTGTTCAAAACCAACTTCATGGGGTTGAATGATGCTGGTACCTACGGCTGTTGCTTTGACTTTCGGAGCCGGAATGGGGGATGTCACAGCATAGTCAGTCATTCCAAGATGTCGGCGCTTTTCCCAACGTTGCACCCCCCATCCTATCCACAGAGCGCAGTGTAGTAACAGACACATAACCCATAACCCGGATTATATATTGACTGAGTCGAACGAGGTCCCACGAGGCAGCAAAGTCTGGAAATTTGCGAGCGATTTCACACTCATAGTGTCGATGACGCCGATGGCGGTCATGATCGTATTCTGGTGGAAAACACGAACACGAACTTGCCAGTGGGCCGCACCGTCATCGGAAATGTGTTCAAGTTTCGCTCGTCATTGTCGTCAAGATCTGGCACTATGCCCGCGTCAACGGCGGCACAAATTAGTCCTGAGTCCTGAGTGTCAGTGTAAAACCCATATATCGAGGCAGTTGAGCAAGTGGGTGGGACCGCAGGTCGTTGGGATAGGGATGACAGTACGTGGGGATGGACAGCCAGGAATTACCAGCCACTGGCAATTCGGCGCCTGCCGAGCTCTTCGGGTCCAGACCCGAAACCTAATCATTCGGATTTCAGACTTAACCGGATAACCCCTTACGACAATCTTTCCTCTGGTTCATGTTGAAAGACTCTAATATCTCTGATCTCTGACAGAGGATTTTTGGGAACGATGTGTTTACTCCGTGTGGAACAGAGTGTCTCCTTGTTGCCGTCACAGCACTCTCTATCTCTGCCAGGAGTAGAGATGCCACAATCATCCTGTACGTTGTCCTGCTCCCAGATACAGGGATGGTGCGTCTATGAAGTGGTCTAGATGCGCATGCTGCATGTCGTAGTGGACCACTGGGCTCCGTCTATTAATTCGATCGCAGAAGTTTGAAAACGATGACTGGCCTCACTTCTTCGTTCAGGTCTACAAGTTCCGAGTCTGTGACTGCGGCTGGCGATGGCTTCGTCACATCATACTCGAGGGTTCTGAGTAGGACGAGTGGGAGGACTCATTGTTTATCTCCACCGCTCATCAAACGAACTTACAGTAAGCATGCATCAGAAACTCTGATAGGCTGTGGACAAGTAGGTGCGTCCCTGACACGGAAGGACAGCCTAATCCTACCTGCATCTCGGCACGTTTGAATCAGGTTTGATCTTAATTGTGTATCAGCGGCCGCCTCGAAAGCCACCAATATGATGTGACGAAAATTTCTCTGACTTTCCCTGCCGACGTTTTGTTCAGAATTCGGCTTGACGGTGTTATCACAACGAGATAATCAATGTGTTTGACACCAGTCACCAGTCCCATCACACGCTCTCACTATTGTCCACAGAGGCGCTCGTTACGAGAAACGCTGACTTGTCCAACAGATGGATAAATGGTACATGCAGAACTCATGCATGAAAGTCACGACCACCCTTGGATCGTCAACTTTCGCATCACAATGACAATCCCTTCCGACTTCCATGATAACTCGTACTGTGCCTGCTTGCCCTTAAAAGCTTAAACATCTTGCTGTTGAGTCATGTCGAACGGAATATAAAACAAAACAAAGAGCGCGCAATTCACACCTTGGAATTTTGTCAGCGTGAGACCCGCAATTGTCTTTGCAGAAGAATAACTTCGACTTCTCACACCACATGGGATTGTTGGAAGTGCCGTACTACGTGGACGCAATAACCTAGAGGCGCGCTGCGTTCTCATACTTATGCAGGCACGCTTTGATCATGTTATGACAGGATGACGGGGACTACCGGCGGGCGCGTGTTCCACGTTCCTCACCCGCACGCACATGACTTGGGGTCACATTGTACTATTGTCCCTATCGAACACCTGCTGCCTTTGGTTATTGTAAAACCATCAACGGGTGTGACATTCATTGCCACTTCCCCATTGTTCCAATTATCTCTTGAAACTTGGGATGAATGCCGGCTTGTCCACCTTATCACCGTTCTCCAGCTGGGGTTCATCAACCCGACTTGCACGTATAAAAGAACATCAGCACCTACCTCAGTAGCTTCAATCGCATCTCACCTCACCACACCGCACGCCTCCTCTCAATCAATCCCACATCAATGGATTTCTTCGCTACTCTCTTCTCCATCACCGCCAACACTCCAGAGGTTGAGCCCACACCCTCTACTCCCATCGAGGCCAATGGCGGCGGTGGCACAGGTGGCACTCCCGGCTGCATCGTCGCCTAGATGCTTTATATTTGACCACCGCAAGATACATGTATCGCGCCATCCCCATAATCTCCTGTAAGATTACCTTCAGCAACTGTTTTGCGCCTATAATCATTTCTAATCCCCACTCAACTGACCAGTAATCCCTCCGACTTCATTCCCTGGCATTTTTTTTCGTTCATCACGTGTTCCCGCTTCGCCCTGGTGCGGAGGATAATGGCCAACACACTTTCTGTTGTATTTGTGTACCACCACTCGAAATTTATGTTCCACCTCTTCGAGAAAGGAGAGGTAGTCTACGACGACCATGTTTCTTGTTCGACAACTTGTAGTTGTAGACGGTTATCTGTAGCATGATATCAACGCATTTTTAAACACACACATGACGGGGTGATACCAGAAAACGTTTGAGTCTGCGGTTCACGACTGGTCCTACCGGCTCCCGAGATAAAATTCAACGTCTCGGATGTCTGGGGCCTTCGAAAGCCTCTCACCGAAGCGCTTGATACGATTGCACGCGCGTAGCATCCGGGGTCTGGTATGAATCATCGTCCTGTGAATTTTCGGTGTATGGGACATTATTTTCCCACCGAGTCGGACCTGCCCGGGTGACAGGTTAATGCAACGAAGATGACTCGGTTGAGGGATACTGGACACTGGCCCGCCCTACAGTATACAGTATATGTGTTTGATTCTCAAACTATCAAGGACGTTGTTCTAGGCTCATTCAAGTCCTTCGCTGTGAGATGAATTCTGTCGTACTGTACCTCAGAAGGAGCTAATGATCCATCCGATTCCATCGGCTGTGCCTTGACCGATCAAACACTATCGGTCCCGATTCCGTCGGCTCTCAGCACCGCTTTCGCTTTGCCTGTGTAAAGTCAAAACTTCAATAGATCCTCGGCCTTACAACTTGGGATGAAGCACAATTATGCTGGAGTGGGCAACGTGTGCGATGTATCGTAGGTGTTGTTGGGTTGGTTGAGAACTAGACACGGTCCGAACTCCGCAAAAAAGCCAAATAAATCACCAAACAAGACGTCGGAGTTGAATTTGAAAGTAAGTCACTGAGACTTCACTGAGGCCGGCCGTTCACCTTCACGTCATCGGTTTATGCCGGCGCATTCTACTTTTCTGTTCAAAAAAATGTTTCTTGGATTGTAAAACAACATCGTTTGAGTTGTTAGACTATCTCTACAACAAGAACACATTCATCTGACCCCTTTTGATCGGATGCTTCCTGATCCAAGTGAGTGGTAACCTTAGCTAGCACTGACAACTTGAAGCAACTTGAGGCTTGAAAGATCATGTGCACCGAGGCAGTCAACAAGCAAGCGGGATTTGCGTCTAAGAGAGCCACTTGACTAGTGGTCGACGGCTGGTGGGATGTGGGTCATATGTCGCTACCGTTAGGTAGCAACCAGACGGGTCTTTCTCCACGCGGACGAATCGGTATGTTCATCCACCAAATCCCGGTGTATGGACCACTGTTGTGTTCCCAGGCTCACCATGTGTTCATTGCTAGCATCTTCTTACAACGGGTGACCCTGACCCATCACCACCTGGGCTTTCTTTCAGGCTACGTTTGGGGCAACAGCCCTTCGGATTGGTCCACTTTGGCCGTAGTGCACCGCGATGGGTGGGAAATAGTATTTCCCACTCACATTATGGCGTGCATGGGCATGGCTTCTTTCCGAGTCTCTGACTTGCAGTGTGACTCGTCCCAAGCTGCGGTCACTTGAACCTTGTGTATCGTGGCATCGTGGAGGGCAGAGCGGAGGGTCCGACTGAAATAGCAAGCATTATTTTCCCTCTTCTCTCTTCCGCTCTTATTCCAGCATCAACAGCCACCGATTTCCTCTGCCGCAGTGGGGGTATCAATTGTCGATAAGGATTTTCGCGCTTGAGATCCATACCTGTCTCGAAGGGTTCGAGGGGGGGACCGCCTTGACAGATTATCTGCCTCACTCCCCAGTTCTCGGGCCATCATTCTCGCACCTCACATTTTTGTGCCACAGTACCAAATGTCAGGGTTAATTGCTTCCACGGTATTGGCAAACTGAACGAACGAGTCATGGGTGTGGGCGCATGCACATTAGCGACGCATACGTATTGTTGCCGTGCAGCCCGTCTGCTGCGCATCAATTGAGGCGCCCCCGACTGATAAATTCGTGTGAATCCAGGTCATATTTAAGGATAAGCGTATCACGGGTTCCCTGCCGTCACACGCCCGGCTGACCACAGCCACTTTGCAGCCACATTGTGCTAGTACTTGGGCGGCATGGATATGCTGACAAGATTCAAGCCTCTTGCAATACTTCCCGGAATCTGGGCAACTTTTTTCTCGGCGATCGGCGCGTGTGATATTTTGTACGACATAACGGACGCCGTGGAGTGGCGCGTAGGGGCAACGAGGTACCGTGGCTGTTTTGGCGCAGGAACGCATAGGAAAGTGCGTTCGCGACGAAGACAGTTTGCAAAATCTTCGAACAACGTCGATCCAGGAACGCGGTATATTTCACACACCAGCAGAAAGGGACCCGATTTCATGGCTCTTGGTTGCAGTTGGGATCTTTGGTCCCAGATGTAACTCATTCTGGACCCTGGGATATGGCCCATTGTACGAGAAGCTCGGCGCACAAGTGTTTGTTATGCTTCGACCGACCATCTCTGTTGTAGTACGATGCATGATTTTTGGGTTATAATGTGAGGAGGCATTATGTTAAGGTTGCACGTTTTGATTCTGATACAGATGCGACACGTATGTGTTCAAGACGCATACATGAGGCTGTGCCATCATCAGTGTCGAGTTACAGTTTCACCGTTCACCGTGAAGTCACTCGGCTGTCGCGTTGATCCGAGACCTATCTATCCCTGTGCAAGGTACGAACCACATCCCAGGATTTGACCCACCTGCTAATCCCCTTACCCACGTCTTCTCTTTGGCCGGCACCGTGGTCACGTCCGGTGCCAGGGGCGGGTCTAGCAGGCCATGTCGTCGTCAGTGGCAGTGGCGCAGACAAAAATATCACTCAGCAAGTTGGTCCGAAATCGATGGGGTGGGATCGCATGATTCGACGCGGGCTCTAAGCCACTGGCGATGCAGTAAGATGTGGCATTGATCTCAGATAAGTCTGAGGCCCCACCAGTCGGCCACGGACGTCAGTGGGGGCTCGCTTGACCGAATACCCACGCCCTCGGGTCTAGGATTACTTGAACTGGCCAGGGGCTTTACTGCTGGTTCTTCTGCACCCTTTTATTCTCCTTTTCCCAGTAAATATGGAATCAACATCTCTTTATGTATGACTTTCCGATAGTCGCATTGTCAAGTGAGTGCCCGTACACCTAGAATCACCACCACGGACTCAACATTGCAACATGATACCGTTGTAGGGCCCGTCATGGTCCTTCTCGTCACCTGAAGAGGTAGTGGGGACTGCGGCAACGATGCACCGGGTCGACTGGTTATTCTGGCCAGGGCACGCGACCCAGTCTCCCGACTCTTCGATGTGGATCTCCCCACTTGGGTGGTGGTACCCGAGTAACTTACCTGGCAGGATTGGCACCAAGTCCTTCATGTTGTTGACGTGCGCGACGGTTCTGGGAAGCTGGGCGTCGACCAAGTCCGCTCACACTCCATTACCGACGCGAGGCAGGCCATACCCGACAAACTTGATAGAAACAGTAGTGGGCAGTTGCAGCCGGAGGAAGACGCCATCGAGAAGGGCGAGGGCAGCACCAAGGGAAAACTCTACCGTTGCCATGGTCGAGGTCCCATGCGCGGAAATTGCCTGGCGTACGGCATCGAGTACCTGAGATGCGGTTCTGTGGGCTGTTGCGCGACGCGATGGCGATGGATTTCAGGAACGGCTAGCATGGCTCTAGTACTGTAGTGGAAAGTGTGGAAACTCACAATGAATGTTCATGCGACAATCCACTGTGCACCAGAACCATGACTGAGTTCGGTATACCGAAGAAAAGGGAAGAGTTGAGGGGCTCCAGACTCCAGTTCAAATTCCAACTCGGTCAAAATCGCGAGGCTGTTGGCGCCGTTAGGATATCAACGCCTGGGGGTGTCAATCGCCGAGTGACAATCTCCACTTCCTCTCCATCTGTGGAACTAGTGCTCCCTAAGCTCCGCACTTTTGCGAGCTCGGCAGTATGACAAGCACGGAGGAATGCAAATTCCCCTGTTGGAATTGAGATTGCACATTTGCACGATGTTGTGTACCTCGACTCCGGTCCTCGAGACATGCATCATGATGCATGCACGGAATCAGACTAAATTCCACGGATGCACCTTTGAAATTGGAATCAAGTCGCTTGCTGTGCATGAGTGATGCTGCCCCGAATCTGGTTGTATCAAAATATTCTCACTGCATACTACCCTTCCGAGAAATGGAGATGAAAAAGTATTACCCCAAACAGGAATCGATCCCATGTCATTCGCTTTCAAGGCGAGTGTGCTTACTTGCTTTAGAGGCAAATAGAATTGAACCTGTGCCACTTGCTTTCAAGACAAGTGGGATTTCCAATGCACCATTGGTGCTACACTACACTAGTAGGGTGTCTCGAATATGGCCAGGAAGTTGTATGAGAATAAATTCCTTGTATCTCTCCAAGCACGGCATGTTCACTCATGAAAGAGGAAATCCTTGCATTCTATGTATGCCAGCTCTACGTCTGCGTGATATGATTCATATGAAGTCAAACAAACTAGAAATACGATTAGACAAAACTGATCAATGAGATTGGTACGTCCACCCTATCATGGATCAATGGGGAATCACCGTGTTTGGAAATGATAAATAATTTTATCAGTGTTTACGGAAAACCCTACACATTGTCCTTAAGGGCCCATCGGTAGGGGGCTCTGCACGCAGTGCGGAATGAGTGTCGGGAAGGACTGACGCATAAAAGGTGTCGCAGATGCAAGCCTTATGAGAGTTACGACCGTGACGATGGCCAGCTGGACGAGCATCATCGAGAAGGGCCGCGAGGCTCTGGGGAGCAAAAGGACAACAGCGAGAGCAAAATAAGTCAAACTAATGTAGGATTGGGTAACTCGATGCCTGCAGATCCGGACGAGTCGTTGTATTTAGTCCAGCAGGGTAGGAATCGAAGTCGATGCTGCGCAGGTAGCCCGGGGATACATCGCATTGTCAGGAATAGAGGTCTCGGATGACCACCACGAGAGTTCATGAGAGGCAAGCGTCGGGCTGCCTACTGTACGAAAACCGAGGGTTGATGGGTGGTATAGTTCCAGTCTTCCAGAAAGTAGACCTTGGTCCTCGTCGTACACGGCCCCGTTGTTAGTGGCATCTAATCACAGAGCGAGATGGGAACCTTCGGGCAATCTGCTGGGAATGCAGATTCTCCGACAACTTGAGAAGTCAAGCTGACATCGTCGTCCCGAAATAGAACCGCGTCAAGAAAAACCCGACTCGGAGGAACCATCTACCACTGGTTTTGACGTGGTAAGCGCGTAAAATGATAGTCCGGGTGAGATCAGAACACGCAAAGCGAAGTTGTACACGAGAGTTTCCAACATCTGGAGTAGGAAGCCACTAGCAGAGAACGAAATGATAACAATGATGGATGATTAATGGTGCGCCGTGCGCGCTGGGAGAGTGAGACCCATGATGTCTGAAAGAATCAAATTTTCTCCATCGCAGCGGGATCTCTCCAACCCAAATTCAATTGTCACATGCACCTGATGCTGGGAGCCTTGACGTGCACTTCTCTGCAGCGATGCAAACGCATTTTGCTAGGTTTATCAGTCTAAAGATAGACGTCGCCTTGATGAAGCCGTCACCCTACCTAGCATGAAATTGTCAGTACTACATACGATCGATCTGGAAGGATCAGATTGAGAGCACACCAGCGTTTTTTCTCCAATCGCCTATCCTCGTCGACCTTTGCAGTATTCATGACATACCTTATACAGAAACACCAAATGACGTGGGTGACACCAGGGGGAACACTGACAAGATCTAGTAGCATGCGCGCTTCTTGCCAATCTTGCCAAAGCTCCCCTCTGAGCCTACAAATATCGTAGTTGGGCCTGATTGGTCTGTGTAGACCGTCAAACGATGGTCGAGAGAGAGAACCCGGATAACCTTGAAAATAAAACCAAAGATGTGAAGGGAGGATCTTCCAGAACGAAATGAAATCTAAAATGCAGATTGCTCCTGTGGTTCCGACGCCTCGTCGAGCCGCTCAAAGTAGATGGATGGATGACCTCCGAGTCAAGGTTGAGCCTGAGGTTGCTCACTTCAAGGGGCTTGCACGTGCGCAAAGGCCGAGGCCGAAAATCCTCCGCGGTTGTCGCACCGCGCCGCGCTTCGCACCCACGTCACGGTACCGATTGAATACTGTATTAATGTCAGGCACGCGACAACAGCAAGTCTGATTAGCCGCTCCGAGGGATGAAGACTGATTTCGGGGATGTTGTTATCCATCAGGCAGATTGTTGTCATCAAACAAGGGATCATCGATATCGATCATCAGGGGACTGAAAGGAAGAGACGCGGCCTCCTCGGCCACAGGACGTCATTTTCGTGACTCGGGGTGATGGCATCCTTTCGATTCTGTTTCACGCCAAGGGGTGCCTTTTTCTGCGTCGCGGTTTGATTGTGAAAGGGGAGGACGGTGCCGTAAAAGTGCGCAAGTGTGAATATCCGGCCTCTAGGGCAAAGTCCCTCTGGCCTGTTCCGCAATCGCGTGCATCTGCTGGAAGGGGCAAGCACGTTGAACACGTCGTTGCTAGTGCCAGTGGGTGCAGACAAATCTTGGCACCGATGCCCTTGATTCGCCTCAGTTGTCGCGTCTTCTTCCTCTCTCCCCCATCTCGAACTCATCTGTGTAACGCCTGTCGTTCTACAACTGGGTTCTCTTTCGATGAAGCATGATTTTAGATTACTTTCCTGTTAGTATGAATATGCAATGGGTATGTAGATATATACTAAGGATCCTTTGAGTGACCGTGGCCGCGAATAAGGAGAGTGGGTCGTCGGGTCGACGCTGAGTGTGAAATGCGATCCGCTCACACCCATTCAGGAAAAGAGGGTCATCGTCGGTATGTGTGATGCTAAGAGCAACTTGGAAGCGATCACCGCGGCCCGACTCACACCTGAAAATGCCGAAAAGGTTCTCAACATAGAGTCATGATGCCGTTGTAGGGCCCGTCATGATCCGCCTCGTTGCTAACAAAGATGTTGGGGACAGTGCCAACGATGCACCGGGTGGACGGGCTATCCTGGCCGGGGCACATGACCCAGTCTCCCGCCTCTTCAATGTGAATCTCACCACTCGGGTGGTGATACCCGAGGGACCTTCCCGGCACGATCGGCACCGGGTCCTTCTTGTTGTTGATGTGCGTGACGTTTCCTGGGAGCTTCGCATCGACCATGTTCGCCCATGCTTGATTACCGACGCGAGGTAGGCCATACCCGACGAACTTGACGGAGATGGTGGGGGGGAGTTGCAGCCGGAGGTACATACTTTCGAGGAGAGAGAGCGCCGCGCCAAGGGATTGTCCCACCGTCGTCACGCTCGAGGTTCCATACTCAGAAATCACCTGCTGCACGGCACCCAGCACCTGAGATGCTGTTCTGTGAGACATTGTGCGACAAGGAGGGAATGGATATCAGGAACAGCGAGCATAACTCTGGTAGGAAACACGAGAACTCACAGGGAATGTTCATGCGAAAACCCTCTGTGCACCTGAACGTTGTCTGATACGCCGGGGAAAAGGGAAGAGTCGAGGGGTCCGAGGAACAAGTTCAAGTCCGTCAAATCCGCGAAGCTGTGTGCGGGGTTAGTATGTGGAGCGCCACGAACGGCTAAAAAGGGCCTTTTAATTCACGTACAGCTGTGATGTGTTAGTTGACTGGTGCGACACAATGACCGTGTCTAGGTCCGGGTCGTAGCCAACAAACCCTATAGACGGTGTCAGCATGCAGACAGCCGAAAAGGTAACGTTCACAGCTCGGTGAACGTTCATACAAAACTGTACGGCGTTTCCGTCCCCGCCAGCATCGAAGATCTTGAAATTGGGATTTGCCTGGCAATTCACTGTGTAAGGAGACCGACGCGTCAGAACTTACGTATCGGCATTTTACCCTTCCCTCTCTGGGGGAGAAGAATGGGATAAGAGTCGCACCTCCGCAATTCCACGGCTTGACACGGTTGGTACCGCATTTAACAGCAGAAGCATAATATGTGTAAGGCGAATAGCTCGATATTTGTTGGGTAGCGAGCGTCTGGAAGGACTGACGAAGAAAGGGCGTCGCAGATGCGAGCCCCACAAGAGACAAAAAGAAGGCCGGTCGGAAATGCATCGTCGAGAAGGGGTATTGTGTTCTGGGGAGTGGAAGATAAACAAGCGAGGGCTAATAAACCAAGCCAGAACCACATTAAACACCATGCTTTGAGTGAGATCCGAGCAAGTGGATGATTAATAGTTCCAGCAAAGCGGGAATGGAAGCCGTTATTGCATCGGCACCTCACAGACCCGGACAAGTTCCGTGTTGGCTGTCGACGTCTTCCAATGTCCATCACGAGGGCCCACGAGCCGAGCGTCGGGCTGCATGATCAGGTACGAGAAGCAGTCGTTGATGGTTGTAGTCGCCCCAGAGAGTACTACTTTGTTCCTCGTCCACATGGCCGTCAACTTGTTGCAAGGGGTCCCTGTCTATAGCATAGCGAGGAAACCTTGGGTTGATACCTTCACGATGCAGTTCCTCTGACAACTCGAAGGCCCGGGCCAAGGCAACATCGCCTCCGAGCATAGCCACGGGGTGGACGAACTTGTGGAACACTCACCCCACGCATATGGCATGGCGAATTGCGGTGTGTCAAGACTAAAATTAGAGCACTATAAGTGGAGCTGCAAGTGGAGCTGCTGTAACGGGGTTGACATGGAATGCCACTGACAAAAGAAAGGGATGAATCGATGAATTGTTCAAGGTTGCCGAGAGTGATAGCCTTCAGACATTTCTCACGCCCCACCCCAATTTGAATTGTTGTCACATGGGTACCCGGGCCGTGAGCGCTTGAGCCCCGACCAGCCTCAGCTGCCATGAAAAATGGCCGCAGTCATATCTACTAAACCGTCAAGTGAAACTGTTCGCTTGACCATATCGATATCAAAGGGCTGAGTTGACAGCACACCAGTGCTTCTTCTAGATCTAAATCATTGCGGTTACAGTTGTTAGCAACAGCCTTATCAAACTCGAACGGTCGAACCCACAGATGGGATCATGGGAAACTTGAAGAGCGGGAGAGCGGCAGTGTAAGGCGGCAGTGTACCCGCCTCCGCCTTACTCTGATGAGACCCATGCCAAAATAACATCCAAGGTGTGCGCGCATGAGCATGGCCAGTACATGCCGTGCCTTGTGTCCCCGAATGTGCGTACACCAATATTACATGCCGCACAAACGTGCGTCCGACTACGTTGCACAATCATGTGCCCGAATAATGAGTGTGATCATTGAATATTGAATTCCGAACGCTCATATTCCCAAAATATGTACGCATGGCGATTGAGTGCTGTGTGGAGCAATGCACCACAGCGACTATCGCATGCCGCGTGAATACAAGTGGGGCGACTCATTGGAGAGTTGTCATGGAAAGTGGTGTGCTTGCCAGGCAAGCATCAATGTAGATAGATACAGTACTAGCCTGCATGTATATAAAGCCCCGCTCCTCCACCTTGGAGGAGCAGACTACCTTTCCTTACGCAGCTTAAGCAATAGACAGATTGATCTGGTTCTGGCCGCGCAGTGTTGCTCGAGCCCTTAGGAAAGCTTTAAGTCTAACAACTTTCTCAACATACCCAACACGTCCCCGGACGTGTTACAGGGAGATACATACAGGAAGGATACGGTCCTACTGTTTCACCTACGCTCGGTAGCAATCCGGGACGGAAGAAGATATGACAGAGTTCTGTAAGCGCTTGCTCAGCCAAGCCCTACCGCACGGGTCGAAATTCATGCTCTTGGTATTTGCTTGGAAGGCCCGCGGTGATGACAGGAAACCGAGTGGATGTGCGCCGGGGATATTCGTATACCCGAGTCGGGTGGAGATCTATACCAATTGCGGTCTTCGCCATTCATGACATACCTTCGGCCATAACAGCATCGTCCGTTGAGGATGAGGAATGGACTCCGACATCGGTTCCGCGGCTTTGATATCAGCTGTTTTCATATATCAGCTGTTTTCATATCATTGCGTTCCACTAGTCGCCTTGTCGACAAAAAAGACATCAGTGAAAGAGAGGCGATTTGCAGGACAACATTCGGAGTCGTGATTAGCAGAACATTAATGGTGAGTGTGAGTCTGTGCCAGTGTGACGGTGTACTTTCTCCTCTCCTCTAGTCCGGTTTGTGATTGGTGGTTTATTTATGAGAGGCCCACGGAGGACAACGCTGTAGGAGCCTGCTTCAAAGGCCCTTCTGTTCTTCCCTCGAAAGGGACCCCCGTCAGGACAATACAAAAAAATGTCGCCATAGCCCCCGAGAATGGAACCCCAGCCAGAACGAACATGTAGTCAGGGTTTTCGGGCCGGCGATGGTTCCGAAGCCGGGTGAGCCAAGACACGGATTTTTCCATTTCTTTGATACCTTCACGGGGATATCGGTGAATGCGAAGTACCACATTTACTGTATCGGCATTTGACCTGGCCACGCCCTTTGCATGTCAAAATACGAGAATAGCAGGACAGGTGAGAGGGGGGGACGACACTTTTCTGACTGACTTAGGGTGCCACATTGGTCCCTACCACTCGAGTCGCCAACTAAGTACCTGTTTCCTGTTGAGTCTGCGCGGAACGTACTGAGGATAGGCGGAACAGGAGAAACAATTTTCGTTGGTAAGAAGTTCAGTGCGATAATTTCTCGCGTCACATTGAGGAGAGAATGGAGGTAACAGGCTGCTTGGAACAATTCGATACTTGTGATTCAGTATATTGGAGACAGGCCAAGCCAAACTTCCAGCATCTATGCCACACCCGTTGCGAATCGAGGCCAAAACATCGTTAATCAATTTCGTGATGTATTTAGCGACAACCTGATCGGGATCAGGAAGTACAACGCGTCCATGGAACGGAAAATAGCGTATAATCTGGCAAGAGAAGATTTCAAATGATAATGGATAAAACTCGGAAACGAGGAAGAACCGCAGTTTCAAGAAGGACCCCCCCAAAAACACCCTTCATTGCGACAAGGCTAGGGCTTCTTTATTGTCGATCACCGTGAAGTTCCTCCCACCCCAGTTCTCCTGCGCGGCATGAACGTTAGAAGGGAGCCCCGAGGTGCCTTGTTCGCCAGCGATGCGGATACTCTTTGCGAGCTTGTCGACCTAGTAAGGAGGGGGAGGAAAAGGAAGCCGTTAGGAACCGTCGCCTTGAAGGAATGACCAATTCCACCCACGTCGATTTGGAACCTTGGGCTAAACCGAGAGGCTATGCCAGTGACCAGTCTGAATCACTCAGTGAGCGAGGGAGTCCCTTCTCCTCGAATACAAACAGTAGGGAAACCAGAAGGGCGTACCGCAACGCGGTTTCGCCCAAGCGGGACTCAGAGCGCTGTGTGTTCGATAGCACACTGGGGCGGAATATGATGGTGTCCTTATAGCCAAGCTCGGCGAGAGCTTGCTCTGTCAAGCCTTTACTACGCGGGTAAAGAGCTGATGACTTGGGGTTTGCCATGTACGCCTGCGATGCGGATGATGGTGCAGAGAGGGTGCAGAGTCAACGAGACGTGGCGATGCAAATAAGTAAGGAGGGTGCGTACAGAGACATAGATTAGTCGTTGGTCTTTGTCAGCCTTCGCTGCTTTCGCAGCGTTGACAACATATCTAAAGACAAAAGGAAACGAAGTGAGCGGGAACGGAGGAAACAAAGGACCTGTTATGGTCGATGTGAATGGGGCTATACGCACTCCTTGTCGATCTTCGTAAAGTTATCCGGCGAGCCAGCGGCTTTGGCAGTCGTGCCCATCCTACAACCACGCCAAATCAAAGGATAAACTCTAGCATTTAGAAGGAGAAATCGAACAAGGAATGACGCACGCGAGGAACACGACATCCCACTGTCCCTCCTTCAACCCGGCCTCGTCAATCCGCTCAAAATCGACGACCTTCTGCTCGAGCTTATCACGCCCCTGGGCTGGCAGATCCGCCGCGGGTGTTACGCGTCGTCCCGCTTCGCAAACCTGCGTGAACGTCGAAGATCCTATGAGCTCACGCAGGAGGTGGCGGCCGGTCTGGCCAGTAGCGCCGAGGATGAGTGCCGATTTCGTGGCTTCAGTCCCAGTCCAAAGTTAAGTTCAGTTGGCCGGCGTCCATCGATTTCGAGAGTCACCCGTAAGTGGGGAGAAAAATTGAGGGTAAAAAGTGACGACCTACAGGACATTGTTTGTCGTTTGTCGATGATGGGTTGCTGGAATCGACGGGCGGAAACGTCAGGAGTGGCATGGCGCCACTACAGTCTCAGTATCAGTATAACCTCCGCGTCCGTGTAAGCATATGTCACATGACTTTGCGCTTACAAACCCAACAACGGCCTTGCTCAGTCAATGATGACATTAATGACACCTTAGTGGTTTTGGAAAGCGAGATCTAAGACATAAACATAGTAGCTTAAGTATTTGCTACTATTGCAGTGCTACGTAGGGTTCTGTATCCCAAGGCGCACGTTAATGGATCCCAAAAAACCATGACACCCACACTGACTCCGGTCCCGGGATGACTCGGAGCGGCATCACAAACTTAGAGACAAAAGGAGGGCAGTGCGGTGGTAGACATTGGGACCGACGTGGGCGTGAGGGAGGGAGGAGAAATAGGCCGTCGGGAAGGGAGGGCGAGGGGGCAGTACTGTAACATTCACACTGGTACGGCCCGTACGGGGCGGCGGGGCCAAGGAGGGCGAACGCGGATGCCGTAAACGCACGACGGTACGTCAACGTATGTACGGTCTACTTACAGAACCCAAGTCCGAGGAGGATTAACAGGTCATAAATAAATATTTGGGGTGATCGTAGTGATCTACGCGTACCGGAGCCAAACGAGCTCGATTCGCATTTTCGACAGGTACCGTTGCTGAGGACAGGTGGATACGGAATTGCGATAGTGGCACGAGACCTCGAGGATTATGACAGAGATGACTGCCCAACCTGAAGCTTGAGCTTCCTTGTGTGAAATAGAAACGCGAGGGGACGAAAAGGTACACCGACAGGAAAGAAATGATCAGGCACGCCCGGAGCCATCGCAAGGGCACTGAGGTACGGTCACAAACGCAAGAAAACAAGACCGCAGGAGGGGTACGCGAAAGCTTTCGAGGATAACACAACACTTGATTCGTTTGCAAAGTTAAACTCGGGCTAACTGCATGCCCGTATCTACGAGTGCCCCTGCGGGGCCATATATAGCGAATAAAAAGAGTGGAAATCGAGTGATAGAAGACGAGTCAATAGAGTATAGAAATAGAAAGGAGTGGTCAAAAGGAGAGGACGGTGATGTGTCACTTGGACCACACGCCGGGGTATGTCGAAGAGACAGCAAACAGTGTTCACGTAGTGGTATCGTCTGGAGCGTCCGGAGGTGACTACGAGCGAAGGAGTGGACGTGTTATTTACCCGTCAGGTGGTGGCTGAGATTGGGGTGTTTTGGAATGGTGTCAGACGCAAGCTGTTTCGCAATCATGGTTTACCTCGAATTGCTGGAGTTGGTCATGTAGGGCCCGCACACATTCGGGTCGTGGTACTGCGACGGGTCCTTAGTGAGGTACCCTCGATCGAGTCCCTGAAAGTACGACCTTTAGAACTACCATTGAGCCCCAATCACCAATACAACGAATGTGTGTCAACTTTACCATTGACGCGCCAAAGGATTCGTGTCCTCGAGTTTGAAGCTCCAGAACTAACATGCGGTAGTTAAATTAGTTGCTTGATCTATGGAGAAAAGTAACTGGAGGGGGGGAAGGACACACCAGCCATCCGTTACTTTGACTATACTTGAACTTCTGTCCATCTGCCCACTTGTTCAAAAACTCGTCCGTCGCGTTGAACTGAGTGGCAAGGGACCACTCGCCAACCCAAAGGGGCGAGTTTCCTAGCAAGGCATCTTTCTCGGTATCATTTCGATCTGCGAGAAGGGGTCATCAGAACACCAGAAGAGAAAATAATATGCAAATAAATGAGAAGAGTGTTGGACGCACTGCAGAGATTCTGCATATAAGCCTCCGGATCGGCATTAGCGACACCCTGTCAAAGAAATGCTGAGAAGAATCCAAAGAGGTTCTTATTGGTGTCAGCTTACGCCAAAGCTACAGCGAGAGAAGAAACGTCAGTCTGACTTAAAGCGACGCAAGAATAAGGCATTCCGACTTGCCTGTAGTACAAGTGGTGGTCATAAGCCTGAGGGCCGTTGGCAGCGTCCGCAGGGTTGGGAGCGCTATTGTGTTGCCAGAGGGCGTCCATGAAACTGAAATCGAGATCCAGTCAGCCCATCACTCCGACCGAGAAGAGAAAAAAACGTGCGTGGTCGTGATCGGCGAAATTTCCTGACATGGACAGCTGTCAACCCTCCAATTAATCTCCTCTGCAGTGTCACATAACATAGAGAAAGCATTGATGAAAGCCTCGATCACAGGGAGGGATAACGGTCCCGACCAGTCCATTGTGGAAGCCTCAGTGATAATTTCGTGGATATCCGTGATGTTCGGTGCGACTTTGAGAGCCTGAAACTCTAGCAACTTTTTCTCCAGAAACCACTCCACCAAGCGCACCGTCTTGACAAAATTCTTGTAGACTATTCCGATGTCTGAGTGGTGCTTTTCGGACCAGTCACAGACGTAAGCACTTACATTCACCGAGGCCAGGCGTTTGTGCCGCATCCATTATGGGCTCATTCATGGCCTGTATGGAGAAGACACTCCCAAAGCTGGGATGACAATGAGAGAGATAGGTCATAAACGCGGTCCAAGTGAGCGCGCGACCATAGTTGTAGTCTGTCTAACCCTTCGTTTAGATGGTTGGAGCTCGAAGATACCACAGGCGCACTTACGTAGAACTGGGGATTGTTTGTACAGCTTAACATGTGGTATCAGATAAACATTACGTGCAATACCATATCACAGGGAAATACCCACTTCCCCGCAAACATCTGGCTTACGGCCGCCACACCAGGGAGAGCATGATGATCCAGGATGACTTGAATTTTTGCCTGGCGGAGCCATTTCAGACCCTCAACCTGGCGATCTTACGTCAGATGTTTAACTGTGCAGGATGTCCATAGTAACAGACCAGGTATTTTATCCCCCCACGGGGGTAATGCTCTGAGGTCCGGTTGACTAGACCTTCTACGATCCAATACCCGAGCTGAGGGAGCAATAAGACTGGAACCGGGAGTGAGGACATCGAGTATTCTTACGGGAACGCGGACCGTGTTTATTCCGGCACCTTGGAGGCGCTCAACGTCGTCCCGGGTGAACCACGTCGACCTCGAGATGATGTCACGAAATGCAATGTAAGAGCACAACAAGTGCCGTCGTACCAGTGTTTCGCGAATCTGTCGTCTACGTCGTCTGGAAAAGCGGCGGCGAGAGCACTGCACAAATCAGTGCTTGAGTGTAACGGGAGAAGGTGGGGAGGCTCACAATTCTGAGGCAATACATTTTGAGCAATCGTTACATATTTGGCCGCCCATGCTTACCCATTCTAGTGGAGAGTGTGTGGCTGAGCATTTCCGGATTAGAATACAAAGAGAGAAAGGGAAGAACCATTGGGGAGCATCCATGGTTCCAGCAATAGCCTGAAAAATGGGGGATGAGACGCACGCGGTGGGTTATATGGCTTGAAATCACCAAGAACCCAAATTGACGCCATAGATCTTGTTGCTGGGATACCACCAACCAGCAGTTAATCGAAAGAGTGGAAGGATTGAGAAAATGACAGTGTGGAAGTACATGGGGGTTACGCACGCTCCTCGCCCTTCGTTGTGAGGTTTTGAGTAGGGAGCGGGGACAATTATAAGCCCGGTTGGGCCGCGGTTTGATTTCCATTCCGGACGTTAGTTAAAGAGGAAGCGAGAAGTGTTAGACCAAAAAAGGAAAAGGAATGCGTTGGAAGGACATCTTCCTCAACTTGTACGACATGCCACATCTCCCTTCCGATGTGCCCCGTCCAACGGCATAAATACCCCACTCGTAGGCGTTTGCTATAGGACCGTACCCGTCTCCGCACAGTACCATGGCCGTCTGGACTCGATGACTAAGCAGGGTCTGTTGGGACTTAGGCCGCGCTGTCGGACAATCGGGCACGCGCCCCTATATAGATCGCATAATACTATACAGCAGCTCCTACCTCCTAAGG
>Ga0307510_10000110_pt1 | contig 65203 bp, 74 predicted proteins | sample 12_EM_MG_FD_207224 | JGI IMG/M metagenome (GOLD analysis project Ga0307510, IMG submission 207224) | Populus trichocarpa ectomycorrhiza microbial communities from riparian zone in the Pacific Northwest, United States - 12_EM | ecosystem: Host-associated > Plants > Roots > Unclassified | place... | reverse complement strand
ATTCTTTATCGCGCAGAAGGGCAGAAGTCGTCACTGCGCTGAAGCGTTACTTGCAATTCCCACGTAAGCCCCAAAGACAGCACGCTACGTAAACGCAGCAGCATATGTAATACACTAATTAGGAATACCTTTTTTTTTGGTTGCGTCCAATACCGTGCGCTCCGCTCTGGGGTGCAGCCCATGTAGCACTTCTTGAACGTTGAACGCTACATGCAACTACTGTGTACTACTCGAACATGGGTCTTGCACTAATAGAATTCTACTCCCTGGGTACTCCCTGGGCCTTGTGGCCTACATTACACGACGGCTGGGTGACGAGATAGAAAGAAAATTGCAAGTAGGAATCCCGTACTGTGCGCGTGCATCCATGGAAATACCTAGGCTAGAATCCAGTGACCCATTCCCTGTGTAATGTTGACGGCGCCTGTTGTAATGTCGGTATGTGGCCAGGTTCTCTGCTCCTGTGTCGTCATCGCGGCACAAAATGGCCGGCCGTCGTCGAGAAGTAGACATTTACAAAATGGGTGATCCCAAATCTAATACAAATACCAAGTGTGAATTATATACTTTTTACCATAACCACCACAAGTCTAATGGCTCCTTCAACTCGCTGTACACCCCCCTTAGATGACACCTTCGATGCCAAGCTCCTCCGCGATAATTACCGCCGCCTTCTCACCAATGACCAACGCAGTTGAGTAGGTGTTCGCACCGACGTTGGCCGGGCTAATGGACATGTCCGCGATTTTGAGTCCTTGAACGCCATACACGTTCAAACGCGAGTCGACGACGCCACCTTGCTCGCGCGGCTTCATCGCGCAGGTACCAAGCTAGCGCAACCACCCAGAAGGAAACAAGTGATGGGAACATAGTGTCAATCAGCCGCACGTTACCACAACGAAGCAATAGACGGGGGGAGAGAGCTCACCACATGCGAAGCCGTTTTCACTTCAAGTCACGATGCCAGAGTTAGCGCTATGATACAATACCAGACAGGATACAGTTCACGTACTCGTTGCGCGCACGTACGTCTCAAGTACACGCTCGTCTTCGTCCGAATATTCGATTCGCGGTGCGTCGAAGGGGACGGGGCCCTCAGCATGCGCAACGATAGCCGCGGCGCTGCCTGGCGCGAACGCTGGGTGCACCGCGGGTGGCTCACCGCGGAAGAGAGGCATACGGCGTGCCATCTCCCTTGTAAATTTGTATGCCCACATCAGAGGTTTGACGTCCGCCATCCTGCGCGGTAAACGGTGTGTCAGTACAGGAACGATGAGCGGGAAGTTGGACTGACGATTGGAGGTAGCCGGAGACAAAGTCAAGTGGTGCGGAGGTGTCCTCGCCGTGCGTGATGTGCACGTGGCCGCGCGCAACAGGGTATGTCTAGCCGTGGTGGGTTGCATGCATAAGGGACACTGCGCGTATGACGATCTGCAAGCGTGATGCAGCCATCGGACTTACTGTGAAGGCGCTCATTGAGAAATATTTGCGCTGGGGGACCAGATGCGGTTCAGCGAATAAACTGTTTAAGTACTGGACATTAATTGCACAAATTATCATGGCGAGCGAGTTCAAGAACGCACGCCGATAGTACCCCCATCCACAAAACGGGTTTGTCAGGGAAGTTAGCGAAGAAGGAGTCCCAAACTTCCTTGAACTCTGGACCGAACTCTGGCAGTTCGGATGGCTCAGGTCGCCATTTGATGCCCGCATCGACAGGGCTGATTCCATGGAGACTCAGAAGGAGATGGGAAAGCAAGAATTGGCATACCTGTGCGCTATGAGACCATTCCCAGTCTTTTCGAATTCGGCAGTAGCGGCTGAGAGTAATCTGGTAAGTTTCTAAGCATTGCGATTTGCGAAAGAGTGACACACCTTCGATTGCACCCTCATCATTGCGGTTAATGGCATCGAATGTCTGTGCCTCGTCTGCGGAAAAGTAGGGAACAAATAGGATATTGTGATCTATGCAAATCCAAAGTCAACGTCGTGTTGGGTAGATGACAGCCCTCGCACAGCGAACCTTGGAAATTCTCGCCAACACCGGGTAAGTCAACGCGCTGCTTCACACCGACGCCTTCAAGGACGTCCTTTGCACCAATTCCAGAGCGCTCTAGTATGGCTGGAGTACCGAAAGACCCAGAAGAGATCACGATGAGTTTAGTCCCACGAACGGTACGCGTTTCTTCTGGAATATCTCGATGGAAGAGAGGGTCAAGTGTGAAGACAACTCCCGTGGCGCGTTTTTCACTGTGCTGAGAGTTAAGCTCTGGTGGTTGAGAGAGAAATGTCTAAAACATACTCGTCGAATATTACGTGCTTTACATTCGCGCCTGTAACAAAGTGGAGCTTCGGACGTGTCTCTTCAAGGGGGTAGATCATATTTCCCGCTACATCTGAGCGGGCACCAGTCTCAGCGTTTATCCATCTGTTGGCAAGGCATCACAGTCAGCGAACCAAGCACACTGGCAGCGTGTCATGGAGACCCACACACGAACCTGGGCCATCTCTGCTCGAAAGTGGTTGATTTAATGACCATGCGAAAATGATAGGACTGACAGAACACTCACAGTATACACATTAATCGTCGAAAGTTCGTTCGTATCGGCGTCTGACGGCGCCCGGGCACGGACGGGATCAAGTGTGCGTGCAACTCGTAGGAACTGCTCTCCAGCGTCGAGGAGCGTCCTGCCTAGGGAGACCTTTAACGGGCCATCTGTACCATGCGTTGGCCCGCCGCCAGCAATCTGATAAGTTTCTGTCTGCATGCAGCCACAGGCGACAGCAGCGTAAATACGGGGATGTTGTGAGTCCCGCCGACATAGCACCTACCTTCCTGAGGAGCGGGATCAGCTCATTCGAATCCCACCCGTGGTTCCCATGCACCGTCTTCCAGTCATCGTAGTCCGAGGCGCACGCGCGTGTGTACATCATGACTATGAGAACGTATACAAATGTCGTATACATCCGGCGCTGTTAGTCACGGTCTTCTCTTTCCAGAGAAACATAAAGAGACGAACAGTTGATACCACCTCCACCACCCAGACATTGTCCACACGGCACAACCACCGAGCGGTCCCCGAGCGCCGGGCTCGGATTGGTGATGTATACGCGCATGGTGTGCGAGCCCGGAGTAAGGTGCGACAAGAAACGGCCGGGTTGGATATGCGCGGGATTGTCATACGTTGAAGGGCCCGCCTCGAGTATGAGGATGCGAAGGTCTGGATCCGCCGCTGCAAGACGAGCGGCGACGACGCAACCAGCAGTACCGCCTACCGGAAGTCACCTCGGTCAGAAGAGAGTGAAGCAGCAGAGGGACCGGGAGGGGGAGGATGGCTTACCACCCGCGAAAATGATGTCGTATTCTTCGTTGATTTCGGTGGGAGTAGACATTCGGGTCCCACCTTCTTGCTGACTTGGCAAGGTGGATAAACAGCTCGGTTAAAAAGAGGTGGCAGTTCCATCTGCGGCCCGTAGGTACAGCTGTGTGAGACTAACCATATTCTGGTTTACTGAGGTAAACTTGGGCTGGGATTGGCAGGGTAAAATGCATTATAAGCGCTTAGGCACGGGTAAATAACGATACATGCCGCGGGATGTGTTGACAACCCTGCAGAAAGGGGGTTTTCCTGATGGAATAGTTGGTTTATTGTTTCATTGACCTTGGGGCCACCGCCTGCTAGATGCTAGTGTTTCTCCGTTTGCTCTAACAAATAACTTGTACGTGTCCGCGCCTTGACGACGCGACGCGTACACTGTGTGGTATATGGGCGGATCTCGCGCCACATGATACACCTTGATTTCTCTGCCACTCCCCCATCAGTGACGATCTCGGACATATCACCTACCTGCACGTTTTTCACGCCACCTCGCTTCGCTCTTTGCCAATTCCACTCCCGCCGAAAGCTTTTCATCACGTCCATGGCACGTTATCATGATCTATAATTCTTATCGGAACAACCCTAGACCGTAGCAATGCCATGGGCCATGGCCAGAATAGCCAAGAGTCACGCATGAAAACATGAGCGGAGCCTTGAAACTGTGTCACAAAGAGAGCTCAAGTGTTTGTCGGTGGACTGGGTTTGCGAGAACGGTGCCTATCGGATCGCATTTCAAAGGCGCCAGCTCGGCGGAATGAGTTATAGGAGTACAATAGTTGGAACGGAGGGCCCAACGGGGGCCACAGGCCACAGCGTCATACCCGTGGCTGCGCCGAGACGGATTGGAATTGGAATTGGAAATCCATGTTGGATAATCAGCGCCCACGATTTGTTTCATACACATACAGTTCACCCTTATTGTGGGTACTCTTTACCGGGCATTAATTACTAGGTAGCCGGGCATTTGCCCTCCAGGCAATAGACAGTAATTAGGAAAAATGCAAGCTCATGCACCCCACTTGTGATTGGGGTCTACTATTCCCAGAGCCACTGGTAGCTTGCTCTGGCACAACAACCCTCTTCGTTGAACATCGCTCACTACATATATAACGATGCCCTGTGATTTGGAGCTCTGATGGGATTTAGATACTCTTAAATCGGTAGTGTGTGAAATAGCGAGTGTTTATTGTTGTCAGTATCACTCAATATCAGATACGCAGACATAAGGTGTTGTGCAAAACCCGGATTCATCGTGGTTATTGTTATCGTCGTGGTTCTGGTAAAGGGACTCCGCCGATGAAGACTACGTCAAACTCTTGACATAGTTTGGCTATCGTCATTGCATCCCATATGGGGCTCTTTCTTTATCATAGGGGCTGGCACATGCTTCCTTGCGATCGTCATTCATGGTCGTGGGGTTGGTAAGATACTCTCATACTGTGAGAGAGCTACAGAACCGACTGAATTGACTTGGCAGCCAGGCAACGCCATAGCTGCCTACAGAAGGGAGGTAGGGAAGGAAAGAGTGCCCTATTGTCGTGGGAGCCTCGCCGAGGTCCGCCGCTGCTTGAGCAACAGTTGTATGAACATAACAGTGGTGAGCGCTGACAGCGAATACCTGTGTACAGTTAGCATGAATCTCAGGCAAGGGAGGCCAGTACCTACCAAGTGGCTACATACGAGGCGTGCGCATTCCGTATGTCTACGATAGGTACTTTGCCTATTGGAACACCATTTGACAGACGCATAGCAGCGTCTCCAGCATGACCCTCTGTTGGCAGTTGTAATGACCCGACTGGGGTTGCGAAGAAAAAACTCACCGAATATCTCTTCAACCAACACCGGCTGGACGTTGAATGATTCACCTCCTGCATACTCTGCCATAGCAGTAACATCTGCCCAATACCATTCGCCTGTCACGGGCTTGTTGTCCGGCGTAAAGTTGTTGCGAGCTTGTGACTCCCTTAGCATGCCGTAGACCTCGACGTCTCCATCCGGAGTAGGATATCTTTTCTTCGCAGCAGCATGCTCAGAGATGAAGCCACGGTCGACAAGGATGGTGGAACCGTTTGGGCGGACAAGCGGTGTGATAAGATGGAAGCCATTTGAGCCATCCAGGACCCGGGGACCTAGAAGCATAGAGCGGGCATGGTCCCACGTTCCCCGCAGTATGACTCTTCTGTAAACGAACCCCGGGATGACGGCAAGGCTATATGGTAATGCGATAAACATACAGTGCGGACGTCCGCTAGGGGACTTACTTGACTTTGCTGGGTAGCGGTATTGGATCTCTTTGAAGCTTTTCGGACAATTGATCAATGAGATCAACTTTCCACTTGAGTCTCTGGACTTGCCAAGTCCCCAACGCAAACGTCAAAACGGGTATGAGACCCAAGGCAACCAACGTCGGGTTTAGGAACGAATAACGCTTCACGGAGTAAGAAGGACCGCCCTTCTCTGTATGTTGGAAGCGAGAGTGAAGATGGATTGGCTTGCCAACACGACTGAGTTGGCGAATGCCGCCGCAGAATCGAAACATGAGATAGCACGCGCCACGCGACAGGTCACCGCTTCAGAGGATACGTTCCGGACCGGCCCGGAGAATGAGTTAGCCCTGGACCTGGCCTTGTTGACCATCCGCAGCTTCACATCCATCACACATTTTATACAGCATGTACGTATAAAGGGTGAAAAGAACTCGTGCCCAGTAAGCTCAGTCCTTATGACAGGTCATACGGACGGCGACCTGGTGCTGGCTTTGACATGGACGGTGACGATGTTCACTATCCCACCCGACCGGTGGACAAAGACAAAGCAGAACAAGAACTGGCCATCAACATTAAGAAGGCCACCAGCACAGAGGAAACTGCCCCCAAGCAAAAACATGTTCGCAGTACGTGTGCTGCCCTGTGATTTTGTGGTTTTCATCTGACGCCTCACAGAATGTATCGTATACACTTGGGATTACCACTCGTCCATCTCTTTCTGGTCAGGACTTCGTGTCCAGCCAATTCTCTCCGATGAGATCCAGGCCTTCAAGGCCCTTATTATGGTGCATAAGGTCCTCCAGGAGGGACACCCAGTCGTGCGTAGTGAATCACTTTACGATCTTGACCAGATACTGATGTATTATTCATCGGAAGACAATCAAAGAGGCACAAAGTCAAACGGGGTGGCTTGAAACGTGCTCGCGAACTATTGGCCATGATGGCGGTAAAGGTAGCACCTCTTCTATGTAGTTGATCCCATTCTCACAAGTCGCGTAGGGTACGGTCCTCTTATCCGTGCATACGTACAATTTCTGCTGGCCAAGCTTCGATTCCACCGACTCAGACCTGAATTTAATGGCCTGTTTGAGTACGAGGAGTACGTCACATTGAAGGGGATCGATGACCCTAACGAGGGGTAAGCAAATGACGCTGTTCGTTCTCATCCTCCGCTCACGTCGCCAGGTACGAGACGATATCGGACCTCATGCAGCTGCAGGACCAAATCGAGTCGTTTCAGAAAATGGTCTTTTCCCACTTTCGCGCCTCCACGAACAATGAATGTCGCATCTCTTCCCTAGTGCCCTTGGTCAAGGAAAGCTGGGGTATCTACAGATTTATCACTAGCATGTTACGCGCTATGTACCGAAGTTCGTGCCATGTTTCTCACTTGCTTTTTTCTTACTCATTTTCCCTCCTCACAGGGACTAATGATATTGAAGCACTTGAACCCCTTCGCCAACGTTTTAACTCGCAGCACTATAGCTTGCGCAAATTCTATTACGAATGTTCCAATCTGAAGTACCTCACCGGCCTTATAAATGTCCCTAAACTTGGCCAAGTTCGTCATATTTCTTCATCGTATGCCCTAGACTAATTGTCGCTTGTAGGAACCACCCAACCTATTTGATAATGAGGGGGCACCCGACTTACCCGCCCGCCCCACAACTGCCGCGAAATCACCCACGCCGCCGCCTGCAACGCCAGTGGCTGATGAAGCGGCAATCAGTGAGCAGGCGCGGTTGCTCAAGCAGTATGAAGATCAACAGGCTGCTCTAAGGGCTCAGCAAGAAGCTGAAGAACGTCGCCGCCAGGAACTTGAGCTCCAACAACAACAAGAGTTCGAGCAACGGCAACGCGAGCAGCAAGAGCGCGAGAGATTAGCACTCGAACAGCTACAGCAACAACAACTTTATCAACTTAATAATCAAGCTGCTCAGCGGCTCAACGAGTTGGAGCGCGAACTTCTTGGCGCACGAGGGCAATTTGAACGGGATCAACTACTTCTGGAGCAGTATGACCGGGTCTGTATTCCGTGGGGCCATTCCACATGCGTCTCCTGACAGTCTTTTCTAGAGAGTCAAAGCGCTCGAAGGGGAACTGGGATCCATCACCGCGAACGTCAATTCCCAGATGGGATCGAAGGACGAGCTCATCAAGCAACTCCAGGATCAAGTCACCTTATGGCGAAACAAGTACGAGGCCCTTGCAAAGCTGTACAGCCAGTTGCGTACGGAGCACCTTGACATGCTCTCAAAGAGCAAGCAGCTGCAACTCAAGGCCAACTCTGCTCAAGAGGCGATTGACCGGATGGAAAGGATGGAGCGCGATCTGAAAGCGAAAAACCTGGAACTCGCTGACATGCTTCGCGAACGTGATCGTGCTCGCTTCGATGTGGATCGCCAGAAAGCTTCTCACAGGGAGGAGATCGACCGCCTCCGTCGTGAGATTGACTTTGCTCGTGAAAGGGCTGAGGACGCAACCCGATCTAAGAGTTCTGAGGTGTCCACTGTACTCCAAAAGTATAATCGACAGATCTCTGAACTCGAGGATTCGTTACGAGTGCGTTCTCGTGGGTTTCTTCTGAATTTGCTTCTGATTAGGGTCACAGGCCAAACAAATCCAACTTGATGATCTCTTAGCCAAAATGGATGGTGCCGCGGGTGAATTGGAGCACCTGCGGGATGAAAAGGATCAGGAAATAGCCATCTTGCAAGAGGGCATGGACTCCACTCTTCAGCAGCTCTCAGAAGTGCAGCAGGTTTGTTTTGAGACGGCCCGTCACCTGGTTGTCAGCTCACAATGGAACCTAGAACCAAGGTTTTGCGGATGAAGCCACGGATGCGCAAATTGATACCCTCATTCTCGATAACAGGAAAAAGCTCAACCAGATCATAGGTACGTCTCCGTCATCCTGACTTTGTAAGGTCTCCTCAGAATATTGTCGTAGATTCCATCCTCCAGGCCTGTCAGACCAAAATTGACGAGGCAATATACGAGCTCGAATCCCCGATGCAAGTTGGGAACCAGAACTCAACTCCGGAGTATACGTTATCCGTGATCGAAAAGTCCCTGAGCAACGCGACAGATTTTGCTACTGTTTTCAACCTGTACCTCGAAGGACAACCGGGCGGCGATCACGTGGACGTCATCAAGGGGGCGAATGAGTTTGCCCAGGCAATTGCAGACACTCTTAGGAGTGTGAAAGGCATCACCCGTCTAGTCGAAGACGAGGATGCGTCCGATAGGCTCGTCGGTGTGGCCAAGTCGGCCGGTGATGTGGGCTACAGATTTTTCCTGAACTTGCAATCGTACAAACTCGAACTTATCGACCGTAATCAACGTACAAGCGTAGCGATGCGCAACAACGGCGAATTTCGCAGCGCAATCACGAAGCTGTCCGAGTCTGTTGAGTCGATCATCCCGAAGGGCAAGTCCCTCACCAAAACAAGCGGCGACATTGGCGATCTCGTCGAGCAGGAAATGCTCGGTGCCGCAAGGGCGATCGAAGCGGCGATGGAACGCTTGCAGCAGCTCATGACGCGGCCGCGCGATTCGGGGCGCTCCTCCGCCGTGGACTTGAATGTGCACGACTCGATTCTAGCTGCTGCGCTGGCGATCACGACCGCGATCGGAGGCTTGATCAAGGCCGCGACCGATTCGCAGAAAGAGATCGTCGCGCAGGGCAAGGGCGCGAACTCGACGCAGCAGTTCTACAAGCGCAACAACCGGTGGACGGACGGCCTGATCTCCGCCGCGCGCTCGGTCGCGTTCGCGACGAACTTGCTCATCGAGACCGCCGACGGCGTGCTCTCCGGCACGCACTCGCTCGAACAACTCATCGTCGCGTCGAATGAGGTGGCGGGCGCGACCGCGCAGCTCGTCGCGGCGTCGCGCGTCAAGGCCAACCTCATGTCCAAGACACAGGAACGGCTCGAAATGGCCGCCAAGGCGGTCACGGAGGCATGCAAGGCACTCGTGAAGCTTGTGCGCACCATTTCGGCGAAGCAGGTCGAGGAGGAGGACGTAGACTACAGAAACATGGCCGGGCTCGAGTTCAAGAAGCGCGAGATGGAGCAGCAAGTCGAGATTTTACGTCTGGAGAAGGACCTGGGCGCTGCGAGGCATCGGCTTGGTACTATGCGTCGTGCAGGGTATCACACCGACGAGACAGACTAGTGGATAAATCTACGTACAGAGCGACGAGCTCAGTCTTTGGCTTTCTATTTCTTCCCTCAATTTTACTTTATGCAGAGGACGTCCTCATAGCAGGCAATAGTGGGTGATAATGGGGGACTCAGAATGAGATCGTGAGGCAGATCCGGAGAGATAAGGTAAATTGAAAAGATGAGCAAGCGGGAAAGGCAGACTGTATTGTCAGAGTGAAGAAGTCCGGGTTTCTTCCCCTTGTAACGTCAAAACGCTTGGTGTATCCCCGCAAGCGCGACCAACAAACTTAGGTGTCAGGATGACACACCGGCTGCCCACGTGGCCTCCATCGCGACCAATATGGAGACGCACCCAAACCACGAACGCACCCTGACGCGCCATTACCGCGTCCGTCTTTCAACACTATAGTAACTTACCTTACCACACGCCATCATGCCGTCATGTGTGTACAGTTGACATCCTTTTTTTTTTCTATTCGATTAACATGCGCCTCAGGGTCTTGAATTTACCTTATACATGCCAGGACATGATCTGCAGGCACATCAACAAACGCGGCGGTTCGTCCCACACATCCAGGGCAGAAAGTCACATTTCTGCCCTCTGGCAGGGCTCTTGAGAAAGCTGCCGCGACTGGAGCATACATTGCTTGTTCAGTGCCTGCAGCCCGTTCCGGCAGCCGAACACTCACATCTTGTACTACCTGTGTGTAGCGCGGCAAGGAACATATATAGTGGTGGACGTTGGGCAGGACCAGCATCACATGAGAATATCGAAAGAGTACAGTCGATGCCCTCTTAACCCATACCCCTCCGTCACGATTTTGGGCTATGTATCAGGGAGTGGGCTTTGAGGATATTACTAAAGCCTAAACCCCAAGTTGGAACCAAAGATATCTATGGGGTATGGGTTAAGAGGGATCTGACTATAGACTGTTTCACAATGACCGCCACACAAGCTGTAGGGCTGTATCAATTCTGAAGTTTAACGTTTAACTTGAATACATAAATCCAGCCCAGTTACCAACTTGTACATACTGAACTAGTAGTACTACGTGGGGTTCTGTACATGAGAAAGTGTACTCGGTCTCATGGCGCGCCTCGATCTGAACGTTCTCGGACCGTACAACGCGGTGGAGGGAGCGGCAGGGCCTATAATTGTTGCCGCTGCTTGAGTCTGCTTGACACCACTTTCGTGGATTAAGGTGAGTTGGATTGTTTATCCTGCTGGATCTCTTTGCAGTTGCGCGCACCTTGTTCCCAATCCCACTGGTGCCAAATTTCCATGTTTGTAGGTGGTCTATTTTTTCGTCACACGGACATGAGATGGACCAACTGTCTAAATCCTGGTCCCGGATTGCCGATCTAGCCCCTTGGTGCGAACGATGTGACGGTGAGTGACGAGTGGAGAGCCAACCTTGCTTATTCCTTTCCTTAGGGTTAGGTGTGCTCATGTGTGTTCAGATGATTAGCTAACTCATTCACACGCATCTCGGAGTCTCCGGGCCGGGCCAATCCCATCTCCATCTTCCATCTTAAGTTATCTTGTTTCTTCCTTTTTATTCAACATGTTTCTGTAATAACATTCCTGCCCATTTCTCCTTTATTCTTGCTAGTTCCACAGCATCTCCAAGATTTCTCTTGAACACTCTAGAATAGTATGTCTGTCATGCATGTGGACATCACTGTTTCTAAGGACAAGCCTTAGGCTTGTTCTCTTGTGTAGAACAGGATATTGCCTGTCTCCTTGTCTCCTCACTTGCGAACACGTAAGGCCTCCCGACCCCCTCCCGATGTAGCTGTAAGGAATTCCTTCACTCTGCCCTCGTCTCTTGCCACCGATCTGGTCTGTTCTTTGAAGTGACCAGCCTTACTCCCGAGCCCAAAGAAACTCAATACCGACCCTGACTTGAGCCCAACACCGTGACGGAGACCCGTCCGTGACACAACAGGCCTCAAGCTTCCAGACTCACTGTCGACACGCTTCACCTCGGGGTTCACAATTGGTTTCAGTGCGGGCCCTTCTTTCGGAAAAACGGTATGAATGCCAGGCCGAGCAGGCACGGGGGTGTATTCAACGGGTGGTCGAACAGCAGTACTCGATTCGAGGGACTAACGCAACTCGTCAACCCACTGGTTCGAGCACGAGGAGAAATGCTGCCTACATCTATAGCCTGCTGAAGTGTCTCGATCTTCCCAAAGACGTCGTCAAGTTTGCAGTGCAGGAGCTTCAGGTTAGCCCACACAGGATAGGCAAGGCGTCCCAAGAGGGACGTAAAGAAGATAACGGAAATGACGTCCTTGTAAGACCAGCCTACGAGCTTCAGAAAACACCATTCAATAAATCTGGACAAGGGGCGTCAGTCGATGGTGCGCGCAATGCGTGTGTGGTCCGGTTTACTTACAATACGGTGAAAATGGGTGTGATGTGTTGTCTCTCCACCGCAGCCAGCGATGATATGAATGAGACCAAGTGAAGAATTGCATTTGGAATGGGGATGGTGACGCTGGGGCAGGGTGTGAGGTTCGAACAATTCTTCTGTGAGAGGCCGACGATGACCTACCTGACATATCGGGTATCGTCCAACCTCAGCACACCACCCGGGTCACCTGCATCTCTATTCTGAATGAGAAGCAGGGGTGGTCAATTAACCACCCTCGAAAACCTGTATCTGAACTCACAGGATCCATGTTGTCTCTGAATCCCTTGAGCTGTACACCCACATCACGATGAGGTCGTGGGGCAGCTGGTGGTACGACACAAGAATGGTTCTCGGTGACAACGGGGGTTTCAACAGACCCCGGTGTAGACATCTTGTAAGGAGTGGGGGATCTGTCGGTACCCACAGATGCAACAAGCCTCAAGCTTCCAGGCTCACTGTCGATGTGCTTCACCTCGCGGTTCACAAACATTGCCACTTTGACAGCCGCTGCCTGGGGCAGCGCCTCAGTTGTCGGATCACTATGAAAAGTCGGAGAGCAATCTTTGCGTAAACACCTTCGCCGTGAGGGGGCCCATTGCGTCATTACAATACTGTCACGCGCACTCACCCCACTCAACCTGCCATACTTTCGGCGCGGACCTCCGAAGGAAGGTCATAAATGTGTCTGGCTGGAGAGAATCGAGTGACTAAAAACGTGAATAAGACAGCACAATCAAAACAACGGATGAACACACAGCACCGTCAATGCACAGTTGGAGGTCATCATCATGAATGAGGGCCATATCACAGTCAGGTGCTTGCTGCACGACCTGTCATATCACGAATACGCAATACGACTCAAGAACACTTACAATAGCGATATACTTCAGGAGTGTGTAGAAGGGATCTTGATACTTCGAAACATCAGACAAAGGTTGAAAATGTGAAATGGTCACATTCACCCGAGTATCGCCAGGAATGCTTATGAGTTGCATATCGGCGTCAAGATCATCGTCAGATGGAACCTGAACTGGCCCAGCCGCTGCTTGAAGCCTAGGTAATATTTTTGCGATACGGGTGGCACGGAAACCTCTGACGAATATGCACTGATTCTCCGGTAGATCCTGATGCGAAAAATTAGGCCATCGCTTGTCTCTGTAGAGGGGAGAAATTGAAATGATCAGGAATGTACCTTCATGTTACCGCTTGGGCCAATAGCGTGCGCAACACCCCCAGCACCTCTAAGTGTGAATCGCCATTCTATACGGGAATCGCCAGTCACTCGAACTTCAAATGTCACGTCATCTCCATCCTGGAATACGATGTTGGCCCATGATTTGGCAAGATCGCGTCCAGTGACCAGCACGATATCCTCCCTGCGGACGATTCCCACACGTTCCTGAGCGAACGTAAACCACTCTTCGATGTGCTTGAGCATGTATTTTCCGAATGCGCCCTTAACTAATATGTCCTCGCGTTGGGCTGGAACCGGAAGAGATAGGATTGCGCCTTGCCCCTTGGGGCATGAAAAAGAGTATTCATCAGGCCTGCGAGGAATTAGTGACAGGAAATCCGATGAAGGTAGAACTTGATTACCCGTTGGTAAGACCTTCATATCTCTTAGAGACACCGTTTGAGCAAAAATGATTAGACTGGAGCGTGCCAGGATGAGAAGGCGGTGACTCAGAAGTCCCAAATTTGAATGCCTTGTGGTGTGGTGGGACACTGCCTCGATCGGGGCCATCCGCTTGAGGGGGTAGAACATTGAAAAGGCGGTGGAAATGGCCTTCACGAATGAAACCAACGTCGCCGATTTCTACTGCAGGACTGGGCTGCCAGAGAGCGTGGCCATAAGCGGGATACCTGAGTACAAGCTTTTCACGGAAAATATCATACTCCATCGGTGGAGGAGCATACAGAGAATGAAATTGACAAGCGCCGTGATACGTCAGCGTTTCTAGCGCATTTCTCGGGCGCTAGGGCCATACCATTGATAGGACGGCACATCACTCATAAGAACGTATGGCGACGAGATGAGCCATTGACTCTGCGCCTGAATATTGTGCTGATTCCCGTACTGTAGTGCGAATGGGAGCGATGGGTGTTAAAGGCGTGTCTCGGGGGTTGGAGGAGTGAAGCTATACAGTAAGGGAGCGGTGGATATGAGTTGCGTAGTAAGGGCGAACGAAACAATATCATACAGTAGTCAGACTGGCTATTGCCGTAAGAAAAAAAAAAGATGGACATGTAAAGATCGAAAGCGCGAGAGTACCGACATATGATAAACAATAATATAAAAAACGAGAAACCGAAATGAAAGAAAGGGTTACGCTGCGGGAGTTACGATGCCATCGCGAAGCGACATGCAGGTCAGCCAACAACAAGGTCCTCTTCCGTGTCACTTCGGGCCATATTCAAAGAAGCCTTTCCCATATCAAGTAAGCTGTCCTCAGGTGGCGGCGGTTCTCGATACACCTCATCTCTCATATCGGGAAATGATGGTTCACGAGAAATCCTGGGTTTTAAGGTGGGAGTAGCCGAAGGCGGTTTGAGCGTGCGACGCGCAGCACTTCGCCGCATTGGCGGCAGTGACAGTGGCGCTACTACACTGGGGCGATCACCAGTTATGAACAAAGGTAGATCGTCATTTGGTTGAGGACTGGCTCCTGAGGAAATCGATGGTCGGGAACATTTGCGAGGAGACGGTGGGAGTTCAAGTTCATCAAGGGATCGAATGAGCTGCCCGAGAAAGGGAACACCGGTCGAAAGGCGGCCGCTAGTAACGTCATCCACTTTCCCTTGTAGTGAATTGCCCCGCGAACGTTGCCGACCTGATGGGGGAAACTTGCTACTCGCTGTCCCAAGAGAGTAGAATGGTTGCGTAGCATAAGATGGGTATAATAACATCCCTGAGGTTGGTTGTTCGTGGGTTGTACGCACAGAATGTTTTGAGGCCGATTGAGTGATAGAACTCTCACGCGAGCACGCAAACTCATTGAGATTTTCGCCCTCTCGAACCATGTTCTCGAATTTGAGAATGTCCGCGGCTGACCAGATGTGCTGTGGCCCCGAGTCTCGTGATTCACCTCCAGAACTAAGGTTATTAGGCGTTTCATCGTCGCAAAAAGATGACATGTCTGGCTTATTGGAAACGGACGACTCGTGTATTGGGATGGCTGTGTGAGGACGAGTCATGGAAGTCACTGAAGGCAGACTGTATATTGACAGTGTATCATCATTGGGCTCTGGTGTTTGGGAGGACGTGGATTGCCGCAAGCTCGTCCCGGAAAATGGGCGTTTGCGGACACTCGTCGGACTCAACACCGGCGAGCTCAATGGTGATTTCTGAGTCTGCGACCACTCTTCAGGTATAGGAGGTGGGTCTCGCCCCGAAGCAGAGTCCGAAGAACTCTTCTGTTTCAGTAATGCCGGCAATGGAGGCATTGGAATACGCGTATGGTGAAATGACCGTTGTCTCTTCACCGGCTGTAGGACTTCGGCCGATGGTAGGCTCAGTGGTGTGCTGTTCCCCGTAGCCTGCTTTGGTAGGTTCTGAATATCGATAGCCTTCTTCAAAGGACGTATTGGGCTGAATTGTCGGCGACTATTACTAGAGGGGTTCGATGTCGGTCCATGGATATCGCGAGTGGCATCCGTTGATGGAGAAGTGGGTCGACTCTTGCCGATTTTTTTCGCATCTTCGAGTCGTGTTCTATCTCGCCGACGCCCTTCTGCATCTGGGTTGTCAAGCCTCGACAAAGAAGACGATGCAAAGGACAAGCTAGATGGTGATGATGTTGCAGATTGAGGGGTACGCTCGACAAAAGCTGGCAACAGAGAATAGTCGTGTTGCTGGACATCATCCGGGGCTAGCGGAAGCTCAGAGGCCGGAGGAGAGGTTCGTGGTCGCAAAGGTTGCAATTTGGTAGACGAAGGCTGGCGAACAACAACACGAGGGGTAGGAGCGTTGTGCGGGGATACAGGTGAAACCTTCTGGTCAGATACCACAGGATCAGTTCTCAAATGGCCCGTGTCAATGAACCCTCTGGACAGTGTTCTTGGACGTGGTACAATGGAGCTATTGCCGTATGTGTCTTTCAAAGTCACTGAGGATGGAGAGGGGGCTATGCGGGACTGGTCATCCCAAAGTGACTGGGGGGAAACGGGAGACGGAGAGAAACGATTACCCCGCATGTACATGCGTTCGCATTCGACAGTCAACCTGAAAGGATCGCATTTTAACGCTAAGAGACAAAGACCATGCCATAAATACCCCTCACCGTGATAGATGGCGATCCGACGTTACAGGGGACAGCAGAAGGGGGCTGACGAGAGAGGAACCTGGCGTGACGTCACTCCGTTGGTGAGACAGAGAGGAAGAGGAAGGATTGTGAGCATGAGGTGCATCTTTACGAACGCGGGATTCCAGAGTGGAAACCTCAGAGAAAGCCGAAAAGTGGAGCGAGTCGGAAACAGTAAGAGGACCATGCGAGTACTCGGCGGCAGCGGCAAAAGAATCCAAATCTGTGCAGGAAACAACGTGGGGATAGGCTTCTAAAAAATGTTCGGGCTCGAGAGCTCGAGGGTCCGCCCATCCAACGGCAACAGAGACTGGGTTGACCATCGGTCTTGAGGTGCGAGGAGGGGACTCGATATCACCGGTGTGAGGGAGGACAGGGGACGCGGGCTCTTCGATGGGAATGAGTGTCTTCTTGGGCTTGAGACCGATGGCCGTTGCAATGGTGTTGAACGTTTTGGACCCCGAGAGTCTACTGCTTTACAAAATGAATTAGGAAGGAAGGGGGAGGTGAGGAAGACACAGACTTGGAAGAGCGAGACCACCATGTACGGGAAGAGGAGGAAGTAAGTGACATTGGGGAGTGGTCCTCGGTGACAACGGGGGTTTCAACGGGCTCCGGTGTAGAAACCTTGTAAGGAGTGGGGGGTCTGTCGGTACCCACAGATGCAACAGGCCTCAGGCTTCCAGGCTCACTGTCGACATGCTTCACCTCGCGGTTCACAAACATTGCCACTTTGACAGCTGCTGCCCGAGGCAGCGCTTCAACTGTCGAAGCACTATGAAAAGTCGGAGAACAATCTTTGCGAAATCACTTTCACCATGAGGGGGCCTATAGCGTCGTCACAATACCGTCACGCACTCACCCCACTCAACCTGCCATACTTTCGGCGCGGACTTCCGAAGGAAAGTCGTAAATGTGTCCGGCTGGAGGGAATCGAGTGACTACAAGCGTGAATTGAGACAGCACAACCAAAACAATGGATGAACATACAGCACCGTCAATGCATAGTTGGAGGTCATCATCATGGATAAGGGCCAAATCACAGTTAGGTGCTCGCTGCACGACCTGTCATATTACGAATAAACACGTAATACGACTCAACACTTACAGTAGCGATATACTTCAGGAGTGTGTAAAAGGGTTCTTGAAACTTTGAATGAAATGTCAGACAATGGTTGAAACTGTGAAATAGTCACATTCACCAGAGTATCGCCAGGCATGCTTATGAGTTGCATATCGGCGTCAAGATCATCGTCAGATGGAACCTGAACTGGCCCAGCCGCTGCTCGAAGCGTAGGAAATATTTTCGCGATACGGGTGGCACGGAAGCCTCTGATGAATATGCACTGATTCTCCGGTAGCTCCTGGTTCGATGAAATTAGGCCATCACTTGTCTCTGTTGAGGGGAGAAAATGAAATGACCAGGAATGTACCTTCAAGTCGCCACTTGGGCCAATAGCGTGCGCAACACCCCCAGCACCTCTAAGTGTGAATTTCCATTCTATATGGGAATTGCCAGTCACCCGAACTTCAAATGTCACATCTCCATCTCCCTCCTGGAATACGATGTTGGCCCATGATTTGGCAAGATCGCGTCCAGTGACCAGTACGATATCCTCCCTGCGGACTATTCCAACATGTTCCCGAGCAAACGTGAACCACTCTTCGAGGTGCTTGAGCATGTATTTTCCGAATTTGTCCTTAGCTACTATGTCCTCGCGTTGGGCTAAAACTGGAAGAGATAGAATTGCGCCTTGCCCCGTGGAGCATGAAAAGGAGTATTCATCAGGCCTGCGAGGAATTAGTGACAGGAAATCCGGTGAATGTAGAACTTGGTTACACGCTGGTAAGACCTTCATAACTCTTAGAGACACCGTTTGAGCAAAAATGATTTGACTGGAGCTTGCTAGTATGAGTGGGCGGTGACTCAGAATTCCCAATTTTGAACGGCTTGTGATGTGGCGGGACACTCCCTCGGTCGTCGGGACCATCGGCTTTAGGGGGTAGAACATTAAAAAGGCGGTGGAAATGGCCTTCACGAATGAAACCAACATCGCCGATTTCTACTGCAGGGCTATTCCCGCCTGGGTTGGGCTGCCAGAGAGCGTGGCCATAAGCGGGATACTTGAGCACAATCTTTTCTCGGAAAATATCATACTCCATTGATGCCAGTGGGGGGGCAAACAGAGAGCGAAATCGACGAGCGCCCTGTAATAGCGCATTTCTCGGGTGCCAGGGCAACGGAATGCCATTGACAGGACACCACTCAACTCCGACAAATTCTGGGTCTTTGACTCTGCGCCTGAATATTGTGCTGATCCCCGTACGGTGACTGTAGTAGAGATAGAAAGTGATGCGAATGGATGTCTGAAGCGATGGGTGTTAAATGCGTGTCTCGGGGGATGGAGGTGTGAAAGTAGACAGTAAGAGGGCGGTGGGTATGAGTGGCATAAGGGCGAACGAAGCAATATACAGTGGTCAGAAAGGCTATTACTGTAAGAAAAAAATGATGGACAGGTGTAAGGTGGGCTACGGCGTTGCCCATGAAAACTCCTCCCTCCTCGTCACTGCCACAGTGACTCGCTCCCACTTGGCTGACCCGATCTCATATGCGACGCGATCTCCCCTCCGTGTACAGGTGCTCGTTTCTCTATTGTTCCCCATTTCTGGCAACTATACTACTACATGCTAGTTTTGGCACCCCTTTTCTCCTTAGTTCCGGAATTTGTACTCATCCTATGCTCCCTCATCGGTTTCCCTTACTTGTACTTGTTTCCTGTGTCCCCCTGTGCTCTGGATGTATATAAACTGCCTTGGAACTGGCTAATAAAATGGTTGATATTTCCCCCTCTTATTTCCAGAACTCAGGTCTGCCTTATGTCCCCACATGCGGGTCCTCTAACCTCGCTTCACAGGTAAAGATCGAAAGCGCGAGAGTGCTGACATATGATAAACGAAATAACGGGTCAGTCGTAATGGGAAGGGAGGTCCTCTTTGGTGCCACTTCGGACCGTATCCAAGGAAGCCTCGCCCGTATCAAGGAAGCTGTCCTCAGGTGGCGGCGCTTCATATCGATATCGAGAAAAGGTGGTCTCAAAATGGTAACTTACTGCAGTAGCCGAAGGGGGTTTTCGACCGTGTGACGCGGAGCACTACTGGAGCATTTCTTGTCCCCCTTGGCTTTGCTGCCACCCTCGCCTTTGCCGTCCATGAAAAAGTCTGGACCGAGCTTGCACAAGTCGCTAATGAGGCTCTCTGTGAGGCGGTCAATGTTACTGCCTAGACCGCCCATATCGTCGTCGCGTACACCTCCTAAACAGCCCCAATGCGACCAGCAGCAGTGCGCTTGATCCGGGGCCACTGTAAGGTGACCTCACACGTGCGGAACAAACCTTTTCGACACACATCCAAGACGCCGTCCTCTCATTTTCCTGCCTCTTTTCCTCCTTTCCCCGAAATCTCCACCATTACTTTTGCCAACGTCAACAACGTCGCCGTCACCGCAACATGAAACCAACCGTTCCTCTCCTCTCGACTCCCGCCTCATCGCTTTCTATTCACTCTTCTTACTCTCCTCCTCCACTCACACCTTCGCTCGCCCGCACGACGTCGCTTAGGTAGTCGCCGTCGTCCGGCATCCGTATGGTCCTGTTCTTTAGCTTCTTTACTAGTCTGACACTTCTTAGGTCGCATCGCTTTACCATTTGCTTGTACATACTCGCTGTCTCACCTCAAGCTCGCCGACATTGCTCTGACTCGCCTGCAGCGTTCGCCGTCGCCGTCTCGCGCCTCCCGACGACGCCAGTACCATCGCCTCGCCTTTCTTTTACGCCGCTTTCTCGACTTCACGTTCGTAGCCTCTTCATAATACTCCTATCTTACGATGGACCTCAGTAGGTACTCATCTTTATGTAAGCTATGCCTACCGCTCTCGTGGAGTGCAGCATCAGCAGCTTCGTCGTTCACCCCAATATACTCCCTTTCGTGCATTATTCATCTCACCGTGTGACTCAATAATCAAGCTGCTCAGCGGGTCAACGAATTGGAACGCGAACTTCTTGGCGCACGAGGGGTAATTTGAACGGGATTAACTACTTCTGGAGCAGTATGACCGAGTCTGTATTCCGTCGGGCCATTTCCATGCGTCTCCTGACAGTCCTTTCTAGAGAGTCAAAGCGCTCGAAGGGGAACTGGGATCCATCACCGCGAACGTCAATTCTCAGATGGGATCGAAGGACGAGCTCATCAAGCAACTCCAGGATCAAGTCACCTTATGGCGAAACGGGTGCGAGGCCCTTGCAAAGCTGTACAGCCAGTTGCGTACGGAGCACCTTGACATGCTCTCAAAGAGCAAGCAGCTGCAACTCAAGGCCAACTCTGCTCAAGAGGCGATTGACCGGATGGAAAGGATGGAGCGCGATCTGAAAGCGAAAAACCTGGAACTCGCTGACATGCTTCGCGAACGTGATCGTGCTCGCTTCGATGTGGATCGCCAGAAAGCTTCTCACAGGGAGGAGATCGACCGCCTCCGTCGTGAGATTGACTTTGCTCGTGAAAGGGCTGAGGACGCAACCCGATCTAAGAGTTCTGAGGTGTCCACTGTACTCCAAAAGTATAATCGACAGATCTCTGAACTCGAGGATTCGTTACGAGTGCGTTCTCGTGGGTTTCTTCTGAATTTGCTTCTGATTAGGGTCACAGGCCAAACAAATCCAACTTGATGATCTCTTAGCCAAAATGGATGGTGCCGCGGGTGAATTGGAGCACCTGCGGGATGAAAAGGATCAGGAAATAGCCATCTTGCAAGAGGGCATGGACTCCACTCTTCAGCAGCTCTCAGAAGTGCAGCAGGTTTGTTTTGAGACGGCCCCTCAGCTGGATGTCAGCTCACAATGGAACTTAGAACCAAGGTTTTGCGGATGAAGCCACGAATGCGTAGATTGATACCCTCATTCTCGATAACAGGAAAAAGCTCAACCAGATCATAAGGTACGTCTCCGCCATCCTGACTTTACAAGGTCTCCTCAGAATATTGTCGTAGATTCCATCCTCCAGGCCTGTCAGACCAAAATTGACGAGGCAATATACGAGCTCGAATCCCCGATGCAAGTTGGGAATCAGAACTCAACTCCGGAGTATACGTTATCCGTGATCGAAAAGTCCCTGAGCAACGCGACAGATTTTGCTACTGTTTTCAACCTGTCCTCGAAGGACAACCGGGCGGCGATCACGTGGACGTCATCAAGGGGGCGAATGAGTTTGCCCAGGCAATTGCAGACACTCTTAGGAGTGTGAAAGGCATCACCCGTCTAGTCGAAGACGAGGATGCGTCCGATAGGCTCGTCGGTGTGGCCAAGTCGGCCGGTGATGTGGGCTACAGATTTTTCCTGAACTTGCAATCGTACAAACTCGAACTTATCGACCGTAATCAACGTACAAGCGTAGCGATGCGCAACAACGGCGAATTTCGCAGCGCAATCACGAAGCTGTCCGAGTCTGTTGAGTCGATCATCCCGAAGGGCAAGTCCCTCACCAAAACAAGCGGCGACATTGGCGATCTCGTCGAGCAGGAAATGCTCGGTGCCGCAAGGGCGATCGAAGCGGCGATGGAACGCTTGCAGCAGCTCATGACGCGGCCGCGCGATTCGGGGCGCTCCTCCGCCGTGGACTTGAATGTGCACGACTCGATTCTAGCTGCTGCGCTGGCGATCACGACCGCGATCGGAGGCTTGATCAAGGCCGCGACTGATTCGCAGCAAGAGATCGTTGCGCAGGGCAAGGGCGCGAACTCGACGCAGCAATTCTACAAGCGCAACAACCGGTAGACGGACGGCCTGATCTCCACCGCCCGCTCGGTCGCGTTCGCGAAGAACTTGCTTATCGAGACCGCCGACGGTGTGCTCTCCGGCACGCACTCGCTCGAACAACTCATCGTCGCGTCGAACGAGGTGGCAGGCGCGACCGCGCAGCTCGTCGCGGCGTCGCGCGTCAAGGCCAACCTCATGTCCAAGACGCAGGAACGGCTCGAAATGGCTGTCAAGGCGGTCGCGGAGGCATGCAAGGCGCTCGTGAAGCTCGTGCGCACCATTTCGGCGAAGCAGGTCGAGGAGGAGGACGTAGACTACAGAAACATGGCCGGGTTCGAGTTCAAGAAGCGCGAGATGGAACAGCAAGTCGAGATTTTACGTCTGGAGAAGGACCTGGGCGCTGCGAGGCATAGGCTTGGTACTATGCGTCGTGCAGGGTATCACACCGATGAGACAGACTAGTGGATAAATTTATGTACAGAGCAACGAGCTCAGTCTTTGGCTTTTCATTCCCTCCCTCAATTTTACTTTATGCAGAGGTCCTCTTACGAAATATACATGTGGTTAGTGCACGCGGCAAGGGGGGACCGGGATTCCGGGACCGGGGGTCTGGTATGAAAAAAATAGACCCCTTACAAAAATAGAGATCTGAGGTCAGAAGCAATGATTATTGTTGAATATCTATTCAGGATCATTCACTGCGGAAGTGACTTTATCTTCAGTAGTAATTCTGATAGGAAAAATGACAAAATGACACATTAATCTGACTTGTCGGAAAATTTGGTCTTAATCAGTGCGTAATCCGACTTTGAGAGAAGCTGACATAATCGGGAACGGACCCCATGTTGTGACCGCCGTGCGCAGCCCTCAAGTGGTTATTCTTGTTGTGTATGGTCTTCTTGACAACCACGCCAACAGAAGGATAATGTTGAAGCAAATGCTACCCATGATCATGGCATGACGCATGCTTGCGACTTGAGAGTGTGTTCAGTAACTTTTTCTTGACACAAGATACCAGCCAAATGTTTTTTTTGTCCAAACATTATTTTGTGCAAAAAAGTGTGCTGTTCCGACTCAAAACCAACATCGTCTTCATACCCTTGATGCATAATCCTAGTCTTTTCCCCCCTCTCGTTTTCCTTTTGTCCTCTTCTAAAATCGCACCATAATCTGACTACGATTACTCTCAAATAGTAAATTGTAGTCTTTTCATGGTCTGCTTAGCTTGTCGACAACGTGTGTCTTTTTTTTTTTCTAAGTCGTTTTCCCTCTAACAGCCATCCCATGTGATTCTGTCGCTGTGCCACCAACTCGACATGTCAGCCTTGCCACCATGCCACCATACCTTGCCTCTGCCTCCTTGTTCTTCACCTCTGTTGCCCCCTGTTCCTCTTGTTCCTCTCCTCATTTGTTGCCTTTCAAGTTGTGACCGGCCTTAGGTGATCGTTATTACTCATACGGTACAGCCTTTGTAAGTTGTGGGAACCAGCCCTAGTGATTAGTGATCAGATGACTGATGCTCTTATTGTGCTTACTGATTGAGTTGGAGTCGCTTACTGATCTTAGTAGTACCTTAGTCATAGCATGTATCTGGCTTACTATGTCGTGATTAGTCGTCTTTGTTTATGTAGTATAAAAGAGGCTCACTGCTGTCCCTAAGATGGCAAGTTGAATCTCCTGTCAATTCAACTCCCTTCTCATCTCTTACATTCTACTATAAGTGGGCACTAGGACGTTACTCTAGTGTGGGAACCACTTCTCTCATATCGACTACAACTTGGCAACAAGCTATCCACATGACATACCGCCAAGTTAGGACAGATTACCTAAACCAACACTGAATCAGTGTTGCCCTCACTTTGTGGTGGTGACATTAGATTCAACTTTCTACATTCAAGACGGCTAGTAGCGAAGAAGATTGGCTCTTAACCAAAGAGCAGGTACTTAATACCAGACTCAACACTCGAATCACATACAAACCACCCAGCACTACCGGAACGAGAACCTATCCAATACAACTATTCTGCAATAACGACGACAAGGTCGTAAACAAACACACCATACCTGTGTGTCTTTACAACGGAGTCTGGCACCAAATCGCACACAATTCGAACACAGGGCTACCTAAACTACTACACTCCCTGACCAGTATCCATACCTTCGATATCGAAGAAGAAACATCAAAGGAACAAGAGGACGACTCAGACAAGGAACCCAAAGGGGAAGAAAGCGATTCCGATAGTGACCTAGCAGAACAAACTGGACAACTCAACATCGACAATCAAATCAGGGAAACTGAAATCCCTAGAGAACTCACTCCAAGAAGGAATAGCGTCTCCCTTCCAAGGCATACGAAGTTTTCGCCCATTTCACCAAAACTATCAACCATGGCTACTTCCTCTATCACGATCCAACAGCCCACAGATACTCAACCAATCACTCAAGGAGGAGGAGATGGCTCAAGCTCTAAAGGAAAAGATCCAGCAAGTGGGACTGCTGGAACAGGAAATACAACAACTATGGCTACTACTGGAACTGCAGCAAGTGTTAATTCCAAACTCAAGGCCAGTCTCAGCCGATACTCTACACCAGGAGGAGGACGCTCTGGCCCACCAAGCGGAGGACCACCGAGTGGAGGATCTGGAGGTCCAGGAGGAAATCCACCTGGAGCACCAGGGCCTCCCGCACCTGTACCACCTGCCCAAGGTGGTCAACAACCCATTGCTAGAGCCGCCGATGTCAAATCCATGGGAGGACTACCACAGGTCTTCTCTGGCAATCGTCTCCTTGCAGATGACTTCATCGAGGAAGTAAAAGGATACCTCCGACTCAATCAAGATGTAGCGGGCTACAATTCTCCGATAAAGAAAGTTGCTCTCACTCTCACTCTCATGAAAGGACCACAAGTCGCAGGATGGACCCACGATATGGGAACCTGGTTGGACACTCTCGACCCGGTTCTTGACAATATCCCTGACATATGGGATCAATTCCTCTTTGAATTCTCACAACAATACCAAGATAGCCAAAGAGAGAACAGGGCCAGAGGCGAAATAGAACACTGCACCATGAAATTCCCTGAAATTGATGACTACATCGCCAGGTTCGAAGACCTAGCACGGATCGCAGGATATGATGCCAATAGTGGCACAGTATTCCAATTGTTCACCAAAGGATTGCCAGATGACATCCTCAAAGAAGTCCTTACCTCTCCAACTCCACAAACCTATGTCAAACTAAAAGAGAAAGCCATCAGCTCCACCAGATCAAAAGTCCTTATCAACAACATACTCCGAGCCCGTAACCCAAACAGAGGGACAGGAGGGTTCAATCGAGGCGTATTCAATACATTTCCACGCCCAAGTAACTTCCAAAGGCCACGTACATTCTTTAGCCAAGGAGGGCAAGGAAACCAAGGAGGGTTCCTTCAACAACGCGGACCTGGATTCCGCCAAGGACCTCCTCCAGCCCAATATAACTCTACCAACGCACCCCACTGGATGAATAATGTAGCCGTACCAATGGACTTAGGATGCACCAGAGCTCCAAACTGGCGACAAGGCAACAGAGGACGAATGCAAGGAAACACTACTAACTTTGGCCCTGCGCCCCGGAACAACACTACTAGACCACCTAGGGGAACCACCAACAATGCATGCTTTGAGTGTGGTCAAACTGGCCATTTCGCTAGAAACTGTCCTTGCTGCCGTCAAGGAAGAACAGGGCCAAACCTCATTGATTTCAATGAAGAATACAACAACTATGAAGGATTCGAAACTCCAAACTGTGTTGATGAAATCAAACAACAACTCAATGCTATGTCACTTGACGAGAAAGCGAAACTAGCCGAAGAAATGGGAGTGGCTGAGGATTTTCCCACAGCTTGATTAGATCAGCACTAATCAAGCAGAGTAGCAATGACAATGTGTATATATCTGCTTGAAAATCTATGACTGTTTGAATCTACACACACTCGATTGCAAAAAGAGCCGAAGCAATAGCCCTAGTTGATTCTGGGGCCACAGAAAACTTCATGAACCTGAGTTACGCCAAGTGGCTGAAGCTTCCTATCAAAAACTTGGATAAACCCTGTCAATTGTTCAATGTGGACGGAACTGAAAACAAAGCCGGAATGCTAAAACATTACACAGATATTGAAGTACAAACAGGGACCTTGAGGAATCAATTGCGCTTCTTTTTATCAGACTTAGGAGAACACAAAGCCATCCTAGGATACTTATGGTTCGCTGCCATGCAACCAAAAATCGATTGGAAACAAGGATGGATCGATTCCTCTCAGCTCCCTATAATTCTCAGAGCCCCAAATGCAAAGAAAGCTTGGTTCCTGCCCTGCACAATAAATACACCTCGCCCTATACACCACGATCAATACTTCATTGGTAGGGTAACAATAAACTCCACGACAAAAGAAGAGGAGCCCAAAATACCAAGTGAATACATGCGACATAAAAAAGTGTTCAGTGAACATGAATCGCACCGTCTTCCCCAGCATACAATTTGGGATCATGCCATTGAACTCCTACCAGGAGCCCCTACAACCCTTCCTGGGCGACTGTTGCCACTAACCCAATCGGAAATCGAAGAAGCTAGTAAATTCGTTCAGGAACATTTGGCAAGGAATACAATTAGACCATCGTGGAGCCCATATGCAGCAAACTTCTTCTTTGTCAAGAAGAAAGACGGAAAATTATGCCCAGTCCAAGACTACCGACCCCTTAACAAGTGGACCAAGCGAAACCATAACGTATCACCCCTAATTCCCTCCATCATCAACCGACTAGCCGGATGTACCCTGTTCACCAAATTTGACGTCCGATGGGGGTATAATAATATTCGAATCAAACCTGGAGACAAATGGAAAGCGGCATTCCTCACCCCTGAGGGACTGTTTGAACCAACTGTCATGTTTTTCGGCCTTACCAATTCCCCAGCAACATTTCAAATGATGATGAACATGATATTCTGATCAGACATTGCAAAAGGGGACATGTCGGTCTTCATGGATGACATCGCCATTCACACCAAGAAGTACCTCAACGAAACGCACGAACAACATCTAGCACGACACTGAAAATGCGTCCATGAAATATTGGACAAATTGGAAGCCAATGACCTCTACTTGAAACCTGAAAAATGCGCTTTTGAACAAGATGAAATCGAATACTTAGGAGTTATTGTGGGGAAAGGTCAACTCCGTATGGACCCAAAGAAACTCAAAGGGGTTGCCAATTACCCACTTCCACTAAATCCCACTGATGTCCGCGCATTCCTGGGACTATGCGGATACTATCAATATTTCATCCCTCGATTCTCGGAAATCGCATGACCCTTGCTTGATCTCACAAAGAAATCTGAAAAATGGCATTGGGATGAACCCCAATTCAAAGCTTTCAAAACCCTCAAAACATGAATGTGCACGGCACCAGTTTTAAAACAACCCAATTTTGAGAAGAAATTCTACCTTCAAACTGACGCCTCTGTGTATGGCGTGGGAGCTGTACTCTCACAGGAGGGAGAAATCCCAACAACATCCACGCTTTCAAAACGCCAAAAACCCGTACTCCACCCAATCACCTATTATTCAGCCACGTTCATCCCAGCTGAACGAAACTATGACATCTATAAGAGGGAGCTACTAGCTGTGATGAAAGCACTCTCACACTGGCGACCATACCTAGGATGGACCAAAGAACCATTCACTATTATGACAGACCACACAAACCTCCAATATTGGAAATCCCCCAAAAACCTCAACCATAGAACTGCACGCTGGCACGCGGACCTACAAGAATATGACTTTGACATCCTCTACATCCCCGGAAAAACCAATATTCCACCTGATGCTCTCTCGCGATTACCAGGAGTAGATCAGGGAAAGGAAGACAATCAACAAGTCACAGTCCTACCGGAACAAAAGTTCAAAGTTGCTACAGTAACCACAGAAACAAGAATCAACATACCTCTGATCGACATAGTCAAATGAGGAATCATGAATCTCATGCACAACCATCCATCTGCTGGACACCCAGGCCAAGATGAAATGCTTCGTAAAACCCAGGAACGTTACCAATGGCCAAAGATGAAGGAATGGATCGCAAACTATGTGAAAGGATGCGCTATCTGTCAACAAAACAAAATTATCACCCATCGTACCAAAGTACCGTCTTATCGCATACCCACTGAACTCAACACTTGACCATTCCAATGGGTAGCAATGGATCTAATTACTGGATTACCCCCGGTAAAAGGGAAAGATGCTATCCTCACTATCGTGGACCAAGGATGTTCATGGGCCGCTATATTCCTAGCATGTGACACAACCATCACGGGACCAGGTATTGCCCAACTCTACATGGATCACGTGTTCCGATGGTTTGGATTACCGATTAAGGTGATTAGTGACCACGACCCCCGATTCACGTCACACTTCGGAAGAGCCCTGGCAAGAAGGCTAGATGTCCAACAAAACCTGTCAACAGCATTCCACCCTCAAACTGATGGACTATCAGAAAGGAAGAATCAATGGATAGAACAATACCTCTGTCTAGTAATGTCAGCAGCCCCAAAAGATTGGACTCAATGGTTAGCCTTGGCCACTGCCATACATAACAACCGGAAAAACTCAACTACTGGACTATCGCCCAATCAAATCATTCTGGGGTATGATCTCAAACTAAATCCAGCCATAACCACCCTGTCCACCAATGAAACAACAGAAGAAAGAATTCGTCTGATGGAAGAAAGACGCGCTCAGGCTATTGCGGCCCTGAACCAAGTAGCTGAGAAATCAGGGACCCCATCGGCACAATATAACACCGGAGACCAAGTCTGGTTAGAAGGGAAAAATCTCCGTCTCCCATATCAAACCACCAAACTTGCGCCCAAAAGATACGGACCCTTCAAGATCATCAAAGAGATCTCCCCTGTGGCGTATCAACTTGCCCTACCCCTGGCATGGAAAATTCATGACACGTTCCATGCTTCTCTCTTATCACCCTATCGCGAAACGACCGCTTACGGCCCAAACTTCTCCCGACCACCACCTGACCTAATTAATGACAAAGAACAATATGAAGTGGAGCAAATTCGTAATCACTGATACTTTGGGCGCAACAGGACCCTGCAATATCTGATCCATTGGAAAGGATACCCCGATAGTGATGACATATGGGAATCTGCAACAGATACCCACGCACCTGACTTAGTCAAAGCTTATCACAAAGGGACTCCATTAGAAGGTATAAAAGCTGGTCGTTTGTTGCTACAGACCCTCATTCCCCTTCATCCTGGCTCCCGACCAAGAACCTCTCGGCTGGCCAGAAACCCACTGGACGCCTCCACCCATTCCACCTTGTCAACCATTCCTAGCTTCTCTCATACGTTACCCACCGTTCAAAACACACAAGTTCCACATTTTTCGTCCTGGACAATGTATCCATCCCACTCATGTCCATGCTCTCGAACACCCTCACTTTTGCCACAAACCCCTTTGCACCTATCACCATTAACAATGAACACTACTCCCTTGTCCACATCGGCAACAACCCCATGCCTCCCATGTCAGATTACTCTGTCAACGCCTCTGCAGAATCCCCAAATGGAAGCCGACCTGCCTCCCCTCCATCATGCTACTCACCCCATCCAGTGGAAAATATATTTGCCAGTAACGCCACCATTGACTCAGGTACCCTCCGGGACATCGCAACCGGTCTGGTCCAGACCGTCAAGAATCGCAAAGAGGTCCACCGCTTTGCGGTCATTGCCTTTGAAGACAGGATCAAGAGGCTCGAATCCACCATTGAAGGGTATGCGGAAACCTACGAACGGGCCCCCGATGGATACGTCCGCAACACCATGTACCCGGACCTTAAAATCCCATTGGGTGAAGGAGCTTACGCTGAGGCCTATTGGGTCACTCCAGCCCATGATGGCTACGTCCAAGCATATGGACAAGAACAAGGGCCCCTGGACACCCCCTACTCACTTCCTATCTACACCCAAGCAGTTTACTTATCCGAACCCATCGACCCTATCCCCGCCTGGTTCCACCAGCTACTCATCGGCACCCCTGCCATTTACGCTAACTTCACCAAAGCAGCCCACTGACTTGATGACTGGGGCGTTGCTGCGGATATCGCGCGCTACTGCAAATTGGACGACAACCTGTCCTGTATCAACATGGAGCTCAAGCGACTTGAAGCAGAAGCCGGGGCCGTCAGGATTGCAAAGACCATCTGTGAGGGTAGGCTGGAGTTGGCTTGCGCCCCCAAGCAACTGGCGCACATGGAGTGCCTGGCGACGCTGTTCGTTCGACAAAGGAACAAGCAACTTGCCACTCGGGGCAGGTGGAAGAAGTCCGCGCGTGGTCGCGCTAGCTAGAGCAGGAGGTAATGTGACCGGCCTTAGGTGATCGTTATTACTCATACGGTACAGCCTTTGTAAGTTGTGGGAACTGGCCCTAGTGATTAGTGATCAGATGACTGATGCTCTTATTGTGCTTACTGATTGAGTTGGAGTCGCTTACTGATCTTAGTAGTACCTTAGTCATAGCATGTATCTGGCTTACTATGTCATGATTAGTCGTCTTTGTTTATGTAGTATAAAAGAGGCTCACTGCTGTCCCTAAGATGGCAAGTTGAATCTCCTGTCAATTCAACTCCCTTCTCATCTCTTACATTCTACTATAAGTGGGCACTAGGACATTACTCTAGTGTGGGAACCACTTCTCTCATATCGACTACAACTTGGCAACAAGCTATCCACGCAACATACCGCCAAGTTAGGACAGATTACCTAAACCAACACTGAATCAGTGTTGCCCTCACTTTGTGGCGGTGACACAAGTTCCCATTCGGCTTGCCTCAGGTCCTGCTGCTGATGTCACATGGTTCACCTGCCTTCGCTGGCCTCTGCTACAACCGTGTGCCACCTTGATAGCTGTCAGCCCATCATGCACATCGAGCTTGACACCTTGCCAGCCAGCCCTTGCTCGGGTCTGTGCTTTGTTAGGGACACATGGCACTGTTTATAGGACCATTTTCTGATATTTTTGTCTTTTCTGTAGTACCCTATGGCAAAGATACCTCTGATGTCCCCAGAAATCCATTGGGAGGCTGTGAATGTATTGGTCCCAGAAAGCAACGATGTTGATGATGAGTCTGGGCAACTCAATGCACCCTTGGTATGCTGACTTCCTCTGTACGCATACAGTGCATTGACTCTATCATCTCCCTGTCACTCAGGCAGCATATATCCAGTTTTGACGGTCAAGTAAGTCCTTTATGTTTTCTTGGATATCTCTCTGTCTGATTTTGATACTTTTCTACCTCACCTCATCATGATTATGGAGGTGTGATTGGTATGGCTGGTCGGGTCACTACTCTAAGGCGAAAAAGTATGTGGACTTGATACTTTCTCGGTTGCCAGCCAAGTGGCTGCACCTCTCAACACATGTGTGTGCTGTCATGTCCAGCAAAACCCTCGTGACTGCCACAGGGAAACATGAAACGTTTGGCCACATTATCTTCGCTTGTCGCATGGACGATGCACTGCACATCCTGGAGGTGGTGGGGCAATGCCCAAAGAGCAAGAAATTCTCCTTGCATTCCACTGGTGAAGAACAATGCCTGGCTACATTTCGACAAGAGTGTGGGTGTTGATTCTTCTCCCCTTTTTGCCTGGGCTAACTCTTTGGCTTGCTAGCTAATGCCTTGCGAAATTCGACATGTATGTGGTGCATCATTTCCTAAATTCCCACCCCCCCTCCCCCTTGCCCGTCCTCAGCCACTACTCCTACATACACCCATTACAAACTGAAGACACCATGTGTGCCCAGCGCTGCATCGGGCAGCCCAATGCCAGTGTGATAAATGAATGGTATGTTGGGGCGTGACAGCAGGGGCAGAGTCCAAAAGGAGTGGAGATGTTCAGTGGCTGGATAATAGAGAGCGTGAAGGAGGGAGGAGGGTGATGGTCATGCGTATATGAGGATTGCTATGCTTCAATTGAATTTTTTTTCTGACCATAATGACATCATAATCTTTGTTTAAATGGATCCTCAGTGAATTTCAAGTGCGGCTTAATCCCACCCTAAGCCGATGTCAGATTTGCTTGCACGTACATATTCTGATTATAAGCTTAGCCTAGGAAAGAGGATAAATCTAACTGTCTATATTGTGTCATTACCATATCTCTGAGGGGTTGGATCGATAAGAAAACATCATGTCATTCAACCTTAGAAAATAGTGTCCTTACATTGATAATCTTACATAAAACGGATGCGAAAATAAAGTCACTTCCACAGTGATTGTAAGGTATGGATTTGCTGTGACCTTGGGTCAGTGCATTCCGGACCATGTGACTTGGAAATGAGACGGCTCCAACCCTCACCGCCTCGCCTAGGCGGACGGGGCCGACCTGATGTAGGCGTTGGCGAGGGGTTTGTGCTGGTGGATGATATCCATAATGAAGTTGATCGGTGTGACGAACGTCACATCAGAGCTCTCGGTGGACCCGCTACCGCCGGTGAGCATACCGGCGATTCGTCCAAAGCCATCGACTACGACAGAGCCGGAATCTCCTCTGGCAGAAAAAACGCCTGACTGGCTGTTCGAGGGGATAACGACCCACTCTTTGGACACGGCGGTGTCGTTCTCGCTGATATACTTGCGAGTGTAGGAGACGTAGGTCGTCGCTCTACCCACAGTCAAATTCGTACTCCTACCCCGCTTGAGGACGGTGATACAGGGATCGCCGTTCCGGTCCAACATCTTCGGCTCTCGCATTTCCTCCTTCGGGATGGTACCCCAGAGCTTAAGAAGGCGGTTTCCCGAGAAGGCGAAGTTACGAGAGTTCCCTGGGTTAGGCTGCATCATGCGGGTGAGCTCGACGGCTGTGTACTTGGTTCCGAGGTCGATGAAGTTTCCAGGAAAGTCGTTGGGGTGGATCTTCTTGCCATCAATCTCGATGACGGCGATGTCTTGCGTGTACTGCTGCTGGTCGGTGCCAACACAGACGGCAATGGGAGGAGAATAGATAACGTGGCCCAAAGTACGGCTCATGTCGGTGGCCCAACGGCCTGAAAGTTTCCGGTAGAAGTCCGTAAGGGCCTCTGCCCTCGCCTTGGCTTTCTTCACTTCAAGCTCGGCATCCTCGCGTATCGCCCTGGACACAGCGTCTTCCTGACCCGCTGCCCCCTCCTTACGGCTCTCCTGGACAGCGACGATGATGTCCTGGTCATCGATCTCTTTATTAATGGAGAGGAGCTGCCGCTGGAATGTCGATTCGCTGAGGACTAGCACGTTGCAGCGGGCCTGACCCTGGTTGGTGGACACGAAGGGTTTGTTGTCAGACTTAGGGAAGAGAACATGACGGGCAGTGACCAAGAAAAGCTTGTTGACCCCGGGGACTGCGAGGAAGAACCCGGCGGTCCCTTCAGCCCACTGCATGTATTGGGCACATATAGTGATGCCAAGGGTGGTGGTGAAAGGCTCACGTAAGATTGCCGTGGGGTCGATTATGTCGGTGGGCTTGAGGAGTAAGGGACCAACCGTTTGGATGATGTCTGACTCACGCAGTTCGACGTCAACGTCCGCGATACGGTAGTCGAGCAGGAGCCGCTTGCATTGGAGGGCTACGTCGATGCCGACGTCGTAGGAGAGGGGAGTGGGACGAGGCCTAACGCCAATCCAGAGGATGAGGTTTCCCCAAGGGCCTTCGACATGGGAAATACGGACGATGTCGGTGCTTGACCAGTTCACCTCGTTCTGATCCAGGATGTCATGCACCTTGAGGGCGAGATTATCCTCCCATAAGTCAAGGAGCTCATGTTTTCCTGGAATTCTCAGCTCCTTGACGCGGAGGTATGCCAAGGGGCGTGAGGGCGGGGGCCATGGAGCGCCGGTGCGGGCAATCAGGCGCGGTTTAGAAGGCAGCCCATGGTAATAATGCTTGGCCTCCATTGGAGAGATACGCGGATGGGAAGGAGTGGCCAGTCTATTGGGGAGATCAAGGTCACCGTGAGTCATGCCGGACGTGTCGTCTGTGTCCCTGCTGAACATGGTGGACGGAGAGTCGGAGAAAGCGGAGGAAGACACTGGAAGAGGGGTAAACGAGGAGGTGGTTTTGTAATGCGGCCCACAAAATCCAGGAGGCTGCATAATAATATGCCCCCTATAATTGCTAGGAGCTTCCACAGCTGCACACATTATAATGTGCCATCTCCCTCTCCAAACAATGCCATTATAATGTGTTCATCCCATACTTCTGCTACATTATAATCCAGCAACCCCCTTCTCCCGGAAACCCAGAGCTGGCAAGCAGCAGCACCCCAGCGGGTGCCCCTGCAGCCTCCTGGATTTTGTGGGCCACATTGTAAGGTACGCGTCTGCGCTAGGCTCGGAATGCCTATTTTCCTCATCGCCGACACCTCCGACTCGACACACCTCGCCCGACACCTCCGACACCACAGGGCAGCGCGCACGCGTTGCTGCCCTCTCCATTCTCACTTGTCAGCATTTTTCTTGTTGTTAAGTACACGTCGTAGCCTAGAATGTAAGTAGCTACAAAACTATATAATCTGCATGCAGCACCGGGAGCCAAAAAAACCCAAGGAGCACCATGCAAATATAGGCCCACTTTTCCCCCTTCCCTCTGCCTCCTGCTCATGCTTGTTACGATTTCCCTCGTGCATTCTCGGTCCTCTGGGATCGCGGCCCTCTCTCACCCTTTCATCTTACACCTGGGGATTATCCTCGAACTCAACACGTAGATGCCGTATCTACTTACAACATTACAAAACCACTACATGGTCACTTGTCTTAGTGGGCCACTCCTTTGTCTGGCATATCCAAGTTCTCTCAGATGTGTACAGCTGCACCTCCCATTCAGTATCCTTTTTTTGGCAATCCACTCTCTTTTTGCTTCTGAGCAAGTTCCCAAACCATGGTTTGTCAGTGTCTTCCAAAATTCCCATCTTATTCATACACATCACTTCTGGCCCGGGGTTGATTTGGGCGCCACCACATACATCCATTGTCATACTTCTACCAGAATCCTGTCTACTGGAGTTTACAAGCTCGGATGATTCCCAATAAAATCTTCTGGAGCTGTTCTCCTTTTCAAAAGCCCTTGTCTTGGACCTTATGCTCTCCTCTAGACCTTGATAGTCTCTGTCCTCTGCGCGCTAAGACATCAGCTGCGCAATTAGCTTTGAGGTGCTCTATGACTGAGGAAAAGAGGGACCAGTTGGCAAGACTGAAAGGGGGCAAAGGAAGGGCGGGATTCCTCCACCATAGACCTGGGGACAGAGCAATTCTCCTTGGGGAGGGGCTGGCCCATGCCTTGCATGGAGATGTGCATCAGGTCGTTTGCATTTGCGCCCAGGCGACTCAGAATCATAATGGGGGAGCACAAGAGAAAAGCCAATGTGTTCACTTTAGAGAGAGAGACAAAGGTAGTGACAGATTAGTTTCACTCACAGCAACACCAAACGGGAGACACCATATCAAGGTAGACGTTGAAGCCGTGGAGTTGGACACGTAAGTGGCAATGATGATGATGACGATGATAGCGTAGATCGCACCAGACTCGGCCATGGTCCTGGCTTCCCTTGTGAGACCGAACACCCTGCATGGGTCACACACCCTCTTCGTCATTACCATGGCCTTCGTGGTGAACAATGTTGAAACGGGGGAGTGAGGAGTGCGTCAGTGTCGAGATGTCGGTGAGGCGGACGTTGCACATACCAGTGAGCATAAGGTACGGCTTGTCCAAGCGTGGATGTGCACAGATGATGGGCGCGATGCAGGTGCAGACGGTGGTGTTCGTCGAGAGCCCTTGCAGCGGTGCGGCTACTTTGGCTTCTGGGTAGGCTTGTGTGGGGGCGTGCGAGGGTGGCGTTCGGTAGGTGGGTGTTGGGAGGATGTGGAGAGCACACAGGACTAGGGGGGGGGGAAGACTCACCTATTTGAACCTCTACAAAAGTCCGACCTCCTTGTCATGTTGTGCATGCAGCCGACGTGGGTTCAGGCGCAGTCATCCTTGTGCGGGCTCGGCATCAGCATTTAACATCAACACCTGCAGCAGTGACGGCTTCTGCCGCGTCCCTTGCCACCTCAGGGTCGGGAAAGGAATGAAAGTAATCGCCAGCGCAGGTTGGGATGGCCCAGAAATCCGCCCACGCCACCGGAACCAAAGGGTGGAGTTGAGGACAAGGACACTAGTGCGCTACTTGCAAGCGATGACATGGGCGTCCTTGACGAGAGTGACGGCTCATGGAGGTGCTGGTCTGGCAAGGGAGCTGTCAGTGTACGTGCGAGTGTGCTCAGCGATGCGCCGCGGCCGCCCTTCATGTCGGGGAAAGCGGTGCGTTTGAGGGTTCATCGCAGTGGTAGGGCGGGTTGTGGTGAAGAACGTTGGTTGTGAGGATGAATGGAGGGCCGCGACGTCGATCGAGCGTGGTACGTAAGGGGTCGGCGGGCATGCGTACTGTGTTGGGTTCTGAGTTGGCAGGCGGGGTGGAAGGAAATAAGTTGGTTGTTGTCGTGGCGGTGGCGGGGCCGGATGTTGGAGTGGAGACGGAGCGCAGCGAAGTCGACGATGTATGCCTGAAGGACCGCCAGACCTGTGCAATCAAGCTCACAGCGGTGCGCCGAGGTGCGGCGGGTGCACCGTCCTCAGGGTCGGGGTCCGGCTCAACGGTCAATTTAAGGGGAATATGGTCGCACTAGCTCGGGACGCGTCATTTGTGGCTTGAGTCGTACACCCCTTATCGTCCTCAGTCTCCGCCATCCCGTCGCTGGTAAGGGATAGACTTGACTGGGCACGCCCTTTAAGCGCAGTGGTGGAGGCAAGCATAGTCTCAGATGGATTCTTGCTGGTGGGGGTCGCCAGAAGAAAGAAAAGAAAAGAAAAGCAAGCGCGAGACCTCACTCACTTGGAAGGAAAGAGCAGGGACTTGCGACAAGGTCGAATGGTACAAAGTGGTCGGGGCACAGGGGAAAAAATGGGCAAGGGGGAGAGAAGAGCAAACCCAAGCGCGAGGGTCGAGGACATACAATGGAGCGAGTTAGAGAAGTGGAGAGCAAGTGAACAAGATGTCTACTGGCGGTATACCTTGCGAAAATGACATGTGTGATGGAATCTGCAGAGTGAGAGACAGCAAGGAAATATAAACGTACAGTGCGCAGTCAGAAAGTTGAATGATGGAGGACAGAGTCGATAATCAGTTGGATGAGAGACGAAAAACACATGAAGAGAGAGGGGGGGAGGCATGGTTGCCTGGAAAGCACGCAAACAACTTGAGTCGACTCGCGGTTAGCTGAGCCGCGGCAACACAACTCCTGTATCTGTACAAGAAACTCTCACTTGTCCAGCCTTGCTTAACCTCCAGCGTCACAATTCCAAGAATTGAAAGGACTTCAACCATTATCTTAACTATGATGACCATCATTTCAGCGGTCAGTGCGACTGATATGTAGACCTCGAGGTGTCAGAATTTTTTTTTCAATGCACTCACATATATCAATGAGAGTTTCTTGACTTGAAAAAACGTCCCTAGCTGCCTGAGAAACATAGAAGTTATGATGCCTCGGGCAAAAAGACAGTGGGATACATACAGAAAGGAGAATACCAACTCCAGTAAAAATCACTTTCGCGGGTGAGAATACCTACAAAATAAGATCAGAATACAAAGGCCCAACAAGATGACGTCCTGAGACATACCGGACTAATGCCCTCTCCAGGAGTCTCAGAGAACACGTACAGGACATCGATGGTCGGATCGAGCCATTTGGTGAGGCTGTCATCGCTAGTTCGATATTGGTTGAGATCCTGGACTTGTTGTTGGAGTACAATAAGAATGGAGCTGGGGGATTGGCAGACCTGGAGTTGGGCTGCGACGGGACGGGAAAGAAGGTCATTGTTTGTGTGTTTTTCATAGTCTTGGGTTTGCATAACAAGGGGGAGCGTTGCTGGTTGTGGGCGCTACACCAGCCCTAGCCGGGGGAAATGCCAGCATTGAACCAGCTGGCAAGGCTAAGAAAGCTGTCACCGCTAAGCTCAAGGCGTTGATCCCCTGGGCACAAGACAAGGCTGGGCATAAAGTCGAGAGGTCGCCACAAGAGGGCAAGCCAGAGCTCGAGGCGTGACTGCAAAGAGGGAGACGAAAACCTGAGGCACTGCCACCAGAGGGTGAGCGCGAATGTGGCATAATGTCGCAAGGCACCCCAAATGAGGGCACATGCAAGCCTGACTGGCTGTCGCGAGAGCCATTGCACGAAGTTGTCCTGTCCACTTGGGAGGGACCAGGCTCCTGGGATCCAGGAGGGGGGCTGACTGGGAGCAAATCCTCAATTCGAAAAGACCTGTTGAGGCCATGGACACCAAAGCAGGCATTGTCGCCCACAAGAAAAACCTAGCTGAGCAATGTTGGCGGCACCACCAGGGAAAAGTTAATCACACACCTGAGACCCATATTCCATTGTCCCGATCTATTGTTCCCATCGTGCCGTCGATGTTGTGACCAATTTCCATTTTGAGGCCCATGCAGAGGGCACAACGTCTCCTTGGGAGATGCAGAAGCAGAGAGTCATGTCGGCAATGGCCGCAACGATTGTGCGGAATTTTCATATGATGTCACCCAAAGTCAAAGTCATAGCACGCAACAACACAACGGCAACGGCCGCAACGATTATGCGGAATTGTCACACGAAGGCCAACTCGCGCAACATACTACGGCAACGGCCGCAACGATTATGCAGAATTCACACGAAGGCCACCAAACTCGCGCAACACACTATGGCAACGGCTGCAACGATTGTGCGGAATCTTGATGGCGACCAAACACACACCACCAAAACTTGCGCAACACACACAACAGCAACGGCCGCAACGATTATGCGGAATTGTCACACAAAGGCCACCAAACTCGCGCCGCGCAACACACTACGGCAACGGCCGCAACGATTATGCGGAATTTTCGCACGGTGAGCACCCAAAATCCCAGCGGGAAAAATCGGCTTAAATACCTCGTTCTCTAAAGAGAACTCAGAACCTCTTAGATGTACTGATGAGCTCCCTTGTATGGACTAGATTGGTCACAGAATGATGCTCGTTGACCTCTAACCAGGCCACACCGGGACTGATGGAACGGGCAGCACATCGATCCTTGTCAGGACGCCTGGTGTCATTGTGGAATGATAAGTGGCTGGGAAGGGGAAGAGGAGTGCAACACAAGAATACAGTACGGTTTAGGTGATGAACGACTTCGGAACAACCCGAAGTCCTTGGCTGAGTCCAGCATTCAGCATCATTAGACCGTCCGTCAGATCAGACTTGCGGGCAGCCAGAGCTGAGCCACCCCGCCATCATGCTGTAACCAGTGGGAAACACTGCTTTTAACGATGCTATCAATACACAATAATCCATGTGGCCTAATCAAAACAGCTGGGGGATCATAATCATCATGAAATAGTAAATAACAACTGAAAGGAGTGCGATATTACAAGCGAATGCAATTGGAACCGTAGGCATGAAATGCATGAGTAGCCAACCAGTCCTCAGTCCTCCATCATCGTTTGGCCAACTTGTCCAACCAACCATCCTACCTTCACTATCCAATTGTCCCTTATCTTGTGCAGGGCCTCAAGGCAATTTCCCTTGACATCGGCAAACTCGTCGAGAACACGTTCCCAGCCACGCACCGTTTCCTCACCAAACATGCCAGCTTGCCTATTGATGACTTCGTCCACGTATTCTACCCATGCCTTCCATTTGTCCAGCAATCGCGAGAGAATCATGGGGACTAGAGTGGCTTTTGTGAGTGATGGCTGTGCGAGAATGAGGGAAGTAAGGGATTGTAGGAAAAGGAAGGTTTCGTTTGGGGGACATCTATCACGACGCGTAGGTTGAGGAGTGTCGGAGGAATGAAGACTCGAGTTGAAGGTCCTTTGCGAGAGATATGGGAGGTATGACTGTAATGATGCAGCAAAATCGTTGATGTGAGGCCGCCATCAGGAAAACCCTCCCAGCATAGCGAGAGATAGCGCTGTAGTAGTTTAGCAGTAGTCAGAATAGGGACAATAATAATTTGTTAAGCATGATGTAGCCATCACTATGGATCACAAACTGTCAACACCACCGACTCCCACCGTTGTCAAGGCCGCACGCGAGATAAAATACCATTTAATAACCTATGCAAAAGTCAAGTAGCTATCTACATCAGAAAAAGAATTGATATAGAAGGTATTGCAGAGGTCAAGTACTGTAAAACTGTTCCACCCCCAGGGCATATCTGGTCCGAATTGTGGGATCAAATAGATGCTACAAATGATGGTCTCAACCCTAATGACACTAGCAGACCTGTGTCTGTTCTCTATTAGTCTAGACACCTTATACATACCGTGTTTGGGGTCTGGTGTTGCTGGGATTGGAGTGAACCACTCAACATATGCAAGGTGCTTTGGGGGGTCATGGTGGACACGCGGGTTGAACACCTCTGAAATGGCCCTGTTTGGTAACTCAAAGATCACATGAACCTGCCCAATCCGATAGCCTGACAATGGGTTACTCGAAATCCGAACCTCAGTGCAAATAAAGTAAAGACTCACTTTGGTCACTGCCCTGAATGAGTACTGTGTCGAATCGCACTGGGATGATCCACCCTCGTTTGTCTTTTTGCTCCAGCTGAACATAGACAGTATCTACTATCTCCCATTTTTGGGCATCATTCATACCTGTGAATTTCATATTATGGTAGACCTGGACTGTGCGGAAAGTAAAAAGGGTGTTTCCTCCATGTGTGCACAAGGCACACACCCCAAGCCCAGGATTATTGACGCTAGCAATGAAGTCGCCCAGTGCGTCCTGAAACAGGGGTGTGTTGTGATTCCAGAAAATGTCAGGAAAAGGCACAGCCTTTCCAGAGGGAGTTTGAGGCATTTTGACAAATTGAGTGCGCACTGAAAGGGGTCCAATCAGGGTCCAAGTCTGAACATTTTGCAAAAGGTTCTGCCTCCAATCAATGGGGGCAGAATGCTGTTGTACCTTCTCACAACACTCCAACCATGTAGTCATTTGAGCATATTCGTCTTTGCGATTTGTCGCACGGAAGGCATTCTTTGCCAGATCGATATGAAGTCGTTCAGACTGCTCAGTATTGTAGTTATCCGTTGTACCGAACAGATGGATTGATGATGTGTAGTGGAGTAGGCTGTGAAATTTAGGGATATTAAAGTTTTGCCGGATGCTGAGATCAACAAAGACTGCTTTATTGTTGTGAAATGCCACAAGACAGCCCTCCAGCTGAGAAAGAGTGTCACTTGTATGACACCAGAATTGAGCCAGGAAGAGGAAGTCCAAGAGCGCACGCATTGCCCTGACCACACATGATGAATCCACACCTCCAGAGATAGGAGGATCGACGATTAGCCCCAGGAGAACTCAGCAAATCTTCTTGTGCTCTTGACCCGTGACGCGAGACAGTATCGAGATCCCCTTTGGAAAAAGTTGGATATTGTAATTGGGTGGAATAGACTTGCATTGAGCATCGATTGCTGAAGGCCCAAAGATGTCGGTTAGCCAACCAATCAAGTGCTTCATCACACCCTGAAGCATTTGATGGAGAATATCAGGTGTGATTAAAATGAAGATGTTAGCAAGTGGAAGAGTTGCCCAGAAGGGATGGACAACGGGCTTCAGTCCGGCTTCGCAGCAAGTCCAATGAAAATTTCACATGTCCTGATCTGCCAAAGAATAGCTACCAATCACAGCCCTCTGTGTGCGCAGCGGAAACGATTCGTATTCACCAAGCTGACCAGGAGGAACAAGGCATTTAGGACACCGCCCATTGAATGTGCAGGTCACTAGTACCTGCTTGGGATAGTCGCCAACGAAGATGGAAAAAATGGGATGGCATCAGCGCCAGATACCATCCCCGCTCATCATTGCGATCCCTGTTTCGCCAACAGAACTGATCAAGCCTAGAATGTTCCACATGCAAGCATAAAAAAGGTTTGCGAGAGCACAACAGCAACCAGCCTTGGTCAGCATACCTTCCAATTTTGTCGTTGGAATATACCCAATGAGCAGTTGGGCATGGCGCGATGGTTTCCGACGGATATCCTTAGGGATATTGCCAATAGTAAGGTATATCGGGTATGCCATCTTGTCTCTGAAAAGTGTAAGCTGTGTCTTGTCAGAGGATACAATCACTGGTATGATTGTACCCCCTGGTCAGCGCGCCTCTAAGTCTTCCTGAAATCAAACTTATCACTACATAGATTCGTCTGGAAATGAATAACATACCTGGACTGACCACCACCAGTCACTGGTGTACAATTTGTTGTAGATGCAGGAAGTCCGCGCGTGACTTGTGTAGTGTCGCTCAGGCACAAATGCCATCTCCTGTGCCCAGGCAGGATCACCGTAGAGTGATCGGATACATTCCAGGACGTCCCTCAAATAGAATTCGAGCTCCTCATCTCCAATATCCAGCAAATTGCATTGGAAACGAGGCTGCCTGTTATGCTCCATGGACTTATTTTTCCTTTCTTTATGCTTACCAATCTATTCCCATCACATGACTGTTTACCTGATACATCACCTGACCCTTTTCTTGCTTACCTGACTGCTTTCTTGTCATCCTAAGAGCGCCAGCTCATTTCTAGGATCATTGTACTTGTTTCTGCTATTCTTAGTTTGCCAGCTCATAACTAGGATACCTCTCCTAGTTATTTGTCACTCCTACTAACTGTTGTACTTGGTTTCCGTCATTACTAGTACAGGTACTAGTAGTATTATTCCTTAGTCATGGTAGCTGCCCTCATGTATATAAGCTGGTCTTATTTCTAGAGTTGGGCCTTAAGCCTGACTTGGTTTAATACCCAATCTTGTTGCTTCCACTGTGAGACTTCTAAAGTCTTTTCTTTATTTCTTGAGTCGTCTCAAAGTCCCCTTTGAGACTCTCCTTTCCTCTTGCTCATCTCCCAGACCTTGGATTAAGTTCCACTTCATCTTTTTACCCCCTACATTGTGCTAAGGGTTAGCAGCCCCTTGCAACTACGCTTTGCCGCCTCTCCCACTCTACGCACGTCACGTCTTAAGGTTATTGGACCTTAACACAAGTCAGACTTTCCTTGAACATCCTTGAAACACAGGACAACACCAGTTACATCCTGGCGGCAGTAGTCCTCATCGGAGAACTCGGAGACGAAAATAAACAAGTTCACAGGAGACAACAAGATGATCTCCCAGCACACGTCAAAGGAAACACATACTACAAATACCAAGGACCAGGAAACTCTGATAACAGATACTACATCGATCTTGCAACAAAGTCACACGCCCCTGTCGAATTTGTTCAAGCTAATGACAGTTACTTTTGGGTTGGACTTGTTTATAGAACAGATGGCTGGTACACTTCTATCAAAGCAAAACTACGAAGAAACAGAAACCTTGGCTGGTGGATTGAAACAGACCCACAACATCCAGACTACATCAGTCCAGAACATTTCAGCCCAACGCTCCACACTGCTGTCGAGCAATCACCACATGAAGAAATCCTTGCAGGAGGAATTTACCATATTGCAACTCTCCAAGGAAGTAACCCGTTCACAGAACAAAGTCCTATCCTCCCCCAAATCAAATCAGCAGTCCAACAAGGAATCCCTATCCCTCTTGACACCACCCCAGCTGCTGCTATTCACCCCCAGTTATCCATCAGAACCACAATGGCAGGACAACAGAAGGAAATTAATGTTGCTACTGGCCAAACAGGACAGGAAGCACAAAGAATTAACGTCATTGCTCCCTCTAATGGCACTCTTAAAGGGAACCCCCCACCCATCTTCAATGGAGATAGGAGCACAACCAGGAAGTTCATTAACAACTTCGATCTCTGGAAAGTACTCAATCGACAAAACGACATCATGAGAAAACCCTTCTCTAGAGTTGTCACCCTCCTCACCTATATGGATGGCTCCCTAGTAGACACCTGGAAAGAGGAACAAATGCACAAGCTCCAGGAGGCAATAGATGATGGTGTCGTGAGCGGTACTTGTGCCCCCCAGTCTCAGCTACAAACCCGTAACTTCAGCATCACATGACCGTGGGAACATATCACATGACCCTACACGTGACTCATCACGTAACCCCTCCGCCACTTGTACATCACATGACTTACCAGCACGTGACCCTGGGAACCTACGACCCCATGACCCTGGGAAGATAACACATGACCTATCAAGGAATTGGTCATCAACGATATCACCTGACAAGACGCACTTTGGATGCGTGTCTAACCCATTGATCAATACATGGCAGATCGTGGGAACGATCAACAAGACGCGTCCACTAAACAATCAACGAACACGCGATGCGACTTGATCAACAAGGACACGACTCATTGGGGCTAGACCCTAATCGAGATGTATAATGTAATCTGCAGTTACTGCGCATTGACTGCGCAGTCCCCTGTTACCTGTAATTGTACCTACCCTAAACTGCGCACAGACCACCCTGTATTAGTATATAAGACCTACGAATTTAGGTGAACAGTCCTTAGACTGTTCTCTTGTCAACCCCCACACTGGAGCCCTTCAAAGCTCCCTCCTTGTCAGCAGCTTGCCCCTCGACAGTCTACACTGTCCCACCTCTCCTTGCTTTTTGCCTCTTCCTCCTCAATGTCTCCTTGCTGCTCCTTTGGATCAGTCACCTTCAACTCCGTGCCGTCGTCGAGTCTCGCTACCCATAAAGTAGTGAGTTCCCGACATTAGAACAGTCTCTTAAGTTGAAGCTGACTGTTTGGAAGTGTCCTCACCTTCCCTCTCCATCGCCTCCTGGTCCGACCTGAATGCCGTCTATCAGGAGAACTCCACCGCTGCCCTTGAGGTCGTCAACAATGCCCTCAACAGTCCCTGCAACACTTGGAATTATCCAAGTCCCGGAAGCCCCCAGCTCCAGTATCCCCAAATCTTTTGCACATCGTCCCCCGTCGTCCCCTGGTCGCCCACCACTTCCAGTCCCAAACTCCGCTTCGAGTTCATCGTCCCTGGTAACCCCAACCTCCAACCCACAGGCCCTGGCCCATACAATATCTTTATCCCCCAGTCCCCCCAGTACTCTACATCGTCGGCCAGTGCTGGCATTACCCTCGTCGACCCAGACACCCTTGAGCCCACCCCCATTGATCCCAACCCCTATGTCGTCCGTTCCCCATCCCTGCTCACTCCCACACCCACCCTCGAAGCACTTTGTGCCGCTGCCAAGTTTGATCTTGAACAACTCAGAGAAGAAACCGCTGCCCACATCATCCGTCTCGCTCAAGCTGAGCTCGACATCCTCCTTCCCCCACTCACTCAGGACAGTTGGGCCCAGTACCAACTTACCAACAGCCCAATCAACCACACTTTGACTGAGGACATCCCTCTCGAGAACATTCCCCCGCCTGTCATTGAAGCTCCCGTTGCCACCGTCACTTCCCCCGCCCCGCCGTCACCTGTTGCTGGACATTACTCAGCATTTTACCCCACTGTTGACGTCGGCCCCTTCGACTACCTCTTCGCCACCCCGCCTTGCCTCCCTGCCAACAGTCACCCTCACCAGTACATGGTCCACTACGAGCAGGACCGCCACATCTGGTTCTCCTTGGAAGAGCTTATCAACAGCCGGTTCCTTGACTACATCCCCCGGGCCCAAGACCTCAACACCACCACACCCCCATATTTCGTCACCCCCTTCTGCGCCGATGCCCACCACTCCATTCACGTCTACTCCGACGGTGCTCTTCCCCCGGTCCACATCTGTGCCAAAGTAGGCAAGCACCCGTGGTCCCTTCATTTTCCCTTCAGTTACATCAAGACCACCTTCTTGGACTCAATTAAGTTTGTTTTCTCCTGCTTCCCTCCTCTTTGGCTTACTCATTTTGAAGGAGCCCTTGTCCCCCTCGTCACGTATGACTTTTTAGACAGTCATACAGCTATCCTCTGTGGTCACTTACATTTCACAGAACAGGGGATTCTTTTTGTTAACCGGAGCACACACATCACAGACTTACTTCGTACAGACCCCCAGTATTCTTGCTTTGTACCTACCCCCCGAGTCCCTGCTAAACCTTTTGATTTCATTACACCCCCCTCTGATATGCCTTTGTAATACTTTTAAGTAAGTTACAAAGGACTTATTGAGTGTAAATAAATCAAAGGTTTTTTAACTCGATTTCTATTTGTTTGTCTTAAGTGGCAAATTTCCGCAAAGAAATCTTAAGACAAACTTACTCAAGGATCGCCAACCTCCAGGAACAAGTCCAACTTACGTATTGGAGCGAACATCACTTGGTTCCTCAAGACCTTTTGGACATTCTCCCCTTTGGTCGACTCTTCAGCGCTCAACGCTTTTATCATTACATCGATTACCAACTTGTTGATATCCTTAACGCAGCACAACGTTGTACTGCCTACTGGTCACTCTCTGGCGCTCATAACTTTGACCAATCTCCAGCCACCCAAATCTCTTTGTTCTACAACGAAACCTTCCTCTGGCACTACTTCGTCCCCTTGGTCCGACCGGAAATTATCATGCAAATCCAAGCCGGACACAGAATTAGATTTCTATCTAGGTTTTTCATGTCGGAAGCCAAAGTCGAAGTGGAATTTAACGAAATTCGACTACAGACAGTCCCAAGTGGAGATTTCACTTCAACAGGATTATACCAGTTCATCTACAGTGACGAACGAATCCTCACATATCGGTGGAACAACCACGCCTGGACCACAGACCTCCTTACCCCACATACCGGCCTTATCGATCCCCTTCCCATTTTACCCTCCCCATCACCCAGCCAAATACCCAGGGAAGAGACACCGAATACCTGGAACATTTCCAGCGTATCCTCTTGGAACCAGATCTTCTCATGCTCAATTCATCCTATCATGACAGCATGGACAGTTCATTACCCCCCACTCTGGTTGGTACCCCTGAATCCAGTCCCCCAAGCACACCTGAGTCGGTATATTGGCATGCCTGAGAGATCACCTTTTCGAACGACAACCCAGATCTTTGTTTCTGCAGAATCAACCTTTGTCGTTGCGATAGCCGTCAACCCAGAACCCCACCCACCCCACTTGGAATCCACCTCTGGGACCCCCGATTCTTCAGAGCAGGACCTGTAGAAGGTCTCCATTACAACTGACAACCTGGCCAGTCCACATAACCGGAGAAATCACTCAGCCCCAGCCCAGGAATGAGGACATTTTATACCCTCTAACGAAAGAGGAAGACACAGACTCCGCTGCACCCAGAACTTCATTGACCAACGACCACAGCCCGTTCCTTCTCCCCAATTTTATTGAGAACCCACCCCACCTCCAAATCCTTTTACGGTACCAGTAACACATCACATCCAGGAAGTCCTACACAGACCATACGATTCGTTACCAAGGACTGAACGACCACTACCCCCTACTCCCCATAGTCACCACAGCGGCATTTCAGGGAACTCCGATCTTATCAGAGCTATATCACAGATCTACCTACCAGAGGTTATCTATCTAGGCGTCACTGCTCCCACAAGGAATCGCACAGAGCTCCATATCTTCAAGCAACATTGTTTGTTCCTTCTACAGAATTGTACTGAGAAACACATTTGCCACCCTTTGACAGAGTTACAAACTATCACTCCGCATATCAGGGCCTTTAATAAATTCTTTTGGAAATACTGTACTTTGATCACAACCAACGGTATTTTAGAGGATTATAGAGGCATCACCCATCACAGTGATACTAGAACTCCTTGTCTGGTTAAAGTGTGTACGATTTTCTATAGTTGGGATAACCCCAGTTATACAGTCACCCTTGCATGAGTTCTTGGGAAGAAATTCTTGAAAACTTTCCAGAGGAGAACCACATTGAACTTACTGAAGACAAACTAGAATACATACCGGTCTATGCTGCTCACGAATTTGCGGCAGAATACAAAGACACTAAGTGTCTCTTCGCCCTCTTCCAGACCGCACCTATTTGGTGTAAAGGAGTAGGAACTACCTGGAAATTTACTTCAAACAACGCAGACCTTGAAACAAAGAAATTTTGATTCCTGATCCAACATCTTGACAAAGTTGAAAATTTCGATTTTATACAACAAACTGCCACCTATAACGGCAAACAAATCAAGTGGGATACCCTATACCCAGAGTGGAAGTACCTCAACAATCGGAAGGTACATTTCCAAAGTCCTAGCACTTCCGAAGCAGAAGAAACAAAGCCTTCTTTCCCTGGAGAATTTCAAACCGACAAATCAGATCACGACGATTCAGACAAAGAATCTATCCACAGCAAATCATCTACCGACGAAGACATACTCAATGTTAGCAACTTACTACAAGAAGCCAAAACAAGGATCGTTGCTACCATCCAGAAACTCACCAGTTGCCCTAGTACCCCAAGTCCCCAAGGGACCCCAGCTCGTCCAACAAGTACGCTTCCTGGAAGCTCCAAACTTTCAATACCAGAAGAAAGTTCACTTCCTACTCCATCCGTGTCCAAAGGCAAAGCAAAGGAAGAACCTTTACCCCAGACCTTTACCAGCTCTTTGAGATCCTCACAAGCCACTCCAGTACCCACCACAAGTCAGCCAAAGACACCCCCAGTATCGAAAGGAAGTCCCAAGGGAATACCACCACAGATCCCTCCTCATCGGCCATGTTCGGGAAGAACAGGCCCACCACAGAGACCACCTAGTCCCCCAGCACCACCCCCACCTCCAATCGTCATGGCAGGAACGTTGCAACTCCCAAACTCCTGGGAAGTACCCCTGATCCCTATGATGGGAACCCAACAAAGGCCCAAGCCTTTTGGAACACCCTGGCCAATTATTATACAATGAACAATGCAGTCTACAATACCGACGACAAGAAAGTACCAGCAGCATTGACCAATTTCAAAGCCAGTACTTGTGGAGGAGATTGGGCCAGCGATCGTATCGTGGATGCCTTAGCTGCCAATCCGACCAATTATGGAACATGGGCCCAATTCCAGACTGCCTTCCAGAAGCAATTCATTCCCCCCCAAGTTCAACAAGAAGCTATTAAAGGGATGCACGACACATATATGGGCAATCGCGAATTTAACGACTGGTACCAAGATTGGACCCACCACGCTTGATGATCAGGCGTCGATGACAACACCAAGATGTATGCATTTAGACGATGCATTAACCCAGCACTCCAACAGAAGCTAGTAGCCCTGTCACCCCAACCCGCTACACTCCCAGATCTCGTCGATAAAGCTTGAGATCTGGATCGTTCCTTCTGCATGTTTGCACCACGATCCTATACACCCTCTACTGGAGGACGCGGAAGAGGTAGTTTTACCCCTCGAATTCAAGCAATTGAAGAAGAAGAACCCACTGCGGAAATAAATGCAACCCGTGGTCACAGACAATTCAGAGGATGTGGCCGTGGATCCTCATTTCATCAAGGAAAGCTCTCTCCCGAAGAAAGGGAATGTCACTTCAAAGAGAAACTGTGCATGTACTGCGGCAAACCAAGACACATTGCAACCAATTGCAACTTAGGCAAACGCCCCAGGACCTCTTTATGTCAAATGGACTCCATCCCGGATGACAACATGGATAAAATGAGTATCCATGATAGCGTGGAAGCAAACAAGTTGTCCACCAACTACTTCGCACCTATCGCCGACATGGATGTCATGGACACCAACCCTCAAGACACTGTCCGTTTTCAATATGGACACCTCAGATGTTGATGTGGCCCACATCAACCACTTGTCTTTTTAGCCCACTCTCCTGCTGCATCATCAGTGAGAGTTGTACCACCATCCCATTGTAATTCTAGTAATCTCCGAAATCTCCAAGTCCCCAAGACTCCCCATGTACCAGTAGATACGATTCAAAATATACGCTCCCTGTCAATTCAGGTTAAAGTTCAAATTGTATGCCACAGGAGAAAAATCGATGCTCATGCAATACTTGACAGTGGAGCCGAAGGCATCTACTATAACATCTCGTTTATCAATGAACACAAGATCCCCACAAGTACCCTAGCAAAACCCATTTACCCAAGAAACGTCGACGGTACCTTGAATAAACAAGGACCAATCCACCATACTGCCATCCTGCGAATGGAGATGGGCGAAGAACACAAGGAAACTACGGAAATGGCCGTAACCAATATAGGACGACATGATATACTTCTCGGAACCAATTGGTTCAGGGCACATAACCCCCAGATCGACTGGGCAAAGAACAACCTACACCTAGATTGATGCCCTGCCTCTTGTTACCCAAATTATCCCGACGAAACATCAGATCTAGCATCCCTCCTTCCAACTGAAGATTTGGAAGCACACTACAACAACCTCCTTGAATCCAAGTACCAAGGCATAGATCCTACACAATGCATTTTAGCCCACCTTCAGGGCAAATACGCAGACATGATACAACCAAGTGAATCGGTGGTTTCACCCACAATGTCACCCTCCAAGAAGAGCATAGTTGCGTCGCAGCACAATATGGCTAAATACGAACCGGTGGTTACACCCACAGTGTCGATTACATGAAGAACAGGACCAGTGGCTACATCCACGGTGCCGACCAAGACAGCGTCACGACACACTACTCCATGATATGAACCGGTAGTCGTACAGACTATGGTGTCAACTACTCTAGCCAAAGCAGAACACCCAAAGAATATTGAAATACCCCCTGAATTCCGTCAATACAGCAAAGTCTTCTCAGATGAAGAAGCGCAGCAACTACCTAAGCACCAGCCGTGGGATCACAAGATAGACCTCATCCCAGGCATGGAAATGAAGAAAACCACAGTTTATCACCTTACACCTATCGAGAAAGTCGCCCTGAAAGAATACATCGAAGATGGCCTAAAACAAGGCACACTACGTCGATCCAAAGCACCCCACGCATGCTCCTTCTTCTTCATAGACAAGAAGGATGGCAAACTACGACCAGTACAAGATTATCACCCACTGAATGCGATTACTGTTAAGAATGCAGCCCCAATCCCACTTATTCCCAAACTCGTTGACAAATTATTGGGAGCACGATTCTTCACCAAGTTAGACGTATGATGGGGATATAACAATATCCGAGTACATGAAGGCAATGAATGGAAAACAGCCTTCAAGACACCCATGGGATTATACGAATCCACAGTCATGACCTTTGGACTATGCAATGCACCCGCAACATTTCAGACATTTATGGACATTGAATTTGGTCCTTTAATCAAGGAAGGACACATAGTCGTCTATCTCAACAACATCCTTATCTACGTAACCACGATCACGGAACTCATCTATTGGACGCACAAAGTTTTCAAACTTTTACTCAAGTTGGACCTATATCTTCGCCCTGCCAAATGCTCTTTCAACCAAAAATCGGTTGAATACCTAGGATTAATCATCTCTGAAGGCGAACTATGCATGGACCCTGTGAAACTCAAGGCAGTGCAAGACTGGCCTAAACCTAAGAAAGCAAAGACATACAGCAATTTCTAGGATTTTGCAATTTTTACCACCGTTTCATGCAAGACTACTCCACATTGGCACGACCCCTCTTCGACCTTACAAAGAAGGATATACCTTGGGCATGGACCCACTCACAAGAAACCGCGTTTACTGCGTTACAGCACACACTTACCTCCACGCTGGTCTTAATCCTACCGGACTATAACAAACCATTTATACTGATTACTGACACAAGCGACTATGCCACGGGCTCAATTTTGGAACAAGACAACGCGTTAGGATGGTCGCACCCAGTCGCTTTTTACTCCAAGTCCCTCCAGCCAGCTGAGCGCAACTACGAAATTCACGACAAAGAACTCCTGGCTATCATTCATGCTCTCAAACATTTCCGCCATTACCTACAAGGCAGTGCCCACCAGACAAAGATATTTTCAGACCATGCGAATCTCAAGTACTTCACCACAAAGCAAACGCTTACATGTCGCCAAGCGCAGTGGTCCCTATTCCTTGGCACTTTCGACTACATTATCATCCCCAAGCCTGGCAAAATTAACAAAGCAGATGCGCTGTCCAGGCATCCAGATTATAAAGAGGGGATAGCATCCGAGAATGCGGAAACAATTTTGCTTACACCGGAAAAATTCCTACTCAAGCCAGAGCAATTCCATATATGGGCACTACATAACATGGCAATTCCTACAGGAATCAATGAAGAGCTCAAGGAAGCTATACAAGAAGCAATAAAGACAGACACATTGACAGGCCAGAAACTCAAAGATATCCTCACTAGTGGCCCAAGACAAGTAAACAAGGGATTACAAGAATGGAACTACGAAGATGGCCTAATCCTTTACAAAGGATTAATATACATTCCAAAGACAAAGAATGAAGAACTCAAATGAAGAGTCACCCAACAGTTTCATGATAACTTAATGGGACACCCAGGACAATGGAAAACCATCGAACTAATCTCACGTGAATATTGGTGGCCAGGCATTACCAAATTTGTCAAAGCCTATATACAAGGATGTGCCACATGCCAAACTACAAAGATACGACCACCAACCAAAGTCCCAATCAAGCCCAACGAAATCCCTGAAGGGATATGGGAAACAATCACCATGGATTTCATCGTAGACCTCCCAGTATCACAAGGATATGACTGTATCCTCATGGTCGTCGACCGACATAGCAAAGCCATCATCCTATCCCCCTGTCACAAGACCATCACGGCTGAACAAACGAGCCAACTACTACTAGACAACGTCTGGAAAAGAACAGGCATTCCCAAGGCGATCATCTCTGATTGAGGACCACAATTTGCTGCACAAGTCACACAAGAACTATGGAGAAAGCTCAGAATCAAGCAGAAATTGTCCACCATGTTTCACCCTCAAACTGACAGCAAGTTAGAACAAGTTAACCAAGTTATCGAGCAATACCTTCGTATCTGTGGAAATTTCCAACAAGACAATTGGACCACACTCCTCCCCATTATCGAATTCACACACAATGCACAACCGCACCACAGCACCCATAGATCACCCTTCAAAGTCTGGTATGGCTTTCAGCCGACCTTTAAACCACCCTTGCAACTACAAACCAGACTACAAAGCATGGATGACCGCATCCAATACCTAGAGCAAATACACAAAGAAGTCACTGCAGCACTCATGATCATGGCTAAAGAAATGCGAAGTGGAGGACCCGAAGAACTATCCTACACATTCCACAAGGATGACCTAGTACTCTTGGAAGCCACCAACCTACAAACGACACACCCGAAAGCAAAACTCACTCCACAAAGATATGGACCTTTCAAAGTCATATGGGCTTCACCCACGAATTGCAAGTTGCAATTACCCAAGACCATGAGGGTTCACCCTGTATTCCACAACTCACTATTGAAACCCTACCATGAAACACAAGCACACAGACCTAATTTCGAGCGACCCCCTCCAGAAATTGTTGGAGGCGAAGAAGGACATTATGAAATTGACAAAATCCTTGCAGCACATCCCACAAGAAATTGCAAGAGCACACAGTACTTCGTCCACTGGAAAGGCTACACCAATGCAGATAATTCATGGATCCCAGCTGGAGAACTGACACACGCTAAAGACCTAGTTGCCGAATTCCACACCCATAATTGCCCTAAAGAGGGGATATGCATACAAGCCTTGCAGGCGCAAGGAGATCCTAAAGAGGGGATACTGTCATGAGCAGTACTCGCGCCCCCCAGTCTCAGCTACAAACCCGTAACTTCAGCATCACATGACCATGGGAACATATCACATGACCCTACACATGACTCATCACGTGACCCCTCTGCCACTTGTACATCATGTGACTTACCAGCATGTGACCCTGGGAACCTATGACCCCATGACCCTGGGAAGATAACACATGACCTATCAAGGAATTGGTTATCAACGATATCACCTGACAAGACGCACTTTGGACACGCGTCTAACCCGTTGATCAACACGTGGCAGATCGTGGGAACGATCAACAAGATGCGTCCACTAAACAATCAACAAACACGCAACGCGACTCAATCAACAAGGACGCGACTCATTGGGGCTAGACCCTAATCGAGATGTATAATATAATCTGCAGTTACTGCACATTGACTGCGCAGTCCCCCGTTACCTGTAATTGTACCTACCCTAAACTGTGCACAGGCCACCCTGTATTAGTATATAAGACCTACGAATTTAGGTGAACAGTCCTTAGACTGTTCTCTTGTCAACCCCCACACTGGAGCCCTTCAAAGCTCCCTCCTTGTCAGCAGCTTGCCCCTCGACAGTCTACACCGTCCCGCCTCTCCTTGCTTTTTGCCTCTTCCTCCTCAACGTCTCCTTGCTGCTCCTTTGGATCAGTCACCTTCAACTCCGTGCCATCGTCGAGTCTCGCTACCCATAAAGTAGTGAGTTCCCGACAGATGGAGCCCAAGAAACAGATGAAGACCTTTGGGATAGCTTCATAGAAAGGTTCAAACTAGCCTTTACCAATCAAAATCAAAAGGAGGAAGCCTACCAGAAACTATGCAAACTCAAACAAGGAGACAATCTTGACAACTTCTTCACCAAATTCAAACAACTTACTCACGAAGCAGGAGTTCCCCTAGATGACAAGGGAACTATTGAAATCCTCAAACACGCCATGAAACCACTGCTCACCAGAGCAATCATCCATTCCCCCAGCTTCGATCCAAATGCAGACACGCCATGGACCTTTAAGAAATGGGAAGAACAGGCCAGAAAATCTCATCAGCAATGGTTGGCCGCCTCTCAGTTCAGTCAGCAAAAAGCAGGGCTTTACAAAGCCTTCAGACTGACACCTAGGCAAAACCAAGGAAGAAGCAATCAGTATGGAAGAAACAAAAATTCCGGACCACGCACCACCTCTCAAGGAGGACACGCTATGGATGTCAACGCCACAAAAATGGGACAAACTCACTCCGACGCTAAAAAGCAACAACTCATGAACGAAAACAAATGCTTTTATTGCGAAATCAAAGGACATCAAGCTCGCGTCTGTTGCAAGAAAATAGCAGACCATACCAGAAATGACAGAACTACCAATGGCAACACCTCCACTGCTCGAAGCCAAGGTCCCATTGATATGACCCCAGATGACATCTCCAACTTCTTGACTGAACATATGGGCTCACTTGATGAAGATACCAAGCTGAGCATCATTGAATCTCTTATGCCGAGGGATTTTCCTCAAGCCCAAAACTAGCTGCCATAGTTAGGGCATTCCGCCTTGATAGTGTCTTTGTAAATCGCTCAAATTCTGTGCAAATAAAAGTCGTGTTTTCACACTATTGAGGGAAGGCAGAAGAAACAGTTTTACTTGATACTGGAGCAACCGAAAATTTCATCGACCATACAACTGTCATCAAACTACGCCTAGGAATGAAGAAACTCCCCTATCCCTGCCCAGTATTTAATGTCGATGGAACCCTCAATCGACATGGAACAATTACTCATGCTTGCGACTTACTGGTTACTAAAGGCAACAAATGGGAACGCCAAAGATTCTTTGTCACTAACCTAGGACACGATCGTCTCCTCTTTGGTTACCCATGGTTCAAAGCATTTAAACCAGAAATCAATTGGGAAAAGGGAACACTCTTAGGCCCAAAAATCCAAATGGAAACCCTACTGTTTGGAACCCTCCAACATGCAAAAACATGGGTCAAAAACAAAGCACCAGTAAATGAAGACCTTATCCTCGAAGCCCAGCAAACCAGGTGCACTCCATGGTTGGGAGTAACCCCTTTAGAAATAAAGGGAGGCCCAGTGGAAGTCAATCGCACCCACACAGCAGTAGAAATGGCCCATAAATATGCAACGGAACATGGGAAGGAGGAAATTACCCTCCCAGAACAATTTAAACATCATACGGCATTATTTTCGAATGAAGAAGCAAACAAATTTCCCCCAACTTGTAGAGAAGGAGACTATAAAATCGTACTAATGGACACTGCCCCTACTTGCTTCAACTGCAAAGTTTATCCGCTTTCAAGAGATAAACAAAAGGCAGAGGATCAATTTATTGATGAAAACTTGGCCAAAGGGTATATCATACCATCGGACTCCCCTTACGGTTTTTCAACGTTCATGGTCCCTAAAAAGGACTCTAAAGAGAAACGATACATTATTGATTATTGCCCCCTCAACGCGGTTACCAGAAAGGATGTTACTCCACTCCCCAACCTCAAACAATGCATCAAAAACCTACAGGGAATGGAATTGTTCAGTAAATTCGACATCCGCTGGGGTTATAACAACATCCAAATATGCGAAGGGGATCAATGGAAAGCTGCTTTCAAGACCCGCCAAGGACTATTCGAACCAAAAGTAATGTTCTTCAGCCTGAGCAACTCACCAGCAAGTTTTCAACGCTTTATGAATGGTATTCTCAAAGAGTTATACAAACACTTTGAGAAGAAAGGTGTACTCGAAATACAGCGCATACTCCAAAACTACATGGATGATTGTGGAATAGGAACCCTACTCAAGGACTTCGACCTTCATGTCGACATTATCCATTTTCTATTCGATCTCCTTGCACACCATGGTCTACACCTCAAACTATCAAAATCAGTGTTTATGCAACCACAAATGGATTTTTTGGGCGTCCGAATATCAAAAGAAGGAGCTACAGTCGACCCAGCTAAAGTCGCAGGACTCAGGGACTACCCACGAGAACTCAAAGACAAGCGACAAGTCTGTGGATTCCTAGGAGTCGCTGGGTACCATCGCATGTTTTGCCCCAATTTCAGCATCATTGCTGCACCACTCACAAAACTCACTGGCAAAGACATACCCTTTGAATGGGGACCCCAGCAAAAGGAAGCTCAAAACAAACTCATTGACATGATCACCCATGCACCAGTACTCATTCGACCAGACCCTGACCAACAATTCGAACTAGAAACAGATGCATCACAAATAGGAACAGGTGCCATATTATACCAACAAGATCCCCCTATTACAAAACCAGACAGTACCCAAAAACCAGGACCAAGATGACCAGTGGGATTTCACTCCCAAAAGTTCACCCAAACAGAACAAAACTATCCTATCTATGACCAAGAATTCTTGGGAGTTATGCGCAGACTGCGCTGCTGGTCTCATCTCCTCAAGGGAACAACCATACCCGTTCTAGTCTTCACTGATCACGCCAACCTCCATTATTATCGGGAACCCAGAAAAATAGGCCCCCACATTGCCAGATACCTACCAGAAAGGGAACAATACAACATCATCCTGGAATATAAACCTGGAGCTACTAATCGTGTGGATGCATTATCCAGGAGACCTGACTATGAAGGACCCAACCCAATTAATGACAACATCACTGTCTGGCCAGATCATTACTTTTGTGATAACCATACCTCAATTTGAGTATTCGACATGGATAGTATTGGCGATAACTTGGATCGCTGCGTCAAGTTGGCCCAATACAAAGAACAACCGCTACTCAAGAAATGGGCACCAACACACAACCTTTCCCTATTGGACAGCACACATTGGTATCACGGGACCGCCTTAGTTGTCGTGGCAGACAACGCCCTTAGGAGGGGAGTAATTTCCCTTTTTCACGACCACGTGACTGCCGGGCACGCCAGGATTACCAAGACACTCCAACTAATTACCCCGTACTACTGGTGGCCCAACATGAAAACCTTTGTTACTGAATATGTCAAAGGATGCGCTACATGCCAAATGACCAAAGTCAATACCCATCCTATCCACCCACCCATGTTTCCTATTACTCCCGCAAGCAACGCGCGACCTTTTGAAACTGTTGCAATGGATTTCATCACTAAACTCCCACAATCAGGTGGTTTCGATACTATTCTCATGATCACAGACACCGATTGCTCCAAAGCGTCTATCTTCATCCCCTGTCACAAGACTATCGACTCAGAAGGAGTAGCCTTACTCTATCTCAATCACATCATTCCCCACTACGGCATTCCCCATAAGATCATCTCGGACCGAGATGTCTGCTTCATCTCGAAATTCTCAACAGAACTCTGTCGAATTCTTAACATCCATCAGAACATCAGCACGGCATATCACCCTCAAACCGATGGAGCAAGTGAAAGAACCAATCAAACCTTGGAACAATACCTCCGAATATTCTGCAGAACACAACAGAACAACTGGCACGCATGGCTCCCCCTTGCTCAATATACCAAAAATTCATGGCCATCTGCAACCACCAAGAGAACCCTGTATGATCTACTCATAGGATACACCCCACAAGTACACCAACCAACCAGAAAAACTACCATTCCCTCCTTAGAAGAACAACTTTCATCTATTGAAAAAGCCAGGAAAGCCGCCCAAGAGGCCCAACATAAAGCACAAGAATCCTGGATCAAAGAACGTCCACGGTTCACACCATTTCCCACGGGATTGAAGGTCTGGTTAGAAGGAACAAATCTAAAATTACCCAGCAATATCATGCCCAAGCTTTCCCCAAGGAGATATGGACCTTTTAAGGTAGTCTCCCAAATATCAAAAGTCGCTTACAAACTCGAACTCCCTTCCACTTGGAAAATCCATGACGTCTTTCATGCTTCCCTTCTCATGCCCTACAAAGAAACTGACCAACATGGACCAAACGTTCTGGAACCTCCACTGGAAATACTAGACGGTGAACCAGAATGGGAAATCCAGAAAATTCTCAAAGAGAGGTCTTTTGGCCGTTGGAAGAAGAAGCAATACCTCGTGCGCTGGAAGGACTACTTGCCAGCTCATGATTCATGGGTTAACACCGAGGATCTCCACGCTCCGGAGTTATTATCGGACTTTCAAAATACCTCGAGCAGTATAAGAACCCTCCCCCTTGACAAGTCATCCCCAGCATGTCCAACCAGGCATTCTACACCTTCACCATCGACCCCCCTTACAATTCGTTCTGTCACCTCTTCAGAGACCTCACCATCTGGCCTAGTCATAAATTCCACGTCTTCGCCCCAGCTGCCCAGAAGACTTCGTCGCTGTACAGAACGATTCACCCCACTCACACTCACGCCCTTGAGCACTCCCACTTCTGCAAGGAGCACTACTGCCCTTACCACTGCTGAATGCCCATCAACTTCACTCAGCCAGCCCACTTCAGCTATGTCTATGTCGGATCAGGAGGTACCACAGTCCATACACAGCAGTCCATCTATGGCAATGGGGACATTACCCTTTTCTCCATGATCGTCCCTGTCACCGGAGCTACCTACCATTGCTGGACTAAGGGTCGATGCTACGGCGACCGATATTTACTCCAATCTGAGGATAGCTTTGAGCAGCTTCCTGGGCACATCACAAGGTCAACCACTGTCCTTCCCCACCCCTACACTTGGCCGCACTTCTCCATCCCCTATCCTGATCCCACCGCATATCTCCCCTCAGAGCAAGGACAATACAGCTCAAGTACCATCCCCCTCCCCCCTGTTGACCCTACCCCCAACCCCGTTACTCCAATGCCAGCATCATCACCCTCTGTCACCCCAGCCATCCAGCATCCACTCAAATGTAGTCGTCGACACACTCCCCGACCACAAAGTACTCCAACTAGCAGGCCAAATCCCCTCTTCAGCAATGGTTTGCCTTGTGAGAAGGCAATGCAGAGCCTTGTTGAAGTACATGGAGGCTCAGGGACATATAACTGGGGCTCTTTCAGTGTGGACGGAGGACCTCCTCCCAGCAATCAACATTCTGGGGAATACTCAGCTTGACGACGAGGTCTTCACTACCACCTTCTGCGACTATACTGCGGTCAAGCATCTCTTCCTCATCCCCCAGATCCTTGACAAGATTGAGGGGTACATGTCAGACGAAGACGTTCAAAGCAAAGAACCTGTGAGATTTGCTACATATAATCCTACCATTTCCCTCTCTTCCACACCTAGTCCTATCCCCAACGTTCCCCAGCTCAGCGTACAGTTGGATGACCCAAACCATCCAGGTCTCGGATGGAGCAAGTATAACCGTGGTGATACGCGGCAATACCCCCTTGTTTTTCTCAATAAGTATGGGCAGGACGAAATAGTGCGCTACATTACCTTCAGACAAGTCGGCATCAATACTCACCTTGTAGGGACCCATAAGAAGGGTGACCCCGAATACTCCATCCCCCTTCATGCACATGCACATCCCTCTCCCAACTTCAATCGTCCTGGGGTCAAAGATTATGACCTCAATATCTTCCACCCTTCTTCCACTTCCCGACTCATAATTGACAATGCCATCATTGACCTCAAAGACCCTGGCATCGTCGCTGATGTCTATAGGTACCGAGCGCATCAGAGCGAGCTCAAGGCAGTCAAACGCCAGCACATCGAGCTTGACAAAAGGGAAGACAACGCTCAAAGCAAGCTCAGTATGGTGGAGCGCCACCTCACCTATGCCACAGTCCACACCCGACTCACTCCTCACCTCAATCGTATTTGCCCTCCCTCCACTAATGCTATTCACATTCCCTGTATCTTCACCGCTCAAGGGCCACCCGACGTTGAGGAAGGAGAAGACAGCCTCAAGTGCCGCGCCATCTTAGGCAAGCAGCGTCGAGGAGGCAAGCCCAAGTTCCCCTATTGCCTCAAATGCAACAAGTCATGCCCCAATCATGTCGAAGAGGAGTGCCCTCTCTGGAAGACGTGCCGCTGGTGTCTTAGTACCCAGCATGCACACGATGACTGCAACATCCCCCACAAGCAGTGCGACGCCGAGTTTTGTGCTGTCCCTGCCACTCACCTCAATTTCGGGGATAGGTGCACCGCCATGTCATCCCCCACCTTGTGTCACAAGTTGGAGTTGGCTCGTGCCGACTACGATAACGACCTCTACCAGTGGGAGGCTTAGGGTCGTATGGTAACGACCACTGTAGGAGGGGCGTCATGTTATGCTCCATGGACTTATTTTTCCTTTCTTTATGCTTACCAATCTATTCCCATCACATGACTGTTTACCTGATACATCACCTGACCCTTTTCTTGCTTACCTGACTGCTTTCTTGTCATCCTAAGAGCGCCAGCTCATTTCTAGGATCATTGTACTTGTTTCTGCTATTCTTAGTTTGCCAGCTCATAACTAGGATACCTCTCCTAGTTATTTGTCACTCCTACTAACTGTTGTACTTGGTTTCCGTCATTACTAGTACAGGTACTAGTAGTATTATTCCTTAGTCATGGTAGCTGCCCTCATGTATATAAGCTGGTCTTATTTCTAGAGTTGGGCCTTAAGCCTGACTTGGTTTAATACCCAATCTTGTTGCTTCCACTGTGAGACTTCTAAAGTCTTTTCTTTATTTCTTGAGTCGTCTCAAAGTCCCCTTTGAGACTCTCCTTTCCTCTTGCTCATCTCCCAGACCTTGGATTAAGTTCCACTTCATCTTTTTACCCCCTACATTGTGCTAAGGGTTAGCAGCCCCTTGCAACTACGCTTTGCCGCCTCTCCCACTCTACGCACGTCACGTCTTAAGGTTATTGGACCTTAACACCGCCCTGGCAATTCAGTGTCGATCACATTATTGAGTTCTTGGACAGAGCTATATGATAGGCCAAGTTTATCTACAATCTTGGTCCTCAAATTAGTACAAGTCAAAATCAAACGTAGAGAAAAGGTTGTACCTCTGGAATGGCTAGCAGTTCTGCTACTGCCGATGATGTCGAGCCACGCATTTTGGCCCAACATGCAAATAGCCAGTCGCATCGGGACGTAAATGGGGACCAGATTGCATTCCCATCTGCGCCCTGCTGTGATTCATAAACGGAATTCCTGCATGGCATGTCATCTATGGGGGCACCTGTGCTTGCTGAAGGGAAGTGGTCAATGACCACAGTTGGCATCCCCTCTGTGCTTCCCACCCCCATGCCATTGGGCAGTTGTTCTGGTGCATCTGGCATGTCTGGTGACTCATCGATAGTGGGCTGATCGAGGGTTGTCATTGTAAAACAATGGTCATTTGGTGCTAGTTCCTCAAAGGCATCAGCATCAGCGATGTCGGCAGGGTCTGGAGATTGGACTGGGGTCCCATTGTGGTCTAGTTCGTCAACTACAAAATTTTTGTAAGGCGGCAGCATGGGCGGCATGTGTCATGGTGAACTCACCTTGCATTGGTTCATTGTATTCTTTGCCCAGGGTGTCTTCACCTGCAACCTGAGATACCCAGGTCAAGGATAGTGTCAGTGGTGATCCCATACGAGGAAAGGCTGTTGAGAGCAACTGGGTTTGGGACGTCGCAACAACACAGCGACATCACAGATCTTGAGTTCTGGTGATGTGTTGAGAGAGACCGCAAGGGGTGAAATCCTTCTTACAACCAGGGCACTGCACTTGAACGGGTTGCGTGGCATTCATGGTTGGGGTGGGGGTGATGAGAAAGGGGACACTGAAATGGTGGTGAGAGTTAGAGGGGGAAAAAATCGTCTATGAACAAAATTGGTTAGCCAGTACTGCGGCGCGAAGATAAAAAGGAACATGCCTCTTGTATGAACCCCATCCCCATTCCTGTCTTTTCTTGCCATAAATCACACTCCTTTATTCACTCACTTTGCTTTGACAATGCTGCCACACACATGCTGTGTACAGCCAAGGGCCGCTACCAATTTAGCCAGGTGAGAACGATCTCCATTTCATAGTGATATATCGGCTCAGAGGTACTGAACCGACACAGTGCTGCCAGGGCAAATAACAATACATCTACAACCACCAATGGTCCTAAAAGTAAGTCGATCTACCATCTGGGATGTTATTAGACACATCTGACACACCATAAAGCTTGCAGTAAATGTACCTTTGCGTCTACTCAGGCCAGTACCCCCAAAAATTCCACCATCCTATCAACCTGCAATGGGCCACCCCCAGCGAAGAGAACGTGGAATAACGGTGCGTGAATTGGTGACATAGGGAAGCAAGCTGACGGTCCAAGGCCCAGTACATGGTCCTCCTGTTCAGCCAGATTTGATGGGTCAGAATTTACCAGCTCAGCAAGGGCAGCCTACCATCGGCAAGCATATTGGCGTGATGGACAATGATAACGACTTGTTGAATCGGAGTTGCATTGCCACCTTACCAATCATGTTTGTTTACTGTCACCTGACTTGTTGTCGTGAAATTTTTCAGCGTCATCTTTTTACCCTGGCCGCAACAGCATCCTCCCCTCTGCAACTGTTCTTGACAATTGTGCCCATACCCACTTTGATGTTGCCAGAGAAGCTGGCCAACTTTGTGGATATGATGGCAATGATAGTGACCTAGAGACTGTGGATGATTGGTTTGACAAGCCGTCTAACGATGCCCCTCAGAATCCCCCCAAAATGTCCAATGCGATGGCCCTCGAGGTATGTTCCCTTCTCTTTCGGCAACACTACACTCAAGAATATTTTAGATACCATCATGGCACAGGTCTATAAGTGCTACTGGATCAATTGCAAGCCTCCCTTGTGCGACACAGGCTAGCAATGGTGCCACGTCATCTGTGTCTGGCACCTCTGCACCCGATGCTACCCCAAGGCACCAGGCTGACTATCAATGGTCATCGGATACTGACATCGTCTTCTTTCCAGGGGCCAACAAAATCATGCTCACTACTCAGTCACCGTTGATGTGGTCTATCTTTCAAGATGCCTTTGAGCATCTTCAAGCATCTCTACTCTTCATTTATGCTTTCCCGGACCCAGCTCTGACTTGTTCTATGATATCTGAAGCGCTTGGTGTTGCGACCCAGGCCCACTTGCCAAGGGCGGCAAATATTAGGCATCATCTTGAGTTGGATCCAGAATACCTGGCCAAGATGTGTCGTCTGGTGGGTTCCACTCTTATTACACATTTCGAATATCCATCGACTGATGCATTGTAGCTGCGCAGGCGGATTCCCCTTTTCTGAGGGGAGGTAAAAGAGCGTTGCACTAGAATGATACACCTCAGCCTCATCTTGCTTGGATTGGAGACCACCATCGCGGAAGTGGTCGAGAGGCAGTTGGCTGACTATCGTTACACCTTCCCAACGACACAGGTAAGGTTTCACTTCTCAGCATAATGCAACTTAAAGTTCTCTCAGGGTGACCTGCTCAAAGCTCTTCCGCAGCGCACACGTCCCTACTGCAATCCCCGGATCATTTTGGTTATCAAGGAGTTATATTTTGGTCCAGGCACTTCATCCTATGCCTATAGATTTGAAGAGTACATCGCTTCTTCCCCTTTCTTAGATGTAACTGGCATTGCACTGAAATATTCATATAGTCACTTCCCAACATTTATGGGTGATGACAGGGTATTGAAGCAGGAGGTCCCAATACTGATGGTGGCCCTAGTGGCCACAGCGGTGAGTGCTGCCATATTGATGTAACCCTATTTTGACTGGCCTTCATTGTCGCGAGCGGTACTCGCGCCCCCCAGTCTCAGCTACAAACCCGTAACTCCAAGACCACGTGACCGTGGGAACATATCACCTGACCCTACACGTGACTCATCACGTGACCCCTTCGCCACTCGTACATCACGTGACTTACCAGCACGTGACCCTGGGAACCTACGACCCCGTGACCCTGGGAAGATAACACATGACCTATCAAGGAACTGGTCATCAACAATGTCACATGACAAGACGCGCTTTGGACGCGCGTCTAACCCGTTGATCAACACGTGGCAGATCGTGGGAACGATCAACAAGACGCGTCCACTAAACAATCAACGAACACGCGATGCGACTCGATCAACGAAGACGCGACTCATTAGGGCTAGACCCTAATCGAGATGTATTATATAATCCGCAGTTGCTGCGCATTGACTGCGCAGTCCCCCGTTACCTGTAA